>Ga0209172_10000246_pt1 | contig 157030 bp, 171 predicted proteins | sample LarsenN4metaG_FD_184113 | JGI IMG/M metagenome (GOLD analysis project Ga0209172, IMG submission 184113) | Hot spring sediment bacterial and archeal communities from British Columbia, Canada, to study Microbial Dark Matter (Phase II) - Larsen... ...
GGTCGTGTCCCGATTGGTGGTGTACGAGCCGGCGGGCATCGTGATCGTCGGCGCGATCGGGCCGGCCGTTCATGCCGGGATGGCTGGCAGAGCGACGAGGCCATCATCGCTCAACGGGGCCATTGTTTCCAGGCTCATGTAGCGGGCGCGCTGGACAGCCCATTCGTCGTTGGTTTCCAACAGGATGGCGCCGACGAGACGGACGATGGCGTCTTCATTGGGGAAGATGCCGACGACTTCGGTGCGCCGCTTGATCTCGCCGTTGACGCGCTCGAGCGGATTGGTTGAGTGCAGCTTGGCGCGGTGCTCTTTCGGGAAGCGCATGTAAGCCAACACGTCGGTCTCGGCGTCGTCCATGAAGGCGGCGAGCTTCGGCAATTTCGGCCTGAGCTGATCGGCCACCTGGCGCCATTGCGTTTTCGCCGCGCCGGCGTCGTCCTGCGCGAAGGCCGTGGCGATGAAGGCCGAGACGACGCGGCGTCCGCTCTTGCCGGCATGGGCCAGGGCGTTGCGCATGAAGTGCACGCGGCAGCGCTGCCAAGTCGCGTTGAGGATCTTCGCGATCGCGCCTTTCAGGCCGTCGTGCGCGTCGCTGATCACCAGCTTCACGCCGCGCAAGCCGCGACGCGTGAGCGAGCGCAGGAAGTCGACCCAGAAGGTCTCCGCTTCGGACGCGCCGATCTTCATGCCCAGCACTTCGCGCCGGCCGTCGCCGTTGACGCCGACGGCGATGATGACGGCGACCGAAACGATGCGTCCGTTCTGGCGCACCTTCACATAGGTCGCATCGAGCCAGAGATAGGGCCAATCGCCTTCGAGCGGACGGGCAAGGAAGGCTTTGACCTTGTCGTCGATCTCGCACACCAGGCGTGAGACTTGGCTTTTGGAGACGCCGCTCATGCCCATCGCCTGCACCAGATCGTCGACCGAGCGGGTGGAGACGCCCTGCACATAGGCCTCCTGGATCACCGCCGTCAGCGCTTTCTCGGCCAATCGGCGCGGCTCCACGAAGCCCGGAAAATACGATCCCTTCCGCAGCTTCGGTATGCGCAGTTCGACCGCCCCGGCGCGCGTCTCCCACACCCGGTCGCGGTAGCCGTTGCGCTGGTTGAGCCGCTCGGGACTGCGCTCGCCGTGCTCGGCGCCGGTGAGACCTTGGACTTCCAGGTCCATCAGTCGTTGCGCGGCGAAGCCGATCATCTCGCGCAGGAAATCAGCATCGGGGGACTGTTCGAGCAGCGAACGCAGGCCCATCATTTCATCGGTCATCGGTGAGTCCTTGGATCAAGTCGTTGGTGTCAACGACCCGACCTTCCGATGATTCTCGATGACCACCCCGGCCTCACCGGGCTTCAGCTCGTACACCACGCCCTGGGACACGACCCTGGACCTCGCGGTTTCATGCCCCGCGAGCAATGCAAGCGCCGTTCGCTTCGCCCGGTGGAGTGTAGGTCCCACCGGACTTTCTCAACGATGGCGGAGAAAAGCGTTGGCTCTCTCTTTCATCGAGCGACGCCTGCCGCGCCGGCCGATGTCTCCACATTCCAAAGGTTCGGAGCTCTTCGAAACCCTCCCGTGTGGAAGACGAGGAGCATTCTAAGGCGGATTTTTCCCCGTCGGATTCGACGACCCAATTTTTCCGCGGAGGCGTTTGTTTTCAAGCGCTTGTGCGGCGAAGGGCGCCGGATAAGCCGTGCCTCTATCCGCGTATTTTGACCGCGCACCCAGCGGCCTGGAAGCGGCCTCCCCGCGGATTGGACCGACTATTTGGAGGCGGGCGACTCCATCGATGTTTTCCTGGATTTGCCCGAAAGCTTGACGCAGAAAAAGCGCTGGACTCGCGCGACTTAGGTCAGCTCAGCGCGCTTCTTGGCGCGCTTGAACGCGAGCGCCTTGTCCTGCGCCGCCTGCCACATCCGCCAAGTCTCCAGCGAAGGGATTGGATCGTCGCGCCAGTTCGGCGCCTCGACGCCAGCGGCGGCGTAGTCGTCCGGCGTCAGCGCCGCGCGCTCGCGATCTTCCGCCGTCATTGTGGTGAACACGCGATCCTCCATGGCCGTCACTCCGCCCGTTCGTCCAGCACTGCTGCCTTGAGTTTGTTGAGATGCATGCGCAGCGCTCGTTCGTCGAAGATCACCCCGCTCTCGGTGTCGCGAATCTGAATCGCGCGCATGCCGCGGCGCGACAGCGCCACGGCATGCTCCAGCGCTTGCTGTGCGTCGGAAAACGTCACGCCCGCCTCGAAGCGGAAGCCCGCGCGCGGCGCGGAATTGACCATGAACGCCATTGCATGCGCCTTCGTTCGAAGAAATCACCGGCGCAGGGCAGCGTGGAAGCGGCGGGGGTTTCGCTGAGCTCTTCGCAATGCAAAGAGCGGATGTAGAGCACGTGGCCCTTTGCGCCGCCGATTGCAAGCTGTGCGCTGTTACGGCGCTCAATCAAGGCCGGTCGGCCTCAGCGCGGACGATGCGGGCAGGGGAGGCCAGCTTGCGCTGCGCGTCCGCGATGCCCTCCATCGCCTGCCGTTCGGTGCGATAATCGCCGAAAAAGGCGTCGTCAAAGGTAACACGCCAGATGCGGTTGCGGAGCGTGAGCAGGAACGTCGATGGAGGCCCGGCCATGGTCAGGCGGGCGCCTGTGAAATGGCTTCGCCCGTTATGCCTTGCTCCAGGCGAATCAGGAGGTGATTGCCCTTCCAGACTTCGACGATCGGATTGTCGTGCGAACCGCGCTCGCCGTGGGCGATGGCGGCGTCGTCGGTGTCGAAAGGTGTGAATTCTGAGTACTGGGTTTGGCCGGCGCTGTTCTTGTAGGAGATCGCGTAGTGCATGGAGCCGCTCCGGGCTCCAACGGCCAAGACCTTCGCATCAGGCCGGCCGATGGGCGAAAACTACCGCTCGGCAGCGCCGCTGCAGGCGATATGGCGCGCACGTCCGCCACATTCAATGCGAACGCTCCGATTTAATCCCCGCGCGCGCCGCGCCCACGTGCTATTGGTGCTGCATCCAGCAAACACAGTCTCGTACTCGCCCGCCGCAAGAGCGGCGGAGAGGCGTGCGGCCAAATCGGAGCAGACGATGCACAGAGGTTTTTCGCCACTCAAGCGGACGCTGCGTTCGCTCGCGGCGCTGCTCACGATCGCCTTGGCCGTGGCTTTGCCGATCGCCCCAGCGCGTGCACAAGCAGCGCTGCCGGACAACGCGCACGCGAGTTCGTACGGGACCGGGTGGGAGTGCGATTACGGTTTCAGGCGACGCCTGGCGCAATGCGAAGCGGTGATCGCGCCGGCTAACGCGCGGCTGAACGGCCGAGGCGACGATTGGGACTGCGTGCGCGGCTTTCAGCGCAGCCTCGCCGAATGCCGCGCCGTTCGCGTGCCGGCGAACGGATACCTGGCCGAGTTCTCGGGCGGCAGGGGATGGGCGTGCAACCGCGGCTTCGTCATCGAGGACGACGCCTGCCGCGCCATGACGCTGCCGGAAAACGCGTACCTCACCGAGCGGGGCGACGACTGGGAGTGCGACCGCGGCTTTCGGCGCGAGCGGCTCGCCTGCCTCGCCATCGAAGTGCCCGCGAATGGCTTCCTCTCGCGCAGCGCGGGCCCGCGCGGCTGGGATTGCGAGCGCGGCTACGTCGCTTCGCACGGCGGCTGCGCGGCGGTCCCCGTGCCCGCCAACGCGTTCTTGAATTATCGCGGCGACGACTGGACCTGCGAGCACGGCTTCCGGAGGATCGGCGCGAGCTGCGTCGCGGTCGCAGCGCCCGCCAACGCGCATTTGGACAATTCCGGAGCGGGCTGGGAGTGCAACGCACCGTATCGCCGGCGGGCGGAGGAGTGTCATCCTTAGAGCTGCCGGATGCGCGGGCCGAGGCTGCGCGGCGTGAGCATGAGATCCGAAAGCGCCCAGATCGCCGCGTCGGCGCGGTCTGACGGTTCGGCTTCGTCGTCGGCGCCGAGCGCCATCAATTCCTCTTCGAGCTGGGCGAGCGCGCCCACGTGCACGATGCGCCGCTGTTCGTAGAGGAGCGCGATCGGCTCGGCGCGGGCGCGTTTGCCTTCGGTGGCGTGCACCAGTTTGATGCGGCAGGGCGGGGCCGCTTGCGAAAGAACCGCCTGCACCATTTCGCCGCCCTGGTTGGATTCGGCGACGATCGCGTCCGCCTTCCAACGGCGCGCAGCCTCGACCGCGCGCGTCGCCCATGCCAGTGGCGACAGACCGTGCGCTGAGCAGTCTTCGAGCACGTACGCACGCGCAAGCGCGCGCTCGGGATTAGGGATTAGGGATTGGGGATTGGGTGATCGCTCCAACAGCGGGTCCGGAATCCCTAATCCCGAATCCCCAATCCCTAATCCCGAGCAGCGTCCCGCAACAATAATCCCGCACGCCGAGCCGTTGCGGCCGGCCGGCGGATCGACGGCGACGACGATGCGGTCGAAGCGCGCGGGCGCGGGCGCGCGCACGAAGAGCTCGGCTGTGAAGAGCGCGCCTTCGGCGTCGACGATGAGGCCTTCGAGCTCTTGGGCGGCGAGGCGCGTGCCGCCATAGAGCGCGGTGACGTGCGCGAGAAACGCCGGCGACAGATGCGCAGCGTTCAGCGTGGTCGGCGCTTGCGTGGTGACGCATGCCGGCTCGGCGCGCAGTTTGCGCAAGCACGCGATCGGTTTCGGCGTGGTGGTGACGACGAGTTGCGGATTGGGCCCGCGCCGCAGCGCCAGGCGCAAGTTGGCGAGCGTCTCGGCGGGCTTGGGCCAGACGCAGAATTCGTCGGCCCACGCCGCTTCGAATTGCGGCCCGCGCAGGCGCTCGGGCTCTTGCGCGCTGAAGGCGTAGGCGACGGCGCCGTTGGGCCAGACGAGGCGCTGGCGCGACGCTTCGAAGCGCGGGGCGGGCCGGTTCGGCAGCGCGCGCAGGCCCGAGACGCCGTCGATCATCACTTCGCGCACGTCGTGCTGCGTGGGGCCGACGAGCGCGAACACGCCGTTGGGCGAGCTTTCCGCGCGCGCCGCGAGCCATTCGGCGCCGGCGCGCGTCTTCCCCGCCCCGCGCCCGCCTTGGAAGAGCCAGGTGGACCAGGGCTCCGCCGGCGGCAGCTGCGCCGCGTGCGCGATGGCGCGCCAGGCTGCGGAGGCGGATTCCGACGTGCCGCGCAGCGCTGCAATGGCAGAGCGCGCTGCGCCGAGTGAAACGCCGTAGTGCGCGGTGATGTGCGCGAGGTCGCGTCGTTTCTCGTGTGCGAGCTGTGTGCGCCAAGTGCGTTTGTGCTGCATGCGTTGCTCCGTCATTTCATGAACCGCTGGCGGAAAGCGCCCCCGCCCCTGGGGGCGGGGGTAGGGGGAGGGGGCGTGGAGAACGAGAACTGCGCGTCGTGCGCACTCACCGCGCTCCGCGCCCAGTCGTTCGCCCCCCCTCCCTACCCTCCCCCCGTTGGGGGGTGGGGCGCGTTTGCTTGCGGCGGTTTCGATTTCATAAGCGCGCACGACATCGATCTGCGGTTCGCGGGTCGAACGCGCTGAAGGTCTTCACGTGCTCCCGCAAAAGCGGGAGGCGGGGCGCGTCGGACGCGCCGGGGTAGTACCGAATGCGCTGCTCGATCGCTCGAACAACGCGCGCGTCGAACGCGCCCCGTATCTCGGCCGTTATTCCCGGATTGGCGAGCCAGGAGTTTTTGGCTCAGCTGCATGAGCTTTCGCGCACCCAGCGGCCTTAGCTCCTTATGACCACGAGCCGGTTCAGCGCGTCAGCAAAGTCCGAACTCTGCTGGGCCTCGCGGTTTCATGCCCCGCGAGCAATGCAAGCGCCGTTCGCTTCGCCCGATGGAGTGTAGATCCCACCTGACTTTCTCAACGTCCCCCTTCGCTCTTCGAGCTTCGGAGGACGAAGCGACGCCTGCCGCGCCGGCCGATGTCCTGACATCCAGAAGCTTCGGACGTCTTCGAATTCCTCCCTGTCAGAACGGGAGCAGTATACGGGCGCCCGGAAGGGGGCCTAATACGAAATTTTCGTAAGGTTGGGCGCAGCGCAAGGATGGCCGGAATGCGTGTGTGTCACGCTATGGTTGCCGTCGCCGCTCACGCAAATGAGACATGGACAGATACCTTTCAACATTGGCCTCTGCGCCTTTTCCCCCAACGTGCGTGCAGGTGTAGCAATCTGCAGCAGGGTCATCGCGGCTCACTCTTACGGTTCCGAGATGCCCGTTGTAGTTCAGGAGGCGGCAGGGCTCCCTAAGCCCGGTTACGGCTACCATGAACTCCATCGCTGCCAAGCCCGACACGACGGCGTTGATGGGCGCCACCGAAGGCCCCTTGCTATCCAAAGCCTCCCTGGCGATCCCGTAGATTTCTCGTTCGCTCTTTCTTTGCTCCTCGCTAGCGAGGTAATAGTTCACGTCGCGCATATCGACGACGTCGAGGCAGATGAGACAGCCATCGCCATTGCGAACGACGCAGACGCGGCCGCCATAGCGGCCTGCCTCCGGTACATCGGACGCAAGATCGATGTAGGGTTTGGAATATGCGGAGCATAGCTCGTTAAGAATGAAACGAGGACCATCGTCATCGAAGCAACCGAAGACGAAGTCCGCCGCCTTAATTGCCGAGAATGCGCGCTCCGTAAGCAGCGAGTCTGGTATAGGGTCAACCACAACATCCGGGTTGATTTCATTGACCAGTCTGCAAACGAGGTCGACCTTCTTACTCCCAGGAACAGGGTCGTCGTGTCGAGCTCCAACGAAGCGATTGCGATTTGTCTCGTCGAGTTCCTCGTCGTCGATTGCAGAAACTTTGCCAACACCCAGCAGCGCTAGTTGCTGAATGAGCGGACTTCCAAGTCCGCCGCAGCCAACGACTGCGACGGTTGTGGCCCGAAGCTTTTCCTGCCCGTCCTTGCCGAACAGAAGAATGTTCCGATCATATCTAGATGCGCCGTTAGTCATGCCCATCCACCGAGTGATCTGTTTGTTGGCTTCAATAGGCGATCGCCGGCGATCAAAGCATTCAGCGGAACTGGTACTTTCGGGTTGTCGATCCAGACAAGCGCGTCAAAGCCGCTCGGTGCAAAGACAAGTGCGATGTAGGGTCTCGCTTTAAGCCTCCACCACATATGTGGCACAGTTTCAGTGAGACCAACGCGATCCGCGACAGAGAAGGCAGCTTGGTACGGGCCCGGGTGGGAGTGAATTTCAACTAGAGAGCATTGCAGGTCGTGTGCACACTTGATCAGTCGTGCTCGCGTGTCGTCCGCTAGCTCCAGAAAATTTCCCGCCTGGTGATCAAAGTCCTCCGGCGAAAGTAGTTCTACGTGGCGTACGTCGAATAACGCGCGACCATCGTCACGCTCCTCCGCAACACAGAGAAAGGCCGCTTCTTCCTTCAAGCTGCCGGAAGGCAAGAGGTGAGCGGTCAGCTGCTCCAGAAGGCCGGGCGGAAGGCGAAGGATCGTATTCATACACCTTCTCTCAAGCGCGCTGCGAAGCCGCGCGCCCAGATCAGCAGATTGGAACCCTTGCGTACGTCGCCGGTGGGTTTCCATTCCTCGGGCTGCCAGGAAAACTCGCACCACTGGCCGTCGAAAGGCGGCGCTTGCGTTTCTTTAGCGTTGACGGGTGGCTGACCTCTGAAGGTGATACCTGCCGGTGTCGAGAAGCTGTACGGCTGCGCGCCCGGATAACCGACGTTTATCGGAAAGCAGATTGGTGCCCGTATTATGGGCGTCGCGCCGAGAAGCCATCCGTCTGGAAAAAGGTAGGTGGGCAGCAAGAACCAGTCCTGACCGCCCGCCTCCTTGTGTTGCACGTCTGCGTACGCGCCGCGCAGCAGCGACAACTCCTCTACAATGCGAGGCTGCATTTAGCCGCGCTTCCAGCGAATCTTCTTGCCGAACCCTTGGCCCGGCTTGATGTGCACGATCTCGTTGGGCGCCAGTGTCCGCTCGTTGTTGTCCTTATCCACTTCGATGACGCCTTGGCTGATGTCCCATCCGCCAAGCTGGGCAATTTGCTCCGTGGTGATGGTGTCTTCCTCCCAAGGGAACTCGTTGCCCTCAATGTTCAGGACGTATTTGGGGCCCTTGTCATTGTCAGGCTTTGCCCCGGCGTTTTCCTTGCTCATTGGCGTTACTCCAAAAGATTTACCGACCCGCGATTGCAAAGTAGCAACCGATTGCGCAGATATAGGAGGGGCATGAGGCAATTGCAATATGGCAATCTGATTGCTTTCCAACAACAGGAGGTCTTGTGAGCCAAGGCTTTGATAATGAAAAGTTTTATGCGGCTTTGAACGCCGTTCGACTGAGCCGGCACATGACATGGAAGGATGTTGCGGGAGAGGCAAAAGTAAACGCATCAACCCTCACCCGAATCGGTCAGGGCTCGAATCCGGACGCAGACACGCTCGCAGCGCTGCTCGCCTGGTCGAAGCTTAAAGCCGAGGAATTTATACCAGGGAGCACGGGCGAAGCAGAACCACTTGCGAAGATCGTTACGCTTCTTCGCGCCGATCCCCACCTCTCGAAGCAGAACGCGAGGCTAATAGAGAGCATCGTCGTGTCCGCTTACGAGCAGTTGAAAAATAGGAAAAAGGAAGACTGAACTTGGGCTTCCGGTACGGATTCAAAGCGAACGCCAATCGCATCGCGCTCAAAGTGCGGGAGCGCATGGGACTTGCTCCGGAAGCCCCGATTGATCCGCTGGAGATTTGCGCCCTCTTCGAGATCGAGGTGATCGGCCTTAGCAGCCTATCTTGCGATGCTTCGGTTTTCCTGGGCGCAGAGTCTTCAGCGTTCTCCGCAATGACCGTGCCATGCGGACTTCACACGGCGATCGTTCACAACGACTCGCATCGTCCTAACCGACAACGCAGCAACATTTGTCACGAACTCGGGCATTGCCTTTTGGGTCATCAGTGTACGCCGCCGCTTACACCGAGTGGTGACCGAGCGCGTGACGGAGGAATCGAAGCCGAAGCCAATTTCGTGGGCGGAACACTGCTCATTTCCAACGAAGCGGCTCACCACATTCTCCGCGAAGGAATGTCACCTGGCGAAGCGCAGCGCGAGTATGGAGTCAGCGCCGAGATGCTGACGTACCGCCTTCGCGTCAGTGGTGCGTACATCGTAGCGAGCCGAGCGCGGCGGAGGGGCTAGCGTCGTCACCTGTGCCCATCTCAGTCGCGCAGGGTCTGAGACTGCTCGGACCCTCACCCGTCGCCTTCGGCGACACCCTCTCCCGCGCAGCGGGAGAGGGGAGGGGGACTAATCCTCGTCCATCACATCCAGCAAAATCTCGCGCTTGCCCGCCGCGTTGGCTTCCGAGATGACGCCTTCTTTCTCCATGCGCTCGATCAGGGTGGCGGCGCGGTTGTAGCCGATGGAGAGGCGGCGCTGCAGGTAGCTGGTTGAGGCCTTGCGGTCGCGGCGCACGATTTCAACAGCGCGGTCGAAGAGATCGCCGTCGCTGGCTTCGCCGTCGAACAGTTCGGGATTGTCGTCGGCGTTTTCGTTCGGCTCTTCGGTGACGTCCTGGCGATAGACCGGCGCGCCTTGCGCCTTCAGCATGTCGACGACGCGTTCGACTTCGGCGTCGGTGACGAAGGGTCCGTGGAGGCGGCGGATGCGGCCGCCGCCGGCCATGAAGAGGAGGTCGCCCTGGCCGAGCAATTGTTCGGCGCCTTGTTCGCCGAGGATGGTGCGGCTGTCGATCTTCGAGGTGACCTGGTAGGAGATGCGGGTCGGGAAGTTGGCCTTGATCGTGCCGGTGATGACGTCGACGCTGGGGCGTTGCGTGGCCATGATGACGTGGATGCCGGCGGCGCGCGCCATTTGCGCGAGACGCTGCACCGCCGCTTCGATCTCCTTGCCGGCGGTGATCATCAGATCGGCCATCTCGTCGATGACGACGACGATGTAGGGCATGGGCTCCAAGGGGAGCTCGCGCGTTTCGTAGATGGGCTCGCCGGAGGTGGGGTCGAAGCCGGCGTGCACAGTGCGCTCGAGGCGCTCGCCGCGTTCCAGCGCGTCGCGGACGCGATCGTTGTAGCCGGTGATGTTGCGCACGCCGAGCTTGGACATGCGGCGGTAGCGGTCCTCCATCTCGCGCACGGTCCATTTCAGCGCGACGACGGCTTTCTTCGGATCGGTGACGACGGGGTGGAGGAGGTGCGGGATGCCTTCGTAGACGGAAAGCTCCAGCATCTTGGGGTCGATCATGATGAAGCGGCACTCGTCCGGCGTGTGCCGGTACAAGAGCGACAGGATCATGGCGTTGATGCCGACCGACTTGCCCGAGCCGGTGGTGCCGGCGATGAGCAGGTGCGGCATCTTGGTGAGGTCGGCGGCGAAGGGATCGCCTTCGATGGTTTCGCCGAGCGCGAGCGGCAGATCGCCTTGCGTGCCGGCGAAAGACGGCGAGTTGAGCAACGTCTGCAGGAAGACGGTTTCGCGCTTGGGGTTGGGCAGCTCGATGCCGATGGCGTTGCGGCCGGGAATGACGGCGACGCGGCAGGCGGTGGCGGACATCGAACGGGCGATGTCGTCGGCGAGGCCGACGACGCGCGAGGATTTGACGCCGGCGGCGGGCTCCAGCTCGAACAGCGTGACGACGGGGCCGGGGCGCGCGGAGAGGATCTCGCCCTGGATGCCGAAGTCGGCGAGCACGCCTTCGAGCTGACGACTCATCGCGTGCAGCGATTGCGCGTCGGTGTGGGCGATGCGCTGCTTCGGCGTGGCGAGGAGGTCGGTGTCCGGCAGTTCGAACTCGCGGCCGAAGTGGAAGCTGGCGTGCGGCTTGTCGCGCTTCTGCGCCTTCGGCTGCACGCGTTCGCGGCGGGGCGTTTCTTCGTTGCGGCGCGTGGGCGGCATGGCGACGCGGCGCGTCGGCGCCATCTTGCGCTCGGCCTGCGGCAGCGCGCGGCGCTCCTGCTCCGGCTCGCGGCGCGTCTTTTCCGAGACGTAGCCGATCGCGCGCTGCGTCGCGGCGGCGCCGCCCTGCGCCGCACGGCGCGCGACTTGCGCGGCGTTCTTTACGTCTTCGCCGCGGATCTGGAACGCCCAGCCGACAGCGATAATGCCGCCGATGGCGCAGACGAGGCCGGTCAAGACGTTCGGAAACGGCAGGCCCGGCATCGAGGCGAGCCCGGCAACGAAACCGGCGACGCCGTCGCCGAGCAAGCCGCCGAAGCCGACGGCGAGCGGCCAACCTTCCGGCGTCGGGATCACCGACGCTGCAGCTGCGAGGAGCAGAATGCCGATCAGTGAAACGAGAATGCGCCGGCCGTTTATGCGCGCGACGAGCTGGCGGCGCACAATGCGCATCACGCCGGCCGCGAGCAGCGCGGCCATGGCGAGCGGTGCGGCGGCGCCCAGGAGCTGGATGGCGAGGTCGGCGACGAGCGCGCCGGGGCCGCCGAACAGGTTGTGCGTGGGGCCGTTCGCCGCCGTGTTGAGGCTGGGGTCTTCCGGCGAATAGGTGAGCACGGCGCCGAGCCCATAGAAGCCGACCAGCGCCGCGCCGACGGCGAGCGAGGCGCGTTTTAAGGCTAATCGCCCCGCGGCCGATGAGGCGACGGAGGGGATGCGGTCCCCTTGGCGGAAGGCGTCGTCGGTCATGTCGTGGAGGCGCTCGTTTTGCCCAGCGTTTCAACGCGGGACGGTGGGCCTTCCCGGTAAACGAGGCGTGAAGTTTCGGACGCGAACAGGGTTACTAGGGACTAGGGATTAGGGATTAGGGACTAGGTGCGTTGCAGATGTGCGACGCGGAATTGCCACGCGCACACGCTCCCTAATCCCCAATCCCTAATCCCTAACTGTGGTACGCCCGCTCGCCATGTTCTGAGATGTCGAGGCCTTCGAATTCGGCTTCGCGGGAGACGCGCAGGCCCGAAACGAATTTGACGATGGTGAAAACGATGGCGCTGGCGATCACGCTCCAGGCGATCGCGACCGCGACGGCGACGATCTGCGTCCACAGCTGCGCGCCCATCTGGTAGCCGTCGACGCCGACGCCGCCGAGCGCGGGAGACACGAACACGCCCGTGCCGATGGCGCCGATGACGCCGCAGACGCCGTGGATGCCGAACACGTCGAGGCTGTCGTCGTAGTTGAAGGCGTGTTTCACGGCTGAGCAAAAGATGACGGCGACGGGCGAAGCGATGGCGCCGAGGACGAGCGCGCCCATCGGGCCGATGAGGCCGGCGGCAGGCGTGACAGCGACGAGGCCGGCGACGATGCCGGAGGCGAGGCCGAGGCCGCTGGGCTTTTTCTTGGCGATCCACTCGGTGAGCACCCAGGCGAAACCCGCGGCGGCCGTGGCGAGCAGCGTGTTGAGCAGCGCGAGCGCGGCGCCGCCTGTGGCTTCGAGATTGGAGCCGGCGTTGAAGCCGAACCAGCCGACCCAGAGGAGGCCTGCTCCGATATAGGTCATCACCAGCGAATGCGGCGGCAGCGGTTCGGCCTTGTAGCCGGTGCGATGGCCCAAGAAGAGCGCGCCGACGAGGCCGGCGAAACCGGCGTTGATGTGCACCACCGCGCCGCCGGCGAAATCGAGCGCGCCCATCTGGAACAGAACGCCGCCGCTCCACCACACCATGTGCGCGATGGGATAATAGGAGAGCAGCGGCCACAGCACGGCGAACACCACGATCGCGGCGAATTTCATGCGCTCCGCGACGCCGCCGACGACGAGCGCGGCGGTGATGGCGGCGAACGTCATCTGGAACGCGATGAAGACGTATTCGGGAATGACGACGCCGTCGGTGAAGGTGGCGGCGGTGGAGTCTGGCGTGACGCCGGCGAGGAAGAGACGATCGACGCCGCCGATGATCCCGTCGAAAGCGCCTTGCGTGAACGTGAGCGAATAGCCCCACAGCGCCCACGCGATCATGCCGATGACGGCGACGGTCGAGACCTGCATCAGCATCGACAGCATGTTCTTGGCGCGCACCAGCCCGCCGTAGAAGAGACCGAGCCCGGGAATGATCATCGCCACCACGAGCACGGTGGAGATCATCATCCAGGCGGTGTCGCCTTTGTCGGGGATGGCGGTGGTGTCCTGGGCGAAGGCGAGGGTGGGAAGCGCAGCGAACACGACAGTTAGCGCGGCGCCGCTGATCCCTCCCCGCCAGGGGAGGGTGTCGCGAAGCTTGCTTCGCGACGGGAGGGGAGGGCGGTGGTGACCTTGCAAGACCTGTGTTGCCGCCCCACCCGTCATCGCGCTGCTGCGCATCGCGATGACACCCTCCCCTTGCGGGGAGGGAAGGGGTTGCGCGCACCCGAGATGTGACCCGCCAACAAACATGCCCGCTCCCCGCGTAAGTTGGCGCGTGATCTGTGAAAGCGTCGCGCCTGCCTGCAAGCGCTGCGCTGCAGTGCGGAGAACGGTGAGCGGCATCGCCTAAAAAAGCGGCGCCGCGCCGCAGGCGTGCGTGGGGAAAGCGCATCGCGCGCGCGCGTTCGGCGGAGTATCGTTGGGCATGAGCAACGGCTTCGATGCGGACGTGATCCTCGGCGGGGGAGGGCTGGTCGGGCAGACGCTGGCGCTGGCGCTGGATCAGGCGGGTGTGCGCGTTGTTGTGATCGATGCGGCCAAGCCGGCGGAGACGTTGGCGCCGAGCTTCGATGGGCGCGCGTTCGCGATTGCGTTTGCGTCGTATCGGATGTGGCGCGCGCTGGGATTGGCGGACGATCTCGATCCGGTGGCGCAGCCGATCGAGCAGATCATGGTGACGGATGGCGATCTGCGTCGCGGGCCGTCGTTGCTCCATCTGCATTTCGATGCGGCGGAGTTGCACCGCTCCTCCTCCCCCTCGATGGGGGAGGTGTCGCGCGCACAGCGCGCGACGGAGGGGGTGCGGGCAGGAACGCTGAGGGAGTCGCCTCACGAGGCGAAACCCCAAGCGTCGCGGGCCTCACCCCCTCAGTCGTCGCTTCGCGACGACAGCTCCCCCATCGAGGGGGAGCGGGAGCGCGAGCCTTTGGGGCTGATGTTGGAAGCGCGGCATGTGCGGCTGGCGCTGGACAAAGCGGTGAAGGCGCGGGCCTCGATCAAGATGGTCCAGCCGATGTCGGTGACGGCGATTGCGCGCGATGCGGCGGGCGCGCGCGTGACGCTGGCGAATGGCGAGACGTTGCGCGCGCCGCTGCTGGTGGGCGCGGATGGGCGGCGCTCGTTCGTGCGCCAAGCGGTCGGCATTCGCACGATCGGTTGGGATTATCCGGTGACGGCGATCGTCGCGACCATCCAGCATGCGAAGCCGCATGGTGCGGTGGCGCATGAATACTTCTTGCCGAACGGGCCGTTCGCGATTTTGCCGCTGAAGGGCGCGCGGTCGAACATCGTTTGGGCCGAGCCGCGCAAGGCGGCCGAGGCGCTGTTGAAGATGCCGGAGGCGGATTTCCTGGCAGAGCTGCGCATGCGCTTCGGCGATTTCCTCGGCGAGCTGGCGCTGGAGGGGCCGCGCTTCGGCTATCCGTTGTCGCTGCAATTGGCCGAGCGGATGATCGATGCGCGCGTGGCGCTTGCGGGAGATTCCGCGCACGGCATTCATCCGCTGGCGGGGCAGGGGCTCAATCTTGGTTTGAAGGATTGCGCGGCGCTGGCGGAATGCATCGCGGATGGCGTGGCGCTCGGCCTGGATCCCGGCGATGTGTCGATCCTCGAGCGCTATCAGCGCTGGCGGCGCTTCGACAATGTGACGATGGCGCTGGGGATGGAGTTCTTCGACAAGATGTTCTCAAACGGCATCGCGCCGCTCGCCGCGGCGCGGCGGCTGGGCCTGTCCGCTGTGAACGCGGTCGGCCCGGCGCGCCGGTTCTTCATGCGCTACGCCGGCGGCGCGGCGGGCGATTTGCCGAAGCTGCTGCGGGGTGAAAGCCTGGCGGCTTAGACCGCTGCACTTGCAGCCTTCTGACCGCGCTGCGGGCGGGGTATGCTGGGCCGATGCGGGTGGTGTTCATCTTTGTCGTCATTCTGGTGCTGCTCGGGATGGCCGTGCCGATGGCGTTTGCCGTCCGGTATTGGCTGGACGGGCGGGCGGTGATCGCGCGCGCGGAGCAGGGCGGGGCGTTGCGCGGCGCCTCGGCGGAGCGCTTGACCGTGGCGGAGCACACCATCGCGATGAATGAGTTTCGCGAGACGTGGCGGTCGCGAGCCATTCCGTGCCGGACGCTGGCGTATCTCTGGAACGACCTCACCACCGAAAGCGGTCCGCGCACCATGCCTGTATCCTACAAGTTGGGTACCTCGCTGTTGGGCGAGCAACGCGGAACATCCGTCCGCTGGCAAGTGCGGCGGCTCATCGTTTCATGCCAACTCGAACAGCGTTTCGATGACCGCCAGCTGCTGCGAATGTGGCTCACTCAAGCGTACTTTGGGCGTGAGACGTTCGGCCTGGAAAATGCCTCGCAAGCGATTTTCGGCAAGCCAAGCAGTGCGCTGAACGGCGAGGAAGCCGCGCGACTGGCGGCGTTGCTGCGTGCGCCGAGCTTGCGCGGTCAGCCGGAGCGCTGGGCCGAACGCGCGCGGCTGATCCAGGAGCGTGTCGCCCCTCGTGCGCAGTGAGCGCGTGATTGGCCAACGGTCGGGTGGAGAGAGCTTGGCGGCGTGGCGCTAACGAGCCGAAGACGCGACATAAGTAGCTTCTCGCCAGATGGGCGAGCGGCTTAAAGTGCATCCATGGCCATCATCGCACCCGTTCTGCAAGCCGCCATCGTTCAGGCGCGCCCCGTTCCGTTCGACATCGACGCTGGCGCCAAGGCTGCGGTCGCGCACGTGGAAGCAGCGCTCGACACAGGCGCGCGCATCGTCGCTTTCGGCGAGACGTTCCTGGGCGGCTACCCGATCTGGCTGGACGAAGCGCCCGGCGCGGCGCTGTGGGATCATGCGGGCGCCAAAGCTCTCCATGCGATCCTGTTGCGTCAGGCGATCGTAGAAGGCGACCCGCGCCTCGCGCCGATCCAGGCGCTCTGCGACAAGGCGAATGCTGTTGTCGCCATCGGCGCGCATGAGCGCATGCGCAATTCGCTCTACAACACGCTCTTCATCCTCTCGCCACACGCACCGCCGCTGACCCACCGCAAGCTTGTGCCAACGCACGGCGAGCGCTTGATCTGGGGGCGCGGAGACGGCTCTACATTGGGTGTGGTCGAAACGGCTGCAGGGCGCGTTGGCGGACTCATTTGCTGGGAGCACTGGATGCCGCTCGCGCGCGCCGCGATGCATCACCAGAATGAGGTCATTCATGTCGCTCAATGGCCGACCGTGCGCGAGACCTATCTGATCGCTTCGCGGCATTACGCATTCGAGGGCCGATGCTTCGTGCTCGCGGCAGGCACGGTGTTGTGGCGAGATGATCTGATGAACGGCCTCGAAGCCGTCGGTGGCGATGCGGCCGCGCGCGAATTGCTGGCGACGTTGCCTGCCGGTCAGCTTCAAGCCGGCGGCAGCGCCATCATCGGCCCTGATGCGGGCATCCTGGCCAGCGCCGGCGCCGAGGAAGACATTCTGACGGCGACGCTCGATGTGGCGCGCGTGCACGAGGCGCTAGCCGCACTCGATACCGATGGTCACTACGCCCGCCCCGACGTGTTCGAGTTGCGTGTCGATACTCGTCGCCGTGACGGCGTTAGCTTCGAGGCAGAATGAGATCGCTGACGGCGCGTTGTGTTCCCTGACAAGGGATGTGCTAGCGTCCCTTGAGGGAGACATACGCGGATGAGTGAAGCAGCGGCGGGCATTGCGCAGGGGAAACCCGCCGCGCGGATCGATCGGGGCGCCTGGAGCTGGGCGCTGTTCGAATGGGCGCGCAATCCTTGGGTGCTTTTGGGCACGATCTACGTGTTCACGCCGTATGTTTCCAACGTGGTGATCGGCGATCCGGTGCGCGGGCAATCCATCATCGCCGGCTGGCATACGATGGCGGGCGCGATCATCGCCATCACCGCGCCGTTCCTCGGCGCCGCGACCGATCGCATGGGCCGGCGCAAACCGCTGTTGGGGTTGGCGACCGGCGTGCTCGCGGCGGCGCTGATCGCGAAGTGGTGGGCGCTGCCGGGCGACGCCGGCCTGCCGCTGTGGGCGATTGGATTGACTGTGGTCGTGAGCGGCGTGTCGTTCGTCTACACCGAAGTGGTGCACAACGCGATGCTGACGCGCGCGGCGCCGCCGGGGACGCTGTCGCACGTCTCGGGGTTGGGGCTGGCGCTGGGCAGCGTCGCCTCGGTGCTGCTGCTGGTGTTCGTGCTGGTGACGATCGCGCTACCGGGGCAGGTCGATCTGCCGTTCCTGCCGGACGCGCCGTTGTTCGGCCTCGATCCGGCGCAGCACGAGCCCAGCCGCATCGTGACGCTCTTGTGCGCGGCCTGGCTGATCGTGTTTTCGATTCCGATTTTTCTCTACACGCCCGATCTCACGACCACCGGCGAGTCTTTCGGCGCGGCGCTGAAGAACGGCGTCGGCAATGTCATCCGCACAATTCTGAAGCTGCGCGAGTACAAGAACGTCGCGCTCTTTCTCGTCGCGCGCATGCTCTACGCAGACGGAAAGACGGCCATTCTCATCTTCAGCGGCGTCTATGTTTCGGGGACGATGGAATGGGGTCTGCTGGAGATGCTGGCGTACGGCATCATCCTCACCATCTTCGCGATCGCCGGCGGGCTGGGCGCGGGGCTGCTCGATCACGCGGTGGGCGCCAAGCGCGCCGTGGCGATTGAGATTGGCGTGACGATCCTGTGCTTGATCGCCATGGTCTCGATGTCGCCGACCTCGATCTTTTTCATGCCGGTCGAGCCCGGTGTGGCGGCATGGGACAGTCCGATCTTCTCGACCGCGCCTGAACTCGCCTACCTCGCCTTCGCTTGCCTGATCGCGGTGTCGATCACCGCCGCGTACGCCTCGAGCCGTTCGCTGATGGCGCGGCTGGCGCCGAAGGGCATGGAAGGGGAGGTGTTCGGGCTCTATGCACTGGCGGGCTCGGCGACGGCGTGGCTGGCGCCGGCGCTGGTGGCGTATTTCACCTCGACCACGCAGAGCCTGCGCGCGGGATTCGCGTCCATCGTCATTCTGCTGTTGGCGGGGTTCTTGCTATTGCTATTGGTTAAGCCGCCGCCGAAGCACGCATGACGCCCGAATTCGTACAGCAATTGTTGACCCGCGCGGTGGTGCGCGACTTCCTGCGCTTTGCGGCCGTGGGCGCAGTGGCGACGGCGGTGCACTACGCGGTGCTGATCGGGCTGACCGAGATTTTCGGCGTGCATCCCGTGATCGGCACGGCGTGTGGGGCGCTCACGGGCGGGGTCGTCAGCTACACGCTGAACCGCATCTACACGTTCGCGGTGCGGCCCGCCTACATGCGGGGGCTGGTGAAGTTCATCGTGGTGATCAGCATCGGCGCCGCGCTGAACGCCGGGATCGTCGGGTTCTTCATGTGGCTGGGGCTGTGGTATCTGTTCGCGCAGTTCATCGCGACGGGGCTGGTGCTGATCTGGAACTTCGCCGTGTCGCGCGTCGTGGTGTTTCGCGAGTAAATGCCCACGCCTTCGACAAACGATCTGCCGCTTGCAGTGGATCTCGACGGCACGCTGATCCGTACGGACGTCTTCGCGCGCCAGCTGCTGAGCTTTGTCGCGCGCGAGCCGTGGCGCGTTCCCCAGCTGCTGGTGTGGTTCGCGCGGGGACGCGCCTATGTGAAAGCGCGATTGGCTGGGTATGCGCCCGATCCGGCGACGTTGCCGTACGACGAACGCGTGCTGGCGTGGTTGCAGGCCGAGCGTGCGCGGGGGCGCACCATCGTGCTGGCGAGCGCTTCGGACCGCCGGGCTGTGGAGGCGGTGGCGGCGCATGTGGGCGTGTTCGACGCGGTGTTCGCCTCCGACGGGCGAACGAACTTGAAGGCGCGCAGAAAGGCCGAGGCGCTGAAGGCGGCTTTCCCGCAGGGCTTCGTCTATGCGGGCAACGAGAGCGCGGATCTCGCGGTGTGGGAAGCGGCGGCGGGCGTCGTGCTGGTGAATTGCGATCCGGCGCTCGCGCGCAAGTGCCGCTCGCGCTTTGCCATCGAGTGCAGTTTTCCGCGCTAGGTGCGCTGGAAAGAAGTGCGGGCCGGAGGCCCGCGGTCCCAGGGGCGCCTAGGTGCGCTTGAAGAACTGCACGGCGCGTTCGTGCTTCTCGGCGGCGGCGCGCGACTTGAACGTGCCGAGATTGTGCCGCTTGCCGGTCTTCGGATTCTTCTTGCGCGAATAGAGCCGGTACTCGCCTGACTTGAGCTTGCGGATCATGCTGCGGAAATCCGCGATGTGGGCACGGGTTCCGTGCGCACCGGCTGTGGAGATTGCCGAATGCTCACTTTGGCGTGGACTCAACCGATGTTTTCCTCAGCGCAGCGAGCGAGGGGAGACGGGTTTGCTGATACTGACTGCGGAGCGCTTGGCGCTGCTGGCGCTCGACCGGGACTTGGCCGCGCTGCAGGCCGGCAGCCGCAGCGCCTTCTTCAACGCGATCGCGGTGATGCACGAGCCGCTGTGGCCGCCCGCGCCGTTCGAGCTGGGCGCGCTCGATTGGGCGGCGAAGAACCTGGCGCACGACCCGGACGGGCAGGGCTGGTACGGCTGGGCGCTGTTGGCCAACGACGGCGAGCGCGCACCGCCGCGGCTCGTCGGCATCGCCGCGCTGATCGGCCGGCCGGACGAGGACGGCGATGTGGAGTTGGCGTTCGGGCTGTTGCCGGACTTCCGTGGCCGCGGTTACGGCCAGGGGACGGTGCGGGCGCTGGCGGCCTGGGCGTTCGGCAACGGCGCGCGGCGCGTGATCGTGCATCTCGACGCGGAGGACGCGCACGCGGCGCGCACGCTGGCCGAGAGCGGTTTCGCCGACACGCGCGAGCCGCCGTATCCGGGCGTCGCGCGCTGGGTGTTGGAGCGAGTAGCGAGTAGGGAGAGCGAATAGCGAATGGCGAGCAGCGAATAGGGAAGCGCTCTGTAATCCGCACCCCTATTCGCTGCTCGCTACTCAGCCGCGTTCAGCAGGGCCTGGATGCGATCGAGATAGGCGATCCAGGCGGCGCGGCCTTGTTTGGTGAGATGCACCAGCGTCAGCGGCTTCTTGCCGGCGAAGGTCTTCTCGATCTTCACGTAGCCGGCTTCCTCGAGCTTGGAGAGGTGCGTGGAGAGGTTGCCGTCGGTGGCGTTGACCTTGGCCTTCAGTTCGACGAACGGGGCGGGGCTCACCGTTGAGAGATACGCCATCACGCCGAGGCGCATCCGGCCATGAATCACATCGTCGATTTCGGTGTGGTCAAAGCGCGACACGGGGTTCAGACGATGCTGGAAGGTTCGCGGCGCAGCAGAATGAGACCCGGTATGAACAGCACGGCCAGGCTGCCCGCCGCCGCGTTCAGATAGGCCCAGCTCTGGTTGGCGAACAGGCAGAGCGTGAAGGCGACGGCGAAGGAGAGCCAGGCGAATGCCGCCAGCCAGTTCTGCTGCGAGAGTTTGGCGGTTCCGAACAGCGCCGCGCCGTAGAGCGCAAACGCCGCGCCGAAGATCGCGTTCGGCGCAGTGGGATCGCCATAGATCATCATGCGGGCAAGCGAGCCGATCACTACGGCGAGTATGGCGAGTCCCGCGCCAGCCCACATCGCCGACTCCGCACGCACGCCGATCGAGGTGAGGCCCGGCTTGCGGCGGACGCGTTGGGCCAACAAGGACATGCCGACGCCGGCGATCACGCCATAAGTGAGCCAGACGGCTAGAAACGCCGCGCCGTTCATGTACGGCAGATGTTGCTCCAGCACGGCCCAGTGCGCGGTAAACGCCGCGGCATTGAGCAGGCCCCAGAAGACAAAGTAAGCGCCGCCAAGCAGCGGCGCGTGGCGGCCTTCCTCGGCGAGCGAACGGGCGTAGGCCAGATCCTGAAGGATTTCCTCGCGCGTCATAGAGCGCCTCCTGTGGACTTTGAAATACAAAGTACTCGGTCGTGTTGGAAAGGTCAAGCGGTGCGGCCTGTTGGAGCGGAAAGCGCCGCGCGGCTAGGTTGGGGCGGGGCAAATGCCGTGAAGCACGTTCTTTTCGCGTTGGCCGCAGGTCTGCTGGCGGCCAGCTGCACCAAGGCGCAGAGCGGATTGGCCGCTTGCGATCACATGATGAACAACCGCAGCGACTATGCGGCGGTCGTTCATCTCTACGGCGACTCCATCTCGCGCGGCAAAGCCTTGGGACAATACGAGCAGGGCGACGACCCGCTCGATCCCGGCCATCCGCTTTACCCGTTCCGCTCCATCGCCTCGATGGCGAACTGGGCGTTGGAGCATAACGGCCGCGCCGAGCGGTTCGTCTATTGCGGCAACATCGAGCCGAGCGCGATCCGAGCGCGCATCCGATCGGGCGCCATTCGCGCGGGCGACACGATCATACTTGAGGACGCCGGCAATTACGCGGCTGGGCCTTACGCCTATCGCGCCTTCTGGCGCAGGGCGCGCGAAGCGGCCACTGCCGACGGCGTCAAGCTGGTGATGATGACGATGTTCGACTACTGCCACTCGGGCAACATGGCCTGCGATCCGGTCATGCAGTACGACGCGTGGGTCGGCGTTCAAGGTACGCTCAACGACGCTACGCGCCGTGTCGCGGGCGTGACAGCAAATCCGGTTGCGCCGGACGGTCATGCGGTCGACGGCTCGCTGCACTTCATCGACATGAATTGGATCATGGACAGGTGGCGATCCTCGGCGATCGCCATCGACGGCGTCGACGTCATGTTGCCGGACGGCGTCCATCCCAACGTTTGGGGGCAGATGAAGATGACGCAGCACTATCTCGCAGCCGCCGGGCTGACCCAGTACGTTGTGGACGTCGATCCGATGCAGGATCTGGCGGAGGAAAATCACCGGCTGCTGGCCTACGGCTCGGCCACTTTCACGGGCGAGCGGGCGCGCACGTACGTGGCCGCGATGTTGGCGGCGCCCATGCCGCGCTCCGCGCGCGGCGCCGAAAGCGAGAGGCGCTAGCGACGGCAGTTGGGTCAGCCGCCCATGCAGGTGGCGAGCGCGGCCAGCCAGCAGAACGCGATCAGCAAGGCGAAGGGCCGCCAGGGCGAGGCCCACATCCGTTTCACAAGTTCCGCTCCTACCCCAGCCGAACGAGCGGCGACGCGGGTTTCGTCCCGAGCTGTTGCAGGTGATGGAACAACAGCGAGTTTGACGCAGGACGGCGGTGGACAGTCGGCGCGGCTAGGCCAAGGGCCTCATCGAACGCCATCAACGGGAGTTGTGACTCAATGGCCGCAATCTGCCAGTCGTGACCGCGGTTACCTCGTTTCAATGCGCGCGCGCTTATCTCTGTGGCAAGGAGAGGCCACGATGCGCGGTCCTGATCTGCACCCGATGTTTGCAGCGATTGCGCTGCTGATCACGGTCGGCGCGCTCGTTCTGTGGATCATGGGCCTCGGCCCGGTTGCGCGCTAAATCGCGGCCGAAATGAGTGACACACACGCACGCACTAAGCCTTCGCCACGCGCACGCCAGGAAGTGGCGTGCGTGTGTGTCACTCATTTCGTAGGTTAGCGTTTCTGCAGGCGGGAGAGGCGTCGGCGTTCGATGCGGGAGCGTGGGCTTCTTATGACCGGCGAACGCATGAGATCCTTTGGATGAAACGCCTCGGCTGAAAGGCGAAGGGGACGCTTCCAGAAAGCGTCCCCTTGCCGATGGTCTTTACATTGCAGCGGCAGGCGCCTTGCGGGCCTTGCGCGCCGGACGGCGCTTCGCCGTCTTGCGCTTGGCGGTCTTGCGCTTCGCCGCCTTCTTCGCGGTCTTGCGCGCGGCCTTGCGGGCCGGCTTGCGCGTCGCCTTGCGGGCCTTCGTCTTCTTCGCCTTCTTGGCGACCTTCTTAACCTTCTTAGCCATTTTCGTTTCCTCGTTTTTACTGGTGTGGAACGTGGGTTGGATGGGAGTTGTTTGACTCTCCGAGTATGGTTTCTCGCTGAATTTGGTTTGTGATTGGTTTCTGCAAGTCATCGCGCGAATTTTTCTGCGCGTTTGATTTGAAGCGTGCACGCGCATCGCGCGATTGCGCTGCAAGCCTTGAAAACAAAGGGCCGCACGCGAATGCGCGCGTGCGAAAAACGTCACGCGCGCGGATGTGCGCGGCGGTACGCCCGCAAAATTTTTCGCGTTTCGACGCTCGTGTAGCGCTGAGTCGTCGACAGCGATTCGTGTCCCAACAGGTCTTGGATCGCTCTGAGATCGCCGCCGTTGGCGAGCAAATGTGTTGCGAACGCATGCCGCAAAGCGTGCGGCGTGGCGCTCGATGGCAGACCCAAACGCGCTCTGAGTTCGGCCATCAATGCTTGCGCCATGCGCGGCGTCATCGGCCCGCCGCGCGCGGCGCGGAAGAGCGGCGCGTCGCTGGTGAGCGCGTAGGGGCAGAGCGCGGCGTAGCGTTCTACGGCCTCGCGTGCGGCTGCGAGGAGAGGAACGAGGCGCTGTTTGCCGCCCTTGCCGGAGACGCGGAGCATGTCGGGAAGGGGGCGATCGGCGCCGGTGAGCGCCAGCGCTTCGGAGATGCGCAAGCCGGCGGCGTAGAGGAGCGTGATGAGCGCCGCATCGCGCGCGCCGATCCATTCTTGCGCGGCGGACGCTTGCGCATCGGCGATCAGATTGCGCGCGGCGCCTTCGGACACGGGCCGCGGCAGCGGCGCTTTGAGCTTGGGTCCGCGCACCAGCGCCAGGCGCGCATTGGCGAGCCCATGGCGCCGCTCGAGATAGCGATAAAAGCTGCGAATTGCCGCCAAAGCGCGGGAAATCGAACGATCCGAGAGCGCGTCGTCGCCCTGCCGCCGGTGCGCGAGATAGGCGCGCAGGTCGCGCGGTTCGAGCTCGGCGAGCGCGCGCGCCGAGGGCTCGCCGCCGAGATGCGACTGCAGGAAGCCGAGGAAGGCGGCGACGTCGCGTTGGTAGGCTTCGAGGGAGTTGGCCGCGAAACGCCGCTCGTCGCGCAGATGCGCGATCCAGTGCGCGAGCAGAGAAGCGGCCGTCATGCGCGCGAGTAAGCGCGCGCGCCCGTCAACATCTCGTCAACGCTTCGTGCGGGGCGCGACGTGCTCAAGCCAGTAGTCGTAGTGGTAGCGCACTTGGCCATCCGCGAGCGTGTACTTGGGCCTGTGCGGCCGGCCTGGGTGCGTGACGAGGTCGGTGGTCAGCTGCCAGGGGCTCTCGCCGGTGGCGCGCGCGGTTTCAATCTCCTGCTCGAAGGCGATGCGCGTGCGCATGGGTAGGTCCAGCGCAAAGTCGGCGCTCGGGTAGAAGCCGCCTTCGAGCCGGGCGGCGAGCGCGCGTACAAAGGGGCGGTGACGGCCCTGATCGAGCGTGGTGGCGACAAGCCCCGGCTGTGCGCTGCACAAGATGTAGACCGCAGTGGCGCGGTCGCACGCTTGCTGCCTGGTGATCCAGTTCAGTTCGTCGATGCCGAGATCCCAATCCCAGTGCAGCGCGATTTCGTGCCAGTCGTCGGGGCTCATTTGCCGAATGAGGTCGAGCAGCGTCGCGCCTTCGAGATCGATGGCGGCTGCGCGCCACTCGTACCAGCGGCTGTAGTGCGCGCGGCGCGCTTTTTCCGCGCCTTCCAGCGCGAGCAGATCGGCTATCACCTGTTCGCGCGCTTCGGCCAGCATGCGGCGGAAGTCCGGATCGGCGCGCCACTGCGCTAACTGGAAGTTAAAGGTCTCGGCGCGCTCGAAGCACGCGGCGTAGAGCGCATAGACTCGCTTCCACGCGGGGTCGCTGAGCCGGTCGAGATTTGGGGCGCGGCCAAAGTAGCGCTGCACGACCTCGCGAAAACGTTGGTGCTGCGGCGGCACGAACTCGTCCGGTAGGGCGTCGGCATATTCGCTGTAAATGCTCGCAAGCAGCTGCGGCGGCGCCCCGTCCGGAGCGAACGGCGTGAACAGGCGGTCGTGCCTGGCCTCGGACCAGGGCTGGATCGCGCGGGCGATGAGGTTTCCCAACATGGCGACCCAAAGGTCGCGCGTTATGGCTAAGGAGCCGTCAGGGCAGAGGGTAAAGCGGCGTTCAGTGACACGGCAGCCACATCCGGCGCTTTCGCCGAATCCCTGCGGCGCTTAGATTCACGCGGCGATGCCCTCGACCGCCCGCCGCCGCGCCATGGAAGCGCTGAAGCGCCAGCGCGCGCCGGCGCCGCTCGGGCCGCTGTTCGCGGTGGCGGAGGAGGGCGCGGAGTACGAGGCGGAGGCACTGGATAAGGTCTCAGTGCTGTTTCCGCTGCCGCTGCCGGAGCCGTTCGATTACCGGGCGCCGCACTCGCTGGGGCTCGCGCCAGGCATGCATGTGATCGCGCCGATCGGTCCGCGGCTGGTACGCGGCGTGGTCTGGTCGGTGGAGCACAATCATCCGGGCGCGGCGAACCTGAAGGCGATCGAGGAGGTGCTGCCGGGGCCGCCGATCCCAGAAATCTCGCGCACGTTTCTGGATTGGGCGGCGAAGTACTTGGTGCGACCGCCCGGAGATTTGCTGCGCATGGTGGCGCGTTCGCCCGAGGCGCTGCTGCCGCCGCCGACCCACATCGTGCTGGCGCCGACGGGAGATTTGCCGCCGAAGGTGACCGACGCGAGGCGGCGCGTGCTGGAGGAAGCGGCGAAGGAGCAAGTAAGCGCGGCGGAGCTGGCGCGGCGCGCGGAGGTGTCATCCGCGGTGGTGAAGGGCCTGGTCGATTGCGGCGCGCTGACGAAGCTGGAGATCAGTGAAGATCCGCCGTTTCCGCCGCCGGACCTTTCGCGCGAGGGCAAGGAGCTCTCCGACATCCAGCGCACGGCGGCTGAGCAAGTCTGTGCGGGCGTGCGCGACGGGCAGTTTCACGTCTCGCTGCTCGACGGCGTGACCGGTTCGGGCAAGACGGAGGTGTACCTCGAAGCGGCGGCCCAGGCGCTGCGCGGCGCGCCGGATGCGCAGGTGCTGGTGCTGTTGCCGGAAATCGCGCTGACGCAGGCGGCGATGTCGCGTTTTGAGGCGCGCTTTGGCGTGACGCCGGTCGAGTGGCATTCGGCGATCGGGTCGAAGGCGCGGCGGCGCGCGTGGCGCGAAGTGGCGGCGGGACGGGCGCGGCTGGTGGTGGGCGCGCGCTCGGCGCTGTTCCTGCCGTTTCCGAACTTGCGGCTCATCGTCGTCGATGAAGAGCACGATCCTTCCTACAAGCAGGAGGAAGGCGTCATCTATCAGGCGCGCGATCTGGCCGTGGCGCGCGCCAAGCTCGGCCATTGCGCCGTGATCCTGGCGAGCGCGACGCCGTCGCTGGAGACGCTGGTGAACGCACTGCATGGCCGCTACGCGCACGTGCAGCTGCCCTCGCGCCACGGGGCGGCGGAATTGCCGGACGTGGAACTGGTCGACCTGAAGATCGACGCGCCGGAGAAGGGACGCTGGCTTTCGCCGAAACTGATCAAGGGCGCGGCCGAGGCGCTGGCGCGCGGCGAACAGGCGCTGTTCTACATGAACCGGCGCGGCTATGCGCCGCTGACGCTGTGCCGCGCGTGCGGGCATCGGATGAAGTCGCCGGAGACGGATAGTTGGCTCGTCGAGCACAAATATTCCGGGCGGCTGGTGTGCCATCTCACCGGGTTTTCGATCCCGAAGCCGAAGCAATGCCCCGAATGCGGCGCGCCTGACCCCTTCACCTCGATCGGGCCTGGCGTCGAGCGCATCGAGGAAGAGGTGCGCATGTTCTTCCCTGACGTGCGCATCGAGATTTTCTCATCCGATACGACGCCGGACGGCGAAGCGGTGCGCTCGCTGGTCGAGCGCATGGAGAGGAGCGACATCGACATCCTCATCGGCACGCAGATTGTCGCCAAGGGCCACAACTTCCCGAACCTGACCTTCGTCGGCGTGGTCGATGCGGACTTAGGTCTCAAGGGCGGCGATTTGCGCGCGGGCGAGCGTACGTTCCAGCTGGTGAGCCAGGTCGCGGGCCGCGCGGGCCGGCACGAGAAGAAGGGCAGGGCGCTGATCCAAACGTATGCGCCGGAGGAGCCGGTGATGCAGGCGCTGGCGGCGCAGGATCGCGATGCGTTCTTTGCGGCGGAAGTGGCCGAGCGCGAAGCGGCAGGCATGCCGCCCTATGGGCGGCTTGCCGCTGTGATCGTCTCTGCGCCGAGCGAGCAGCTGGCGAACGATGCGGCGAAACTCATGGGCGAGAAGGCGCCGGTGACGGAGGGGTTGGATTTATGGGGACCAGCGCCAGCGCCGCTTTCCGTCATCCGGGGCATGCACCGGCGGCGCTTCTTGATTCGCGCAAACCGCGGCGTTGATGTTTCCGCTTATCTCTCGACGTGGTCGGGCCGCGTGAAACTGCACAGCGCCGTGCGCGTGCAGATCGACGTGGATCCGTACAGTTTCTTGTAGCGGAGCGTTCGGATCAGGCACGCGCAGTTGCGTAGCGGCGCGCATGAATCATCGGCTCAGCCCTGGCGGAAGCGCAGGCGGGCGCAGACTTGATCGGGGGAGTAGGGGACGGCTTCGGTTTGTCCGTCGGGCCGCTGCTCGAATTGGATCTGCTGCCTGAGGCCCACGACCTGTACGGCGCCGTCTTCGGCCCGGTAGAGACCAAGCGTCGCCGGCCCTTCCGGAGCGCAGAGGAACGGCTCGCCGCGATTCTCGCCCCGCCGCGCCAAGTAGAGCGTGGGGCGCTCCTCGCCGAACAGGCCCATGATTTGCGCGAGCGGTCCGCCGGGCGTTTGCGCCATGATGTGCATGGGCGCGTGATTGGCTTCCTCGAACGCCATTTCGCGGCCGTCGGGATGGCGAAGGCGCATGATGATGACCGGGTCTTGCCCGCTATCTGGCGGCGCCGATCGCGTCGTCGTGCTCATCGTCAGGTGCTGACCGACCGCCAGCGAAGTCGCTGCATCGCTGGCCGCCAGAGTGGCGCTGGTGGTGACGCCGCCTGGAGCAGCGCAGGCGGCGAGCGCCAGCGCAGCGGCGAGGATCAGTTTGCGCATCGTCATCTCCTTCAGCCCGGGCTCTGCGGCTGCGCCTTCGGCCGGGCAGCCTGCGCGCGCTTTTTGGCGGCATTGCGGGACATCATGTTGAGTCCTTCCACCAGCGCCGAGAAGGCCATCGCCACGTAAATGTAGCCCTTCGGCACGTGCATGCCGAAGCCTTCCGCGATCAGCACCATGCCGATCATGAGCAGGAAGCCGAGCGCCAGCATGACCACGGTCGGGTTCTTGTGAATGAAATCGGCCACTGGGTTGGCGGCGAGGAGCATCACGGCGACGGCCACGACTACGGCGACGACCATGATCGGGATGTGCTCGGTCATGCCGACAGCCGTGAGGATCGAGTCGATCGAGAAGACGAGGTCCAGGAGGATTATCTGGAAGATGGCCGAGCCGAAGTTCTTGACCGCTTGACCCTTCTTGTCGAGCACGTCGGTGGTGGGCGTGGGATCGACGTTGTGGTGGATCTCTTTGGTGGCTTTCCAGACCAGGAACAGACCGCCGGCGATGAGGATCAGGTCGCGCCAGGAGAAGGCGGTCTCGAAGTCAGGACGGCCATGGTCGTCCGGTCCGCCTTGGATGCCGAGATCGAACAGCGGCGCCGTGAGGCCGACGATGAAGGCGATCGTCGAAAGCAAAACGAGGCGCATGATCAGCGCGAGGCTGATGCCGATGCGGCGCGCATTTCGGCGTTGATGCTCGGGAAGCTTGTTGGTGAGGACCGATATGAAGATGAGGTTGTCGATGCCGAGCACGACCTCCATCACGATCAGCGTGATGAGCGCGGCCCATGCGGCCGGGTCCGTCAGTAGCGGCGCGATGTTCCAATCCATGTGCCGGCGATCCCCGAAGTGTGGCCGGGGCTCATGTAGGGGATTGGCGGAGGGAGGGGAAGCGCCGCCCTAGCGGCGCTCCGGCTCCTGCACGATCTCGACGAGGGCGCGCCACATTTCGTCCGAGAAGCGGATCACGGCGACGCTGGCTTTCGCCTGCGCCTTCGCCGCCGACATGTCGACGAGCGCGGCGCCGAAATCGTCGTCACTAACGCCAGTGACCGCTTCAAGCACGCGGAGGGAAGCGTGCCCGAAGCGGTCAAGGGCGCTGGTGAGGGCCTCGGCGGCGTGGGGGATCGCCGTCATGAATGGACTATGCACGAGCTGGTTTAAGCTCTCGTTCAGAAAGCTGGTGAATGGGTGAAAACCAAACTCGGGATTGGGGATTGGGGATTGGGGTCGCGCGAGAATACGCGTGAGCAAACGCGAGCACTCGGCCCGCTCCTAATCCCCAATCCCCAATCCCCAATCCCTACGCATGGATGTCCCTGTCCTTCGTCTCGGGCCAGAACAAGAACATGATGAGCGCGGCGAGCGCGGTGACTATTACGGGAAACCAGAGGCCTTGGTAAACTGAGCCGGTCGCCGTGTTGATGGCGAACACGATGGCCGGCAGGAGCCCGCCGAACCAGCCCGTGCCGATGTGATAGGGAAGACTCATCGCCGTGTAGCGGATGCGGGTGGGAAAGAGTTCGACCAGCGCCGCCGCCTGCGGCCCGTAGAGCGCGGTGGCGGCGACGATGAACAGCGCCATGATGGCGACGACGCCCCATTTCTCGCCGAACACGCGCAGCACTTCGCCGACGCTCCAGTTCTGCATCGCGCCGGGCGCGGCGGCGGGATAGCCGGCTTGGGTCAGCGCTTCGCGCAACCGCGCGTCGAAAGCAGCGCGGGTGGCGCGGATCTCCGACAGCGATTGACCCACGGCGCTAACGCTCTCGAGTTCGAGCGCATCGCCGATGCGGATACGGGCGACCTGGCCCGGCGCGCCTGCTTCCGTGATGTAGCCGACGCCGGCGTTGGAGAGCGCGCCTTTGGCGATGTCGCAGGAGGTGGCGAATTGCTGTGCGCCGCCGGTGAGATCGAGCTGGAACGTGCAGTCGGCCGGATCGGCGATCACGGTGACGGGCGTGGTTTGCGAGGCTTCGGCCAGCGCGGGGTTTCCGGCGCGCGTGATGTAGTGGAAGCCTGGGAAGTAGAGCGCCAGCATCAGCAGCATGCCGAACAGCATCACCGGCTTACGGCCGACCGAGTCCGAGAGCCGCGCAAAGAAGAGGTAGAGCGGCGCGGAGATCAGCACGACCGTGATCATGATCAGGTTCACGCTCTGGCTGTCGATCTTGAGAATGCGCTCCAGGTAGAATTGCGAATAGAAGTGCGCCGTGTACCAGACGACGCCCTGCGCCATCATCACGCCAAACAGCGCCAAAAGCACGATGCGCCCGTTGCGCCACTCGAAGAAGCTTTCAGCATAGGCGCGCTTTGAAACAGTGCCCTCCTGCTGCAGTTTCTTGAACGCGGGACTTTCCTCGAGCTGGAGGCGAATCCACACCGAGATGGCGAGCAGGCCAATCGAGACGAGGAACGGGATGCGCCAGCCCCATTCGCGGAACGCTTCTTCGCCCATGATCGCGCGCGTCACCAGGACGACGCCAAGCGCGCCGATGAGGCCGAAGGATGCGGAGGTCTGAATCCATCCGGTCGAGCCGCCGCGGCGTTTCGGGTGAGCATGCTCGGCGACATAGATTGCCGCCCCGCCGTATTCGCCGCCGAGGGCAAAGCCCTGCAACACTCGCATAGTCACCAACAGAATGGGCGCCCACACGCCGATCTGCGCGTAGGTCGGCAAGAGCCCGATGGCGAAGGTGGCGAGGCCCATGATCGTGATGGTGATGAGGAATGCGCCCTTGCGGCCGGTGGAGTCGCCGATCTTGCCGAAGACCAGCGCGCCGATCGGGCGTACGATGAATCCGACGGCGAACGTGAGCAGGATGAATATGAAGGCCTGTGCGTCGGGCAAGCCTGCCGCGAAATGCTGGTTCATGACCGACGCGAGAGCGCCATAGACGAAGAAATCGTACCACTCGAACACGGTGCCGGCGGCGGAGGCGGCGACGACTTGCCGGAGCTTGCCCGGCGGAATCTCATGGCTCGTCTGCGCAGGCGCTGCGGCGTCGGTCATCTCGGCGTTTCCCCCAGCCAAATCAGGCTCTTTTGTCGCTGATCCGCAGACCTCGGGCCCGGTTGTCAAGCCAGAACGCACCTGTTACTCCGCGCGCGCGTCAACGGCCCGCGCGATCACCCGCAGCGGCCGCTTGGCGTTTGGGTTTTCCCAAGCGGCGCAATCCTGGTCAGCGGGCGGCCGTGCGGGCCGCCAGCGGCGGAAGCAGCGAGACAGACGTGGCAGAGACCTTCGACGGCGAAGCTTCCGAAGCGGCGCAGCGTTATGCGCAGGCCGTGTTCGATTTGGCCAAGGAAGCCAAGGCGTTAGACGCAGTCGAGCAGGATTTCGTGAAGTTCGCCGCCGCTTGGAGGGAGAGCGCCGACCTGCGCGCGGCCGCGCGCTCGCCGCTGATCGAGCCGGAGGTGAAGGCGCAAGCTCTTACCGCTGTCGCCGCCAAGCTCGGCCTCTCGGACCTCGGCCGAAAGACCATTGGCGTCGCGGCGCTAAACCGCCGCGCCAGCGAGCTGCCGGCGATCGCCGCCGCCTACCGCGCACTGGTGGCGCGCGAGCGCGGCGCGCGCCAAGTGGAAATCGTGTCGGCCCGCCCGCTGCGGGACGACGAACAAGCCGCCATCGTCGACTCGCTCGGCAAGCAGCTGGGCGCCAAGGTCGAAGCCGAGACGCGTGTGGACGAGAGCCTGATCGGCGGCTTCGTCGTGCGCGTTGGCTCGCGCCAATTCGACGCTTCCGTCAAAGCCAAGCTGGACGCGCTGCGTCTGGCCCTGAAATCCGCCTGAGAGGAAAACACATGGACGTCCGCGCCGCAGAAATCTCCGCCATCCTCAAAGAGCAGATCAAAGGCTTCGGCACGGAGGCCAAAGTGGCCGAAATCGGCCGCGTGCTGAGCGTCGGCGACGGCATCGCACGCGTCTATGGCCTGGAAAGCGTGCAGGCCGGCGAGATGGTCGAGTTTCCGGGCGGCGTCAAAGGCATGGCGCTCAACCTCGAGCGCGACAATGTCGGCATCGTCATCTTCGGTGAAGACCGCGGCATCAAGGAAGGCGACACCGTCAAACGGCTCGGCGAGATCGTCGACGTGCCGGTGGGCAAGGGCCTGCTTGGCCGCGTCGTCAATCCGCTGGGCGAGCCGATCGACGGCAAGGGCGCGATTAAGGCGGCCGAGCGCCGCCGCGTCGACGTGAAGGCGCCCGGCATCATTCCGCGCAAGTCGGTGCACGAGCCGATGCAGACCGGCATCAAGGCGATCGACGCGCTGATCCCGATCGGCCGCGGCCAGCGCGAGCTGATCATCGGCGACCGGCAAACCGGCAAGACGGCCGTCGCGGTCGACACCATCCTCTATCAGCGCGAAGCGCACGAGAAGAACGCGCCCGAGGAAGAGAAGCTCTACTGCATTTACGTCGTCATCGGGCAGAAGCGCTCGACGGTGGCGCAACTGGTCAAGACGCTCGAAGACAAGGGCGCGCTCGGCTACTCGATCATCGTCGCCGCCACCGCATCAGAGCCGGCGCCGCTGCAATTCCTGGCGCCGTTCGCCGGCTGCGCCATGGGCGAGTATTTCCGCGACAACGGCATGCATGCGCTCATCATCTATGATGACTTGTCCAAGCAGGCCGTCGCGTACCGGCAGATGTCGCTCTTGCTGCGCCGTCCGCCGGGCCGCGAAGCCTATCCGGGCGACGTCTTCTATCTGCACTCGCGCCTGCTGGAGCGCGCGGCGAAGCTGAACGAAGACAACAAGGGCGGCTCGCTGACGGCGCTGCCGATCATCGAGACGCAGGCGAACGACGTGTCGGCCTACATCCCGACGAACGTCATCTCGATCACAGACGGGCAGATCTTCTTGGAAACGGACTTGTTCTTCCAGGGCATCCGTCCAGCGCTGAACGTCGGCATCTCAGTGTCGCGCGTGGGCGGCAACGCGCAGATCAAGGCGATGAAGCAGGTCGCCGGACCGCTGAAGGGCGAACTGGCGCAGTACCGCGAAATGGCGGCATTCGCGAAGTTTGGCTCCGACCTCGATGCGGCGACGCAGCGCCTGCTGAATCGCGGCGCGCGACTCACCGAACTCCTCAAGCAGCCGCAATTCTCGCCGGTGCCGGTCGAAGAGCAGATCGTGCTGATCTACGCCGGCACGCGCGGCTATCTCGATCGCGTCCCCGTCGATCAGGTGCAGCGCTACGAGAAAGAGCTGACCGCTTGGCTGCGCGCGAAGAAGTCTGACCTACTGAAAGCGCTCGGCGAAAAGAAGGACATCGGCAAGGATGGCATCGAGGACAAGCTGAAGGCCGCTCTCGACGAGTTCGGGACGACGTTCGCGGCGTGATCGAGCCGGGCGCTCTCCTTGCCTGGTCGGCGCTTGCGCTGATCGTGACGCTGACGCCGGGGCCGGACACGCTGCTGGTCGCGAGCCACGCCGCGCGCACCAGCTTCCGTGCGGGCATGGCGGCGCTCGCGGGCATCATGACGGCGGTGGTGTTCTTCTATGGATCGCTGATTGCGTTCGGCGCGCTCAGCATTCTGGTTGCAGTCCCGGCGCTGTTCCTAGCGGTGAAGATCGCGGGAGCGCTGTATCTGGCGTGGCTGGGCGCAGGAATGATCTGGAGCGCGGTGAGGGGGCGGCGCGGCGAAGCGCAGGCGAAGCCTCTCGATCTGAAGCAGCCCTATTCGCAAGGCTTCCTCACCAACGCGCTCAATCCGAAGATCGCGATGTTCTATCTTGCCGCGCTGCCGCAGTTCGCGAGCGGCGAGAACGCGCCGCTGATCGGCGTGATGCTGCTGGGTATCCATGCGGTGTTTGGCTTCGCGTGGCTGAGCGTTATCGCATTTGCCGCTGCGCGTGCGCGGACGATCGCCTGGAACAACGACTTGGTGCGCTGGCTGGAGGGCGCGGTGGGCGCGTTCTTTCTGGGCCTGGCGGGTCGTCTCGCGCTGGTGCAGAGGTAGGACGATGATCCGTGCTCTTGCGATATTCATCGCGACAATGGCCTTCGCCGGAAGTGTGGCCGCGCCGCACGCGCTGGCGCAGTCGTTGCCGCAGGCACAGCAAGCCTCGCGCGAAGAAATTGAAGCGGCCGCGGATAACATAGGTATTCCGGACGGCGTTGATCGGCAGTGCGTGATCGATCACGCCGCTCAAGCTGCGCCCCACGTCTCCGTCGGCATGCTTGACGTTGGTCGACTGAACCGCGCCCAGCGGCAACAAGCCAACGAACTGGGCCGCCGCGTCAGGGCTGGCGCCGCGGCGCAACAAGGATTGCGTGCCTGTGCGCCGGAAAATGCACAACCGCCCGCGCAAGATAATACGGTGACCAATGCCCAGCCTTAAGGAATTCCGCAATCGCATCGCCAGCGTGAAATCCACGCAGAAGATCACCAAGGCGATGCAGATGGTGGCGGCGGCCAAGCTGAAGCGCGCGCAGGGCGCGGCGGAAGCGGCGCGTCCGTACGCGGATCGCATGGCGCGTGTGATCGCCAACCTGGCGGCGGCCGTAGGCGGCAGCGACAGCGCGCCGGCGCTGCTGCGCGGCACCGGCAAGGACGAGGTGCATCTGCTCGTGGTGATGACGAGCGAACGCGGGCTCTGCGGCGGCTTCAACACGCAGATCGTCCGTGCGGCGCGCGAGCGCATCGCCGAGCTGGAGCGCACAGGCAAAACCGTAAAGATTCTCGCCGTCGGCAAGAAGGGGCGCGATCAGCTGCGGCGCCTGCACGGCAGCAAGATCGTCCAGTACGTCGATCTCTCGGCGCACCGCAACATAGGCGCCGAAACAGCGCATCTGGTCAGTGAAGCGATCCTCGATCTCTTCGCCGCCAATTCGTTCGATGTGGCGACGTTGTTCTTCTCGCGCTTCAAGTCGGTGATCAGCCAGGCGCCGACGGCGCTGCAGCTGATCCCGGCGCGCGCCCCGGAGGGCGTGACCCCGCCCGATCTCAAGAGCGCGGTGTACGAGTACGAGCCGAGCGAAGAGGAGATTTTGGAAGCGCTGCTGCCGCAGTACTTGAACGGGCAGATTTTGCAGGCGCTGTTGGAGAACCAAGCCGGCTTCTACGGCGCGCAGATGAGCGCGATGGACAATGCGACGCGCAATGCGGGCGATCTTATCCGCAAGCTGACGCTGCGCTACAACCGCCAGCGGCAGGCCAACATCACCAAGGAGCTGATCGAGATCATCTCCGGAGCGGAGGCGCTGTAGGGCCAATGAAACGCGCCGTTCTCATCGCTGCGGCGGTCACGCCGATCATCGCCGCCGCGGCGGGCGTCGCCATTGCGCGGTTCGCGAACGCGCGCGCGGACGAGCGCGCGTCGCAGTGTGGCGAGCCCACGGTGTTTCTGGATTTGGCGGACGGCGCGGCGATGGTCACGGCGGGACCTCATTCGGTTGCGGCGTGTGAAGGCAATTCGTGCCGGGTCGAAGGCCCGGAGCAGGTCGAGGTGCAGGCGGATGGCCGCGTGCGCTGTGTTGAAGTCGAGAGCGGCATGACCTTGGCGCTGACCAGGCGCGCGGACGGCTTGTCGCTCGTCATGCAGGAAAGCGGAAGGTAGACAGCGAAATGGCACAGCAAGAAAAGGGCCGCGTGGCGCAGGTGATCGGCGCCGTCGTCGACGTCGAGTTCGACGGCAACCTGCCGGAAATCTACAACGCGCTGGAAACGACGAACCGCGGCAACCGGCTCGTGCTGGAAGTGGCGCAGCACCTCGGCGAGTCCACCGTGCGCACGATCGCCATGGACGCGACCGACGGGCTCGTGCGCGGCCAGGAAGTCGCCGACACCGGCGGTCCGATCTCCATGCCTGTCGGCGAAGAGACGCTGGGGCGGATTCTCAACGTGATCGGCGAGCCGGTTGACGACGGCCCGCCCGTGCGCACCAGCACGCGCCGGGCCATCCACCAGCCCGCGCCGGCTTTCGTCGATCAAAAGCCAGTTCCGGAAATCCTCGTCACCGGCATCAAGGTCGTCGACCTGCTGTGCCCCTATTCGAAGGGCGGCAAGATCGGCCTGTTCGGCGGCGCCGGCGTCGGCAAGACGGTGCTGATCCAGGAACTGATCAACAACATTGCCAAGGCGTATGGCGGCTACTCTGTCTTCGCCGGCGTGGGCGAGCGGACGCGCGAAGGCAACGACCTCTATCACGAGATGATCGAGTCGGGCGTGAACAAGGCCGGCGGCGGCCAGGGCTCACGCTGCGCGCTGGTGTTCGGCCAGATGAACGAGCCGCCTGGCGCGCGTGCGCGCGTGGCGCTGTCGGGCCTCACCATCGCGGAATACTTCCGCGACCAGGGCAAAGACATCCTCTTCTTCGTCGACAACGTGTTCCGCTTCACGCAGGCGGGCTCGGAAGTGTCGGCGCTGCTGGGCCGTATTCCCTCGGCGGTCGGCTATCAGCCGACGCTGGCGACTGAAATGGGCGCCATGCAAGAGCGCATCACCTCGACCACGAAGGGGTCCATCACTTCGGTGCAAGCCATCTACGTGCCGGCCGACGACTTGACCGACCCCGCGCCGGCCACCTCGTTCGCGCACTTGGACGCCACCACGGTTCTCTCGCGCGACATCGCCGCGAAGGGCATCTATCCGGCGGTCGATCCGCTCGACTCCACCTCCCGCATCCTCGATCCGAACGTCGTCGGCCAGGAACACTATGAGGTGGCGCGCAAGGTGCAGGAGACGCTGCAACGCTACAAGGCGCTGCAGGACATCATCGCCATCTTGGGCATGGACGAACTGTCCGAAGACGACAAACTCGTCGTCGCGCGCGCGCGCAAGATCGAGCGCTTCCTGTCGCAGCCGTTCCACGTGGCCGAAGCGTTCACCGGGTCGCCCGGCAAGCTGGTGGATCTCAAGGACACGATCCGGGGGTTCAAGGGCTTGGTGAACGGCGACTACGATCACCTGCCGGAGCCGGCGTTCTACATGGTCGGCTCGATCGAAGAAGCGATCGCCAAGGCGCAGCGCTTGGCGGCGGAGGCGGCGTAAGTGGCCAAGCCCGGCCAAGCCCACGCGGACTTCCTCGCCAAGCTGGTGGCGGAGGGCTTCTTGCCGATGATGCAAGGCAAGCCGCCGGCGAAGATGCCTCTCGAAGCATTGCCGCTGACTGACGAAGAGAAGGAGCGCGCCGGCGCCGCGAAAGAGGCGCTGGTCGTGTTCTATCCGGTCGAGGATACGGGCGTGTTTCTGCAGCTTGGGCGCTCACGCGCCGCTGTGTGGTACTCGGGCGTCGATTGCGGACCCGCGCTGCCCACGCTGGAGCGCGCGCTCAAGGCACGTTATCCGAGCCTGAAGTTCATCGAAGAAAACGCGCACACGGAGAGCCCCGGCGTAAACGTGCGCATCTACCGGTTCGAACCCGACCCCAAGCACTACGCCGACCTCGAGGTCATGCTGCCAGCCAGCAAGAAGGCGCGTCAGCAGTTTATGGTGCGCATGACGGCATGGGAGAGAACCCAGTGACGGGCTCTATCAGCGAACTCGCCGCCAAGCTCATCGTCGAGGGCTCGCTCGACGTGATCGCCGGCAAGCCGGGCGCTCAGTTTCCGATGCCGGGCGGTCTCGCCCTGTCGAATGCGCGACGCGCCGAGCTCGGCCGCCCGCCTGGCGGCGGCACCGTGTTTTATGCGATCGAGCCCGGCGAGGTCGCCGAACAGAAGGGCGTGTTCGTCGATTTTCAGGACAGCGCCACCACCATCTGGTTCAACGGCCCCGACAGCAAGCACGCGCTCGCGATCGTGGAGAAAGCGATCAAAAACGCCTACCCCAAGATCAAGCAGCAGAGCGACAAGCCGCACGCTACAGAGAAGGGGACGCGCCACCGCTCCTATGACGTTATGCTCAACAAGGAGCGCGCGGTTGTTCTGGACGTGGCCTATCCCGCATCTGGCGCGGCGAAGGAGCGCTTCGTCGTGCGTATCGCCGCCTTCGCCAAACCCGAGAAGAAACAGAACTGAGAACGACAATGGCCGACGGCAAACTCAATTTCGCGCTCGTGTCGCCGGAACGCGAAGTGTTCCATGGTGAAGTGGATCATGTCGTTGTGCCGGGCTCGGAAGGCGAGTTCGGCGTCTCGCCGAACCACGCGCCGGTGATGAGCGTGATCAAGCCGGGCGCGCTCAAAGTCATCAATGAGGGCGCCGAGCGGCGCATCTTCGTCAATGGCGGCTTCGCCGACGTGACGCCGGAGGGCCTCACGGTGCTGGCTGAAGAGGCGATCGATCTTGCCGATGTCGATCCGGCGCAACTCGAACAGCAGCTGAAGAACGCGCAGGAAGATCTGCGCGACGCCAACACGGACGAAAAGCGTATGGCCGCCCAAGCCGCGCTGTCGCGCCTGGAGACCATGCGCGCGGCGATGACGCGCTGAACGGGCGAGTGGCGAATGGCGAATGGGGCGTGCCAGGCCTTGCCATTCGCCATTCGCTACTCACTATTCGCTTATGCCTCACCCCCACCTCTGGCCCGCGATCATCGGCGCTGGCGTGGGCATGGCCGTGGTGGTGTGGGCGTGCATGTGGCTGTTCCAGCGCTGGGACGGAATGAAGCCGCGGACGCGCTGGACGTGGTTCGCCGTCATTGCCGTGTTCGAGACCGCGTACTGGCTGAACATCTACGCGTGGCTAGTCGAACCGAATTTGCTCGTCGTGCGGCGCGTGGAGATCGTCAGCGAGGATTGGCGTGGCGCGCCGCTCACCATCGCCGCCATCAGCGACACGCATGTGGGAAGCCCGCATGTCGATGCAGCGCGCATGGGCCGCATCGTGGCGCGCATCAATGAGCTGAGGCCCGAGCTCGTCGTGCTACTCGGGGATTATGTCGGCTTTCACGCCGCCGAGTCGGAGCGTTCGCCGGCGGAGAACCAGGAGATTCTCGGCGGCGTCGCCACATTCGCTGCGCTGCGTGCGCGCTACGGCGTGGTCGGCGTGCTTGGCAATCACGATAGCTGGTACAGTCGCCAGAGCATCACGACGGCGCTGCAGGACGCAGGCGTCGGCGCCCTCTGGAATCGCCATGTCGTCATTCGCCGCAGCGGCGGGCCGATCGTCATCGCTGGATTGGCGGACGCCTGGACCGGCGAGCCGGACTTCGCTGCGGCGCTCGACGGCGCGCCGGCGGAGACCGATACGATTGCGCTGAGCCACAATCCTGATGTGTTCCCGGACATGCCCGGGGGCCCCGCGCTAATGCTCGCGGGACACGGTCACTGCGGGCAAGTGACCATTCCGCTGATCGGACGGCCGATCCTGCCCCTGCGCAACAAGCGCTACGGCTGCCATCTGATCGAAGAGAACGGCAAACGCATGTACGTCACCGCCGGCATCGGCACGAGCATTCTGCCCGTGCGATTTCTCAATCCGCCCGAGATCGTGCTGATTACGATCCGGCCTGCGGCGCGGTCTTAGGCGAGGGTTCGCCCCAGCCAAACAGGGAAAGCTGTATGCGCTTCGGCTTGGCGGGCCTTGGCAAGATCTCGCGCGCCTCAAACCATTGCAGCACGATGTTGGCCACATCGCCGGCTTCCGGTTCGCCGACGAGCCAGTGGCTCATCTCCGGAAACTCTTGGAAGTGCGCCTGGCCATCGGGGAAACGGGCGATGACGCGGCGCACCGTGCTCGGCGGGTTCACGCGATCCTTGCCGCCGGCGACGCCGAGCACCGGTGCGCCGATGCGATAGACCGGCGCCTGGCTCGCCATCGAATGATCGGTCCACCATTGCACTGCCTCGCGGATGGCGCGGCCGCTCTCGGGCACGAAGCGCGCGAAAGCCTTGCGCGCGTCTTCGCGCGACAGCCGGTCGAGCGTGGTCGAGCGCGCAACGCGATAGTCCGGCGGAATGGGTCTGCGCCAATAATCGCCCAGCAGCGTCAGGCCGAAATGATTGCTGTGTTCGTCGAGCGTCGTCGGGGGCACGCCCCAGGGCGCCGAGGGAGCGAGCAGCACAAGCCCCGCTACCGGCGCGTGAATCGCCGCAAGCTGGACGACCAAGCCGCCGAGCGAATGGCCGACCAACACGGGCGGCGCGCGCAGGCCGCGCACATAATGCGCGATCGCGTGCGCGTAATCCTTCAGCCCCGTGAGCGCGAGCTGTTCGAGATCGGCGCCGCGCTCATGATGCGGCAGGTTCGGCGCGTGGGTTTCGAAGCCCGCGGATTCGAACGGCTCGCGGAAGCTGTCGAAGGCCCAGCCGCCGCAGAACGCGCCGTGCACGAACACGATCGGCATGACAATGGGGGTTCGCTTCATGCGTGAAACGCTGCATCCGCGCGCATTGGGCTAACGATCATTTCGACACCCCCACGCTGTATTTCTTGAACCGCCGCGCCACTTCTTCGTAGGTAGCGCGCTTGAACGGGATCACCAGATCGGGCGCAGTCTCGAGCGGCGCCCAGCGCCAGTCTACGAACTCCGGCGTGTGTGCATCGAGTCTAATATCTGAGTCACGCCCCTTGAAGCGGAACGCGAACCATTTCTGCCGTTGCCCGAGATTGCGTCCGCGCTGCTTCATTTTCGCGCGCACGTCCGTTGGGAAATCGTAATAGAGCCAGTCCGGCGTTTCCTCGAGCAGAACGACGTGCTCTGCGCGCACGCCGATCTCTTCTTCGAGTTCACGATACGCCGCGTCCAGCGTGCTTTCGCCGCGATCGACGCCGCCCTGCGGCATCTGCCACTGATAAGGCCCTTCCGCTCCGTAACGTTTTCCCAAGAAGACGAGACCCTCGCGATGGAACAGCGCGAGGCCGACGTTCGGGCGATAGCGTTTGGCGTCTTTCGGCTCTGTCATCGGCGCGCGGCGCGTGCATTGAGCACGGCCGACGCTGGCGCCAATTGATAGCCGCGTGAAGCGACGTCGCCTGACCAGCGGCCGACCTGCTCGATGGTCACGGGATACGCGAAACCCGCGCCGATTGCGCTGCTGTTCTGCAGCGCCAGCGCTTCCAGATTGAGCAATTGGTCGTCGATGGCGTCCGCTTCCTGGCGCACGTCGATCAGCCGGTCGGCGGCCGTGTTCGCAAGCCCGGCGCGCTGCGCCTCGGCGCTGAGCGCCGTGCGCTGGCCGATGCCGGAGGAGATCAAGACGAGTCCGCGGCGGCGCAGCGCCTGCACCACCGGGGCAGAGGCCTGCGCCGAGGTGGCGAAGCGCGCGCCCTGGTAGTTGGTGACGCCGAAATAGCCTGCGCCGCGTGAGAGCAATTGTTCGAGCCGGGCGATGTTCTGCTGCGCTGGCGCGGAGGCGAGCAAGGTCTGCGGGCCGGTGTCGTCGGCGTCGGGATCGAACGGCTCCATCGGCAGTTCGAGCAGCACTTCGTGGCCACGCGCGCGGGCGCGATCGATCCAGCTCTGCAGGTTGTCGGCATACGGCACGAACGAGAGAGTCACCTCAGGCGGCAGTTCGTCGATGGCTTGCGTAGTCGTGCGCGCGTTGAAGCCAAGCCCGCCGATGATGACCGCCACCAAAGGCCGATTGGGGTGTGGCGCGAACGGGCGCGCATAAGCCTGCGCCGGCGTGCGTCCGTTGGCGGCGACGATCGGAAGCGGGCCGTGCGGGCCTGGCTCCGTGAGCCCCTGCAGCGGCGCGCGCGGCAGGGGCGAAGCCGAAGGACGCGTCGCGCTCGGCGCTTCGACGATGGCGACGCGCAGTTCTCCGTTCGCGTCAATTTCTCCGACCTCGCCCGAGTAGGGCAGTTCCTCCGCCAGATAACGTTGGAGATCGAAGCCCTCCTCGGCGGCCTCCGAGAACGCAACGCGCGGCGCATTCGCCGCCGCATCGGACGGCGCGAGCGAAAGCACGCGGCGCGGGCCCGCCGCGCTTGGATCGCCGAACAGCTGGATGGCGGCGAACGCTGCGAGTGCGACCAGCGCGCACGCGCCAAGCGCCGCGACGCGGTGGTCGATTTGCGGCAAGCGGCGCTTGGCTTGGGGACGGACCGCCGCCCGCTGCATGGACGGCGGCAACCGCACTTTCGGGCGAATCATCGCCGCGGAGAATCGCCGAATTCGGCTAACGCGTCACTAGCGCGGGCAAGCGCCGTTAAGCTCTGTTGCGCAAGCCTTAACGCTCGTCCGTCAGCCGGCGCGCGCGCGCAGGCGCTCGGCGACCAGGCCCTGGCGCAGGAACTCCATGGCGCGCGCGAGCTGATAGTCTTCGCCCTCGGCCCAGTTCTCCGGCGGCTGATCCTCCGGAATGTGCGCCGCACGGCGTTGCGCGCCCGAGTCGTTGTTGAGCGCGTTCGGCAGATCCGCCTCGCTGACGCGGAGCCGTTGCAGGCGTGCGACGTCTTCGGCGCTCATGCGGCGGGCGGCCACCTCGATGTCCGGCGTGATGCCCGCGCCCTGGATGGAACGGCCGGCGGGCGTGTAATAGCGCGCCGTCGTGAGCCGGAGAGCGCCGTCGCGCCCGCCTTGCAACGGAATCACGGTCTGCACCGAGCCTTTGCCGAACGAATCGACGCCGACGACCAGCGCGCGGTTGCGGTCTTGCAGCGCGCCGGCGACGATTTCCGCCGCCGAAGCCGAGGCGCCGTTGATCAGCACCACGACCGGCACGCCAGCGAGATCGTCGCCGCGGCGCGCATTGTAGCGTTGCACATCTTCCGGCTGACGGCCGCGCGTGGAGACCACTTCGCCGCCGTCGAGGAAAGCGCTCGAGACCTCGATGGCCTGATCGAGCAAGCCGCCGGGATTATTGCGCAGGTCGACCACGACGCCGCGCAGACGCCCGCCCGCATCGCGCTTCACTTGGCGGATCGCGTCCTGCAGCATCGAGCCGGTGCGCTCGTTGAAGGTGGAGATGCGGATGACGCCGATATCGCCGCCTTCGACGCGGGCGGTGACCGCGCGCACATTGATGATCTCGCGCGTCAGCGTCACGTCGAACGGATCGGTTCCTTCGCGCGCAACCGTGACGGTGATCCGCGAGCCGGCTTGGCCGCGCATGCGCTGCACGGCCTGATTGAGGGTCAGACCGACAATGGTCTCGCCATCGATCGCGGTGAGGTAATCGCCGGCCTGAATGCCGGCGCGCGCCGCCGGCGTGCCGTCGATCGGGGAGACGACGCGTACGACGCCGTCCTCGCTCGTCACTTCGATGCCGAGGCCGCCATATTCACCGCGCGTCGTGACCTGCATGTCGCGATACTCGGTCGCGTTCATGTAGGAGGAGTGGGGGTCGAGCGAGGCGAGCATGCCGTTGATGGCGGCCTGGATCGCTTCCGTCTCGTTGATCTCGGTGACGTAGTCCTGCTCGACGCGCGCCAGCACGTCGGCAAACAGCTCAAGCTGACGATAAACGTTGCCTTGGTTGCGATCGTCCGGGGCCGACCAAGCCAAAGCGCCCACGCAGGCCGCCAAACCAGCCACCGGGGCCGCAATCCAAGCTAGGCGCATATGTTCAGCACTCCCCGACGCCCGGAGGCGTCTTGCGAACTGGTGTCGTCCGCCCTTGTTTAACCAGCCCGAACTCCCCGATCCGCAGCAAGTCCGCGGGCAGCTAGCCAACGTCCTGGATCGATTGTCCGGCCCTCCCTGCGCACTTCTACATACAATTCCGGCGCCGCCGTGTCCGAACTGGGCATTTCCCCGACCGGCTGGCCGGCGGCTACAGTTGCTCCGGCCTGCACCGTAACGGTTTCCAGACCGGTAAGAACAAGGACGTAACCACCGTCCAGGTTGAGGATCAAGACTTGCCCATAGCTGCGAAACAGTCCCGCGTACGCGACTTCGCCTGCCGCGGGAGCAATCACATGAGCAGAGGTGCGGGTGTGCAGCGTGACCCCTTGTGCAGCCGCGCCCTGACCCGTGCGGGCCCCATAGGCGCGGGCAATGCTGCCCTGTGCCGGAGCGAGCCACGTGGCGGGAACCACGCCTGAGCCGGCGCTTGGCCGCCGCGGCGTCGCCGCGGCGCGCTGGGCCAACTCTCTGAGATTGCGGGCTTCGGCGGCCAAGGTTCGGGCCCGCCGTTCAGCGGCCGAAGCGTCCCGCGCGAGCTGCGCTTGAGCGGTGCGCCGGCGGGCTGCGAGCGCGGCGAGTTCTGTGCGCTCGGCGTCGATGGCTGCTTGCGCTTCCGCGAGGATGCGGCGCTCCTCGAGGACGGCCCTCTCTAGCCGACGGGTCTCTTCAAGGCCTGCGGCAGAGCTACGCTCGGTTGCGGAAAACTCGGCTGCGGCGGCGCGGGCAAACAGGCTGACATGTACGGCGCGAGGCTCCACCCGCCGCTGTGAGAGGGCCGCTGCGATGAGCGCTGATTCGAAGGCGTTGCGGGCCTGGCGCTGCGTCGCGGCGAGTTCGTCCAGGCGTCGATGAAGCGCGTTGAGGCGTTCTTCGGCGGCAGTCGCCGCTGCTTCGGCCTCGGCACGACGTTGGCCAGAGGCGATAAGTCTCGCGTCGAGCGCGCGAACCTCTCGGCGCGCGGCTTCCGCTTGCGTGCGCAGCTGCTCCGCGCGCGCCGCTTCGGCCCAGCGTTCGCGCTCGGCTTGCGCCGCCGTGCGATTGGTTTGGGCATCCGCCGTTCCAAGGAAAGCCGCAAGCGCCCCAGCTGCGCACGCAGCGAGGGCGCGGGCGCGCCAAGCGCCTCGTGCCATGTCACCATACCCTTCCGGAGATCTTCAGTCCCGGTGGTAGGGATTTCCGCACAAAATGGTCAGAGCACGGTAAACTTGCTCTGCAATCATCACGCGGACGAGCCGGTGCGGCCAGGTTTGGCGGCCGAAAGCGAGCCTTTCGTCCGCTTGATCCTTAACGCTTTGTGCAACGCCTTCCGCGCCGCCGATCCAGAAGGTGGTGCAAGGCACGCCGTCGTCGCGCCAACGGGCGAGCTTTTCGGCCAGCTGGCGCGAGGTCCATTCCGCGCCGCGTTCGTCCAACAGAACCTTGCGCGACTCGTCCGGCGTGGCGCGGAAGAGCGCGGTTGCTTCGGCGCGCGGATCGCCGGGCGGACGCGCCTCCACCTCGACAAGATCGACGGACTTGAACCCGAGTTGCCGCCCGGCGTTGGCGGCGCGGCCGACGTAGTCGGACGCGAGCGTCGCTTCCGGCGCATCGCGCAGCTTGCCGACAGCTGCAATCAGCAGCCGCAACTTTAGCTCGACAGCGCCGCGTCAGGAGCGGGCGCGCCGGTCCAGATTCTTTCAATGTTGTAGAAAGCGCGCACCTCCGGGCGGAAGATGTGCGCCACCAGGTCGCCTGCGTCGACCAGGACCCAGTCGGCGTGCGGCAATCCTTCGACGCGCACGTCTTTCACGCCCGCATCTTTCAGTTTGCGCAGCACGTGATCTGCGAGCGCCGCGACGTGCCGCGCAGAGCGGCCCGAGGCGATGATCAGCATGTCTGCGAGAGAGGATTTGCCGCGAATGTCGATGGCGAGAATGTCTTCGGCCTTGTCGTCTTCGAGCGAGGTGAGAACCACGCGCGTAGCGGCTTCGACATCGATGCCTCGCGCGGGCCGTTCTGCTGCGGCGAGGCCATTTCCGGCGGGAGACGCGGCCGGCGCGCGTTTCAGTTCAGGTGACAGGTTTCCGCTTCCTTCTGCTGCCCCAGTTGTTCCAACGCTATCACTTTCGCTTGGGTTTCGCCACCGCCGGCCGACGACGGGCGCGGAAGGCGGTAGACGAGTGAGGGTGATGTCGCGCGGTAAGGAAAATCCAGTGCTTGGGCGCATTTAGGCGCCTGTCGGCCCCTGCGCCAGGGCGCGAGACGATGACCACCGGGACTGATTCGGCCACTTCGCGCCAATTTCGCCACTTGCGGAAATGCGCCAGATTGTCGGCGCCCATCACCAGATAGAAATGCACCCCAGGATAGAGGCGCTTCAGCGCGCGCAGCGTCTCGTAGGTGTAGGCGCAGCCGAGGCGCTTCTCGAGATCGGTGACGACCATGCGCGAACCCCGCGCGGTGGCCTGCGCCGACTTCATCCGTTTGGCGAATGGGCCGGATTTCGGCTTCAGCGGATTCTGCGGCGAGACCAGCCACCAGACGCGGTCCAGGCCCAGGCGCTTCAATGCGGTCTCGGCGACATGCTGGTGGCCTGCGTGCGCGGGATCGAAGCTGCCGCCGAACAGCCCGATCTTCATGCCGGGATAAGCCAGAGGCAGGTCGCGCCGCATGTGGTTCGCCCGCATTCTAGCACGAGCCGATGCGCGCAGGGCCAGCAGGAACAGACCCGGGCATTGCGACAGGCGAGGGGTTCGCCCTAGGTGGCGTTCATGATCGCGAGCCTTCTGCGCAAACTGAAGGGCGAATCGGCGGATGCGCCGTTGACGCAGGACGAGAGCCGCGTCGCGGTCGCCGCGCTCCTGGTGATCGCGGCGCACGCCGACCACGACTACGAAGAGGTCGAGCGCGCGCAGATCGAGCGCGCGCTGGCCGAGCGCTACGGACTGGATTCCGCCGCGGCTGCGGCGCTGCGTGCTGAGGGCGAAGAGGCTGAAGCGGCGGCCACGGACATCTATCGCTTCACCTCGCTGGTGAAGAAGCACGTGCCGTACCAAGAGCGCGCGGCCGTGATCGAGGCGATGTGGCGCGTGATCCTCGCGGATGGAGAACGCGAGAAGCATGAAGAAGCGTTGATGCGGCGCGTGACGGATCTCCTGGGCCTCGATCCGCGCGATTCGATCGAAGCGCGGCGGCGCGTTGAAGCGCGCTAAGGAGCGCGGACCTTCAGGTCCGCATTCTCTCCGACGGCGCAAGCTGCGGGTCTGACGACCCGCGCTCCTTTAGGGCGCCCAGTCTTCGTTGGCCTCGACCCCCGTTTCCTCCTGTTGCCGCGCACGGAGCATGGCGGCGATTTCGTTGATGAGGTCGCGCACGCCGGCGCCGCTGACGCCGGAGACGAGGCGCACGTCTTTGTCGATTGCGGCCGACAGCGCCGCGCGTTTCTGTTCGCCTTCCTCAGCCGGCAGCGCGTCGATCTTGTTGAGCGCGACGATCTCGGGCTTGTCGGCCAGATCTTGCCCATAGTTTTCGAGTTCGTAGCGGATGGTGCGATAGGCGGCGGCCGGATCGTCTTGCGTGATGTCGATCAGATGCACGAGCGCCACGCAGCGTTCGGCGTGACCCAAGAAGCGCGTGCCGAGGCCCGCGCCTTCCGCCGCGCCTTCGATGAGGCCAGGAAGGTCCGCCATCACGAAGCGAGCGCCTTCGCCGAGCGAAACGACGCCCAAGTGCGGATGCAGGGTCGTGAAGGGATAGTCCGCGACTTTCGGCGTCGCTGCGCTCACGGCGCGCAGGAAGGTCGACTTGCCCGCGTTCGGCAGTCCGATCAGTCCCGCATCGGCGATCAGCTTCAGGCGCAGCCATAGCGTGCGTTCTTCGCCGGGCAGGCCGGGATTGGCGTGGCGCGGCGCCTGGTTCACCGAGGACTTGAAGTGCTCGTTGCCGAAGCCGCCGTTGCCGCCGCGCGCCAAGAGCACGCGCATGCCGGGCTTGGAGAGATCGGCGATCAGCGTCTCCTTGTCTTCGTCGAGCACCTGCGTGCCGGTCGGCACTTTGAGCACGACGTCTTGCCCATCGGCGCCGTGGCGGCTTTTGCCCATGCCGTGGCCGCCGGTAGCGGCTTTGAAATGCTGCTGGTAGCGATAGTCGATCAGCGTGTTGAGGCCGTCGACGGATTCGATCCAGACATCGCCGCCTTTGCCGCCGTCGCCGCCATCCGGGCCGCCGAACTCGATAAACTTCTCGCGCCGGAACGACACCGCGCCGGCGCCGCCATTGCCGGAGCGGATATGGATCTTGGCTTGGTCGAGGAATTTCATGAGGGCGAATGGCGAGTGGCGAATAGCGAATAGGGGAAGCAAGTGGTGCGCAGACGCACCGCTCTCAATACCCACTCGCTACTCGCCATTCGCCAGCGACTCAATCCGTCTCCCGCCGCCAGCGCAGGGAGACGCGCTGGTCGCCGTTGCCGAGGAAGCTGGTGATGAGGACGAGGCGCGGGCGCAGGGTCCATTCTACGCTGGTCTGCGCCTGGCCGGCGCCGGTGCGGCCGACTTCTACGTAGACGTCGCGCGTGAGATAGACGCCGCCTGCGACGAGGAAGCCGCCGGCTTCGTCTTGGCGCACGTTGAAGCGATCGAGGCCGGCGGCGGCGCGCGCGGCGTCGACGAGATCGAGCGAAGCGCGGCCGGAGAGGGCGGCCAAGCTCGCCGCGAGCTGCGCGGCTTCGAGCGGCGAGAGGTCTTCGACCGAGCGGCCGAACAGCACTTGCGGCAGGATCTCGTCTTCCGGCAGCGGCGGATCGCTGGTGAACGCGACTTCCGGCTCGCGCGCGGTGCCGGTGAGGCGCATGTACGCGGTCAAATCGGCCGTGTCGCGCCTGGCGCTGAGATCGATGCGCGCCCGCAGCGGATCGCCCGGAAACACGATGCGCGCTTCGTCGATTTCGAACGGCTGACCTGAAAGCGCGATCGTGCCGCGCACGGCGTTCGCCGTACCGAAGACCTGCGGATTGTCCGCCGTGCCTTCGAGCCGCAAGTCCAGCGCCCATTCGGCGTTGAGCCCGCGCCCTCGCGTGAACACGCGGCCCGGGGCGGTGACGCGCACATGCAATTCGGTGCGCCCGTTGCGCGAAGGCGCTTGCTCTTCCTCTTCCTCGTCGAACTCGCCGGGACGATTGATTTCGATGACGTCGAGAGTGGGGATGTCCGCTTCCGGGGCGGCTGTGAGATCGAGATTGGCCTCGATGACGTTGAGTTCGCCCGTGAGGGTGGAGCGCATGCCCTCCCATGCCAACGTGAGATTGCCGGACGCAGTCGCGTTCGCGTCGGACCGATCGGCGATGCGCATTTCGTCGATGGCGACTGCGATCCGCCCCTGCCGCTCACTGGCGCTGCCGCCTGTGGCGGTCAGCCGCCCGCCGCGCGGCCCAGACGCGGTGAAGTTCTCGATGGTGACGCCGCGGTCGTCTAAAGCGAGGCGCGCGTCGAGATCGACCAGCGTGACGCCGGTGAGTTTGTCCTCGAATCGGCCGTCCACGATCTCGACGTGGCCGGCGCCGGAGAGATAGCCGGCGCCGAAGGACAATTCGCCTTCGCCGTCGAGCTGGCCCTCCAGCGATTGGTCTTGCAGACGCGCGGCGGCCCACAGGGCTTGCGCGGGGCCGTGAATAGACCATGTCGCGCGGCCGCGGCGCTCCGGCGCGAGCGCGATCCGGATCGGATCGGCGCTGGTCGTCACCGGCGCATCGGCCTCGAAGCGCGCGACCAGCCCGTCGCTCGATGTCGCGTCGACGATCGCGCGCAGGCGCGAGGGATCGAGGTCGCCGACGATGCGCATATCCAGCGTGCCGCGCTGACGACCGGCGAAGCGCGCGTCGTTGAGCATGAGATTGGCGTCGCCGGACAAGCCGCGGCCGCTGCTGGCGAGGGTGAGACGCCCGTCGATGGCGCCGGTGGCGCGCTCGCCCCAGATCGCCGCCAGCGGCGCGAGCGGCGCGCGCTCGACTTGAGCGCTTCCGGAGATGGCGCCGCGGCGTTCGCGCCACTGCGCCTGCACGACGCCCTCTCCCATGGCCACGTTGATTGCCGCGTCGGACCCGCCGCCGCGCCACGTCGCCGTCATCGGCGCGCGCGTGAAGATCTCCGTCTCGGCAAGTTCGCCGCGGCCTTCGATGCGCAGCGTGATGTCGCCGGTCGTATCGAGCAGACCCGACCCGCCGAAGGTGAGCGGCGCCTGGCGCAGCCGCCCGCGCAGCTCGAACGTCATCGCGATCGCGTCGAAGGGCCCCGCCGCGCGAAGCGTCGCGGCGCGCACGCGCAATTCGCCGCTGCGCGCTTCCATGATGTGCGCGTTCACGGCGACCCGGTTCGGCGTCAGGCCGACATCGGCGACGAGGCGGCCGCGAGTGCCGGGCGCCAGACCGTCGATCGAGCCGGTGACGTCCAGATCGGCGGTGACGCCGGCGGAGGCGAACGTCGCGTAGCCCTGCGCGGCGAGGGCGCCCCATTGCGCATCGAGATGAGTGAGCGCGAACGCGTTTTCCGTGACGCCGACATTCGCCGATGCATTGAGCGGCAGCTCGCGCGCAACGCCTTGCGCGGCTGCGCGCCCTGCGTAGCCGCGCCCGCTGGGCGCGAGCGTGAAATCGATCACAGGCTGGTTCACGACTACGCCGCTGGCGCTGAAGCTGGACATGGCGGCGTTGGCCGAGAGCGTGGGGCGCGCGAGTCGTCCGGTGAGCCGGCCGGTTGCATCGACTGCGCCGCTGATCTCAGCGCCGCCCAGTCTGATCGGCCCCGTCGCGCTTGCTTCCAGAGAAAGATCTGCTTCGCCGCCCACAATACGCCCGAGCGCTCCTGCCCGTAGGCGTGCGCCCTCAAGCTGAGCATGCTCGACAGTGAAGGCGCGATTCGCGTAGCGCAGGCGCGCCTGCGCGCGCGGGGTTGCGCCGAGCAATTGCGCGACAATCGCCGGGTCGCCCTGGATGCCGCTGCCGGCGCCGTCGGCGGTGATGATCCAGGCGGGCCGGTTCTCCGCGCGCTGCGAGACCGCGCGCCACCGCCCCGCTGCTTGGCCGCCGAGCCCGCCGGTGAGCGCCTGCAGGCGGCGTACGCGCCACTCGCCGGAGAACGCGCCGTCGCCGCGGGCGGCCCAGCCTTGCGCGCTTACGTGCACGGCGTCGCCAACCAGCCGGGCTTGATCCAGCGTGAAACGCCGGCGCTCGCGGTCGTAGGCCAGTGCCGTTCCGAGGCGCGCGTTCGCGAACAGGGGTGCGGAGTCCGCGGTCGCGCGCAGATCGCCGTCGAGCATGAAGCGGTCTTCGCTAAGCGAGGCGCGCACAGGCCCGGTGAAGTGCGCGCGCCGCCCGAACACGTTCACCGAACGCGCGTCGAGCGTGCCCTGGATCGCCGTCGTGCCGCGCGCGCGGCGGAGTTCGCCTTCGAACCGAGCCGCGCCGAGCTCGAACGGGGATTCGCGCGCGATGTCAGACATACGCCGTGTCGTGGCGACGAAGCGCGCCGGCCCGACCAGCTCGCGCTCTTCATCAAGCTCGCCTGTCAAATCGATCGCAAGGAAGGGCGTCTCGGCCCGCGCCTCGAACGCGCCGACGCGCGCGCCGCTTGCCGTCAGCGTCGCGATTGGACCAATGCGGCGCGCGAGCGCGGCAAGGGCGGGCAGCACGTCGAGGCGCCCTTGCGCCTCAGTCGACCAGCGCGCCGCGCTCCACTCGGCCGTGCCGGAGAGCAGCTCGGTTTCGCCGGCAAGCGCGTTGAACACCGCCGAGCCGGCGCGTGCGTCGCCCTGGCCCTCAGCCGTGGCGCGCAAGCCCAGCTCAGGCACGCCAAGCGCACGCGCGAGGATGCCGCCGGGCAGGCTCTCGATGTCGACGTTGAGGGCGTAGTCTTCGTCGGGGCGATAAAGGGCGATCAGCCGGTCGGCATCGGAATCGAGACGCCGCACTTCAGCGTCCAGGCCGAGCAACTCTTCGTCGCGGTAGTCCAGCGCCAGCCGACCGCGGAATTGCGCCGTTTCGCCGAACGCCGCGTCGTCGAACGTGATCCGCTCGAAGTCGAGCGCGCCGATCCGCACGTCGAAGCGGATGTCGCTGGAAGGACGACGCTCCAGCAGATCTGGCCGACGTCCGACCACGAGGTGGGCTGCGCTCGCCGCATCCACGCGCACTGCGCCGAAGGCAAGGCTCTGCGGGCGCCAATCGAGCACAACGTCATACGCCTCGATCCACACGCCGCGCTCGTCGGCGATCGCCAGGCGCCGCGCGCGCAGGTCGCCGAGCCAGCCGCCGCTGACGCCGTCGAGCTCAATGCGGCCCAGCCGCCATACCCGCGTGCCGTCGCCGACAGTGTCGACGATCCAGGGCGCGGCCGGGCCGAGCACGACATAGACCCCGCCCGCAAGCAGCGCGCTGCTGGCTGCTGCAGCGAGCCACCTGCGGCGCCGTTTCCTGACCGGCGGCATCAGAACGCCTGCCCGAGGCTGATGTAGAGCGCGTAGTCGGCGCCGGCTTCGCCCGGATCGAGCGGAACAGCGACGTCGAGGCGCAGCGGCGCAAAGCCGAGATCGTAGCGCACGCCTGCGCCAACGCCCCAGCGCAGATCGCCTGCGTCGCTCCAATTGTCGAACGCGTTGCCGCCGTCGACGAAGGCCACGGCGCCCCAGCGGCCGGTGAAGCGATAGCGCGCTTCGAGCGAGCCCTCGAGCAGGCCCTGTCCGCCAGGCGTCAGGCCGAGCAGATCGCGCTCGCGCGGATAGATGGAGTTGTAGCGATAGCCGCGCACCGACCCGCCGCCGCCGGCATAGAAGCGCTGGTTCGGCGGCACGTCGTTCGGATCGCCCGCCACGGCTTCGAGCCAACCGGTGCGTAAGCGCGCGGCGAGGGTAAGGCGATCCTCGTCGCCGAAAGATTCGTAGATGCGCCCGTCCGCGATCGCGCGCACGAAACCCAGCGTCACGTCGCCGGAAGAGACGGACGGCTCGAGGCGCAGCTCCACGATCGAACCGTCGCGCGCATCGAGGCGCCGCTCGGTGGAATCGTTGCGCACTGCGGCGAAACCGGCGAGCACCACAGCATTGCGCACGCCTCCTGCCGTGTCGTCGAACTGATCCGCAGAGAGGCGCAGGCCGTAGCTCGTGCCGACGCGCAGACGCGGCGAGGCATCGACCGATCCATAGATGGCGAGGCCCTGGCGCGTATAGGCGTCGATATCCTCGCGCTCGGCCGAGGCGCCGAGGTTCAGCGTGTGCCCAAGACGCAGCGCGTGCGGACGCGCCCAATTGGCGCTGATCCCCTGCTGCATCTCCGCCAATGTGACGCCGACCGTGAGCGAGTCGGCGCGGCGGGTGAAGTTGCGCCGCGTCCATTCCGCTTCGACGCCGAGTCCTTCGGTCGTGGAGTAACTGAGGCCGGCTTCGTAAGCGTTGCGGCGCGCAGGCTCCACATTGACGACTACATCGCGCGTCCCATCGGGATTAACGGGCCCGAGGCGCGTCGCCGCGAGCGAAACTGCGCCGGTTGAGGTGAGATCGCGCCGCAAGCGCGAGAGCGCGGCCGGCGAATAGAAGTCGCCCATATCCCAGTTGCGCAGGCGCGCGATGTAACTCGGGCGGATGAGATCGGCCGGCTCGGCGCGAACGGCGCCCAGGCGCGCGCGCGGGCCTGGCTCGAAGCGAAACTCGGTGCTTACGCGATTGGTCGCGTGATCCACCACGACGCGACGCGGGCCGATCGCGGCGTCGGCATAGCCGGCGTTCTGCAACGCCGCGAGCGCGGCAGCTTCTGCTGTGAGCACCACCTCCGCGCGCGCCGGCGCGTCGAGGCGCACCGCGCCGATCGCTTCCTCGACCGCAAGCGCGGTTTCGGAATCAGGCGTCCCGCCCGCATATTCGATCTGCGGCGCCTCGAAACTGAAGCGGGCGCCCGGGTCGATGATGACGCGCGCTTCCGCCGGTTCTTCGCGCGCTTCCGCCGTGACGAGCGCGCCGTAATAGCCTTCGGAGCGCAGCCAGATCAGAGCGCGCGTTGCAGCTTCTTCGGCGAGGCGTTCCGCGTCGAAGAGGCTGGCGGGCGCGTCGCGGTCCGGCAGGAGATCGGCGATCGTCTCACGCATGTCCGGATCCCCGCCTTCGATCACGACGGGCGAATCCGCCGAGGCAGTGAACGGCGCAGCTGTCATGCCGAGCGCCGCAACCAGGGCGGCGGGAGCGAGGGGAAGTACGCGCATTGCGAGTGTGAACAGCCTGAGGGCCAAGGCTCGCGCTGCTGTGGTTAACGCTTCATCAACCATATGCGCAGGGGTTCGCATCCCCCGCGCGCCCAGGCATGAACTAGTTCGCAGGCGGTCCGAGTAAAGCGGCTCAGCCCCAGGGGCCGCGCCGCTCGCCCCACGGACGTGCCGCTGCGCTCGCGCTCGAACGACCGAGCCGGGCGGCGAGTTTCGCCAACTGGGCGATTCGGTTCTGCGTGTTCGGATGCGTCGAGAACAGATTGTCCGCACCCTGGCCCGACAGCGGGTTGATGATGAACAGATGCGCCATGGCCGGGTTGCGCTCGGCATCCACGTTCACGCGCTGGCGCGCATAGGCTTCGATCTTGCGCAGCGCGCGAGCGAGCGCTTCGGGCTCGCCGCCGATCTCAGCGCCGATGCGGTCGGCCTCGTATTCGCGCGCGCGGCTGATCGCCATCTGCACCAGGGAGGCCGCAATCGGCGCCAGGATCATGATGAGGATCGAAGCGATCGGGTTGCGGTTGCCGCCGAGGAAGAACGCGAAGTTCGCCAGCATGGCGATTGCGCCGGCGATGGTGGCGGTGACCGTCATGGTCAGCGTGTCGCGGTTCTTCACGTGCGCCAGTTCGTGCGCCATCACTCCCCTAATCTCGTCGCGCGAGAGAAGGCCGAGCAGGCCAGTCGTCGCAGCGACGGCCGCATGTTCGGGGTCGCGCCCGGTAGCGAACGCATTCGGCTGCGGATTGTCGATGATATAGACCTTCGGCGCCGGCAGGCTGGCGCGCTGCGCGAGTGCCAAGGTGTCTTCCACATATGTGCGCACGCGGGGATCGGGATGGCGGGCGTCGACTGGCTGGGCGCGGAAGTGCGACAGCACCATCTTGTCAGCGTTCCAGTAGGCGAACAGGTTCATCGCCGCCGCTACGCCAAGCGCAATGAACATGCCGCCCGAGCCGCCGATCATGTAGCCGACGGCGCCGAACAGCGCCGTCATCGCCGCCAGCAGAATGTATGTCTTGAGATGGTTCATCTCGCTCCTCACCTCCGACCTGTGATATCGAGTGCGCCTCAGCGAGGTTCAATATGGAAGACGGCGCGCCTGCTGCGCGGAAGCTGACGCCCGAAGCCAAGCGCGCGCTCGAGGAAGCGGCGGCGCGACGAGCGGCTGCCGAGGAGCAGCTGCCGCCCGAGCAGGGCGGACCCTCAGGACCCGAACCGACGCGCTATGGCGATTGGGAACGCAACGGTCTCGCGGTGGACTTCTAGGGCATGTCCGCGGCGGATGGGCGCATGGCGTCGGGTCGTTCGTGCGTGCGCTGCCGGCGCAGACGTCCAGATCGTAACCAAACGACAACGCGCGCCGGCGCAAGCATTTGCGCCGTCATCTGAATGGGCGTAAACGCGCGCGCCGGGGAAGGGCCCGCGGCCCGCCAAGGGGATATCGATCATGGCGCAGGCCCCGGCCGAGGCGCCCCAGCCCAGTTCTTCGGAGGCCGGCGGAGCCGGCGGCCATGCGCGCGACTTTCGTCATGGCGGCTTTTGGGCTCTGCTGATCGGCTCGATCGGCGTCGTCTACGGCGACATCGGCACGAGCCCGCTCTACGCGCTGCGCGAGTGCTTGCGTATTGTCACAAATGACTATCTGCGCCCCGCGGAGCGGGCGGAAGTGATCGGCGTGGTCTCGCTCATTTTTTGGGCGCTGATCGTCGTCGTGACGATCAAATCCGTTCTGCTGTTGCTGCGGTTCGACAACAAGGGCGAAGGTGGCACGCTTTCGTTGATGGCGCTCGTGCGCCGCGCATTCGCGCGGCGGACTTGGCTGCTTCTGGGCCTAGGTATGCTGGGCGCTTCGCTCTTCTACGCCGATGCAATGATAACGCCGGCGATTTCAGTGATCTCGGCGGTGGAAGGTCTGCGCGCGGTCCCTGGTGTCGGCCTCTATATCAACCCCTGGATTCTCCTCATCAGCATTGTCATTCTGATCGCGCTATTCGTTGCGCAGAGCCGCGGCACCGCGCGCATCGGCGCGCTGTTCGGACCCGTAACGCTCGTCTGGTTTCTCACTATGGCCGGACTGGGCATCTATCACATACGCGACGATCTTGGCGTCCTCGAAGCGCTCTCGCCGCTGCCTGCGATCGGCTTCATGGTCTCGCATGTCGGGCTCGGCTTCGTGGTGCTCGGCGCCGTGTTCTTGGCGGTGACAGGCGCGGAGGCGCTTTACGCCGACATGGGCCATTTCGGGCGCAGGCCGATCAGCCGCGCTTGGATATTCGTCGTGTTGCCGTGCCTGACGCTGAACTACCTGGGTCAAGGCGCGCTCGCCCTCGCGAATCCGGCCGCGATGGAGAATCTGTTCTTCATGATGCCGCCGGACTGGTTGAAGCTGCCGGTCGTGCTGCTCGCCACGATGGCGACGATCATCGCCAGCCAAGCGGTGATCACCGGCGCCTATTCGATCACGCAGCAAGCCATCCAGCTCGGCATCTTCCCGCGCATGGAAATCCGTCGCACGTCGGAGACGCAGGCCGGACAGATCTACATGCCGCAGGTGACGTGGCTGATGCTGGCGGGCGTGCTCATCCTGGCGCTCGGATTCGGCTCGTCGTGCCGCCTGGCCTCGGCCTACGGCATCGCGGTGTCGGGCGAGATGATCGTCTCCACGATCCTGGTGTTTCTCGCCATCTGGAAGCTCTGGAAGCGGCCCGTATGGCTGGCGGCGCTGATTTGCCTGCCGTTCCTGATCATCGAAGCGACCTTCTTCTCATCCAACATGCTGAAGGTCTGGACTGGGGGCTTCGTGCCGCTGCTGTTGGCGGCGGGACTGATTCTCATCATGTGGACCTGGGTGCGCGGCACGCGTATCCTGACCGAAACAGTGCGCCGCGACGAGCCGCTGGCGAAGCTGTTCGAAACGCTCTCGCATCATCCTCCGCATCGGGTGCGCGGCACGGCCATCTTCCTCACCGGCGATCCAGAGACGGCGCCCGCCGCGCTCATGCACAATTTGAAGCACAACCAGGTGCTGCACGAGCAGATCATCATTTTGACGGTAAAGACGCTACCCACGCCGCGAGCGCCCGAGAGCGAGCGCCTCAAAATCGAGGATTTCCTGCCCGACGTGAAGCGCGTCATCCTCGGCTTCGGCTTCATGGAAACGCCGAACGTGGTGAAAGCGCTCACCGAAGCGCGCAAGTACGGGCTGAAGTTCGATATCATGAAGACGAGCTTCTTCCTCTCTCGCCGCACTATCGTGCCGAGCGAGAAGAGCGGCATGCCGCTCTGGCAGGATCACCTGTTCATCTTCCTCGCTCGCAATGCGACCAACGCCACGGATTTCTTCCATATTCCCAGCGGCCGCGCCGTGGAACTTGGCAATCAGGTGATGGTGTAGCGCGCGTTATCGCTTGGGCGATCGGCGCCTGCCGCTTATGCTTCGTCCGCGAGGGAGGACGCGATGAACATCTGGACCAAGCTGTTGCTCGGGCTCGTCATCGGAGCGGTTGTCGGCGCTGCTGCGGGTTTTGTCGCCGGCATGTACGACTTGCCCATCGCGGCTGCGGGCGGCGTCGCCGGCGGGCTATCCGCGGGGCTGATCGTCACACTCTTGCGCAGCAAGAAGAGCGCCTAGCGATACAAGTAATCGGGCTGCAAGCCCATGCGGGTGCACGCTTGTGCTGGCGGCGCACGCTCCAGGACGATGCGATCGGCCGCGGCGCCTAGCGCGCGCAATAGCGTTGCTTCGCCTGGGCGCAAGCCGTAACGCGGCGCGAGGCCCAGGATGTCGCGCGCCCATGGCGGCGCAAGATCGACCGCCGCACGCACCATGGCGCGTTGCAACGAGAGCGACGGCAGAATCGGCGCGTTGCGGACGATTTCGAGAAAGTCGAACACGATATCGGATCGTTCCAGCTTGGAACGCATGCGCGCAAACAGGCGCGTCATCTCGTCGGCTGAGCGCGGCGCGCCATGCGCGCCGTAGAGCGCGGCGGTTTCCTGGCCTTCGGCATAGACCCGGTCCATCTCCTCCGGCGACAGCGGCCGCCCGAAGCGATGATAGGCTTCGAAGAACCCGTAGCCCGCGGTCGCCTGCACCCAGTTGAGCAATTCCTCGTCGTTGGCGCGATAGGCGACGCCGCGCGGCGTGCGGCCTTCGATGCGCTCATGCGCCCGCACGACGCCGGCGATCATCGCGCGCGCGCGCTCGGCCGGGCCGTAGATCGTCACCATCGCCGCCATGCCGGTGCGCTTCATGCGCGCCACTGGATCGGTACGGAAGGAGGTGTGCTCCCACACGCCCGTCCGCACGCGCGGCTCGGCCAGCTCCAGGATCACCGCGGCGATGCCGCCAATGGTGAGCGCCACAGGATTCTTCATCACGCGCCACGCGACGGACGTGGGCGCGAACAAGGCCGGCGCGCCCGGCGGCTCGGAGAAATCGAGCGAGAGTCCCGGCGCATCGAAATAGGTGCGTGCGGCGTCTTCGAGGCGCGCTTGCAGAGGCGCAGGCAATCGGGCCATCGCTCTCAATATGGCGCCGTGCGCACGCGTCCGCCACGCCCGCGGCGTTGCGGCGCACGCGGAAAGCTCTACGATTGCCTGCGGGAGACGAGGCGATGCAAGCCGATGCGGCGTTCGCTGCGCAAGTCAGGCAGATCGTGCAATTCGAGCGCGCCGGTCGACACGCAGAAGCGCTCGCGGCGCTGCGCGGCCTTGCGGAGGAGGGCAGCCCCGATGCGCGCTTCTATCTCGCGCAGAAACTGCTCATCGGCGAGAACGCGCCGCGTGAGCCACAGGAAGGCATGCGGCTGCTGACGCTGGCGGGCGATGCGGAGCACGGCGAAGCGCTGCATCTGCTCGCGGTCTTGTCGGCGGCGGGGCAGGGCTGCGCGCAGGACTGGGGCGCGGCGATGCGCTTCCTCGCAAAAGCCGCTGAAGCCGGCCACACAACCGCCAAAGCGCAGCTCGCGCTGCTTGGGCAGGCATTCGATCTTGGCGCGTGGCTTTCGCCGCCGGCGGCCGAGATGCAGTTCACTAGGCCGCGTGTGGGAGTCATCGCCGGCTTTCTCCCGGGCGGCATCTGCAAATGGCTGATCGAACGCGCTCGGCCAAGGCTTGCGCCGGCCATGATCGCCGAGCCCGGCGCGGGGCGCACGGTCGCGAGTCGCGGGCGCACGAACACCGTCGCCTACATGCCGCTGCTGAACTCCGATGTGATCGTGCAGCTTGTGCGGGCGCGCATCGCCGCGGCGCTCGACGTGCCGAGCACGCATTTAGAAGCGCCGAACGTGCTTCACTATCAGGTCGGGCAGATCTTCGAGACCCACTATGACTTCATGGATCCGGCCCTGCCCGGCTACGCACAGGAGCTGGCGAGCCTGGGCCAGCGCGTGGCGACCTTTCTCGTGTACCTGGATCAAGATTTCGACGGCGGCGAAACCGCGTTTCCCGAACTCGACTGGCGCTTCAGGGGAAGCACGGGGGACGCCGTGTTCTTCTGGAACGTCCGGCCAGACGGCGCCGTAGAGCCGAAGCTCGCCCATGCGGGGGCGCCGCCCACGCGCGGTGAGAAATGGCTGCTGTCGCAATGGGTGCGCGAGCGGCCGATTCCATTGATCTGACAGCGCCTGTGTGAAAGAAGGCGCGCGCGTGAAAGCCCGAGGATTCGATGAGCAAGAGCGGCGTGAAGAAAGTGGTGCTCGCCTATTCCGGCGGGCTCGACACTTCGATCATCCTCAAATGGCTTGAGGAGAGCTACGGCTGCGAGATCGTCACGTTCACCGCCGATCTCGGCCAAGGCGAGGAGCTGGCCCCCGCGCGCGAGAAGGCGCTGGCGATGGGCGTCAAGCCGGAGAACATCTTTATCGACGATTTGCGCGAGGAATTCGTGCGCGACTTCGTCTGGCCGATGTTTCGCGCCAATACGCTGTACGAGGGCCAGTACCTGCTCGGCACGTCGATCGCGCGTCCGCTGATCGCCAAGCGCCAGATCGAGATCGCCAATCTCGTCGGCGCCGACGCCGTCTGTCACGGCGCAACGGGCAAGGGCAACGACCAGGTCCGCTTCGAAGTATCGTACTACGCGCTGAAACCGGACGTGAAAGTCATCGCGCCGTGGCGGGAGTGGGCGTTCGAGGGCCGTCCGGCGCTGCTGGAGTACGCGCGCAAGCACAATATCCCGATCGCCAAGGGCAAGGAGCACGCAGCGCCGTTCTCGATCGACGCGAATCTCTTGCACACCTCGAGCGAGGGCCTTGCGCTCGAAGATCCGGACGCGGAAGTCCCCGACATCGTCACCAAGCGCGGCGACCGGCGCACGATCACGCCGGAGGAAGCCCCGGACAAAGCTGAGGTGATCACGCTCGCGTTCGAGCGTGGCGATCTTAGCGCCATCAATGGCAAGCCGATGAAGGCGCACGAGCTTCTGGCCGAGCTCAATCGCCTCGGCGCCAAGCACGGCGTCGGCGGCCTCGATCTGGTCGAGAACCGCTATGTCGGCATGAAGTCGCGCGGCTATTACGAGACGCCGGGGGGCGCGATCCTGTGGCACGGCCATCGCGCCATCGAGAGCATCACGCTCGACCGCGGCGCCATGCATTTGAAGGACGAGCTGATGCCGCGCTACGCATCGCTCATCTACAACGGCTTCTGGTGGACGCCCGAGCGCCGCATGCTGCAAGCGGCGATCGACGCGAGCCAGGAGAGCGTCACCGGCGAAGTGAAGCTGAAACTCTACAAAGGCGGCGTGCGCACAGTCGGCCGCGCCTCGCCATATTCGCTCTACTCCAAGGCGCTGGTCGGCTTCGACGAAGCCGGGGGCTACAACCAGGCCGACGCCGAAGGCTTCATCAAACTCAACGCGCTTCGCCTGCGCATTCTGGCGGAGCGGGACAAGAAGCGCGGGAAGAACGAGTAGGCCTCGAGCATGCGCGACGATCACCGGTCGGCGGTGCGCCGGGTCCGTCCCACTTTGAAGCAGCACATTGTGGCGGCGCGCCACATTGAGTCGATGAGGTGCGCGGTGCCCGCGACAAGCGCGCTGCGTTGAAATTAACGCGCAATCAGCGGGACACAATGGGCGCGTATCTCTGCTTCCGTGCTCTGCGGATCATGGAGGCAAACATCATGCAACGTCTTACTGTGAGCGCGCTTGTGTCCGCGCTCGTGCTCATTGCGCCCAACATCGCCGAAGCGGCGGAAGAACAACAAGAAGCCGTCGTCACGTTCGGCGATCTCGACATGATGACCGAGCGCGATGCGGCGCGCGCGCTGCATCGCATCCGGCGTGCGGCCGAGGATGTTTGCGACGCGGCTCCCGGCTTGCAGACAATGGATGTGCGCATCGCCACGCGCGCCTGCGTGCAGGACGCTATGGCGCGCGCTGTCGAGGGTCTGGCCAATCCGCTGGTCTTGGCGCAGTTCAACGGCCGTCGCCTTTATGCCCGGCGCGGCGATCGTGCCGAGGGAAGTTGAGTCTCCGCAAAGGCGCGCCCGCCGCAGACCGGCGGGCGCGCTGGATGCGCTTAGCGCTCAGTGCCAGTAGCGCTCGGCTTTGTAGTAGTCATAGACGCGGTCGCGGTAGGCGAGGCCGTCATTCTTGGTGAGTTCGGTGATCGTGTCGGCCGGCGCGGCCTTCAGCTCGTCCTCGTCGTACGGCACGATGTAGGCGTCTTCCTTGTCGTCGTAGTCGAGCGTCGCCCACGGCAGTGGGTGATATTTCTCGCCGGCGCCCAGGACGCCGCCGAAGCCGACGACGGCGAACATGATGTTGTTCGACAGCTTGTCGAGCACGATGTCTTCGACCTTGCCGACCTTCTCGCCGGCGCGCGTCTTCACCGGCGTGCCGATCACCTTCTTGGCGCGGATGGCGGTCGTGTGTCCCGAAGCGGTGGGCATGCGCAAGCTCCTTTCAGGTCTGGGAGCTTGGTGAACATCCGCGCGAGGCATGAGTTCCGGCTAGAGCACGAGCCCGTACAGGACGGCGGCGTAGTGGCCGGCCGCGCCGAGAATGACACAAGCGTGCCAGAGTGCGCGGCGGAACGGGATCGTGTGGTTGAGATAGAGCACGACGCCGCCGGAATAGGTGGCGCCGGCGATCGTCAGCATGATGATCGCGAGCGGCGGCAGCGTCGGCACGGCGGGGCCGAGCACAAGCACCGCCAGCCAGCCGAAGCAGAGGTAAATGACGCACCAGGCGCGGTCGGAGAGGTTTGGATAGAGCACCTTGCCGGCCGCGCCGGCGAGCGCGGCGATCCAGATCGCTACAGTTACGCCGATCGCGAATTCGGGCGGCAGAAGCTGGATCGTAAACGGCGTGTAGGAGCCGGCGATCATGAGGAAGATGGCTGCTTCATCGATGCGCCGCAGAATGCGGCGGTGCTGGTTCGGGCGGGAGAAATTGTACACGGCCGAGGCGGCCAGCATCGCCATCAGGCACATCGCGTAGATCGCGCTGGCCGTCGCCATCGGCACGCCGCGGTTAACCAAAGCCACCGCGACCAGCAAGCCGCCGCCGACCAGCGCGGCGATGATCCCCACCGCGTGGACGATGCGATCCGCCGTATGCTCCACCTGCGTCGGGTAGTGCTCGGCGAGCTCCTGCTCGTCTGGGGCCAAGAGATCCGTTAGCGACATCCCACGTGCGTCTTCTTTTGATCCTACGTTTCAGCGAACTGACGCGTTGCACGGCACCATAGTTCCTCCGTCTTAACCTCCGATGATGGGAAGCGTGTTTTTACGGTCGCACAAGCATGTGATCGTGCGGCGAGCACGCAACGTAAACCGCGCGCGTGACGCGGGTTTCGCTCGTGGCGCGATTTTCGCTTGGCCCAGCGCGATGCGCCGGAACTGTCCTAATCCTGCCGCACTTCGCGCCGAGGCGCGCTTGCTGACGGTCGCGGGTTTCATCCTGCTCGCGCTCGGCTTTCCGGCCACGCTGCTGCTGGTGGCGCATGCGCTCGGCCCGGACGGCCTCGCGCCTCTGCTGCCCATTATGATCGGCGCGCCCCCGATCGTGCTCGGCTACATCGCCTGCCACGTCGCGTCGCAACGCCTGGTTAAGGCTAAAGCCATCGAAGCGCGCTGAGCGCCTCTTGCATTCGGGCGCATTCCGGCGCAAGGGGAAGCCCCATGAGCCCGTTCGCTCCTCGGACCCACGGCCGACAGCAAAGCTGAGCTGACGCGCGCGCCTGCGCGCCAATCACGCACGTCTCAGCTTTCGCACGAACGAGCTTCTCATGTTTTCCGTCGATCTCGAGCGCTACGCGCTCTTCTGCGCCGTCATGGCCGTGTTCGCGATCACGCCGGGCCCGGCCAATCTCTTCGCCATCGCCACCGGCGCGCGCGCCGGACCGCGTGCGGCCCTGCTCGGCGTCGCCGGCATGAACGCCGCGAGCCTCGTCTGGATGGCTGCGGCAGCGGCTGGCCTGGGCGCGCTGGCCCTCGCATTTCCGCTCGCCTTCCGCATCATCTCGATCGCTGGCGCGGTTTACGTCGCGTGGTTGGGGGCGCGCGCGCTTTGGGCGGCTTGGCTTAACGCAGCCGAAGACGACTCAGCGCGCCGGTCCGCGTCCGCGCACAGCGCCTTCCGCAACGGCTTCGCCGTGCAGCTGGCCAATCCCAAGGCGGTCGTCTTCTTCACGGCCGTGCTGCCGCCCTTCGTGGATCCCGCGCGTTCGGCGCTCCCGCAGCTCGCGCTTCTCGGCGCCACCGTGATCGCCATGGATGTGGCGGTGATGAGCGCCTACGGCCTCGGCGGCGGCGCGCTCGCGGCGGCGCTGCAGCGGCCCACGACTCGGCGCCTCTTCTCGCTGACGGTCGGCGCCGTGTTGCTGCTCGCCGCTGTGCTCATTGCGCTGCGTGAGTGAAGGTTGCACTGGACCCTACGCGATTGGCAGCCGCGGAGGGCGATTGCTAGCGGCGCCGCAGTATTGACTTGGTAATAGAAGCGCCCGCAGCCTGACGATGCTGTGGAAACCCAAAGCATAGGCTGCGGTTCTATTTGAGAAGGACGGAAGTAGGCATGCACGGCGACGAACTAACATTGCGGTTGCAAGGCTGGCGTTTGGCGACGGCCGAAGTGCTCTACTACATGCCCGACCACCCCGCGCTGCTGCAGAGCTTCGTCTGGCAGACGCTCGATCTCGCCCCGCGATACCCGCGCATCCACCGATTCCTGGACTTCTGGCGGCGCGAAATCGATGCGGTAATCCATTCGGTTCGGCTCGCCTCCGGCGAGACGCTGGCACCCCCGCGGGTGAACCGGGCGGACCTTCTCCTCCATCACTGAAATGCGATTGGCCCCTGCGGTCCAGGCCCTACATAATTGAAATGCGGGGATGAACCGGGAGACGAAACGTCGGATGCGAACGCTCATGATTGCGGCGGTCGCGGGGCTGTTGACCGCCTGCGCCACCGCCACCCCGTATCAGCCCGCGGTCAGCGACCGCTACGGGTTCGAAGAACAACGGATCGAGTCCAACCGGATGCGCATCACCTTCCGCGGCAACACGCTGACGGATCGTGAGACGGTGGAGACCTATCTCTTGTACCGCGCAGCCGAGGTCACGCTGCAGAACGGCTTCGACTATTTCATTGTCGCCAATCGCGAGACCGAGGAGCACTCGCAGCTCCGGGCCACTGGCCCGTATCGGCCGCGCTTTGCCTTCGACTACTGGTACTTCTCGCCGCGTCGCGGCTGGAGCCCGTGGTACGATCCGTTCTGGGACGAGCCTACCAGCTATCGCGAGGTGTCGCGCTACGAGGCCGTCGCCGAGATCGCCATGTTCCGGGGCCAGAAGCCGGCGACCGATCCGAGCGCGTTCGATGCGCGCGAGGTGCAGGCCAACCTGCAGGGCCGCATCGTCCGTCCGCCGGCGAGCTAGGGATCGGAAGGCTCGCCTTTGCCGGCAAGCTCGGTTAGAGGTGTCGCCCCGCCGCCGGTGGCCCCGCACCCGTAGCTCAGCTGGATAGAGCGTTGCCCTCCGAAGGCAAAGGTCACAGGTTCGAATCCTGTCGGGTGCGCCAGCGAAATCAATGACTTAGCACTGCGATCGGAGCGGCCCAGGAGAGCCGGGGCTGCGGTTGGGGCTGCGATAAGAAGCGGATTTGTCGCGCCGTCGGTTCTTGCGGCGTCTGAACACGCGCCTTGCGGTGCGCGCCAGAGATACGAGATCCAGAAGCAGGCCTTCCAGGCCGCGCACGGTGGCGCGCGCTCGCTTCACTACGTCGGGGGCGGACCAAACCGCCAGCAGAAACGCGCCGATGCTCGCCGGCACCTGCATCCTCATCCAGACTTCCAAGAGCGTCGCCATAGCCGACCGTCCGCATCGCAAAGAATCGCTGGATCGAATTGTCAGCGACGATTTTCGCGTGCGGGGTTGGGGCAGGGGGCAAGCGCACCTTTGTTCTGGACGCGCAACATATAGAGGTAGGGCGGGGCAGGCCCGCTAGATATTGATCCGCCGGAACGACTCGCTTACGAAAGGTGTCGCGCAAAAGCTGCACCTAGGAGAGTCCCGATGGCCAAGAACCGGAAGACCAACAGCGAAGTCACCAGCGCCCGCGCCGCCTCGGCGGCCAGCAAGACGCTGCGGAACCCGAACTCCAGCAAGGCGGCGAAGACGGCGGCGGGATCAGCGCTGACGCAGCGCCCTAACAAGAGGAAGTGATGGACGACAATCCTTTCGACGACCTGCCCGACGATCCGGACGACGCCTTCGTAACGGTGGAGCGGCGACAGCGCGAACTCTACGAGAAGTGTCGCGAGATGGCCGACAACTGGAACCAGGTTAAGGGAGCGCAGCTGGAATACATGACCGCCGTCCATGCGGCGGCGAGCGTGTGCGAGATCGAGAACTTGGCCGATTTCGCCCTGCACTGCACCGATCACCAATCGTTCGACGATAATTTCCAGCGCTTCTATCTCGCCGCCAATCGGATCGTGCTCCAGATTCAGATGACGCGCGCCAAAGCGCACGCGGCGCTACTCGGTCGAGCTGGACGCCGAGGCCAAGACTCGAATCCACTCACTGATCGGCAACATCAGGCAGGTGGTCGAGGCGGCGTCCGACCTGGAAGAACGCAAGCGCACCGAGCTGCTGGGGAAGCTGAACGCATTCGCCGCCGAGGTAGATCGCGCGCGCCTGCGCCTCGACATCTGGATGGACACGATGTTGACCGTGTCTTCCGCCGTCGGGAAGACGGCGAAGAACCTGACGCCGCTAGGGCGCTTCGTCTCCGAGATCACCGACATCGTGGCGGTGGCGAAGGAGAAGTTCGAAATGCACGTACTTCCACCGAAGATGGAGCGGGTGCGCATTCCATCGCCGGTGAAGAAGGTGGTGAACGGGCCGCGCGAGACCTTCAGCCAAGACCTCGACGACGAGATTCCTTTCTAGAAGAAGGACCCCGCCGTTGCCAGCGGGGCCTCTGCGGTTACACCTCCATTCGCCGACCGTGCTGCCACCGATGGAAGTTGTCATCGCTCATAGGCGTGTCACCTTCTGCGACGAGCTTCGTCTCGACGTCATCAATGAAGCTGAAACGCGCTTGGGTGGGTTGGGGACAGTGGGCTTTGAGCCGCGCCGAGGTTGTGCGACGAAGGAGCCGATGGGGAGGGCCGGATGCAACTACGGACGGTCGATGGCAAGCTCACGCTCGGTAGCGTCTACAAGATTGTCGTGTGGGGCTGGCTCCTCGGATGGAGCGTTTTCATGGTCCCGATCTTCCTCATCATTATCATAGGGGCGATGCTGACCGGAGAAATGTCGGTCAACGGGGAGATGGTCCACGGCTCTGGTCCGGTGCTCCTCCAGCTCCTGCCGTTCATAATCGTGCTGCCGATCATTATCGTGATGCACGCCTTCATGTTTGGGGGCTTGCTCACGTTCGGCGTTTGGATTTATCGGCATTGGCGACCTCTCAACGTCAGTGCCGAGTGAAGCCTTCCCACTCCACGTTCTAGTCCACCTTCTTGCGTGCGCAGCGGGGGCCATCCATGCGTCAGCATGAGCAGCCCCTGCGACTGTAAGAGTTTGTCGCGGCTCGTTTTTGTGCATGTATGGTGATGTATGCGACAACGCAAAAGGGCGTGTCGGGTGCGCCAGTTCTGAATGGCCGCGGAGAACATGCAGCCGGTGGTTTATCGCAGAAGGCGCAACGCATTTTCGCGCGGCGAGCGCGCATGGCGCGTGGAGGACGACGCGCTCGTCACGGTCGGCAGCTCGGGCGCGGAGAAGCGCTTTCCGTGGGCGGATATGCGGACTGTCCGGCTCTGCGCCGAATCGGCGCGTGCTCGGCGCTGGCGCTACGTGTTCGAGTTGCAGCCGCGCCAGGGCGGCAAGCTGGTGATCGACAACGCCCATTATCTCGGGCCGGGCCGCTACGAAGAGCGATCCGAGAGCTACCGCGCGTTCGTGGAGGCGGCGCTCGAGCGCCTGGCCGCCGCCCAGCCCAACATGCGCGCGCTTATCGGTGAAACGCCGAAGCGCTACTTCCTGCTGCTGCTCGCCGCGCTGCTTGGCCTCGGGGCGCTGGCGTTTGTCTTGATCGCCGTGCGCACGCCGCTCGACGGCCTGCCCTATGCCGGCCTGATCAAGCTTGCGATCGTGCTGGCGATGTTGCCCGTGTTCTGGCGCTGGGTGCTGGGCGCCATGCCGCGCGGCGTCGCGCTCAGCGAGATTCCGGAGCGCGCGCTGCCGCCTAGCGCTTGAAGACGATGTCCCGCGTGAGCCCGGCGATGGTCGGGCGCCCGAGCAGCGCCATGACGCGCCGCAGCTCTTCTTCCAAAATCGTCAGCGCGCGCCGCACGCCGGCTTCGCCGCCCGCCGCCAGGCCCCAGAGATAAGCGCGTCCGATTGCGACCGCGGTGGCGCCCAGCGCCAGGGCCGCGGCAACGTCGGCGCCGCGGCGCACGCCGCCGTCGAAGACGACCTCCGCATCGCCTTGCACCGCGTCGGCTATGGCCGGCAGCGTGTCGATGGTCGCTGGCGCGGGGCCCAGCTGGCGCCCGCCGTGGTTGGACACCCACACCGCATCCGCGCCGACGCCGATCGCGCGCCGCGCATCGTCCGGCGTGGCGATCCCCTTGATCGCGAACGGCCCGCTCCACGTCTCGCGCAGCCAGCGCGCGTCTTCCCAGCTCACGGTGCGATCGAACTGCGCGTTGATGAAGGGGATCAAGCCGCCGTCGATTTGGATGTGCGCGAAGTTGGCGGGGCCGATGCGCGGCGTTGTCGCGAGATCCCAGAGATAGCCGGGACGCGACAACACTTGGCTCGCCGTGCGCCAGTTCACCTTGGGCGGCACAGCGAAGGCGTTGGCGTGGTCGCGCTCGCGATTGCCGGCGACGGGCACGTCGACCGTGAGGATTGCGCCGGTGAAGCCGGCCGCCTTGGCGCGCGCCAGCGTTTCAGTGACGAGCCCGCGATCCTTCCAGACATAGACTTGAAACCATTTCGGCCCGCCGTTGACGCGGGCGATGTCCTCAACTGTGGTGGAGGCGATCGTCGAGCACGCATAGACGACGCCGAAGTCCTGCGCGGCCCGCGCCACCGCGCACTCGCCGCCGCGCGGATGAAAGAGGCGCGAGGCGGCGGTCGGGCTGATCAGAAACGGGAGGCGCGAGCGCGCACCCATGATTGTGGTCGACGTGTCGATCTCCGAGACATCGACCAGCGCGTCCCAAACGAGCTCCACCTCGCGCAGCCGCGCCTCGTTGCGCCGGAGCGCCAACTCGTCGTCGGCCCCGCCGTCGATATAGTCGAACACCATCCTCGGCAGCCGCCGCCGCGCCAGTTCGCGCAGGTCGGCGATGTTGCGCGCGCTGGCGAGGGAGGAGGGGATGAATCGGCTGCTCATGATGCGGCGACGGTGGCGGGCGCCGCGGGTCCGCACAAGCGGCCGGCCTTGCTCTTGCCGCCCGGGGCGCGTAGGAAACCGCCCTCTTTGGACCCGGGCCCCGCCCGGGAGGCCCAAGGCCGCCTTAGCTCAGCCGGTAGAGCGGCGCATTCGTAATGCGTAGGTCGCGTGTTCGAGTCACGCAGGCGGCACCATTCCCTCAACGCTCCTCTAACCCATGCTGGCGCATGCGCCAGATGAGGTGCCCGAGGCGGTCTTGGCCGAAGAAGGGTTCGTCGTTGAAGACGAACAGCGGCACGCCCCAGTGGCCGGCGTTTTTCTGATCGGCTTCGTTGCGGGCGATTTCGGCGTCGAAGCGGGCCGGGTTTTCTGAAACCGCGCGCTCGAGCGCGGGCGCATCGAGGCCGGCGTTTTCCAGTGCGCGCGTCAGGTGTTCGCCTTCGTGCCAGTTGTCGACTTCGCCCGACCAGATCGCGTGTGCGGCGCGGCGGGTGAAGGCGAAGCCCTGGCCGGCCTGCTCCGCGGCGACGCCGAGGCGCGTGACGCGATAGATGTAAGGCTGTGCGGCGGCCACTTCGCCGCTCGCGATGTCCATAACGATCGGATCCGGGCGCGGCCAACGATAGGGAATGTTGTGCATCTGGGCGATGCGGAAGGTGTCGCGCAGCAGATAGGGCGGCCAGAGCGGGTTCACGTTCTTAAAGAAGCCCGGAATGCGCACGGCGATCGGCAGCACGAAACGCATACGCGGGGCGATATCGTAGCGCGCGATCAGCGCTTCGACCTGCGGCGTCGCGAGATAGGAGTAGGGGCTGCGGAAGGAGAAATAGAAGTCGAACGTCTGAGTCATTGGATGCCCCTCGACGCGCGGAGCGACACGCCGGCGCCAGCCTAGCGCACTTCTTCGACTTCCACCGCTTCGCTGACCGGCTCGGCCTCTTCTTCTTCGCGCTGCGGCGGGGTGAGCGCGGCGGTCGGCAGCGCCAGCACGGGGCCGAGCGCATCGGCGTGGCCGCGCTCCATGCGCGGATGCACCAGCTGGCCGCCGTCGCCGAACACATAGACCAGACGCGCCCAATCGTTGTCGTCGTAGAGGAAAGCGGGACCTTCGGGATCGAGGTCGGACCAATCCGGCTCGCGCGGCGCGGCCGCGGCTTGTGCGAGCCAGGTGCGAGCGGCGTTCTCGTCACCGCGCCCGCGCGCGACCTGCGCGAACAGGATGCAGATGCGCGAGGACGGGTTCTCGCGATAGGCGTCCTCAAGGGCCGCCTGCGCCGCGCCCCAATCGCCGCGCTCCATCGCCAGTTCGGCCAGCACGATTGTGGACTCGCGGTGGTCGCGCCGCTTCTCCGCCAGCGCCGCCAAGCGCTGCGCCCGCGCATCGCGCGTCTCGCCGGGGGCGATGTCGCGATAAGCGTGTGCGAGCGCCGGGTGCGGGCCGTTTTCCCATGCTTCTTCGAGAATCGCGGCGGCGCGCTCTTGGCGCCCCTCCGCCACGAGCAGGCGCGCCGCCATGGCGCCGGCGGGCGCAAAGGTCGGACACAGCCGGAACGCCTTTTGCGCCATCTCGCATGCCTTGTCTTGGCGGCGCTCGCGTTCGAGCTTTGCCGCGCACGCCGTCATCAGCACGGCGCGGCGGCGCTTGGCGATCTTGTCGTCGATGAAGTTGCGCCTGTCGCCGATCTCAAGCGTCTCAATCGCGTTCTCCCAATCGGCTGCCTGCACCGCGAGGTCGAATGCATACTGGAACGGCCAGGCCGCCGTTTTCGAGGCTTTAAGCGCCGCCTCCGCGTGTGCGCGCGCGGCGATGCGGTCGCCGCGTTTCAACGCGGCCGCCATCAATCCCTTGCGCCCGAGCACTTCGGTGTCTTCGTCCCGCAACATGCCCGAATAGGCGCGCTCGGCGCCCGCGGTGTCGCCGGCGACTTCGGCGGCGCGCGCCTGCAGCAACAGGGCGAGGCGTGGTTCGTCGATCAGGTCCTCGGCTTTGTCGGCGTGGCGGCGCGCCGCTTCGAATTCGCCGGCCTCGGCGGCGATCAATCCCAGCGCCAGCGCTTCTTGTCCGCGCCGGGTGCGCGCGCGTTGGCTGGCTTTGCCGATGCGGCTTGGCGCGTCCATCAGAAACATCGCGAGGCGCAGCAGCGGCAGCGATACGGCGACGACCAAAACGATGAGCAGCAGGCCGAACAACGCAGAGGTCTCGATACGCGTGCCGAACCAGGTGATTTCCACGAGGCCCTGGTCCGTGCTGATGACCTGCCATGAGATGAGCGCCGCCATCACCGCGACGATGAGGAGAAAGGCGAGGCGCAACATTCTGCTTCAGCTCCGCGACAATTCTTGGCGGATGGCGGCGATGCGCCGGTCGATCTCGAGCCGGCGCGAGGCGTCGTTGATCCAGGGCTGCGCCACGCGTTTCGGCGCCGGCGGCAGTCGGTTCAACTCCTCGATCGCAGCTTCGAGCCGATCGGCGGCGAGATATTGCTCGGCGCGCTCGACGATGCCTTCGGGCGTGTCGCCGGAGCCGGCGCGGCGGATGACGATCCATTGCGCAAGCGCGGCCTGGATGCGGCCCCAGAAACCGGCGCCGGCTTGCGCTTGGCGCGCGGCGCGGATGATCTCGTTATCGAGGCGCGCGAAGCGGTCGCGCAACTCGGCGCGTGTCGGCGCTCCGGTGCGCGCGAGCGGCGCGAGCGCGGCGACGTTGGGATCGTTCGGCAACAGCGCGACGAGCGCGGCATGCGCCTGTTCAAACGGCCCGGATGCACGCGCTGCTTCCGAAGCGGCGACGACAGCGTAGGAGGCACGCGCCGCAGTTGCGGCCGAACGCGCCTCGGCGGCGACAGCCGGCAGCTCTTCCTGCAAACGCCGAACTTCCGCGACAAGCGCGCTTACTTCGGCGGACGAGGGCATCTGCTGCAACCGCGTTTCGACGTCGCGTAGTCCGGACTGCAGCGCGAACACGCGCGCCAATGTCGGGTCGTCTTCGCTCGCACTCGTTGAGAGCGGCGCATTGATCAGCGCTTCGAGCGCGTCGAGACGGCGGTCGAGTTCGACAGTGGATTGTATGGGCGTTTCCGTCGCGACCTGGGCGGACGCCGGGAAAGCGCGGTCTAGCGCGGAATCCACAGCCGGCACGCGCGGCGCCACCGCGCCGCCGGCGGCGCCCACGCCGCCCGCGATCAGCGCCAGCGCCAGCGCGCCGCCGAGCCCCAGGCCGCGCCGCTCGCCGTCGTAACGATACGCGGGCTCGTACTCAGCGTCGATCGGCTCGGCGCGTCCGCGCTCTGCCTCGTCGTCCATGGCCATGGAACTCCCCAGTTTTCCCAAGCCTTTTCCGCTGTTTCGAGCGGGAAACGAGTCGGGCCGCAGCGCGAAGTGTAGGCTTCAGCAGGCAACGCCTCAAGCGCTTGCGCCAGCCGGGGAGTCCGGCGCGAGCGCGGCGCGCAGGAGCGCGTCCTCGCGCGGCGCGGGCGACACGATGATTCGCGCCCACCTGACCTTGCGCGCAGCTTCCGCCACGGCCTCGCTCATGCACGCGGCTGTGAATTTGTCGGCGTTGGGCGCGCCAAGGGCGACGAACGTTTCGGCCGCACGCGCACTGTGGAACAGCACGACATCGAGCGGTTCGCCGAATGCAGCGGGCAGAGTTGCCGCTGCGATGGCCGCGTAGGCGATCCGTCGTTCGACCTCAAATCCCGCGGCGCGCAGCTCGCTGGCGACGTCGCCCGCGACGTGTTCGCCGCCGATATGAACGAGCTTGCCTGCGTTCGGAGCGAGCGTGGTCTTCGCCATCCTTGCGAGTGCGGCGGAATCGCCATCGGCGGAACGCACGTTCGTAAATCCTGCCGCGCGCGCTGCTTCCGCCGTGGCGTCGCCCACCGCGAGCACCGGCGTGGCGTGGTTGCCCCTCGCATCAGGAAATGCGCGCACGCCGTTGGCGCTGGTGAAGAGGAGCGCCTGTGCGTCCCCCACCTTGGTGTCGTACGCGCACGGCGTGATCGTAAGCAACGGGGCGACGATAGGCTCCGCGCCAATGGCGCGCACGCGCTCAGCGGTGCGTTGCGCATCGGGGAGCGCGCGGGTGATGGCGACGCGCAGCGTCACGCGTCCATCACCAGCGCATCGCCGGCTTCCTCGCGAATTTCGGCGCCGAGGCGTGCGCCGAGAGATCGCGCGGCGCCAGCGGCGTCCGGATAACCGCCGAGCACAATCGCAGCGGTTCGCCGCCACCGCGCGGTGCCGTCTGGCGTGAGCGCTTCGCCAACGAAGTCGAGGCGATCTTCGTTCACGCGTGCGAGTGCCCCGATAGCAGTGCGACACGAACCATCGAGCGCTGAAAGAAATGCGCGCTCGGCTTCGATTTCGATGCGGGCCGAAGTACTTTCGTAGTCACGAAGGACCTCCGAGACATCGCTAATGCGAGGATCGAGTGCGGTGATCGCCAACGCCCCCTGACACGCGGCCGGCGGCATGTCTTGCGGATCAACGATGCTGGAGACGCGATCTTCCAATCCAAGCCGTTTCAAGCCCGCGACTGCTAGAAACGTCGCGTCCGCCTCGCCAGCCTCCAGCTTACGCAGCCGCGTGTCGACGTTGCCGCGAAGCGTGACAACGCCGACGTCGGGGCGCGCGAACAGCGTTTGCGCTTGGCGCCGCAGGCTCGCGGTGCCGACATTCGCGCCACTGGGCAATTCTTCGAGCGAGCGCGCGCTGAGGCTCACGAACGCATCGCGTGGATCTTCGCGCTCGGGCACGCAGGCGAGGGCGATGCCGTCCGGCAGTCGCGTCGGCAAGTCCTTCAGCGAATGCACTGCGAAATCGATGCGCCCGTCGAACAGCGCCTCGTCCAGCTCCTTCGTGAACAGACCCTTCCCGCCGGCTTCGATCAAACGACGATCCTGGATGGTGTCGCCGCTCGTTGTGATCGGTACGATCTCGACCTCGGCCACATCGACGCCCAGCCGCGCCGCCAGCGCCGAACGCACCAGTTGCGTTTGCGCCAGCGACAGCTTCGAGCCGCGCGCGCCGATGCGGAAGAGAGGGGATGCCATCTCGCCTAAGGCAATAGGGCAGTAGGACAGTAGGGCAATAGGTGCAGCAGCGTCCCTTATTGCCTTATTGCCACATTGCCATATTGCCCCTTGCATGACGCCGCTCACTGTCCTCGGCATCGAGACCAGCTGCGACGAAACCGCAGCTGCGGTCGTGCGCCTGGAGGAAGGCGGCCCGCGCGTGTTGTCCGATATCGTGCTCGGCCAGGTCGCGCAGCATGCGCCCTACAAGGGCGTGGTGCCGGAGATCGCCGCGCGCGCGCATGTCGAGGGGCTGGACGGAACCATCGCCGCGGCGATGCGCGATGCGAGGCTGGGCTTTGCCGACTTGGACGGCGTGGCCGCCACGGCGGGGCCGGGCCTTATCGGCGGCGTCATGGTGGGCCTGTTGGCCGGCAAGGCCATCGCGCTCGCGCATGACAAGCCGCTGATCGCCGTCAATCACCTCGAAGGCCACGCGCTCAGCCCGCGCCTCACCGAAGGCGGCGCGATGTTTCCTTATCTGCTGCTGCTCGTCTCCGGTGGGCACTGCCAGTTCATCGCGGTGCTCGATGTCGGCGTCTACCGCCGCTTCGGCTCGACCATCGACGATGCGCTCGGCGAAGCGTTCGACAAACTCGCGAAGCTCTTAGACCTTGGCTTTCCCGGCGGTCCGCTGGTCGAGCAGTTGGCGAAAACTGGCGATTCCACGCGCTTTTCGTTGCCCCGGCCCATGCTGGGTCGCGAAGGCTGCGATTTTTCGTTCGCGGGTTTGAAGACGGCGTGCGTGCGCGAAGTGGAGCGGCTTGGCGTGCTGACGGAGCAGGACAAGGCTGATCTCTGCGCCAGTTTTCAGGCCGCGGTGCTCGACATTGTCGAAGACCGCACGCGCAACGCCATGCGCATGTTCGATCCGATCTGGGGCGCGAAGGGCAGGCTGGTTGCGGCCGGCGGCGTGGCGGCCAACCAGGCCATCCGCGGCCGGCTGGAGGCATTGGCGAAGGAGCACAGCTACGACTTCATCGCCCCGCCGCTGAAATGGTGCACCGACAACGCGGCCATGGTTGCGCTGGCCGGGGCGGAACGGTTGCGGCTCGGATTCAGTGACGATCTGTCATTTCCGGCGCGTCCGCGCTGGCCGCTGGATGAGGAGGCCGCCGCCTCGCGCCCCAGCCATAGGCCGGGACGCAAGGGGGCGAAGGCTTAGGCCACGACCCGCGCGGCCGTGAAAATCAACGGCGCCAGCGCGGTCGCGACCAGCGCAATCGCAACCACCACGGACAGGGCCTTGGCGGTCACAGGCAGGTCTTGGGCTGACATGGTCAAACACGCTCCACAAGGTTCGATGTTGCACCTGCGAACATCGATGGCGCTGAAATGGACCCTATGTGCACCTTTCGGAAGGCATGAATTTCCAGCACAGCTATGCAAATATGCACTAAAATGTTAATCGAGCGTCCCGCTGGCGCAGAGAAAGGGCAGGCGCGAAGGACGGGCCTTCGCGCCTGCGAGAACACCGGCGGCGGCGCGCTGGGAGACGCGCCCGCCGGTTCGGTTCAAGCCACCACGGACGCGGCGACCTGAAGGATCGGGGAAAGAGCGGCCGTGATGAGAGCGGCGGCGGCCAACACGAAGGCGGTGGTCAGAACGGAGGAAGGACGGGTCGTGGTCATGGGCGGCTCCAGCGGTTTGATGGAGCTTATCTACAGCAGCCCTATTGACTGATCAATGAATAAAATCATTCCCATTCACTAGGCGAGCCACTTTTATGTAGCCGCTGCTACAGATGCGGTTTTCTGGCTCACCGCCGCCAGCGCCGGCCGCGCATAGAGGCCATTGAGCAGAAGCGCCATCACGCCTTCGAACTCGCGCTCCAACTTCGGCAGCGTCAGGTGCGAGAAGAGTTGCGGCAGGCCGAACTTGATGGTGGCCGACTGGATCATCTCCGCAGCGTACTCGGCATCGCATTCGGCAAACAAACCGGCAGCAACGCCCTCTTCGATCAGCGCCGTGATGGTCACGCGCTCCATGGCGATAAGCTCGTTGAGAAAGAGCGGGCGTTCCTTTGAAAGCACCTCAGCGACTTCCAGGATTTTCGCGTTTTCCTCGAACATTTGGTAATTTTCGCGCATGCGCCGCGCGAGCATTTCCTTCAGGCGCTTGTCGACCGACCAGTCCTTGCGGCGCGCGATCGCTGAGAGATTGGCGTTCATTTCCGCGTAATGGCGGCGCGCCATCGCCTCGGCGATGTCGATCTTGGCTTCGAAGAAGCGATAGATGTTGCCCGGCGACATATCGCAATCGGCCGCGATCTCGGCCATGGTGGTCTTGCCGTAACCGTAGTGCTTGATCCGAGCCATGGCGGCCTGGAGGATGCGGTCGCGGGTGTTTGCCTTATCGTCCATCCCCACAGACTATCCGGTTTTGACTGAACGATCAATGAAGGATTCACGATTGTGACGGGTCCGTTCGAGTCAGTCACGATCCTGGGCGCAGGCGCCTGGGGCACCGCGCTGGCGCAGGTCGCGGCGGCCGCCGGGCGCGCTGTGACGCTGTGGGCGCGCGAGCCAGAGGTGATCGACGGCGTCAACGAGCGCCAGGAAAACCCGCTTTTCCTGCCGGGCGTGCGGCTCAATCAGGTGATCCGGGCCACCGCCGAGCTCGAAGACGCCGCGGATGCCGAACTGATCCTGGCGGTCCCGCCGGCCCAGCACATGCGCGCGCTGCTGCGCGGGGTGCGGCCCTTTCTCACGACGGGCGCGCCCGTCGTGCTGTGCGCCAAGGGCGTGGAGCGCGGCTCGCTGGCGCTGATGACCGACGTGCTGGCGGAGGAAATCCCCGATGCTGCGCCGGCTGTGCTCTCCGGTCCGGGTTTCGCCAAGGACGTCGCGCGCGGGCTGCCGACGGCCACCACTGTGGCGTGTCCCGACCCGGATCTGGCGCAGCGCATCGTCGCCACGATCGGGCTGCCGACCTTCCGCCCCTACGTCGCGGACGATCTCATCGGCGCCGAGATCGGCGGCGCGGTGAAGAACGTGATCGCCGTGGGCTGCGGTGTCGCCGAGGGACGCAAGCTCGGCGACGGCGCCCGCGCGGCGCTGATCACGCGCGGCTTTGCCGAACTCACGCGCCTCGGCCTTGCCATGGGCGCCAAGGCCGAGACGCTGTCCGGCCTCTGCGGCTTGGGCGATCTCGTGCTCACCTGCTGCTCTATGACTTCGCGCAACACCTCGCTCGGCGCGGCGCTCGGGGAGGGGCGCACGCTCAGGGACGTGCTGGCTGAACGCCGCTCCGTGGCCGAAGGCGCGGAAAGCGCGCCGGCGGTCGTGGCGCTGGCGCAGAAGCACGGCGTGGAGATGCCGATCTGCAGCGCTGTTGCCGACATCGTCGCCGAGCGCATCTCCATCGATAATGCAATCTTCGCGCTCTTGTCGCGCCCGTTCAAGGCGGAGCGCGCGTGACGCCCCCGGAACTGCCGCGCGGCCTGCTGCTCGCGCGACTTGAGGACGTGCCAGATCCCGGCGCGATCGTCGTGTATGCTGGCGAACCCGACACCCGACTATCTCTGATCGTGGCGCGTCAAGGCGAGGCCGTGTCCTGCTTCCGCAATCGCTGCTCGCACGCCAATTACCCGCTGCAACGCGCCGACGGCCGCATCGTCGTACAGGAAGGGCGCTACATGGTCTGCGCCGCGCATGGCGCGAGCTACACGCTTGGCGAAGGAGCCTGCGCCGGCGGGCCGTGCAACGGCGCGGGGCTTGAGCGCATCGCCGTCGTGGTTCGCGACGGCGACGTATTCACGTCGTGACACTACGCTTCCTCCGGCTCTCGCCGCCGCCGCATCAGCAAGTAGCCGGCAATCGCCAGCACGATGACGCCGAGCGCCACCCACGGAAACCAGCCGGCAAGACCGCCGAAGCCCGTCTGTCCTGTGCCGGTCGCGGCGAGATTTGCCGCCGCCTGAGGCTGCGCGTTCGGCACGCCAGTCACCAAGCCCGGCACCGAATAGGCCGACACCTGATCCGAAGCCGGCTGGAAGTCCGCGTGCCGCTCGCCTTCGCGGAAAGAGAGCATGCCGCGCAGATCGGCGGCCGCCGCGGTGATGTCGTCGAACTGGTCGGCGCTGCCGATCGACGTGAGGCAGGCCGCGCCATGGCGGCCGAGCACCTTCTGCTCGTAGCGCAGATCCTTGCCGCCGGCGCCCGGCGCGGCCGAGCGCTCGGCCCAGACCAATGTCGGTGCGCCTGTGTCGAAGGCGGGCTGGGCGATGAAGCCTTCGAACACGCGGTTCTGCGTCGCGCGCGCCGCGCGCACGTCGTTCTCGAAATTCGCATCGCTGAGGCCCGCAGCCGTCTCGGGCTGCACGTAACCGATTGCATCGTAGCTGATGACGGTCGCCCACGTGCCGTCCTGGCGGATGTCGTCGCCCGCGCGCGCGACCAGGCCGAGCACCGCGCCATTCGGCGCGGCGGCGTTGTTGCGCTGCATGAAGGCGTGCGCTTCCGCCGCCGAATAGAAGCGATAGCCCTCAGGCACATTGAGCGTAAGGCCGCTGTCGTTCAGTGGAATAATGCCGCTGCGCCCCTCGGGCGCGGACGTCGCACTGCTCCCAGGCGTTATTGGCGCGGCGCGTATCGGCGCGGCCGCGCGATCCGGCCCTGCATCGCCGCGGCCATCCGCATAGGCGGGCGTTGCAACGAACAGCAAAAGTACGGCGAGCCAAGCGCGTGCGAAATTCTTGCGCATCCTGATCTCCCTCGCTTCCGGCAGGGCCGGCGCGTCCCGGGGATTCGTTAGCTGGGTTTGGGGCGTTTGTCGCCCTTACAGGGCGCAGGCGGCGCGCAGTTCCGTCGCAGCGGCGGCCATCGCGTCGCCGATGGCGGAGCGCCAGTCTTCCAAGGTCTTGGCGGCCTGCGCCGCTGCGGGGTAGGTGACGCCGCGTGACGAATTGACGACGCCGCCTTCGCGTCCCTTCGCGCCTGTGACGAAGCCGGCGACCGCGTCCGCGGCTCTGGCGCCCTGTGCGCCGTAACCGGGCGCCAGGAACAGCGCGTCCGGCAAAAGCTGGCGCAGCGTCCGCGCCTCGTCAGGATAGGTCGCGCCGGCCACCGCCATGAGACCCGACCAGCCGCTCTCCCCGCGCAGGCGCGCCGTCAAGGGCGCGATCATCTCCGCGACGCGCGACCACGCCGGTGCGCCATGCACGTCGAGGTCCTGCAGATCGCGCGCTCCAGGATTCGACGTCCGCACTAAGACGGCGACGCCCTTCTTCTCGCGCTCCGCAAGCGCGATGAAGGGCTCAAGCGAATCCCTGCCGAGATAGGGGTTCACGGTCACGCAATCGGCGTCGAAGCCAGGTGCAGGCCCGAGGCAAGCACGAGCATAGCCTTCCGCGGTCGTGCCGATGTCGCCACGCTTGGCGTCGAGGATCACCACCATGCCTGCGGCGCGCGCTTCAGTGACGACCTCCTGCGCAATGCGCGCGCCCTCCGGGCCAAACGGCTCGAACAGCCCAAGCTGCGGCTTGAGCACGCCGGCATGTTGCGCCGCGACGCTCACAACCGCTTCGCAGAAACGTTCGATCGCCCCGATCTCTTCGCGCGCATCGCCGAACAGCGCAGGGATCATGTCCGGAAACGGATCGAGGCCGACACACAGCGGCGTCTGCTTGCGCCGCACGCTCTCGATCAGCCGGTCTGCGAACGCTGCGCTCATGTTTATGGCGGCGCATCGCCGGGCGCGACGCAGACAACTTGCGCAATCGCAAGGCTGCGGCGCAGGTCGTCAGCCTGCTGCCCGTATCCCTCGGGCGACATGCGCGGCGCAGGCGTGCCCTCGGCTCTGACTTGCTCGACCCGCAACAGACGCAAAATGGATGAGGGCGCCGCGGTGTACAGGCGCCCGCGCCGGGCCGACTCCGCAACGGTCACGCCGATCACTTGGCCGTTTGCGGCGAGAGCAGGTCCGCCGCTGATGCCGGCGAGCGAGCCATTTAGACCCCCCGTGCGGCCCAACTCGGCCCAAGCGAGCACGGGCTCTTCGATCTCGTAGCGGCCGCGCGCGACCAGCGTCTCCCGACCAATCAGCCGCGAATAGGCTTCGCCCGGACGGCCCTGCGGGAAACCGACGTGATAGGCGCGCTGGCCAACCTGGAATCTGCGCTCGGACGTGTCGAGCGCCAGGGCCATCGGCGCGCGGTCCGTCTTCAGCAGCGCCAAATCGGCAAACAGCGCGACCTTCACGTCGTCCACGGGCGTCGCCGCGCCGCGCGAGACGATGAGGCCCACGCGCTCGCAAGCGTCGACGACGTGGCGCGCCGTCAGCCACCAGCCGTCTTCGGAGATCGCAAACGCGCTGCCGAGCCCGGACGCGACCGGCCCGACTTCGACGAGGACTTCGGGATCGTAGATCGACGGCGGCGGCAGGAAAGCGCCGTCCTCGGGTCTGTACACCTCGGGCGCAGGAGCGCGATTCCCCTGATCGACCCTGAACAGCACAAACACCACCGTCGCGATGACGATGATGTAGAGCAGCCAGTCCGGGATCAGGCGGATCACGATATCAGCCCATGCGGCGCATTATCGACATATTGGGATCGGCGATGGCGCCGGCAATGATGATCGCCAGCCCGATCTTTACGCTCATCAGGAACACGGCCGCAGCGACGTCGCCCTCGGCAATGCGACGCGGCAGACCGCGCAGAAAGATATCGGCAAAACGAAAGGCGAGGATCTGCAGCAAAAGCGTGACAACACCCCAAATGACGACATCCAACAGTCCGAGCGCGTAGGTCAGGCAAGCGCCGAGCGGGATGGCGAGGCCGACGACGACGCCGCCGAATGCGAGCGCCGCCGACGGGTTGCCTGCGCGGATGAGCGCCAATTCCTTATGCGGCGTCATGATGGCGTAGACGAAGAGCGAGGCGATGAAGAGGCCGAGCGCCGCGCCGAGCTGAATAATAAAGTTCGGGAACCCCGCTACAAACGAGGAGATGGACGGCGCAAAATCCATGTCAGATACCCCGGCAGCCGGCAGCTCGGCTTGAACCGGTCTGCGCTAGCGGTTCCCGCGCGGGGGCGCAAGCTGAGCAAGGGAAGGGAAGCAGATGAGCGAACGCAAGGCGGCGCTGGTGACGGGATCGACCAGCGGTATCGGGCTGGCGATGGCGACAGCGTTCGCCAAAGCCGGCATGAACGTGACGCTGAACGGGCTAGGGGAGGCCGAGGAGATCGAACGCATCCGCGCTGGGCTCGAGCGGGACGCCGCCGTCACGGTGAGATTCGACGGGTCCAATCTCATGGATGCCGACGCTGCATCTGGTCTCGTGCAAAGCGCGATCGGCGCTTTTGGCCGGCTGGACGTGCTTGTGAATAACGCCGGCATCCAGTTCGTCTCGCCGATCGAGGATTTCCCGATCGAGAAATGGAACGCCATCATCGCGCTCAATCTCTCCGCGGCCTTCCACACTATTCGCGCGGCGATGCGCTCGATGAAGCAGCGCAAGTACGGACGCATTATCAACATTGCCTCCGCGCATGGGCACGTCGCCTCCCCGTTCAAGAGCGCCTATGTCGCCGCCAAGCATGGCATTCTGGGGCTCACGAAAGCGGTCGCGCTCGAAGGCGCCCAGTTCAACGTGCGCTGCAACGCCATCTCGCCCGGCTATGTCTTCACGCCGCTGGTGGAGAACCAGATCCCCGACACCATGAAGGCGCGCGGCATGACGCGCGAGCAGGTGATCAACGACGTTCTGCTCGCTGCACAGCCGACCAAGCAGTTCGTGAAGCCGGAGGACGTCGCCGGCCTCGCGCTCTTCCTTACCACGCCCGCCGCCGATCAGATCAACGGCGCTTCGCTCAACATCGACGGCGGCTGGACAGCGCAGTGAAGCGCAAATCCATTTCGCTTGCGCTGCAGGGCGGCGGCGCGCTCGGCGCCTATACGTGGGGCGCGCTCGACCGGCTGCTGGAAGACGAACGGGTGCACATCGCCGCCATCTCCGGCTCGTCGGCCGGCGCAATGTGCGCCGTGGTGCTTGCGGACGGCTTGCGTGAAGCCGGCGTCGAGGGCGCCCGCGCGCACTTGCGCCAATTCTGGGAGGGCGTCGCGCGCGCCGGCCGTTCCAACCCATATCGACGTACGCCGATGATGGCGTTCCTCAATGCGTTTAAGCCAGGCTGGGCGCAGGAGAGCTATCTCGCCCTCTGGGCGGACATCACCACGCGCTTCGCTTCGCCCTACGATTTCAATCCGCTCAACATCAATCCGCTGAAGGAGGTGCTGGAGGAGCTGGTCGACTTCGAGCGTGTCAGGGCGTGCAAGGAGATTCAGCTGTTCATCGGCGCCACCAATGTCGAGACCGGCCGCATCCGTGTCTTCCGTAACGAAGAACTCACCGCAGACCACGTGATGGCGTCCGCCTGCTTGCCGCAGCTCTTCCAGGCTGTGGAGATCGATGGCGCGCCGTACTGGGACGGCGGCTATGTCGGCAACCCGGCGCTGTTTCCCTTATTCCAGGTCGAGGCGACGCGGGACATCGTCATCGTGCAGATCAATCCGATCCAACGCGCCGGCGCGCCGCGTACTGCGGCTGATATTCTCGCGCGCCTGAATGAGATCACCTTCAACGCGAGCCTCCTGAGCGAACTCCGGGCCGTCGACTTCGTCGGCCGGCTCGTCGAGGAGAGTCGCTTGCCTGCGGACCGCTATCGCAAGATGCTGGTGCACAATTTGAGCGAAGACCAGCCGCTGGCGCCGCTTGGCGTTGGCGTCGATCTGAACACCGACCTCGGGTTTTTCGAGCAGCTGTTCGCTACCGGGCGCGCGGCCGCGGCGCGCTGGCTCCAAACGCATTACGACGCCTTGGGCGAGCGCTCGACGGTCGACTTGGCGGCGATGTTCCGGGCCGCGCCGACGCAAGACGAGTCGCAGCCCCTGCGCTAACGCTTCGTTCACCGCGGCGCCTGGATTCTTGGCGCCATGCGCAGCGCCTGTTTCGCCCTGTTTTTCTTGGCTGCTTTCAGCGCGCCCGCCGCGGCGGCTGGCGGGAGCTCTGCCGCTGCGCCGGAACAGGCGCCAGCGAGCCGGCAGGAGCGCCTCACCAGCGCGGAGTCGTTCCTGCCGATGCGAACGCTGTCGGCCGGCGTGCTGCAGCGGCACGCCTCGCTCGGCACCATCGTTGTCGACATGGGGCTCGACATTCCGGACCCGGCGCTGCGTCAGCGTGCGCAGCTCAACGGTCCGCGTATTCGCGACGCGCTGCGCACGGCGCTCGCTGCCTACGCCTCGACCTATTATCGCGACCGCACTGCCCCCGATCCCGCCACGCTCACGCGGCTGTTGCAGCAGGCCGTCGACCGGGTGCTCGGCGCCGAGGGGGCGCGCGTGCTCCTGGTGAACATCATCTATCAACGCGGTCAGGGCTGAAGCGTCCCGCCCCGACAGGCGATCGGCATCAGGATGGCGACGGGACTCCAACGGGCCGGTTCGCGATAGATTTCGCGCGGCTGTTCGCGGTGCACGACCGCATCGTTGTCGCCCATGATCTGCCGCTCGACGATCGCAAACGTGTTATCGTTGCACCGGAAGCGATAGTGCAGGCGCATGCGCGTGTAGCGGATGTTCATCTCCGTGGTCTCGGTTTCGGCCTGGAACAGCTGCGGCGCGCCATGAGTCGTTTGCGTCCAGATGTTGGCGACGCTGCCGTCCACGCTCCGGGTGATCGTGTGGCGGTTATAGTGCACGCTCCCATACGGGCAGCGCTCCTTCGCGATCTCGCCGACGACGGGACAATCCCTTTGCCGCGCGATCTCGATCCAGTCGGGGCTCATGGGCGACACGGGCAGGACGACCCGGACCTGGGCCGACGGATCGGTCGGCAGCGGCGCGGCCGGAGCCGCAGGCTGTTGCTCGCCGCAAGCGGCGAGCGTCAGGAGGCACGTGGCGGCGATGAGACGAGAGGGCGTGTTCATGATGCAGATTTTGGCGGCGGCGCAGCGCTCGGCAAGTCACATGGCAGAGATGCCGCCGTCGACCTTGATCTCCGCGCCGGTGACGAAGCGGCTTTCGTCCGACAGGAGATAAAGCGCCGCCATGGCGACGTCCTCCGGCTTGCCGATGCGTCCCATCGGCACCTGACGCGCCAGCTTCGCCTCGGCTTCCTCCTTGCCGAACATGGCGCGCAGCGGATCGAGGATGGGCGTGTCGATGAAGGTGGGATGGATAGAATTGGAGCGCACGTCGAGCTTCTTCTTCGCGCAGTGGAGGGCGATGTTCTTGGAGAGAAGCCACACCGCCGCTTTCGACGCGTTGTAGGCCGGCGTGTTGTGGCTGGCGATCAGGCCCGCGATCGAGGAGATGTTGACGATCGAGCCGGGCTGGTTCTGCGCCAGATACTTTATGGCGTGCTTGGCGCCGAGAAACACCGAGTCCACATTGACGCTCATTACCCGTCGGAAGTTGGCGAGGTCCATCTCCTCGATGTTGCCGCCCCGCCCGCCGATGCCGGCGTTGTTCACGAGGCCGGAGATGCCGCCCATCGCCTTGCTTGCGGCTTCGAGCGCTGTGATCCACTGGCTCTCGTCGGTGACATCGAGTTCGAACGCGAACGCCGCGCCTGGGCCATGCGCCGCATTGAGTTCGCCGGCGAGCTTTTCGGCGCCGACGAAATTGATATCCGCCAGCGCGACCTTGCCGCCTTCCGCCGCGACAGCGCGCGCGATCGCCGCGCCGAGGCCTTGCGCCGCGCCTGTGATGAAAACCTTCTTGCCCGCAACGCGACCAGTCATCACGCGCCTCCCGTGTCTTGCAGAACTCTGTGGCCCGGCGCGGCAAAGTGCAAGCTTGGCGTGAGCCTGTTGGCGACATAGGTCTCCTGCAGGAGGCCGTCATGGAATGGGACGCGCTGCTGCTGTCGCGGCTGCAATTCGCCTTCACCATCGGCTTCCATATCATCTTTCCGGCCTTCACCATCGGGCTGGCGTCCTTCCTCGCCGTGCTCGAGGGCTTGTGGCTTTTCACCAAGAAGCCGCTGTTCAAGAACCTCTACCTCTTCTGGGTGAAGATCTTCGCGATCTCGTTCGGCATGGGCGTCGTGTCGGGCGTGGTGATGAGCTATCAGTTCGGCACGAATTGGAGCGTGTTCTCCGCGCAGACCGGTAGCGTGATCGGCCCGCTGCTCGCCTATGAAGTGCTGACGGCGTTCTTCCTCGAAGCCTCTTTCCTCGGCATCATGCTGTTCGGCTGGAAGCGCGTCGGCCCGGGACTGCACTTCTTCTCCACCTGCATGGTGGCGATTGGCACGCTCATCTCCGCGTTCTGGATTCTCGCCGCCAATTCCTGGATGCAGACGCCGCAGGGCTTCGCCTTCGCCGACGACGGCACAATGGTGGCGACCTCCTTTCTCGAGGTGATCTTCAATCCCTCGACGCCATCGCGCTTCCTGCACATGGTCTTGGCCGCGTATCTGACGACCGCGATGGTGGTCGGCGGCGCATCCGCGTTCGCGCTGCTCAAAAATCGCGGCGTTGCAGAGAGCCGCGTGGCGCTGCGCATGGCGGTGCTGATGGTGGCGATCACCGCGCCGTTGCAGATCGTCGTCGGCCACGAGAGCGGCATGGTGGCGCTGGAGCATCAGCCGGCGAAGATCGCGGCGATGGAGGGCTGGTGGCAGGCGCGGGCAAATCAACCGACCGTCCTCTTCGCCTGGCCGCACGAACCCGAGGAGCGCAATCTGTTCGAGCTTGCGATCCCAGGCGCGGGTTCTCTCGTGTTTGGTGCGGAGGCGGAAGAGGAGCTGCCGGGCCTTGCGAGCTTTCCTGCCTCGGAGCGACCGCCGGTGGGCATCGTGTTCTGGGCCTTTCGCATCATGGTGGGCATGGGGCTCATCATGTTGGTGCTCGGGCTTTGGGGCGTCGTGCTCTGGACCACCAAGCGACTCGACGGCGCGCGCTGGTTCAAGCACGCGATGGTGTGGGCCGCGCCGTCGGGTTTCGTCGCCGTGCTCGCGGGGTGGATCGCCGCTGAAGTGGGCCGCCAGCCGTACGTGGTGTACGGCGTCATGCGCACGGCGGATGCGGTTTCGCCCGTGCCGGCGGGTTCGGTGGCTGCGTCGTTGCTTTTCTTCATCGTCGTCTACGCCATCATCTTCAGCGCCGGCGCCCTCTACATTTTCAGGCTCATGAGCAAGGGCCCGGAAACGGATGAGTCCGCGCCGACATCTGACGAGCCGCCGGGCACGCCGCTGCGCGCGGGCATCAGGGAGGCGGGCTGAATGTTGGGCATCGAACTCTCGCACATCTGGGCCGTGCTGATCGCCGTTGCGGTCTTTCTCTATGTTGCGCTAGACGGCTTCGATCTCGGCGTCGGCATTCTTTTTCCGTTCGCCAAGAACGCGCGCGAGCGAGATCAGATGCAGGCGGCGATCGCGCCTGTGTGGGACGGCAACGAGACCTGGCTCGTGCTCGGCGGCGGCGGGCTGCTGGCGGCGTTTCCGAAAGCCTACGCGGCGCTGATGCCGGCGCTCTACATTCCGATCATCCTCATGCTGCTCGCGCTCATTTTCCGCGGCGTGGCGTTCGAGTTTCGCCATCACGGCCGCGGGCCTGGCGCGCGCTGGTGGACCGTCGCCTTCTCCGCCGGCTCGATCGTGGCGGCTGCGGCGCAAGGGCTGGTGCTCGGCGGCTTCATCCAGGGCGTGACGCTCGAGGATGGCGCCTTCGCCGGCGGGCCGTTCGATTGGCTGACGCCGTTCTCGCTGTTGGTCGCTGCTGCACTGGTGATCGGCTACGCGCTGCTCGGCGCCAGTTGGCTGGTGTTCAAGACGCAGGGCGAGCTGTTCGACCGCGCGCGGCGCTGGACCACGACGCTCGCGCTCATGGTCGCGCTGGCGATGGGCGCGGTGAGTCTGGCCACGCTCAACGTCGATCCGCGCGTCACCGAACGCTGGGGCCTCACCATGACCAGCGTCGATTGGCCCGTCTTCCTGCACATGGCGCCGCTGCCCCTTGCTGCGGCGCTCGTGTGCTTTGCGCTGTGGCGGCGCTGGAAGACGACGCCCCATCTTGCGCCGTACCTGCTCGCGGTGGCGCTGTTCCTGATCGGCTATATCGGTCTCGCCGTCAGCTTGTGGCCTTACATCGTCCCGTTTGCGATGACGCCCGCGGACGCCGCCGCCGCGGACAACGCGCTCGCGCTGATGCTGGCAGGCGCGCTGCCGCTGTTGCCGCTGATCCTGGCGTATACGGCTTACGTCTATTGGGTCTTCCGCGCCAAGGTAGGCGAAGATGCCGCCTATCATTGAAGGCCCGCCGCAAGAGGGCGAACCGAAGCGCCCATTGGACAAGCGGCTCATGTGGTTCATCGCGCTTTGGCTCGCGAGCCTGATCGCGGTCGCCGCAGTCGCGTACGCATTGCGCGCGCTGATCCTCTGACGCTTCCCGGATGCGTCCCCGGCGAAAGCCGGGGCGCGATCCGGGACCTAGAGCCGCAAGGGCTATGACTCTGGGTCCCGACTCTCAGCCCCGCTTTTGCGCGGCATTCGGCCGGGAAGCGGACGCAGGTCATGCTTTGAGCGAGTCCGCCACCTCATCCATGAAGTGCGCGAGCGCCACGTCCTTGTCGGTGACGCCGCCGGCGTCGTGGGTGGCGAGCGTGACGTCGACGCGGTTGTAGACGTTGAACCATTCGGGGTGGTGGTCGTGCTTTTCCGCATGCAGCGCGACGCGGCTCATGAAGCCGAACGCGGCGTTGAAATCCTTGAAGCGGAATTCCTTGACGATGGCGTCGCGTCCGTCCGCGGCGCGCCACCCCTCGAGCCGCGCGATCGCTGCGGCTGCGCCGATCTTTTCTGTCTTCATGATCTCCTCCTGGGGATTGGGGATTGGGGATTAGGGATTAGGGATCAGGGTACGCGGCATCGTCCTGTCGCGCGCGGATCGTTCTTGCGCGAACTCAACCCAATCCCCAATCCCCAATCCCCAATCCCCAAAGAGGGAGGTGTGAGGGACAAGCGAATGCTTCGCCTGGGCTCAGAGGGGGGCGGACAACCATATCTTGGTAAGGCTGGAGTTCGGGGCTCTCGCCACGTCTTCTTGGGCCAGCGCCGGCGCGTCGGAGAAGGCTTGCGCGCACGCGCGCGGGGCAGCGCGATCCCAGTCGTTGAAGGATGTTTCGCGATCAAGCGCGCACAGGCGCCCGCCGTCGCGCAGCCAGTTTGCGGTCGGCTCGAAACGGAAGGATGAACAGCCCGCGGTGAAGGCGAGAGCGGCAAGCGCTAGCCAGCGCCACGCTGGCTCGAAGCGCCGGCGAGGACGCCGGCGGTCCAATCGGGATTTCCAGGTCTTCATCATCTGTCCTGGTTTCGCATGCCTTCTTTGCTGTTGCGTTTGTGCGGTCGCCGGCGCGACGCCGGCGATCCAAGAAATCAAAATCGGCGCGTGATGGAGAACACGAGGCCGGCTTCGCCGCGATCGTCGCTCAGATCGTTGTCGACGTAGGCGAGGCCGAATTCGACATCATCGATTTGAGTCGTGATCCCGGCGGACCAGTCGAGCTTAGTCTCCGCGCCCATCGCGAACTCGCCTTCCGACCAGCCGACGCTCGCGGCCGCGGTCAACGGCGCGCCGTTGATGCGCCCCAGCGGCGTGCGCGCGCGAAGGCCGATGTTAAGCCCGTCGTCGCCGTCGAGCGACTCCTGCGGCGGCGCGTAATTGACCGCGAAGGTCGCATCGATCGGGCCGATGGGATGAGACACGCTGGCTTGCGCGATGGCGAAAGGATCGGCGTCGCCGCCGACGAAGATGACGGCCGTAGCCCCGAGCGTGAGGTGGATCTCGCCGAACTCGAAGCGGCGCGAGCCGAAGAGCGAGACCTGCGCGTTCGAGCCGCGCCGGGCGTGCATGCTGGTGGCGAAGGCGCCGGCGCTCCAGCCGCTCTCGTGGCGGATGTCGATGCGGCCTTGCAGGGCCGGCGCGTTGTCGGACTGCGTGACGCCGCCGCGGCGATGGTCGGAGACGACGCTGAGCTCGGCGGAGATATGCGTCGCCGCGCGCGGCCTGGCTTCGCCAGCCTGCTTAAGCCCGACGGCGCAGGCAGCTGCGCCGCTCAGCACTAGGGGCTCGAGCACCAAGGCGTCCCCCGACGGCCTGGAGAGAGATTAGCGGATTTGGCGGCCTGCCGCGATGGAAATCGGGTGAGCGGCCGCCCGCGGGCTCAATCCGGGCAATTTGGTGCGCGTTGCGCGGAGATGGCCTAGAAGCAGGCATCTGGGAGGCGGCTATGTCCGACGCACGGACCGCTGGCGTAGGTGGGGGATTCTTCGGCGCAATCCTGACGCTGGGCGGTCTCATACTGCAGTTTCTTGGCGTGAGCGGCATAGCGGATAGTTTTGTCCGCTGGCGTTCGTTCTTCGAAGCCGGCGTCATGCGCCACTACGATACGATGCTCGCAAGCCTCATCGGAGGCCCGCCGACGCCTGCGCTCGCCATTTCTGTTGGCTATGCGCTGAGTTGTGTTGGCTTCTTCGTGGCCGCGTTCCAGACGATGCTGGCTCATCGGCGCTATCTCTCGCAGTTCAAGGTCCCGCCGGACTATTTCGGCGTCGAAGAACCGCCGGAAGTTTATAGCGCCGTGAATAAAGTGGAAGGCTGGGCGCATGCGCGCGCACACGGCGCCTTGCCGCGGCTCATGGCCGCCTCGCTGGTCTGGCCGCTCTTCTTGTTGTGGGCGTTGTATGTCTGGCTCTTCCGTCCGCGCCGCAAATTGGCAGTCGCGCTGACCGAAGAAGAGAGGAGCGCCTTCGAACTCTCCGGTTTCGATTACGCGAAAGCAGCGCGCAGCGAAGCGTTGCTGTTCGGCAAGTGGGCCGCGCTCATGCTGCTCGGTTTTCTAGCGCTCTTGTTCGTGATTGCAGATTTCGCGCGGCTGTGAAGCGCGTGTGCAATAGCGCTACCGCGACGGGCCTTCGCTGGCGCTTTCGAAGAACTTCTTCACGCTGTCGAAGAAGCCTTGGCTTTGCGGGTGGGCTTCTTCGCTGCAATCCTTGGCGAATTCTTCGAGCAGCTTCTTTTGCTTGGCCGTGAGGTTCACCGGCGTTTCCACCAAGAGCTCGACGTGCAGGTCGCCGCGCTCCTTGCCGCGCAGGTGCGTCATGCCCTTGCCTTTGATGCGGAAGCGCCGGCCGGTTTGCGCGCCGGGCGGGATGGTGACGCGCGCGCGCTCGCCGTCGATGGTGGGAATCTCCATCTCGCCGCCGAGCGCGGCTTTGCACATCGGCGCGGGCGCGCGGCAGTAGAGGTCGGCGCCGTCGCGCTCGAACAGCGGGTGCGGCTTCACCGAAAGGAATAGATAGAGATCGCCGGGCGGGCCGCCGCGCGCGCCGACATCGCCTTCGCCGGCGAGACGGATGCGCGTGCCGTCTTCGACGCCGGGCGGGATCTTCACCGCCAATTTGCGCTCGGTCTGCACCGCGCCGCGCCCGCCGCAGGAGCGGCACGGGGTCTTGATGGCTTGGCCGCGGCCGTGACAGGCGGGGCAGGTGCGCACGATGCGGAACATGCCCTGGCTGGCGCGCACTTGGCCGGCGCCGCCGCACGTGCGGCAGGTCTCGAGCGGCGCGTTGCCTTCGGAGCCCGAGCCGCTGCACGGCTCGCAGGTCTGCGCGCGCGGCACGACGATCTCGCGCTCCATGCCGCGGAAGGCCTGTTCCAGCGTGATCTCGACATCGTACCTGAGATCGGCGCCGCGTTGTGGGCCGTTGCGCGGACCATGCGCGCCGCGCGCGAACATCTCCTCGAAGCCGCCGCCGAAGATCTCGTTGAAGATGTCGGAGAAGTCGTTGAAGCCGGCCGAGCCCGGGCCGAACGGGCCGGCGCCCGCGCCGCCGTTCTGGAATGCGGCCTTGCCGAAGCGATCGTATTGGGCGCGCTTCTGCGGATCGGAGAGCACCGAATAGGCCTCGCCGATCTCCTTGAACTTCTCTTCGGAGACCTTGCAGCCCGGGTTCTGGTCCGGGTGCAGCTTCATGGCGAGCTTGCGGAACGCGGACTTGATCGCGGCCTGGTCCGCGTCGCGCGGCACGCCAAGGATCTCGTAATAGTCGCGCCCGGTGCTCATGGCGCCACCGACATGAGGAAGAGGCGGCCTCCTCGCAAGGAGGAGAGCCGCCTCGATTCAGATGGAAGACAGCGCCGCCGCATCGCCGACCTCGGTTTTGCTTTAGGCGCTCTTCTTGTTCTTGCCGTCGACTTCCTCGAATTCGGCGTCGACAACACCTTCTTGGCCAGGCTGGCTGGCGCCGGCTTCGCCCTGCGGCGCGCCGCCATAGAGCGCCTCGCCGATCTTCATGGAGGCCTGCACCAGGGCCTGCGTCGCCGACGCGATCTCGGAGGTGTTGTTGCTTTCGAGCGCCTTTTTCAGCGTGGCGATGGCGGCTTCGATGTTGGACTTGTCGCCGGCCGGAATCTTATCGCCGTTTTCCTGCAGCTGTTTTTCGGTCGCGTGCACCAAGGCTTCGCCCTGGTTCTTCGCTTCCGCCAGCTCGCGACGGGCCTTGTCTTCGCCCGCGTGCTCTTCGGCTTCGCGCACCATGCGCTTGATGTCGTCTTCCGACAGGCCGCCGGAAGGCTGGATGCGCATGGACTGCTCTTTATTGGTGGCCTTGTCCTTGGCGCTGACCGAGACGATGCCGTTGGCGTCGATGTCGAACGTCACTTCGATCTGCGGCATGCCGCGCGGGGCCGGCGGAATGCCGACCAGATCGAACTGGCCGAGCGGGCGGTTGTCCGCCGCCATTTCGCGCTCGCCTTGGAAGACGCGGATTGTCACCGCGCTTTGATTGTCCTCGGCCGTCGAGAAGATTTGGCTCTTCTTGGTCGGGATCGTGGTGTTGCGCTCGATCAGGCGCGTGAACACGCCGCCCAGCGTTTCGATGCCGAGCGAGAGCGGCGTCACGTCCAGGAGCACGACGTTCTTCACTTCGCCCTGCAGCACGCCGGCCTGGATCGCCGCGCCCACGGCGACAACTTCGTCCGGGTTGACGCCCTTGTGCGGTTCGCGGCCGAAGAATTCCTTCACCACCTGCTGGATTTTCGGCATGCGCGTCATGCCGCCGACCAGAACGACTTCCTTGATGTCGCTGGCGGAGAGGCCGGCGTCCTTGAGCGCGGCCTTGCACGGGCCGATCGTCTTCTGCACGAGATCGTCCACGAGGCTTTCGTACTTGGCGCGCGTCAGCTTCATGTTGAGGTGAAGCGGATTGCGGTTGGCGTCCATCGAGATGAACGGCACCGAGACGTCGAACTCGGTGCGCGAAGAGAGCTCCTTCTTCGCCTGCTCGGAGACTTCCTTCAGGCGCTGCAGGGCGAGCTTGTCTTGGCGCAGGTCGACGCCGTTCTGCTTTTTGAACTCGTCGGCGAGGTAATTGAGGATGCGCACGTCGAAGTCTTCGCCGCCCAGGAACGTGTCGCCGTTCGTGGAGCGCACTTCGAACACGCCGTCGCCGATCTCCAGGATCGAGATGTCGAACGTGCCGCCGCCGAGGTCGTACACGGCGATGGTCTTGTTCTGCGTCTTGTCGAGGCCGTAGGCGAGCGCGGCCGCGGTCGGCTCGTTGATGATGCGCAGCACTTCAAGGCCGGCGATGCGACCGGCGTCCTTGGTCGCCTGGCGCTGGGCGTCGTTGAAGTAGGCAGGAACGGTAATGACGGCCTGAGTGACCGGCTCGCCGAGATAGTCTTCGGCCGTCTGCTTCATCTTCTGCAACACGAAGGCGGAGATTTCCGATGGCGCGTACTGCTTGTCGCGCCCTTGGATCCAGGCGTCGCCGTTGGGGCCCTTCACGATCTTGTATGGTACGAGCTCCATGTCGCGCTTGGTGATCGGGTCATCAAAGGAACGCCCGATCAGGCGCTTCACGGCGTAGTAGGTGTGGGTGGGATTGGTGATGGCTTGGCGCGCAGCCTGGATGCCGATGAGGCGCTCGCCGCTTTCAGTGAACGCCACGACCGAAGGCGTGGTGTTCGAGCCTTCAGCGTTGACGATGACCTTCGGATTTCCGCCTTCCATGACGGCGACGCACGAATTCGTCGTCCCCAGGTCGATCCCGATCACTTTGCCCATGTCCTGTCCTCGTTGTTCTCAGCGGCGCGGATTCGGCCTGTCGGACCCATCCTCTGGCGTCCCCGAAGCGCGCGTCCTGTCCTCGTCTAAATATTTGTTAGCGGTCCGGCGCCCCCGTCCAAGCTCCGGCCGCAAGTTCAGGGGTTCATGTGGTGTATCGCCTACGCCGTGCAAGGCTTTTGACGCGGCCTATCCGCATTCGGCGCATGGGAATAGGCAACCGCCTCGATCCCGCGAGGAACAAAAAAGAAACCGAATGCCGGGATAGGCGGATCAAATGAGCCTTGCCGCGACCGATCTCGACGGCTTCCGACTCTGGCCCGGCCTGTTGAACCGGGCCGAGCAGGAGGCCTTGCGCGACGCGGTGTTCGCGCGGCTCAGGAGCGGTCCCTGGTACATCCCGCGCATGCCGAAGTCCGGCCAGCCGATGCGGGTGCGGATGACCAATTTCGGCCCGCTCGGCTGGGTGACGGACAAGGAGCGCGGCTATCGCTATCAGGCGATGCATCCCGAGACCGGCGAGCCCTGGGCCGACATGCCGCCGCGCGTGCTGGAATTGTGGGATGAGCTGACTGGCTATTCGGCGGCACCGGAAGCGTGCCTGGTCAATCTCTACGAAGGGGACGCGCGCATGGGCCTGCACGTGGACGCCGACGAGGAAGCGTGGGACGCGCCGGTGCTGTCGATCTCGCTCGGCGACACGGCGATCTTTCGCATCGGCGGCAGCCTGCGCTCCGATCCAACGCGCAGCGTGCGCCTCGCCTCAGGCGACGTGTGCATGCTCGCGGGACCGAGCCGGCGCGCCTATCACGGCGTCGACCGCATCCTGCCCGGCACGTCGCGCCTGTTGCCGAAGGGCGGGCGGATCAATCTGACGCTGCGGCGGGTGACGGCGCCGGCGTAGCGCTTTCGCCGCGCTCGCGCATCACGACGAAGTCCGGGCGCCATCCTTCCGGCGGGCCGCCCGCTGACGGCGGCAAGCGGCCGGCGGCGATCTCGTGCGCTTTCCAAACCATCGAGCGGTGGATGCGATTCCAGCCGGAGGGGTGCGTGTAGAACACCCATTCTTCGAGCGGCGTCGGCGCCATCTTGCGATACTCCGACAGCAGCACCGCGGCCTCGGCGAAGCCGTCCGGCGCGCGCGCGGCGTTGAGGCCGAACATGTCCGCTTGCACCTCGTGGAAGCGCGTGAGGTTGCGCTGAAGCGGCAGCGTGACGAGACCGATGGCCGCGATCAGCGCGGCGAGCAGCGGCAGGCCAGCAGGATCGGCAATGTCGCGGATGCCCCAGCGCTCGTTCCTGGCGATGGCGCGGAAGCCGAAATGGGCGGCGGCAAAGGTGATGAGCGTGAGCATGCTCGTCATGATGAGGATCGAATAGATGTGGCCGAGCACATAGTGGCCGATCTCGTGGCCCATGACCGCACGCACGACATCGTCGTTGCTGGCGCGGTTGATCAGGTTGTCGGCGAGCGAAATGCGGGTCGTGCCGAACAGGCCGGAGACGTTGGCGGTCACGCGATTGCTTTGGCGCGAGGCGTCGAACACGTAAACGTTGTCGGCCGGCACGCCATTGGCCTGCGCCATCGCAAGAATGTCGTCTTTCAGCTCGCCTTCCTGCATCGGCGTGTAGGTATTGAACAGCGGCGCGATGAAGACAGGGCCGGCCATGATCAGCGCGCCCATGAACACCATCGTCACCGCCGAGCCCCAGATCCACCACGTGTTCTTGGCGGCGCGGATGATGAGATAGATGATCGTGGCGAGGATGGCGCCGACCACGATGCCGATGCCGGCGCCCATCGCCCATTCGCCGAACCATTGCGGCAGGGTCTGGGTCGAAAGCCCGAAGCGGTGCTCGCGCACGAACCCGACGTAATAGCTGAATGGCAGCACGATCAGCGTGGAGACGACGAGATAGAAGAGCGCCGCGCCGAACGCGACCAGTGGAAAGACTTTCACGGTGCGCTCGAGCCAGCTGCGCACGCCTCTGGCCCAGCCGATGCCGAGCAGAGCAAGCGCGATGGCAATTGTGAGCAGGGCGTCGGCGATCTGAATGATGTAGCCGCCGGTGTAATAGCGGTTCGAGCGCTCCAGCGCCTCCGGGCCGATGGTGGCGATCCAGGCCCTGGTGGCTTCATCCGGATCAAACGGCAGGGCCGCCGCCGCGAACGCTGGCCCCGCACAAGCTATTGCGGCCGCGAAGGCGGCCCATCCCACGATCCGCATCGATCTCTCCCCCGAAGATTTCTCTGGCGCCGAGACTGCCGCCGACCCACATCTCGCGCAAGGGACGCGCGGCGGATGCGCGCCCGCCATCGACGGAGGGACCCCGTGAGATTGCTGACGCCCGAAGGCAATTTCGATCCGACGCGTCGCAGCATTGCGGCGTCGCTCTTCTTCGCAGGCTACGCGCCGGCGGCCCTCTCATCGTGCGCGAGCCCGGTGACGACGCCGAGCGAGGAGCTGATCGTCGAGGACGTGCACGTCCCAGGCGCGGGCGGCTATCGGCTGCCGGCTTATGTCGCGCGTCCCAGCGCGCGCGGCCGCAAGGGCGCGATCGTTGTCGTGAATGAGATTTTCGGCATCCACGATTACATCAAGGACGTCTGCCGTCGCTTTGCGCGCGAGGGGTATGTCGCCATCGCGCCGGATTATTTCGACCGCGCCGGCGATCCCGCGCCGCTGACGGATTTTGCGCAGATCCGCGAGATCGTCGCGACCGCGAACCACGAGCAAGTCATGGGCGATACGCGCGGCGCGGTGGCGTGGCTCACGGCGCAAAGCTTCGTGAAGAACGACGCGATCGGCATCACCGGCTTCTGTTGGGGCGGCACGGTCGTGTGGATGGCCGCCGCGCAGATTCCGCAAATCCGAGCCGGCGTCGCCTGGTACGGACGCCTGGCGCGGCCGCAGCCCGGCAGCTGGGGCGCGGAAGAAGAACGGCCGTGGCCCTATGACATCGCCGCCACGATTCATGCGCCGGTGCTGGGGCTTTACGCGGAGAACGATCGCGGCATCCCGCTCGAAAGCGTAGAGAACATGCGCGCGGCGCTGTCGGCCGCCGACAATCCCACCAATTCGCAGATCATTGTCTATCCCGGCGTCGGACACGGCTTTCACGCCGACTATCGCGAGAGCTACAATGCCGAAGCCGCCGCCGACGGCTGGGCGCGCGCACTCGCCTGGTTCCGCCAACACGGTGTCGCCTGACAGAAAGGCTCCTCCCCATGCGCACTCGCAAACTCGGCCGCTCCGGCCTCGTCGTTTCGGAAATCTGCCTCGGCACCATGACGTTTGGCGGCGACGGCTTCTGGAAAGTCATCGGCGCGCAGGATCAAAGTGTCGCCACTGCGCTGGTGAAGAGCGCCTTCGACAAAGGCGTCACGTTCATCGACACGGCTGACATTTACGCCAATGGCACGTCCGAGACGATGCTGGGCCAAGCCATCAAGGGCATTCCGCGCGACGAACTGGTGATCGCCACCAAGCTGTACGGCCGCCCGCTGATCGCGCCGCCCGGCGTGAAGGTCGACGCGCCCGCGGAAGCTCTGCGGCGCAACGCGAACGCCAATCTCTGGGGCCTTTCGCGCAAACACGTGTTCGACGCGATCGACGCGAGCCTTAAGCGGCTCAAGCTGGACTATGTCGATCTCTATCAGGTGCACGCATTCGATCCGGTGACGCCGCTGGAGGAGACGCTGCAGGCGCTGGACGACGTCGTGCGCTCCGGCCGCGTCCGCTACATCGGCCTCTGCAACTTCGCCGCCTGGCAGATCGCCAAGGCGCTCGGCGTTTCAGATCGCAAGGGCCTCGCTCGGTTCGAATCGCTGCAGATGTACTATTCCATCGCCGGACGCGATCTCGAACGCGAGATTGTGCCGCTTGCGAAGGAAGAGGGGCTCGCGATCCTGCCTTGGAGCCCGCTCGCCGGTGGTTTCCTGTCAGGCAAGTTCACGCGCGACGGCGGGCCCAGCGATGCGCGCCGCGCCGTATTCGACTTTCCGCCGGTCGACAAGGACAAGGCCTTCGACATCATCGACGCGATGCGGCCGATGGCGGACGCGCGCGGCGTTTCGGTGGCGCAGATCGCGCTCGCCTGGCTCTTGCATCAGAAGCACGTCACCAGCGTCATCATCGGCGCCAAGACGGAAGCGCAGCTCGCCGATAACATCGCGGCGACAACGGTGGAATTATCGAGCGACGATCTCGCCAAGCTCGACGCCGTTTCCGCGCTCAAGCCGGAATATCCCGGCTGGATGCTGCAGCGGCAGGGCGCGGATCGGCTGACGGGACTGGGTTGAACCAAGACGGCGGCGCCCCTTAGGAGCGCCGCCGCTGTCCGAGCCAAGCGAGCGTTGGCGTTATCGCCGCGCCATTTCCACGCGCAGCGTGTAGGCGCCGGAGGCCGCGCCGTCGAAGCCTGCCGCTTCAATGAAGACGTGGCCGCTGCGATCAGGCGTGTACTCGACATAGGAGTTGAGGCTGGCGCCGGCGTCGTCGTTCTGCGTGACTTCCGCGCCGCTGGCGTCGAGCACGCGCAAGAGCGGATCGCCCAGCGGCTGTTCGGCGCCCTGATCGCTGGTGAGCCAGATGCGGTAAGTGCGCCCGCCGCTGACGCTCAGCCGATACCAGTCGGAATCCCCGGGATAATCGAGGTTGGCGGAGATCAACTGGCCGGCGCGGATGCGCGCGCGCGTTGTTGCGTCAGCCGTGGCGGGATCTGCCGGCGGCATCGATTCGGCAGCCGCGAGGCGATATCCGCCCGTATACGATTCGGACAGCCCGCGCGCCTCGACCCAGACGTCGCCGTCTTCGCGCGCATAATAGACGAGGCGCGAGTTGAGCGTGCCGGGCTCGGCGTCGTCGTTGCTGTTGATGGCCTCGCCAGCGGCATTGTGCACGATGAGCAGCGGATCCGCGAGCTGGCCTTCGCCTTCGCCGGCGCTGTCCAGCGTGATCGTGTAGAGCCGTCCCGCCGTCGTCGACAGCCGATACCAGTCGGTATCTCCTTCATAGGCGATGTCGTCGGTCACGCCTTCGCCGACGCTCAAGCGCGCGCTCGAGCTCATGTCGTTGCCAGCGTTGTCGGGCGGCGGCGTCGAGGCGGTCACGCCCAGCACGAAGGCGCCCGAATCCTGGTCCGAGAAAGCCCGCGCCGCGACAAACACTTCGCCCGATTGCTGCGGCATATAGCGAAGGCGCGAGTTGAGCGTGCCGCCTGCATCGTCGTTGCGGGTGATCTCATTGCCGCTCGAGTCGAGCAGGATGAGGTACGGATCGGCGAGCGCGCCTTCGCCTTCGGCGCTGTTCATCGTGATCGTGTACATCTGACCGGCGGTGACGTTCAGGCGATACCAGTCGGCATCTCCCGCTTCGAGACTGCCGCGGACCGGCTGGTCCGCCGTCAGTTGCGCACGCGTCGTGGCGTTGTCGGGCGGATCGCCGCCGCGCTGCGCATTGGCGGGGCTGGCGAGCCCAAGCGAAAGAAGCGCGGTCGCAGCCGCGCACAACAAAAGACCTGCTCGCATTGGGTTCTCCCCTCACTCCACGGATGGTCGTGGTTAACAATCCGCCATTGCATGCGTAAAGCGGAAAGTGGGCGGAAAGCGGCCGCTAGCGCCCCAACGCCGCAAGGCGGGGCGCACCGGCTGGATAGCTCGGGCCTGCTGCGTCAGACCTTGATGTCGACGTTCTTGGCCTCGGCCTGCGGCGCGTTCGCCGCCGGCCCCAGCGAGACCGCCACCATTGCCGGGCGCAGCGTCCGGTCGTTGAGCACGTAGCCCGGCTGCATGACCTCGGCGATCTTGCCTGCGGGCTGGTCGGACGGCGTCTGCGCCACAGCCTGGTGCAAGTTCGGGTCGAATTGATCGCCCTTGGCGCCCACGCGGCGCAGCCCGTGCCGCGCAAAAGCGTCGAGCATCGCGCGCTCGGTCAGCTCCACGCCGGTCAGCAAATTGCGAAAGCCTTCGTCGAGATCGTCACGAGGCGCGGCGGCCAAAGCGCGCCCGAGCGTATCGGCCACCGACACCAGATCGGCCGCAAACTTGTCGATGGCGTAGGCGCGGGCTTCCTGCACTGCGCGTTCGGCGCGCCGGCGCGTATTCTCCACCTCCGCCAGCGCGCGCAGCATCTCATCCCGCGCCTTCGCCAGCTCGGCTTCGAGCGCGGCCGCATCCGGCGCTTGCGTCTCGCTCGTTTCCGCTGCTTGCGCGTTGTTCTCGTCTGTCATTCCAGTCCCTCAGCGCTCCTGTCCGCGCCCGTCGAGCACACGGCTGACGACGCGGGCGGTATAATCCACCACCGGGATTACCCGGGCATAGTTCAGACGGGTAGGGCCGATCACGCCCAGCGCGCCAACCACCCGCCGTTCCGCGTTCATATAGGGCGCGACGATCAGACTGGAGCCCGATAGCGAAAAAAGCGGGTTCTCTGAGCCGATGAACACGCGCACGGCGTCGCCGGCGCGGGCCAGATCCAGCACCTGAATCAGCTCGCGCGTCTTTTCGAGGTCATCGAACAGGCGCTGCGCGCGCTCAAGATCGGCGATCGCCTGCTGGTCCTTGAGCAGGTTCCCGCGGCCCCGCACGATGAGGGCGCGGCCGTGTGTGGGATCCTCGCCGGACCATTCCACGAGGCCGCTTTCGACCAGCTTGGCTGCAGCCTCGTCCAGCGCGGCCCGGTCCTGCGCCAGCGCCTCCGCGGCCGCCGCGCGCGCTTCGCTCAGGGTCTTTCCCTTGAAGCGCGCGTTCAAGTAGTTCGCCGCCTCCGTCAGCGCGCTCGGCGGCAGGTCCGGCGTCGTGTTGAGGATGCGGTTCTCGATCTGGTTGTCTTCGAACACCAGCACCAGCAGCGCCTGGCCCGGCCCGATCGCGACGATCTCCGCATGCCGCACCGGCGCGTCGCGCTCCGGCGTCACGACGAGCCCCGCGCCGCCCGCCAAGCCCGAGAGCAGCTCTGACGCCGCGCCGAGCACGTCCTGCGGGTTCGAACCGACGCTGGCGATGCGCGCGTCGATCTCGCGCTTCTCTTCCTCCGGCACGTCCCCGAGCTGGAGCAGGCTGTCGACGAAGAAGCGAAGCCCCGCCTGCGTCGGCAGGCGCCCGGCCATCGCGTGCGGCGCCTGCAGCAGGCCGATCGAGACCAGATCGGCCATAGTGTTGCGGATCGAGGCGGCCGAAAGGCCCATTCCGCCCAGCCGCGACAGCGTGCGCGAGCCTACCGGTTCGCCGGTCGACAGGTACGCTTCGACGATCTCGCGGAAAATCTCCCGCGCCCGCGCATCGAGCGTCGACAGATCGGCAGAAGAGGGCGGCTGCGCCATGGCAGCTTCTAGGTAGCGAACAGGGCTGGACTCGCAAGTTTCGCGGCGACGGCTTGAAAACAGCGCGCGGTTGGGGAACCACTGAAAGGAGCATGCGGCTGGACGGGCTCATATTCTGGTCGCGCTGCTGGGGCGGCGCCGGCGGTGGCGCAGACGTCAATCACGCTGCGCGCCGATCCGATCCCGATCGTCGACGCGGAGATCAACGGCCGGCCCGTGCGGCTTGAAGTGGATCTGCGCATGCCGGATGCGCTCGCCATGTCGAATGAGGCGGCGCAGCGCCTGCGCGTGCAGCGCATTCCATTCGTGGCTGTCCGTATCAGCATCGAAGGCGGCGACGCCAGTATCCGAGGCCGCATCGCACGTCCGCGGTTCGAGATTGACGGGCGAAGCTCGCGTGCGTTCGCCGGCGTTTTTCCGGCGCCCGTGACAAGCCGCGCCGATGGCGTGATCGGCCCGGGCGCTCTACCGCACGATGTGGTGATCGTCGAATTAGGGCCAGAGCAAGCCGATGCCCGAGACATTGTGTTCGTGCTGGACGAACCGGACATTTGGTCGGTGCATGCGGACGTTGGCCGCGAGCGCCTGCGCATCGGGTTCAATCTTTCGAACCAGGAGAGCGTCATCCACCGCACGGCCTCGCGGCTGTTTGACGCGAGCGGCGCGATCAGCGCGGCAGGCGAACTGACGCAGACACATTTGATTCTCGGTCTGTCGACCCTGATGCAGCCGGTGCGCACAGAGCTGACGGTGGAGGACCTTTCCCTCGGACCCACTTTGGCGCGCACCAATGCGCCGCTGCTCGGCGCCACCGAAGAAGACGCGGTGGTCGTCCGGGGCCAGGTCGATAGCCCGCCGCCGCCGGCGTTGACTCTGGGCCGGGCGGCGCTGGAGCGATGCAGTTTCATGCGCGTGGATCGCCGCACGCGGCAGTTGACGTTGCGCTGCGCGTCCTGATCCGCCACACACACGCGCTTACAAGGAGCTTCACGAATGCGCCCATCCGGCCGCGCGCCCGATCAATTGCGCGAGATTACGCTTGAGACGCAGGTCTCGCGGTACGCGGAGGGCTCATGTCTGGCCAAGTTCGGTCAGACGCACGTTTTGTGCACCGCGAGCGTGGAGCAGGGCGTGCCCGCCTGGCTCAAAGGACAAGGGCGCGGTTGGGTGACCGCCGAATACGGCATGCTGCCGCGCGCGACGCACACGCGCGGACGCCGCGAGGCCGCGCAAGGCAAGCAGTCCGGCCGCACACAGGAAATTCAGCGCCTGATCGGCCGCTCGCTGCGCTCCGTGGTCGATCTCAAGGCGTTGGGCGACCGCACCGTCACGCTCGATTGCGACGTCATCCAGGCTGACGGCGGCACGCGCACGGCGGCGATCACCGGCGCCTGGGTCGCGCTGGCGCGCGCGTGCGCCTATTTGGTCGAAGAGAAGGAACTCAAGGCAAGCCCGATCGTCGGGCGCGTCGCCGCGGTTTCGTGCGGCGTGATCGAAGGGGTCCCAGTGCTTGATCTCGACTACGCGGAAGATTCGTCCGCGGAAGTTGACGCCAACTTCGTGCTCTCCGGCGACGGGCGCATGATCGAAGTGCAGGCCACGGGCGAGCGGCGTCCGTTCACCGACGAGGAATTCGCCGAACTGATGCGGCTCGCGAAGCTGGGCTGCGGACGTCTGTTTGAGATGCAGTTGCAGGCTTCCAGTTGATCACTGAGGTCAGCGGCATGGTTGCGCCATGCCGTGGAGCGTGTTGAATCCAAGCTCGGAAAATGCGGCCGCCTGGGGTCGGTTGCCTACTGGAAGACGCTGAAATGCGGTCCTTTGCGCGAATCCTGACGTTGATGCTGATCGTCCTCGCTGCCTCCTCGCCAACTGCGCGCGCCCAAGAATGGTCGCTGGAAATCGAGGGCGATTACGTGCGCCTTAACGTGCCGCCGGGCGCCGAGCCGCCTTCGGTCGATGAACTTGCCTCACGCCTTGCTGAATATTTGGGATTACCCAGCGTGGCGGCGGGTGTCGTGCGCGCCGGCGACGTAATGTTCACGGCGCCCGTTCAGTATGGGCGCACGTGGCGCCTGCAGAACGATGTGTTTCGCCGCGGCAGCCAGGAAGTGTTCTTGCCGCGCGGCACGCCGCTTCACGAGACAGAATATCAATATGAAGTCACCGCCAGCGGACGAACGGAAGACACGACCGTGTACGACCTGCGTTGGCGCATATGGTGTGCGCCTCCGCCACCGGGGGACAGCAGAGGCGCTGTCGAAATCTGCATTCGGACGCGCAGAGGAGTGGCCGAGGCCGCTCGGCTGCGCGAATATCGCTCGTCTTCGGGAGGGGCTGATTACTTTCCCGTGACGTGGCCGGAACTTGTTGAAGACGCAGGCGCCGCCGACGAATTGCCTAGGCACGAGTGGGTGTATGTGCTGCAGCATGTCTCGCGCCGCCAGATCGTGGTGCGGCAGTCGGTCCGTTACTCAGGACGCACTGAAGACTATGAGACGCTGCGCATCGGCAGCGATGCGAATGGGGCCTTTGTCGTGCCATATGGCGCAGCCTCGGTCATCCTGACGCCTGAAGGCGACGGGTTCAGGACTGGGCTTCGCACCGAGCCCGACATCAGAGAATTCGCGGCGTCGTTGCTGCAATCGGGGCAGCAGGACAGCGTCGCGCCCTCAAACTGAATCTACTCCGCCGCCGCGTCGGCGCGTTCGAGTTCGGCGTCGTCTTCGCTGGGCTCGTAGCTGAGCAGTTCGCCCGGCTGGCAGTCGAGCACGCGGCAGAGCGCGTTGAGCGTGGAGAAGCGGATCGCCTTGGCTTTGCCGGTCTTCAGGATAGAGAGGTTGGCCAGCGTCACGCCGACCTTGTCGCTGAGCTCCGTCAGCGACATGCGCCGGTCGAGCAGGATGCGGTCGAGAGTGACGCGGATCGCCATCAGATCGTCAGCTCCTGCTCTTCCTTGAGCCGCGCGCCCTCGCGGAAGACTTCGGCGAGCACGATCAGAATGAGAATCGATCCCCAGGTCGAAAGGTCGATGCTGAAACTGTAGTTGGCGCGCACATTGTCGCCGTAAAAGGCGAGCAGCGCGCCGGTGAGGCCCATGAGCGCGTAACGGGCGATCTCGATTGCGATCATCGTGATCCAGATCGCGCGCAGGTGCTGCGCGTTCTCGCGCCGAAACGGCTCGCCAGAAGAGAAGCTGTCGAACAGCTTCTTTAGTCGCCACACGATGACGAGAGAACCGGCGATGGCGACGCCGCCGATCAGGAAGGCCGGCACGACGACCGGCCAAGTGGCGCCGGCCCGCTCATCGTAGCTCACTCTGAAGGACCCGGAATCGCCGACGCGGATCTGCCCCTCGCCGCCGCTGAGCAGCGCCGGGTCGATCGCGCCATTGGCTATGAGCGCGAGGACGATGCCGTAGGCTACGGCGCCGATCGCCAACAGGCCTGCAAGGACCCAAAGCACGACCCAGGCGATCTGCAGACCGACCCGGACGATCGATGCGATGGAGCCTTTGCCGAGCGCCTTCATCCTGCTTGAACCTCTCCCCAGGCCGGACCCTAGCTTGGGTTTATTGATAAACGATATAGACCCGCGCGCCTGCCGTCAAACAAGTGTTGCAAGCCATGCCCCGTCTCAGCGGCCGCCTCGTCGTCGCTTCCCATAATCCAGGCAAAGTCCGCGAAATCGCTGGCCTCCTGTCTCCGCTGGGTGTCGAGGCGGTGTCAGCTGGGGAGATGGGGCTGCCCGAGCCGGAGGAGACCGAGCCGACGTTCGCCGGCAACGCCGCGCTCAAGGCGCGCGCAGCGGCGGAAGGGGCCGGGCTCCCGGCGCTGGCGGACGATTCGGGCTTGGAGGTGTTCGCGCTGGACGGGGCGCCGGGCGTCTACTCCGCGCGCTGGGCCGGGCCGGACAAGAACTTCCGCATCGCGATGGACCGCGTGTGGCGCGAACTGCAGGAGAAGGGCGCCGAAAATCTCTCCGCGCGCTTCGTCTGTGTGTTGGCGCTGGCGCAGCCGGATGGAGCTGTGCAGACGTTCGAAGGCGAAGCGCGCGGGCGCATCGTCTGGCCGCCGCGGGGCGAGCACGGCTTCGGCTACGATCCGATCTTCGTCCCCGAGGGCCACACGCGCACGTTCGGCGAGATGCGCCACGAGGAGAAGCTGCCGCTGACGCACCGCGCGCGTGCGTTCGAGAAGCTCGTCGCAGCGCTTTCATGACCGACTCGAACGCGTTCGGTATCTATATGCACTGGCCGTATTGCGCGCGCATCTGTCCGTATTGCGATTTCAACGTCTATCGCGCGCGCGGCGCCGATCACGCGCCGCTGCTCGCGGCGATCGAAGCGGATCTGGCGGCGCACGCGCAGCGCTTCGGCCGACGCACGGCGCAAAGCCTCTTTTTCGGCGGCGGCACCCCCTCGCTGCTGCGCGGCGCCGAAATCGCGCGCCTGATCGACGCCGCCTCGCGCGCCTTCACGCTGGCGGCCGATTGCGAGATCACGCTCGAAGCCAATCCCGAAGACGCCGCTCTGTTCGCCGAGCAGGCGGCCTCGGGCGTCAACCGCTTCTCCGTGGGCGTGCAAGCCCTGGACGATGCATCCCTGAAAGGGCTTGGCCGCCGGCACGATGCAGCGACGGCGCTGCGGGCCGTCGAAGCAGCGGCGGCGACCGGGCAGCGCGTCTCGCTCGATCTCATCTACGCGCGCGAGGGGCAAAGCATCGAAGCGTGGCGGGAGGAGTTGAGGCGCGCGCTCACGCTGCCCGTGGAACATCTCTCGCTCTATCAGCTCACGATCGAGCCTGAGACCGCATTCGCGCGCCGCGCAGCGCGCGGACAGCTGGCGCCGCCCGACATGGATGCAGCCGCGGCGCTCTATGAAGCAACCCAGGACGTGTGCGACGCCGCGGGCTTTCCTGCTTATGAGATCTCCAACCATGCGCGCGGCGAGCGTGCGCGCACGCGGCACAACCTGATCTATTGGCAAAGCGGCGATTGGATCGGCGTCGGCCCCGGCGCGCATGGGCGCGTAACGCACGAGGGTGCTCGGGTAGCGCTGGAAGCGCAGCGCCGGCCGGCGGACTACATCGACGCGGTCGCCGAGCACGGAGTCGGCTGGATCATGGAAGCGCGCCTCTCGCCCGAGGAAGCCGCGGATGAAGTGCTGCTGATGGGCTTACGCACGACCGAGGGCGTTTCGCTTGCCCGCGTGGAAGCGTTGCGGGGGCGCGCGCTCAACCGCGACGCGCTGACATGGCTTGTCGCGCAGGGCCTGACCACGCACGAATCAGGTCGTGTTCGGTTGACGCGCGAAGGGCGCGTACTCGCCAATAGAATCGCTGCGGAACTGGCCGCCTGAGCGCTACGTCCCGCTTTGCGGGAAGCGGCGCGGGGCGGGATCGAGCACCGTCTGTTCGTTCGGGCGCACTTCGATGATGGCGAGGCCCCGCTCGATCGCGCCGTTGGCGCGGAAGCGGAAGAGGCCGTCGGAGCCGGCAAAGCCTTCGCTGTTTTCCAGCGCGCTGCGGTTTATTCCAGAAGCGCCGCGTTCGCGCGAAAGCAGCGCCGCAAGGGCGACCGCGTCATAGCCGAGGCTGGCGAGTCGTGTCGGCGCTTGGCCGAACGCGGTCTGGTAGCGGCTTTCGAAATCGCCGCGCGCGGTGGGATCGGGCGAGACGTACCAGCCGCCGGCGAGCGCTGGCTCGCGCTGGGCGTCGCCGGCCCAGACGCTCGTGCCCATGAAGCGAACGCGCGCGCGGTCGACGCCGCCATTCACCAGCGCCGCGCCGATCGCGCGCAAGGGCGTGCCGCTCTCGGCGATTAGGATGCCTTGCGCGGGGGCAGAGCGGAGCGAGGCAGCCAGCGCGGTAGCCGCCGCTGACGCACCGGCGTCGGTGCGATTGTAGAGCTGCGAGGCTACGATCCGCACGCCGTGCGCGGTGGCTTCCTCGCGCAACGCGCCTTCGACGCGTCGGCCATACTCATTGGCGGGCGCAAGCAGGGCGATGGAGCGGATGTTCTGCGCGGCCGCATAGGACACTAGGCGTGAAATTTCGTCTTCGAGCTGGAAGCTCAGCAGATAGACGCCGTTGCCGCCCACGGTGCGGTCGGAGGAAAAGCCGATGACGGGGATGCGCCGGCTCTGCGCCGCTTGACCAGCCCCCAGCACGCCCTCGCGCAGCACCGGACCGATGATGATGTCGGCGCCGTCGTTGACAAGTGCCCGGGCTGCGGCGCTGGCGGAGGCTTCGTCCACACCAGCGTCGCGCGGGATGATCAGCGTGCTCTGGTTGCCGTGATCGAACAGGGCAAGCTCGGCCGCATTGTAGATCGCCGTCGCCTCCTGGGGCCTGAGCGAGAACGGCAAGAGCAGTCCGACGCGCACGATCTGGCGTCCGCGCATAAAGGGCGGCGTCACGCCGTCGCGGGTTTGCACTTGCGCCTCCGGCGGCGCCGTCGGAGTGGTCGGCGCGGTTGGGCCAGGCGGCGGCGCCGGCGCGGTGGCGCACGCGGCCATAACGGCGGCCAGGGAAACGGCCGCGCCCGTCTTCCAGCTTGGCGCAAGCCGCGTCCGCGACGATGATTTGCAGACCATGAGCAACCCCGAAACCGTCGGGCCAGACCGTATCGGCGCCCGTCAGCTCAGTCCACCGCTGGAAGCTGGCCTTTATGTGGTGGCCACGCCCATCGGCAACCTGCGCGACATCACGCTGCGGGCGCTGGACGTGCTCGGCGCCGCCGGTCGGGTCTACGCCGAGGACACCCGCGTGGCGCGTAAGCTCCTGGACGCCTACGGCCTCAAACCGCGGCTCGGCTCTTATCACGAACATAACGCCGAAGCGGCGCGGGGCGAGATACTGGCGGCGCTCGGCGCCGGCGAAAGCGTTGCGCTGATTTCGGACGCGGGCACGCCGCTCATTTCCGATCCGGGATTCAAGCTGGTGCGCGCGGCGATCGAGGCGGGCCATCGCGTGATCCCGATCCCAGGCGCTTCGGCGTTGCTTGCTGGCCTGGTGCTATCTGGCCTACCGACGGACCGTTTCGTGTTCGCGGGCTTTCTGCCGGCGAAGCACAACGCGCGGCGTGCGGCGCTGGAAGAGTTAGCGGACGTAAACGCGACCTTGGTCTTCTATGAAACAGGACCTCGTCTCGCGGAGTCCCTTGCCGACATGGCTGAGGGGCTCGGCGCGCGCCCGGCGGTCGTGGCGCGTGAACTGACGAAGCTGTTCGAAGAGACGCGACGCGATGCGCTTGATGCGCTGGCCGCGCATTATGCGGAGGCCGGCGCGCCGAAGGGCGAGCTCGTTGTGATCGTCGGCCCGCCGCTCGCAAAAGCAGAGGCGAGCGACGAAGAACTCGACGCGTTCCTCACGAACGAAGTTGCGCACGGTGTGAAGGAAGCCGCGGCGCGCGCGGCCGAAGTGCTTGGCGTGCCGCGCAAGCGCGCCTATGCGCGCGCGCTCGCGCTGAAGGATCGCGCGTGAGCCGCCGGCGTGCCGAACGCCGCGGCCGCGTGGCGGAATGGACGGCGATGCTGTTCCTCATCTGCAAGGGCTATCGCATTCTAGGCCATCGTTGCCGCACGCCCTTCGGCGAAGTGGACATCGCGGCCTGGAAGGACGGCGTTCTCGTCATCATCGAAGTGAAAGCGCGCGGCACCTACGATGCGGGCGCTTATGCCGTGACGCCGATGGCGCAAGACCGGATCGCGCGCGCCGCCCAGGCGCTTGCGGGCCGTTGGCGGCTCCAGGCCGCGCCGATCCGCTTCGATTTGGTAGTGGTTGGTTCAGGACTGTTGCCGCGCCATCAACGCGCGGCCTGGTTCGACGAACGCCGCGTCGGCTGATCTTAAGCCGCTGGAAACGATCCGAGCGCAGACTTCGTGCGCCATGCGCGCGCTCATCGTTCCTGCCCTGCTCGCCGTCGCTGCGAGCATCAGCGGCTGCATGACTGCGGCCGTCGGCACGGCCGCGAGCGTCGGCGTCTACGCCATCCAGGACCGCACCATCGGCGAAGGCATCGACGACGCGGCGGCCTCGAACCAGGTGAAGGTGCGCCTGCTCGCCGCCGACAGCAGCGCCTTCGCCGAAGTGGATGTCGAGGTCGCCAACGGCAATCTGCTGCTCTCGGGCGCAGCGCCGACGGCAGAGCATCGCCAAGCGGCGGAAACCATCGCGCGCAGCGTCGGCACGGTGCGCAATGTTTACAACGAGATCTTCGTCGGCCCGCGATCGAGTTTCGTGCGCAGTGCACAGGACGAACTCATCACGGCGCAGATTCGCGCGCGCCTGACAGCGAGCTCTGCTGTGCGGGCGATCAACGTCAACATCGAGACGTTTCACGGCAACGTCTACTTGATGGGCACGGCGCGCACCGAGCACGAACTACGGCGCGCCGCAGAGATCGCCAGCGTCGTGCCTGGCGTCAGGCGCGTGGTGTCGTTCATGCAGGTTCGCACCCCGCCCCAGCCCTACTACGCGCAAACGCCCGCAGAGCCCGGCTATCGCGGCCAAGGCGTCGATCCGGCCACCGCCGGGAGGCGCTACTGAAGCTCTGTGCCGCGCATCGATATCCCATGGCGCGCCGCGCGATCTGGGGGTAACTTCCAGCTCGACTCGCAGAACGCGCGCGGCCGTTCGATTTTTGTTGCGCGTTTGTTCTAATTCTGTACGATCTGAGGCCCGGTCTGTGGATAAAGGCGGGCAACATGCAGACGTGCGCCAATGCAACCACGGTGGCGTTCGCGGGACTCGAGGCCCGGCGCATCGAAGTTCAGGTCCAGCTCACCGGCGGCGCCCACGGCATCGTCATCGTCGGACTTGGGGATAAAGCCGTCTCCGAGGCACGCGAACGCGTGCGCGCGGCATTTGCCTCGATAGGCTTGGCCATTCCGGCGGGGCGCCTGGTCGTTAATCTCGCGCCGGCCGATTTGCCGAAAGAAGGCACGCATTACGACCTGCCGATTGCGCTGGCGACGATGGCGGCGATCGGAGCGCTGCCGCACGACGCGCTCGACGGCGTTGTGTGTTTCGGCGAAGTGGGTCTCGACGGCGCGCTTGCGCCTGCGCCCGGCGCGCTTCCTGCGGCGATGGCGGCGCACGGCATGGGCATGGCGTTCATCTGCCCGGAAGCATGCGGACCGGAAGCGGCATGGGCGGGCGGGGAAGTGATCGCTGCGCCGTCGCTGCTCTCGCTCGTGAATCATTTCCGCGGCGGCGCGGCGCTGAAGGCGCCCGAGCGCGGCGATCTCATCAGCGGCGCAGGCGCGCCCGATCTGCGCGACGTGCGCGGGCAGGAGCAAGCCAAGCGCGCGTTGGAAATCGCGGCCGCGGGCGCACACAACATCCTCTTCGTCGGGCCTCCTGGCGCGGGCAAGTCGATGCTGGCGCAGCGCTTGCCGGGCTTGTTGCCGCCCTTGTCGAGCGAAGAATTGCTCGAAGTCTCGATGCTGCATTCGGTGGCGGGTTTGCTGGAGCGCGGACGCCTCACGCGCACGCGCCCGTTCCGCGCGCCGCATCATTCCGCCTCGATGGCCGCGCTGGTCGGCGGCGGCCTGCGCGCAAAACCGGGCGAAATCTCCCTCGCGCATCAGGGCGTGTTGTTCTTGGACGAACTCCCGGAGTTCAGCCAGCAAGCCCTCGACGCCTTGAGGCAACCGCTCGAGACCGGCCAAGTGCTGATCGCGCGCGCGAACCATCACGTGACCTATCCAGCGCGCATTTTGCTCGCGGCGGCGATGAATCCTTGCCGCTGCGGCGGCGGGCCCGGCGCTGGCCTGTGCAGACGCGGGCCGCGCTGCGCGATCGAATATCAAGCGCGGCTCTCGGGACCGCTGCTCGACCGCATCGACATCCAGCTCGACGTGCCGCCGGTGACGGCGGCCGATCTGGCGCTGCCGCCGCCGGTCGAAGGCACGGCCGAAGCGGCCGCGCGCGTGACGCGGGCGCGGCAAGCGCAGCAATCGCGCGCGCTGGGTCTCAACGCCGTGCTCGACCTCGAAGCGTTGGAAAAAGTCGCAGCGCCCGATGCACCCGGCGCGGCCCTGCTGTCGAAGGCCGCGGAGTCGCTCGCGCTCTCCGCGCGCGCCTATCACCGCACGCTGAAAGTGGCGCGCACCATCGCCGACCTCGACGGCTCCGACGCGGTGCGCCGCATTCATATCGCCGAGGCGCTGAGCCTCAAGCGGCAATGGGCCGGCGCCGAACAGGGGTCGTTCGCTAAGGTTTCTTAACCGGCGCCGGGCTTGATCGGGACATGGTCCAGCCCGCCGCCGCGCAGGCCTTCGACGCCTTCGACGCGCTGCCCGATCCGGCGGCGATCCTTGCGGCCGACGGCGCGATTTTGCGTTCAAATCCAGCGTTTCGCGCCGCGATCCGCCATTGGGTCGGGCCGCAACGACCGCCCTGGGGCCGAGCGCCGACGCCCAAGTTCGAGAACGGCGAACGCCGGTTCGATGCGCCGACACCGGACGGGCGACAGTTCGAATGGCTCGAGCGCCTGCTGCCGGACGGAACGCATCTCGTCGTCGCGCGCGATATCACCGCGCATGTGCGCGCCGCCGAGGATGCGCTGCGCGCCAAGACCACGCTGTTCGCGATGGTGACGCACGAGCTGAGGACGCCGCTCAACGGCATTCTCGGCATGGCCAGTCTGTTGGAGCTCGGCGGCAAGCTGGAGCCGAACGCGAAAACGTATGTCGCCGCGATCAAACAATCGGGCGAGCTGCTGCTCGATCTGATCACGGAGATCCTCGATTATTCGCAATTGGGCGCCGGCCGCGTCGCGCTCGAGTCTGCGCCGTTCGAACCCGAAGCGGTCATGCAGGACGTCGCCGAGCTTCTGTCGCCGAAGGCGCGCGAGAAGGGGCTCGAGCTTGTCGTCACAGTACGCGCTGGCGCGCCCGCGCGCGTGATCGGCGACGATGGGCGCTTGCGCCAGATTCTGTTCAACCTCGCCGGCAACGCCGTGAAGTTCACCGAAAGCGGCGGCGTCACGCTGGAGCTCTCAGCACGGCCCGGCGATCGCCTCCGCTTCAGCGTGCGCGACACCGGCCCCGGCATTCCGCTCGACAAGCAGGCGCTCGTTTTCGAGGAATTCATGCAGGCCGACGCCAGCGTCTCGCGGCGTCACGGCGGCGCGGGGCTCGGCCTCGCCATCGTCAAGAAACTCGCCTTGGCGATGGGCGGCGAGGTCGGCGTGGCGAGCCGGCCAGGGCATGGCGCGAGCTTCTGGGTCGAACTGCCCTTGCCGGCAGCGCAGGACGGGGACGAACGAGCGGGCGCTCTCTCGGGCGTGCGCATCGGCATCGCCAGCCGTTCCGCCGTGCTCTCGCAGGCGCTGCGCGCCTCCGCGGCGACGCTCGGGGCGCTGCCGGTCGCGCTCGACGACAACCCGGACGTGATCCTGTTCGACTGGCGCGAAGACGCCGACGGCGAAGAGATCCAAGCGCTGCGCATGAGCGCCCGCGCGGTGATCGCGCTCATCGCGCAGGAAGAGCGCGGCGCCATCGAACGCTGCCGCGCGGCAGGGCTCATGCACTACACGCTGAAACCGGTGCGCCGCCGTTCGCTGGCCGAACGTGTGCGCGTGGCGTTGGGCGAGGCGGAGGCGGCGGCGCCGGAACAAGCCATGCTGGACGAACCGCTGCTTGTGCTGCAGGGCCTGCGCGTGCTCGTCGCCGAGGACAATCCGATCAACGCGCTGTTGGTGCGCACGCTGCTGACGCGGGCCGGCTGCGTCGTCACAACGGCGCAGGATGGCGAAGAGGCCGTCACGGCGGCAGGCGCCGGCGCCTACGATCTCATTCTCCTGGACATCCGCATGCCGCGCCTCGACGGGCTGGCGGCGGCTGAGCGCATCCGGAACGGCGCCGGCCCCTGCGCCGCCGCGCCGATCGTCGCGCTCACGGCCGACACCGGCGAGGAGGAGCGGGCGCGCGCGCTCCGGGCCGGCATGGACGATTTCATCACCAAGCCGATCGACGCGGGGCGCCTGCTGACGGTCGCGGCCCGCTTTACCGAGCGCCCGAACCCCGCCACGTTCCCGGGCGATTAACGCGCTGACGCCCGGAGTTCCGCATGACCGACGCCGCTGCCGAGCCCAAGCGCTCCACGTGGGAGTCCCTCGCCGCGTTCTTCGACCGGCGCGCGCTGATCATGCTCGTGTTGGGCTTCTCTGCTGGTCTGCCGTACCTGTTGATTTTCGACACGCTGTCGGTGTGGCTCCGGCAAGCTGAGGCGCCACTCGATGTCATCGGCCTCATGAGCGTGGTGACGATGACGTACTCGATCAAATTCCTGTGGGCGCCCGTGGTCGATCGAGTGAAGATTCCGGTGTTGCACCAGCTGTTTGGCAAGCGCCGCGCTTGGATGTTGCTAGCCCAAGCGGGCGTGGTCCTCGGCATTTGGCTGATTGCCACGAACATGCCGCCTGTCTCAGCGGCGGTCGCTGGGGGAGTTGAGGGCGCTGACCAGCCCGATCCGAATATGAACGTGTTTGTCCTAGTGGCTGCCTGCGCGGCGCTGGCGGCGCTGTTCGGCGCAACTCAGGATATTGCTATCGACGCTTGGCGGATCGAAGTGGCCGCCGTTGAGCGACAAGGCGTCATGGCCGCCGCCTACCAATGGGGATACCGGGTTTCCATAATCGTCTCGGGCGCGCTGCCCTTATGGCTCGCCTCGCGCATCGGCTGGACGAGCTCATACAGCCTGATGGCGTTGGTGATGGGCGTCGGCGTACTCGGCGTGCTGCTCGCGCCGCGCGAGAATAGCATCGACGCTCCTAGGAGCGAAGGCGCGCGAGGATCGCCTTGGCTCGAAACGGCGGAATGGGCAGGCCGCGGCGTGGTGCTTGTCATCGGGGCGGCCTTCGTCGGCGCCGGCCTTGCCGGTCGCGCCGAGCCGCTGACGTTCCTGTTCAGCGCAGCCGGCTTCAACGACTTCGCCGCGGCCGTCGGCGAGATATGGACGACGCGGCCTTGGGGTGTCGTTTTGCAGGTCCTCGGCGTTCTAGTGGGGTTGGTAATCGTTGGCCTCGCAACGTACCCGGTGAAAAACTTCAATTCGCGGCCCAGCCGATACTTCGCGGCTACGCTGAAGGAGCCGCTCGAGGATTTCTTCAAACGCTATCGCGACATCGCATTGCTGATCCTCGCAATGATCTGCGTCTATCGCATCGCCGATTTCGTGCTCAATCTTATGAGCGCCTTTTACGTCGATGTGGGCTTCAGCCTCGACGAGATCGCCGGCGCCCGGAAAATCTTCGGCGTCGTGATGTCAGTCCTTGGAGTTGGCATCGGCGGCTGGGCGGTCGCGCGTTTCGGGCTACTGCGCACCCTTGTCGCAGGCGCGATCCTGCAGCCCCTGTCGAATGTGATCTTTGGCTTGCTGATCTATACAGGGCCCTGGTTGCCCGGCCTTTATCTCTGCATCGGCATCGACAACATCTCGGCAGGGATCGCCGGCACCGCGCTGATCGCCTACATGTCGAGCCTTACCAGCCTGGGCTTTACCGCAACGCAATACGCGCTGTTCTCTTCGCTTTACTCTCTGCCGGGCAAACTTCTCGGAGCGGTGTCGGGCCGCATCGTGGAAGGAGGCATTGCCTCTGCCACTGCGCCGGGCGGCGGCTGGCTTCGCGGTTGGTTCACGGGCATTTCCCCCGATGCGTTCGCCGCGCTCTCCGCGGACCGAGCCATTCCTGCGCAAGCCTTCGCGGCCGGCTACATGACCTTCTTCATTTATTCCGGCGTGATCGGCATCGCCGCGCTCGTGTTGGCGATCATCGTCATGCGCAAGACGCCGCCGCCGGAGAAGAAGAAAGAAGGCGCCGCCGCGCCCGCCTAGCGCTTCGCTTCCGCCGCCTGGAACGCGGCGAGCGTGGCGAACGTGACGATGTCCGACACCGCGCCGCCGAGCGGGGCGATTTGGATCGGGCAGGAGAGTCCCGTGAGGATCGGGCCGATCACGGTGGCGCCGCCGGCGGTCGTGAGCAGGCTCGTGGCGATGGACGAGGAATGCAGCGCCGGCATCACCAGCACGTTGGCGGCGTCGGTGAGGCGTGAGAACGGATAAAGTTCGCGCATATCGGGACTGAGCGCGACGTCGACATTCATCTCGCCCTCGTATTCGAAGTCGATGTCTTCCCGCCGATCGAGAATAGTGACGGCGGCGCGGATTTTCTCCGAGCGCTCCATGCGCGGGTTGCCGAACGTCGAATGGGAGAGCAGCGCCACGCGCGGCGTGGCGCCGAACTGGCGCGCCATCGCCGCGGATTGGATGACGATCTGCGCCAGCTCCTCGGGGCCGGGAAACTCCGCCACCGCCGTGTCGCTGATGAACAGCGTGCGGCCGCGCGAGAGCACGATCGACATGCCCATCACGCGTTCGCCGCGCTGGGGATCGATCACCTTGATCACGTCATCGAGCGCCGTCGCGTAATTGCGCGTCACGCCCGTCACCATGCCGTCGGCGTGGCCGCAGGCGACCATGCAGGCGCCGAACACGTTGCGGTCGAGATTGACGAGCCGCTGCACATCGCGCTGCAGATAGCCGAAGCGCTGGAGGCGCCTGTAGAGGTAATCCGCGTACGTCTCGTTGTGCTCGGAGAGGCGCGCGTTGACGATGGTGAGGTCCGCGCCCGCCGGCACGCCTAGCTGGTTCATGTTGGCGCGCACGAGATCCTCGCGCCCCACCAGCACGGCGCGGCCGAGGCCAAGTTCGCGGAAGGAATAGGCCGCGCGGATCACGCTCGGCTCCTCGCCTTCGGCGAATACGATCGTCTTTGGCTTGCGCCGCACCGTCGATTGCACGCGCTGCATCATGGCCGCAGTCGGATCGAGCCGCTGCGCCAGCGCGTGCTTGTAGGCCTGCATATCCTCGATCGGCTTGCGCGCGACGCCGCTATCCATCGCCGCTTGCGCTACGTAGGGCGGGATTTCCGAGATGAGGCGCGGATCGAACGGCGTGGGGATGATGTAGTCCGGCCCGAACTGCAGCCGCCGGCCGTGATAGGCCGCCGCGACCTGGTCCGGCACATCTTGCTTGGCGAGGTTGGCCAGCGCGCGCGCTGCGGCGACCTTCATGTCTTCGTTGATCGTGCGCGCACGCACGTCGAGCGCGCCGCGGAAGATGTAGGGGAAGCCTAGGACGTTGTTGACCTGGTTCGGATAGTCCGAACGGCCCGTGGCGACGATCGCGTCCTTGCGCACGGCGTGCACCTCTTCCGGCGTTATCTCCGGATCGGGGTTCGCCATGGCGAAGATGATCGGCTTCTTCGCCATCGCCTTCACCATCTCCTGCGTCATCGCGCCGGCGACGGAGAGGCCCATGAACACGTCCGCGCCCTTGACCGCATCGGCGAGCGAGCGCGCTTTCGTATCGACGGCGTGCGCCGCCTTGAATTGATCCATCCCCTTCTCGCGGCCGCGATAGATGACGCCCTCGCGGTCGAGCGCGATCACGTTGTCGTGCGGCACGCCGAGTTGCTTGATCAGCGCGATACAGGAAAGACCCGCGGCGCCGGCGCCGTTGACGACGACCTTGATGTCTTCGAGTCGCCGGCCGGTGAGTTCGCAGGCGTTCAGCAGCCCCGCCGCGGCAATGATGGCCGTGCCGTGCTGATCGTCGTGAAAGACGGGAATGTCGAGTTCGTCGCGCAGACGGCTCTCGATCACGAAGCACTCCGGCGACTTGATGTCCTCGAGATTGATGCCGCCGAAACTCTGGCCGATATTGCGCACCGTGATGATGAATTCCTCGACGTCCTGCGTCGTCACCTCGACGTCGATCGAATCCACATCGGCGAAGCGCTTGAAGAGGACGGCCTTGCCTTCCATCACGGGCTTGGACGCCATCGCGCCCAGATTGCCCAGCCCCAAGATTGCCGTGCCATTGGAGATGACGGCGACAAGGTTGCCCTTCGAGGTGTAGTCGTAGGCCTTGTCCGGATCCTCCGCGATCGCTTTCACCGGCGCTGCAACGCCCGGTGAATAAGCCAGCGACAGATCGCGTTGCGTCGCCATCGGTTTGGTCGGCGTGATGGAGATTTTTCCGGGCGAGGGGACGCGGTGAAACTCCAGCGCCTCGGCGTCAGTGAAGCTCTTCCTCGTGGAATCGGGCATGTTGCGTGCGGCTCTGCGGTAACGTCGCGCGCACCCTAGCTGTGAGCCTTGCTCCGTCAATGGAAGTCCGGCCCGACAGCCGCTAAAGCTGTCGGGTGGCCGATTCCTCGCACGCTCCGCCGCCCCAAGCGCCGTCCGTAAAGGCGACGCCTTTCATGGCGCAGTATCTCGCCGCCAAGAGCGAGCATCCCGATGCGCTGCTCTTCTTCCGCATGGGCGATTTCTACGAGCTGTTCTTCGACGACGCGGTGAAGGCCTCGGCCGCCATCGGCATCGCCCTAACCAAGCGCGGTCAGCACGATGGCGAGCCGATCCCGATGGCCGGCGTGCCGTGGCATCAGGCCGAAGGCTACCTCGCCAAACTGATCCGCGCCGGCTTCAAGGTTGCGGTGTGTGAGCAACTGGAAGATCCGGCCGAAGCGAAAAAGCGCGGATCGAAATCGATCGTCGCGCGCGGGGTCGTGCGCGTGGTCACGCCCGGTACATTGACCGAGGAGGGGCTGCTCGACGCGCGCGCCGCCAATCGCCTCGCGGCGATCGCGTTCGGCGATGGCGGGGTGGCCATCGCTTGGGCCGATGTGTCCACGGGCGCGTTCGAGACGCGCGTCATCGAGGCGGCGGAGGCGGAAGCGGAGATCGCCGCGCTGGCGCCCGCCGAACTGCTCGTGTGTGAAGCCGACGCCGCGGCAATCGCGGAAGCCGCCCGCGTCAGCGGCGCGGCGGTGACGACGCGGCCGGCGGTGAAGGCGGATGCGAAGAATGCGGCGCGGCGGCTCAAGGCCGTGTTCGAGGTCGCCGCGCTCGATGCCTTTGGCGATTTCACCGGGGCCGAACTCTCGGCGATGGGTTTGCTGCTCGATTATATCGAGCTGACGCAAGCCGGCGCTGCGCCGCGGCTCATGCCGCCCAGGCGCAACGCGGCGCGCGCGTTCATGGCGATCGACGCAGCGACGCGCGCGGCGCTCGAAATCGAACGCTCCGTGCGCGGTGGGCGCGACGGATCCCTGCTGGCCTGCGTGGACCGCACGGTCACGGCGGCGGGCGGCCGGCTGCTCGCCGAGCGCATCGGCCAGCCGCTCACCGATGTGAGGGCGATCAATGCACGTCTCGATGCGGTGCAGTTCTTCCTGGAGTCGCCGGAGCGGCGCGCCGCCGTGCGCGAGGAGTTGCGCGCGGCAGGGGATATTGCGCGCGCGCTGACGCGGCTTGCGCTTGGCCGCGGCGGGCCGCGCGATCTGGCGCAGCTGCGCGACGGTTTGCAGGCGGGCGACCGGGCGGCGGCGCGCGTGCTCGGCCTGAGCGGGGAAGCCCCTGCCGAGGTCGAGCAGGCGTGCGCCGCACTGATGCTCGAGGCCCACGCCACATCGGAGCTGCTGGCGCAAACGCTGGAGCGCGCGCTCGCGCCGGAGCTGCCGGCGCTTGTGCGCGACGGCGGCTTCATCGCGGCGGGTTACGATCCCGTGCTCGACGAAGCGCGCGCGCTGCGCGACGACAGCCGCAAAGTGATCGCGGCGCTGCAAGCGAAGTACGCGGAAGAGACGGGCATCCCGGGCCTCAAGCTCAAACACAACAACGTGCTGGGCTACCATCTCGATGCGACGACGAAGCAGGCCGAGGCGCTCATGTCGCCGCCGCTGAATGCGCGCTTCATTCATCGCCAGACCAACGCAGGCTCGGTACGCTTCACCACGACGGAGCTGGCCGAACTCGATGCGCGCATCGCGCGCGCCGGCGAAGCCGCGCTCGCGCGCGAGCAGGCGCTGTTCAAGGACTTCGCCGCGCGCGCCGCCGCGCGCGAAGTCGAAATCCGTGCAGCGGCGGAGGCGCTGGCCGCACTCGATGTCGCGGCGGCTCTCGCGCACTGGGCCGACGAGGCGCAGGCCACACGGCCGGAGATAGATGACACGACAGCGCTGCTGGCCGAGGGCGCGCGCCATCCTGTCGTCGAAGAGGGCGTGCGGCGCGAGGGCCAAGGCTTCACCCCCAACGACGCGCGGCTGGATGCGGAAGGCAAATCGGGCCCGCGGCTCCTCGTCGTCACCGGACCGAACATGGCCGGCAAAAGCACCTATTTGAGGCAGATCGCCTTGCTGGCCGTGTTGGCCCAGGCAGGATCGTTCGTCCCCGCCAAGAAACTAAGGCTGGGCGTCGTCGACCGTGTTTTCGCACGCGTCGGCGCGTCTGACGATCTGGCGCGCGGGCGCTCGACCTTCATGACCGAGATGGTCGAGACGGCGGCGATCCTGCATCAGGCCGGCCCGCGCGCTCTGGTCGTGCTCGACGAGATCGGACGCGGCACGGCGACCTTCGACGGCCTCGCCATCGCCTGGGCGGTTGCCGAGCACCTGCATGAAGCCAACAAGTGCCGCGCCGTCTTCGCCACGCACTATCATGAGCTCACGCGACTTGCGGAGAAGCTCGACGCAGGCGCCAACGCGCATCTGCGGGCGCGGGAGTGGAAGGGCGATCTCGTGTTTCTGCACGAGGTCGCGCCCGGCGCGGCGGATCGCTCCTACGGCATTCAGGTGGCGAAGCTTGCCGGCTTGCCGAAATCGGCAGTGGAACGGGCGCGGGCCGTGTTGGGCCGACTGGAAGCGAATGGCGGCGCGACCCGTGTGGAATTCGCGGACGATCTGCCGCTGTTCGCGCAGGTCATGGCGGAGACAGCCCCGTCGGCTTTGGAGACGGCGCTGTCAGAAATCGATCCGGACGCGCTCACCCCGAAGCAAGCGCTCGAGGCGCTCTACCGGCTGAAAGCTGCCTTGAAGGAAAGCTAGGGCTGTTCGTCTTGCGGGCGCTCGCGCGCGGGATCGACCAGCGAGGGCCGGTTGTCCACGCTTTGCCGCGCAGCGTCGGCGGCGGCGCCGGCGATGAAATTCTCCCGCCAGATGTCGGCCGAGCCGGTTTGCACCGCCAGGGTGATATAGACCCCGAGGATCGCGCCCATGACCAGCCCGGAAACGCCCCAAAGCGAGGCGGCGAACCAATAGGCCGAGGAGCGCTCGCTCTTGATGCGCTGGTTGAACAAATTCCGATCTTCAAGCGCAACGAGGCGATGGCGATCCGGATGATCGGTGACCTGAGCTTCCTCGACGGGGCTCAGCTTGATCGTCCTGCCGCCTTTACCGGTTCCACGCATCGAGGAATGTCTCCCGCCAAAGCAAGTCCGCTGCTTTCCTTGTGGCTGTGCTCGCGAAATGAGGCAAGTTTGCGATCTGCGATTTACGAGAAAGTCATCAGTATCGGCGCCGAGGAGTGGCGCCGCGGCCTCAGAATGCTGAAATGATCGGCGCATGCCCGCTCTCCCGAAGCCCGCCCGCATCGAGCACGTCGTCGACGGCTCCAGCCTGCGCGCGCAGCTGGCCTCGATCTGGCTGAGCGAGGGCGAGGCCGGTCGAGCGGCCGTGAAGGATGTGCTGCAGGAGGCCGTGCTCCGGGGCCGCAGGGTCGCCGAGGAACGGCTCGACGCAGGGGAGAACGGACTCGCAATCGCTCGCCTGCTAGGCCGTGTCGCCGATGAGGTCGTGCGCGCGCTCTACGATCTCACGACAAGCCACGTATTCCGCGCGCGCAATCCAACCGCGGGCGAGCGCTTCGCCTTGATTGCAGTCGGCGGGTACGGGCGCGGCGAACTCGCCCCATCGTCCGATCTCGATCTCCTGTTCCTGCGCGCTTACAAGCAGACGCCGTTCACCGAGAGCGTGACCGAGTACATGCTCTACCAGCTCTGGGATTTGGGGCTGAAGGTCGGCCATGCATCGCGCAGCGTGGAAGAGTGCCTAAAGCTCGCGCGCCAGGATCACACGATCCTCACGGCGCTGCTGGAAGGGCGCTTTATCGCCGGTGATGAATCCCTCGCCCTGGACCTCGCCGCGCGCTTCCGCCGGGAAGTCGTGGAGCCCGACCATGCCGGGTTCATCGCCGCGAAGCTGAAAGAGCGCGACGAGCGCCATGCGCGCGCGGGCGCCTCGCGTTACATGGTCGAGCCGAACATCAAGGAAGGAAAGGGCGGCCTGCGCGACTTGCACACGCTCTTCTGGATGGCGCGGCATCGCTACGGATTCTCGCGGCTGAAAGAGTATGTCGCAGCCGGCGTGCTGACGGAGGACGAGCGCTTCGCCTTCCGGCGCGCGCTGCAGTTTCTCTGGACGGTGCGCTGCCACCTCCACTTCATAACGGGGCGCGCCGAAGAACGGCTGACCTTCGACCTGCAGCCGGAGTTGGCCAAGCGCATGGGCTACAGCGCGCGCAGCGATCAGAGCGCGGTCGAGCGGTTCATGAAGCGCTACTTTCTGGCGGCGAAGGAAGTGGGCATGCTGACGCGCGTCGTGTGCGCGAAGCTGGAGGCCGACCACGCGAAGAAGGCGCCGCGCGGCCTGCAGCGCCTCTTGGAAGGCGCGCGCCGGAGGACGGCGCCCGAAACCCCAGGCTTTTTTGTCGATGGCGGCCGGTTGAGCATCGAAAACGCCCGCGTGCTGGCTAAGCCCGCAAACATTCTCAAGCTGTTCGAGATCGCCGAGCGGCGCGATCTTGACGTGCATCCCGCAGCGCTGGGCGAGGCGGCGCGGCGCGCCAAGCACGTGGCGCCGGCGTGGCGCAGGGACCAGGAATCGCGCGATCTGTTCCTGAAGATTGTCGAATCGCCGCGCCATCCCGCCGCCGCGCTGAAACTGATGAACGAAGCCGGCGTGCTCGGAAAATTCGTGCCGGAGTTCGGCCGCGTCGTCGCACAGATGCAGTTCAACATGTATCACCACTACACGGTGGATGAGCACACGCTGCAAGCGATCGAGACGATGTCGGAGATCGAGCGCGGGCTGCACAAGCAACGCCATCCGCTGGCGACGGCGATTTTCCCCAAGATCATCAACCGCCGCGCGCTCTATCTTGCGATGCTGCTGCACGACACTGGTAAGGGCGGCGGCGATCAGCAGGTGGAAGGCGAGAAATCGGCGCGCACCGCCTGCGAGCGGCTAGGTCTGCCGAGGGAGGAAGTCGAACTCGTTGGCTGGCTCGTTCGTCACCATTTGCTGATGAGCGACGTTGCGCAGAAACGCGATGTCGGCGACCCGCGCACGGTGGCGCAGTTCGCCAACATCGTCGGCACGGTGGAGCGGTTGCGTCTCCTGCTGATCCTGACCGTCGCCGACATTCGCGCCGTCGGCCCCAGCATCTGGAACGACTGGAAAGGGCAGTTGCTGCGCGATCTCTATCGCTTGACCGAGGCGGCGCTGCACGGCGGACGTTCGGACGAAGAGGGCGTGCGCGCGCACCTGGCGGAGATCGCAGGTCAGGCGAAAGCAGAGCTGCTCGGCCAAATCGGCGATGAGGGCGGCGTGCTGGATGCTTGGCTCAGCGCCCTTGAGGACGGCTACTGGCTCAATCACGACGCCGAGGCGCGCGCTTGGCATGCGCGTGAAGTGATCGCCGCGCGCAAGGGACGCGCTATTCCGCATGTGGCGGCGCGCATTCGTGAAGCGCAGGGCGTGACCGAAGTGCTGATCTATGCGGGCGATCGGCCGGGTCTGTTCGCCAGCCTTGCGGCCGCCATTTCCGCTTCGGGCGCCGACATCGCCGGCGCGCGCGTGCACACAACGAAGGATGGCGCGGCCTTCGACGTGTTTTCGATCCAGACCACCGACTTGAAGCCGTTCGGCCTGCGCGATCCGCGCGCCTTGGAGCTGCTCATTCAGCGTCTGACACGCGCGGCGCTGGAGGATCACCCGCTGCCCGCAGCGAAGCCGCCGTCACGCCGCACCGCCGCGTTTGCGATCGAACCGTGGGTTCGGATCGACAACGACATCACCCCCCACGCCACCGTGATCGAAGCCTCGGGCAGAGACCGGCTGGGACTCCTGGCCGAGCTGGCGCATGTGTGCGCCGAGGCGAAGGTGTCGATCAACAGCGCGCACATCGACACCTACGGCGTGCGTGCGTCGGACGTGTTCTACGTGCAGGAGGCGGAAGGCGGCCAGATCGCGAACCCCCGCCGCATTGCTGCGCTGCGCGGCAAACTCGAAGCGGTGCTGCGCACAGCCGAGCCCGAACCGCCAGCCGATCCGGCCAAGAAGCCGTTGGCGGTGGCTCGGCACTCGCCGGCGCGTTGAGTTGACGGTCTCAGCAATTGTCGTGCAGCGCGCGTTCGGCGCTTCCGTTTCGGCGCAGCGCACTTTACCGAAGGCGCCCATGAGCTTCGCCCGCAACACCGCCGTCATTGGCGGACTGACGCTTGTCTCGCGCCTGCTCGGATTCGCGCGCGACATCCTTCTGGCGGCGGCGCTCGGCGCCGGCCCGGTGGCGGATGCGTTCAACGCGGCCTTGCGCTTTCCGAACCTCTTCCGCCGCCTTTTTGCTGAGGGCGCCTTCAGCCAAGCGTTCGTGCCAGTCTATTCGAAGACGCTGGCGGAGCAGGGCGAGAAGAGCGCCGACACGCTGGCTGCGGAGGCGCTCGCCGTGCTGGTGCTGGCGACAAGCCTGCTCAGCGCGGTCGCGATCCTCGCCATGCCGTGGATCAACCTCGCGCTCTTCGCCGGCTACATAGACAACCCGGAAATCTTCCGGCTGGCGACGCTGCTGACGCAGATCACCATGCCGTATCTCATCGCCATGAGCGTGGCCACTTTGTTCGCTGGCGCGCTGAATGCGCGCGGGCGATTTTTCGCGGCGGCCGCGGCGCCGTCGTTGCTCAACATCTGTTTGCTCGTCGGCGTCTGGTTCTTCCGTCACGATCAGACGCAGGCGGCGTTCGCCGCTGCCGTGGCGGTCACAGTCTCGGGCGTGCTGCAGGCTTTGTGGGTGGCGCTCGGAGCGCGCCGCGCCGGGGTTCGCACGCGACCGACGGCGCCAAGGCTCAGCGCAAACGTGAAGCGCCTGCTGGTGCTGGCGGCGCCGGCGGCGATCGCAGGTGGGGCGCTGCAGGTCAACGTGATCGTCAGCACCGCCATCGCCTCGTTCGAGGAGGGGGCGATCTCCCTGTTGAATTATGCCGACCGGCTCTACCAGCTGCCGTTGGGCCTTATCGGCGTCGCGGTGGGCGTGGCGATGCTGCCGCGTCTTTCGCGGCTTGTGCAGGCTGACGATGCGAGCGGCGCGCGCGGCGCGTTGGATGAAGCCGTCAATCTCTCCATGGCGTTCACCTTGCCGGCGGCGGCGGCGATGCTGGCGATGCCCGCTTTCCTGCTCGAGGGCCTGTTCGCACGCGGCGAGTTCACCGTGCAGAACGCGCGCGATGGCGCGCTGGCGCTCTTCCACTACGGCTGGGGCGTGCCGGCCTTCGTGCTGGCGAAGATCTACGCGCCGGCATTCTTCGCGCGCGAGGATACGCGCGCGCCAATGCGCTTCGCCATCATCTCAATGCTCATCAACATCGCGCTTGGCGCGACGTTGTTCTTTGTCCTGCGCGAATTCGGGTATCTTGGCTTTCCGGGCCTGGCTATCGCCACGAGCGTGGCGGCGTGGGTGAACGTTGCGCTGATGATCGCTTCGCTGGTGCGGCGCGGGGCCTATGCGCCGTCGGCCAAGGCGACATGGCGCTTCACGCGCATCGTATTGGTGTCGGCGGCGCTGGGCGCGGCGCTGTGGTTCGCGGCCGCTAATCGCGAGGCTCTCGAGGCGGTGCTGGGGCACAAGGAATATGCCGTGGCGGCTGTGATCCTGGTCGGAGGCTTGAGCTATTTCCTTCTGCTTTTCCTCACCGGCTCCGTCACGTTCAGCGAAGTGCGAGGCGCCCTGCGCCGGGAACGGGCGCCAGGCGGCGGCGCCGACTTGCCCGCGGGCGGCGAGGGCTGATAGAAGCGCGGCCCATGAACACGAGAACGCACCTCCGGCGATGGCGGGCCTGATCTGACGCCGCTCTCCCGGCGCGCCTGCGCGCCCGTTCTTCTGTTCCGGAGTTTCCGATGACCGATGCCCCGCCGCCCGACTACAAGGGCCCCACACGCGTGTTCTCTGGCATGCAGCCGACGAATGGCCTGCATCTCGGCAATTATCTCGGCGCGCTGCAGAAGTGGGTCGCGCTGCAGGATCGGTACGAGTGCATCTACTGTGTCGTCGATCTGCACGCGATCACAGTCGACCCCGATCCGTCCACACTCGTGAGCCGCTGTCGCGAAGTCGCCGCGGCCTACATTGCCGCGGGCGTCGATCCCAAACGCTCCATCATCTTCGTGCAGTCGGCGGTGCGCGAACACACCGAACTTACCTGGGTGTTCAATTGCGTTGCCCGCATGGGTTGGCTCGAACGCATGACCCAGTTCAAGGACAAAGCCGGCAAGCATGCGGAGCGCGTCAGTGTCGGGCTGTTCGATTATCCTGTGCTGATGGCCGCCGACGTCCTCGTCTATAAGGCGACGCACGTCCCCGTGGGTGAGGACCAGAAGCAGCACCTGGAGCTCGCGCGCGACATCGCGCAGAAGTTCAACAACGACTTCAACGCTCCGGCCTTCTTCCCGCTGCCGGAACCGCTGATCCAGGGGCCCGGCGCGCGCATCATGAGCCTGCGCGACGGCACGAAGAAGATGTCGAAGTCCGATCCCTCGGACATGTCGCGCATCAACATGACCGACGACGCGGACGCAATCATGCAGAAGATCAAGAAAGCGACGACGGACCCGCACCCGTTACCCGAAACGGTGGAGGGTCTCAAGGACCGTCCGGAAGTGGAGAACCTCGTCGGCATCTATGCGGCGACGACTGAGCGCACGCCGGCGGACGTGCTCAAGGAATTCGGCGGCAAGGGCTTCGGCGTGTTCAAGCCGGCGCTGGCCGAGGTGCTGGCGGCAAAACTCGCGCCGATTGCCGCGGAGATGCGTCGGCTCAACGCCGATCCCGCCGTGCTCGATGCGATCCTGAAAGACGGCGCCGACCGCGCGCGCGCCATCGCGGCCCCGATCATGGCTGCGGTGCGCGAGCGCGTCGGCTTCTGGCGCGCTTGATGCGCCGCCGGCTTTGAGCGAGCATCGCGCCCATGAGCGAGCGCTTCGCCGTCTTGGTCATCGCCGACGAGAGCGAGGAGTTTCCCGACGCGCTGACCTACGCCGGGCTCTTGTGCAAATACACGGGCTGGCGCCTCGTGATGCTGCGCGTAATCGAGCCTTCCGATCCCGCGCCCTGGGCCTCGATCACGGACGAAATGCGCCGCCAAGCGTTTGATGCGGCGGAGTCGCTGACGCAGCGCTTTGCCGCGGAAGTCTGGGCCGAGTGCGGCGTCACGGCGGAGCCGGTGCTGCGCGAAGGCGATCTCAAGGCGGAGCTGCGCAAGCTGATCGAGCAGGATCCAAGCATCCAGCTTGTGGTGCTGGCTTCCGCGCATGGACCGGGCGGGCCCGGACCGCTGGTGAAGCAGCTCGGCAAGGCGGCCGGCCTCGGTCCGCGTCCGGTGCCGGTGCTTGTCGTGCCAGGGGCGTTGTCGCGCGAAGAGGTTCGAAAGCTTGCGCTGCCGGTGGGGCTCTCGGTGCCGGAAGCGCCCGCTTGACGTCTCTAACGCAAGGGGCCACCTGAACCGCGTGTTCATTCAAACGGAATCCACGCCCAATCCGCGCACGCTGAAGTTTCTGCCGGGCCGCGATGTGCTGGGCGCCGGCAGCCGCGAATTCTCGGACGCCGATGCAGCGCTCGTCTCGCCCCTGGCGCAGGCGCTGTTCGCCATCGACGGCGTCGAGCGCGTCTATCTGGGCGGCGACTTTCTCACCGTCACCAAGAGCGAAGCGATCGAGTGGCCGCATTTGAAGCCGCACCTGCTCGCCGCCATCATGGATCACTTTACTTCGGGCCGTCCGGTGCTGCTGGGTGGCGGTGAGCCGGTGGACGAAACCGACGAGGCGGAGATCGCTTACGAAGGCGAAGCCGCCGATATTGTCAAAGAGCTGAAGGAGCTGATCGAAATGCGCGTGCGTCCGGCGGTGGCGCGCGACGGCGGCGATATCACCTTCCATTCCTGGGATCACCAAAACGGCGTGGTGCGGCTCAACATGCGCGGCGCCTGCGCCGGCTGCCCGTCGTCGACGCTGACGCTGAAGCAGGGCATCGAGAACATGCTCCGCCACTACGTGCCGGAAGTGAACCGCGTGGAGCAGGTGGTTTAGTTATTGTGAGGCGCGGAGCTAGGACTGACCGAGCGGGTTATGTTAGTCTTGCTTACGGACGCAACGTTCGGGGCCGTTCCCGAGTCAGTTGCGCCGGGAACCGAGTCATATGGATAGTGGCGCTATCACCGAGCGGGGCGAGGACCTCTACCTTATGGCGAACGTGCAGCCCAACGAGAGCGGCCTGCCGTTTGTCGTGTACATTTCCGAGAAGCAGGGCCGGCACGACGCGCGGGTGAAGGTCGGCAAGCCGCCCAACTTTACTGCCTCGGTCTCGGTGCGGCCGGACGTCAAGGTAGTTGCGGGCAAGCTGAGCGAGCGTGAGCTTGCGCTCGTGCGCCAGTGGATCGAACTGAATCGCGATGTCATCGTAGCGCATTGGGAAGGCAAGATGGCCTCCTCACGGGACGTGTTGAACGCCTTAAAGGCGATACCGAAGAGCTAAGCTCTGATTGTCCTTGGCATAGACACGGCTTTGGACGCCTGCTCCCTCGCGGTTGTGCGCGGCGAGGAGACTCTGGCGGCGCTTTCCGAAACAATGAACCGCGGTCAAGCCGAACGCCTTGCGCCGATGGCGCGAGAGGTCGTCGCCGAAGCGGGCGTTGCGTTCGCGGACATTGATCGCATCGCCGTGACGACTGGGCCCGGCTCGTTCACGGGCGTGCGCGTGGGGCTTTCGTTCGCCCGTGCGCTGGCGCTGGCGCTCGGCAAGCCGTGTGTCGGCGTCTCGACGCTCGAAGCGCTCGCTTTGGCTGAGGGCGAGCAGGGCTTGCGCGCGGCGGTGATCGAAACGCCGGGCGCTTTGTACTTCGCGCTCTACAAGGATGGCGCACCGCTGATTGCGCCGCGCGGCGTCGAGCGCGGCGAACATGAGGCGCTGTTGGGCGGGCGAAACGTGAGACTGGTGGGCCCCGGCGCGCTTGTCGATGCGGCTGCGCTTGCGCGCCGCGCACAGCGACTCGATCCCGCCCATTACCCGCCGGACCCAATGTATCTGCGTGCGCCGCACGTGACGCTGCCGGGCGGCGGCGCATGATCGAAGCGGTCGGCGCCGACGCAGCCGAGCTGCTCGGCCAGCTGCACGCGCGTGCGTTCGACAAGCCATGGAGCACGGCCGAGATCGCCAAGCTGCTGACGAACCCGGCCGTCTTTGCGGTCCTCGCGCGTGACGCTGAGCCGCAGGGCTTTGCGATGGGTTGGGCGGCGGCGGGAGACGCCGAGTTGCTCACGATCGCCGTGATCCCTGACGCACGGCGCAGGGGCGTGGGTGCTTCGCTCGCCGACGCTGCGGGCGTCGCCGCGCTCGCGCGCGGCGCAGCGACGATGCACTTGGAAGTGGCGGAGGATAATTCAGCCGGCCGCGCGCTCTACGCCAAACTTGGTTATGAGGAGGTTGGGCGGCGGCCCGCCTATTACGCCGGCAATGGCCGCCCTGTAGATGCGATCGTCATGAAACGGGCGCTGCAGCAGCCGCACGCTTGAGGCGTCCGCGGTGGACAGCCCATGGCGCCGGGGGTATTCCTCGCCGTTTGAGGACCCAATGGACCGGATCGAAAAACTCTGTGTCGAGAAGGGCATGCGCATGACCGAGCAGCGCCGCGTGATCGCGCGCGTCGTCTCGGCCAGCCACGATCATCCCGACGTCGAGGAGCTGCACCGGCGCGCCGTCGCCGTCGATCCGCACATCTCCATCGCCACGGTGTACCGCACCGTGCGCCTGTTCGAGGAAGCCGGCATTCTCGAGCGCCACGATTTCCGCGACGGGCGCTCGCGCTATGAGGAAGTTCCCGAAACGCACCACGATCACTTGATCGACATGAAGACGGGCAAGGTGATCGAGTTCGTCGAGCCCGAGATCGAGCGGCTGCAGCAGGAGATCGCTCGCAAGCTCGGGTACAAGCTCGTCGATCACCGGCTGGAACTCTACGGCGTGCCGATGGATGACAAGTCGAAGGCAGGCAAACGCTGATGTCCGAGCGATCCGCGCCGAAGCGGCTCTTCATCGAGACGTACGGCTGCCAGATGAACGTCTACGACAGCGAGCGCATGCGCGATGTGCTCGCGCCGCTGGGCTATGCTGTCACAGACCGGCCCGATGACGCCGATCTCGTCATCCTCAACACGTGCCATATCCGCGAGAAGGCGACCGAGAAGGTCTATTCCGAGATCGGGCGTCTGCGCGCGCACAAGGAGCGCCGCGCCGCGGAAGGCAAGGCCATGACCATCGCCATCGCCGGCTGCGTGGCCCAGGCCGAGGGCGAGGAGATCATCGCGCGCGCGCCGGCGGTGGACCTGGTCGTCGGCCCGCAAGCCTACCACAAGCTGCCGGAGCTGATCGCGCGCGCGGCGCGCAAGACTGGCGAGCGGCTGGCGGCGGATTTCACGGCGCAGGAGAAGTTCGATGCTCTGCCCGCGCGCGCGCCCGACGGCGTGACCGCATTCCTGTCTATCCAGGAGGGCTGCGACAAGTTCTGCACGTTCTGCGTCGTCCCGTACACGCGCGGCGCGGAATACTCGCGCCCCGTGACGGACGTGATGGCGGAAGCGCGCGCGCTGGCTGAGCGCGGCGTGCGCGAGGTCACGTTGCTGGGGCAGAACGTGAACGCCTATCACGGCGAAGACCGCGGAGGCGGCGCTGCGAGTTTCGCCGATCTCATACGCCGGCTGGCGCAGATCGAGGGCGTCGAGCGTCTCCGCTATACAACGTCCCATCCGGTCGAGATGACGGACGATCTGATCGCCCTGCACGGCGCGGAGCCGAAGTTGATGCCGTATCTGCACCTGCCGGTGCAGTCCGGATCGGACCGCATTCTCAAGGCGATGAACCGCAAGCACGATGGCGCCTACTACCGCGGCATCGTCGAACGGCTGCGCGCTGCGCGGCCCGATATCGCGCTCTCAACCGATTTCATCGTCGGCTTCCCGGCCGAGACGGAGACGGATTTCGAGGCGACGCTGCAGCTGGCGCGCGACATCGGCTTCGCCTCCGCGTTCTCCTTTAAGTACTCGGCTCGCCCCGGCACGCCGGCCGCGGCCATGCACGGCCAAGTAGCCGAGGAGGTAAAGGCGGAACGCCTCGCGCGCCTGCAGGCGCTGCTTTCCGAACAGCAGCGGGCGTTCAATGCGGCGCAGGTGGGCCGCGTTCTGCCCGTGCTCGTCACGGGCGACGGCCGCAAAGCTGGCCAAAGGCACGGCCGCTCACCATATCTGCAAGCTGTGCATTTTGACGACACACGCGCGCAACCGGGCGACATCGTGCCGGTGCGCATTCTCTCTGCGTCGCAGAATTCGCTCGCGGGCGCGCGCCTGGAGCGGACGCCGGAGCTGGCGTGAACCAATCTGACCTGACCCGCGTGATCACGCTCGCCGATGCGGGCGTGGCGCAGGCGGTGTTCGGCCCGCTGCACCGCCATCTCGCGCACATTCAGGAAGCGTTCCGCGATCCCAATGCCCCGCGCGGCGCGCCGGCATATCGCGTTACGCTGGATGCGCAGGGCGATCGGCTGACCGCGCGCGCCCGCCCGGGCGGCGAGCAGGAGCTCGAACGCGTGCAGCGCATCGTCGATGCGCTCGCGGATCTCGCGCGGCGCAAGGGCCGCATCCGTGAAGGCGAAGTGCTGGCGGCGATTTCCTTTTCCGAGGGCCAAGCCGATTTGCCGGGCCCGATGACACTGCCGCAGCTGGGCGGCCTCACGCTGCGCACGCCGCGGCAGGTCCACTACGTCGAGGCGCTGCGCGATGAGAATCTGGATCTCATCTTCGGCGTCGGCCCCGCCGGCACCGGCAAGACGTTCTTGGCCGTCGCCGCCGCCGTCGAAGCATTGAAGCAAGAGCGCGTGGACCGCATCGTTGTCACGCGTCCAGCGGTCGAGGCGGGCGAGAAACTCGGCTACCTGCCCGGCGATCTCGCGGAGAAGGTCGATCCGTATCTGCAGCCGATCTGGGATGCGTTTCGCAGCCAGATGAACGAGAACGACCTCAAGGCGCGGCGCGAGCGCCGACAGATCGAAGTGGCCCCACTCGCCTTCATGCGCGGGCGCACGCTGTCAAACGCGTTCGTGATCGTCGATGAAGCGCAGAACTCAACCGTGCTGCAAATGAAGATGGTGCTGACGCGCTTGGGCGAGGGGTCGCGCATGGTTGTCACGGGCGATCCGTCGCAGATCGACCTCGTTCGCCCAGACCAATCCGGGCTCGCGCACGCGATTGCGATCCTGGAATCCATTCCGGGCGTCGAAGTCATCCGCTTCGCGGCGCAAGACGTCGTGCGCCATCGCCTCGTGGCGCACATCGTGGAAGCCTACCACCGGGACGAGGCCGCGCGTGGCTGAACAAAGTCTCGAAGTGGACGTCGTCGTCGGCTCGCCTTTGTGGCGGGGCCACGAAGACCTGCTGGCGCGAGCGCTCGCTGCGGCGGCCGCCCAGCAGGGCGCCGGCGGCGCAGTTTCGCTGCTGCTGGGGGACGACGCCTCCGTGACTGCGCTGAACGCCCAGTTCCGGGGCAAGCAAGGTCCCACCAACGTGCTCTCGTTTCCTCCTCCGGAGGGGCCGAGCGCGACGAATGGCTTCCTCGGCGACATCGCCTTGGCCGCCGAAACCATTGTCGAGGAAGCAAATTTTCAGGGTAAACGGTTCGAGCACCATGCCGCGCACTTGGCGGTGCACGGATTTCTGCATCTTATGGGCTATGATCACGACGAGCCGGGCGAGGCCGAGAGGATGGAGGCGCGCGAGCGCGCTATTCTAGCGACTCTGGGAATCGACGATCCCTATGCCTGAGGCCCAACAAGGAGCGCAGACGCACCTCAGATGGTAGACACGTCAGAAGACGCCGAACCCTCGTCGCGAAGGCGGGCGGGGCTGGTTCATCGCTTTTCGCGCTGGTGGGCGCGCGGGAAACAGAGCTCCGCCGCCGCGGTCGAAGAGGCGCTGCGCGAGCGCCACGCCAATGGCGACCTCAATGGCGCGCAGAAGGACCTGATCCTGCGCGCCGCAAGATTCGATCGACTAAAGGTCGCGGACGTCATGCGTGCGCGCGCCGAGATCGTGGCCATCGAAGCCTCCGCCACGCTCGGCGAGGCCGCGCGCGTCTTCTCTGACAGCCAACACTCCCGGCTGCCGATCTATGGCGAGACGCTGGACGATCCGCAGGGCTTCGTGCACGTGCGTGACGTGCTGGCGTTGCTGGCGCCGGACGCGAGCGGTCAAACGAGCGCGCAGTTCTCGGATCGCCTGCTGCCGCGCATCCGCCGCGACATCCTGTTCGTGCCGCAGTCGATGACGCTCGCAACGCTGTTTCTAAAGATGCAGTCGAGCCGCATTCACCTCGCGCTGGTGATCGACGAGTATGGCGGCACCGACGGCTTGGTTTCGATGGAGGACCTGGTCGAGCAGATCGTCGGCGCCATCGAAGATGAGCACGATGTGGACGCTCCCCTGGTGATGGAGCGGGCGGGCGGCGTTTTCGAAGCGGACGGCCGAGCGCCGATCGATCAGCTGGAATCGAAACTCAGCGCCGCGCTCGAGCTTCCCGAACACGAGGATGAATTCGACACTGCGGCAGGACTGGCTGTCGCGCTCGCCGGCCGTTTGCCGCAGCGCGGCGAGATCCTGCGCCATCCGGCCGGTTTCGACGTGGAGATCGTCGACGCCGATCCGCGGCGTGTGAAACGCATCCGCGTGCGCCGCGCCAACGAGGCGGCGCCGGCGCCGGCAGAGCCGACGACGGAACCGGCGCGCGGCCGCACCGCATGAGTGTTGACGCTGGCCGCGAGGCGCGGTCCAAGGCCTGCAATGGACTTTCATGGAGCAACAGCTGTGACCGCGTCGCCTGACGCCGCCCAATCGCGCATCCACGCTTGGCTGAGCGCGCGATCCGGGTGGCAGCGGCGCGGCCTGGCCTTTGCCGCCGGCGCTTTGGCCACGCTGGCGCACGCGCCGTTTCACCTGACGCTGCTGTTTGTCTTCGCCATCGTCGCTCTCGTCTGGCTGCTCGACGTTGCGTCCACGAAGGCCAAGCGATGCTGGTCCGCGTTTCTGATGGGATGGTTCTTCGGACTCGGGCATTTCACGACCGGCCTCTACTGGGTGAGTTCTGCATTTCTGGTCGACACAGAATCCTGGGGGCCGATCTGGGGCATTCCGGCGACGTTCGCCCTTGCCGGCGGGCTCGCGTTGTTTTGGGGCGCCGGCTGCGCGCTAGCGGCATCGTTCTGGACGCGTGATTGGCGACGCATTGCAGTGTTTGCCGCATGCGCATTCATTTTCGAATGGCTGCGGGGAAACATTCTCACCGGATTTCCCTGGATGCTCCCCGGCTATGTCTGGGCGCCCGGAGAGCCGGTGTCACAGCTCGCGGCGCTCCTCGGCATCTACGGCTTGACGCTGCTGACGCTGCTCGCATCAGCGGCGCCGGCGACGATCGCCGATCGCAGCGCGGGTGCAGGTCAGCGCTTCGCGCCGATGCTCGCCGCGGCGCTGGCGTTCGGCATGATTTGGGGTTGGGGCGCGCAGCGAATCGCGCGGGCGCCCGTCGATCCGCCAGGCGCGCAGCCGATCGTGCGCGTGGCGGACTCAGGGCTCAGCCAAGCCGAGAAATGGCGCTACCGGCCCGATCAGGAATGGCGCGTGCTGCAGCGTTATCTCGACGCAAGCGGCGCGCCCGAGCAGAGCCGCGCCTCCATTCTGATCTGGCCCGAGGGAGCCATCCCCACGCTCAATTTCTTTGTGCTGGACAATCCCGACTTCCTCGCCGCGATCGGCCGCGGGCTTGGAGATCGCGCGCTGGTGACGGGCTTCACGCGCTGCGAGCCGACGCCGGCATGCGACGCTTTCATGCGCGGAGAGATCGGCGCGGAGTCGCTGCGTCTCTACAATTCAGCGGCGGTGATCGACGGCGTCTCCGGCGCGGCGCGCGTAGCGCAGACCTATGACAAGCACCATCTCGTGCCGTTCGGCGAGTACATCCCCTTATGGTCGCTGATAAGTCGGCTGAACATCGCGCCGCTCCAGCGCATCGGCGCGGGCTTCGAAGCAGGTCCGCCGCCCACGCGTCTGGTCATCCCTGAAGCGGACCCGGCGGTCGTGCTGATCTGCTACGAGGCGATTTTCCCCGGCATGATACCGCGCGGCGAGGATCGTCCCGGCTGGATTATCAGCGTGACCAACGATGCGTGGTTCGGCGAAGGCACGGGTCCCTATCAGCACTTCGCAATGGCGCGCTACCGGGCGATCGAGGAAGGGCTGCCGATGGCCCGTGCGGCAAGCGGCGGCGTCTCCGCGATCGTCGATTCCTACGGCCGCGTCGTCAGGTCGACGCTGCGGGAGGGCGGCGTCGAGGCACAGCTCCCGCCCGCATTACCCGAACCTGCACTCGCGAACTGGCGTAGTCTATTGCTGTTGATACTTGTGGCTCTCATCTCCGGATTGCGGTTTCTGCCGATTCAAATGCGAGCTGCGAAACCATGAGCGACGAGCGTGCGGCGAACGCGATCGATCGAAAGCTTGGCCAGCGCGTGCGCTCGCGCCGTCTCGAGATCGGCATGAGCCAGGAGCGACTGGCGGATCTTTTGGGCGTCACGTTCCAGCAGGTGCAAAAATACGAGAAGGGCGTGAACCGCATCGCCGCCAGCCGGCTGTTCGACATCTCGGCGGCCTTGGACATGCCGATCGACCGTTTTTTCGAAGGGCTCAGCGGGCGCGCCGGCGCCGGCGTTGCGGAAGCCTCGGCGGACTATGTCGAGGACGTCCGTGCTACCGCAGATGGGGCGCGGCTGATGGCGCTGTTCGCGTCGATCAAGAGCGTGAAAGTGCGCCGGCGGGCGGTGGAGCTGGTTAAGGCGCTCGCCGACGAAGCGGCCAAGGGTAAACGCAGCTAAGGGCGCTAGCCGGGATTTGCGCTGGACCGCGCATCTCCCTATACGGCCCAATTGTTTCTTGAGGGACCGGAGAATCCGCGTGGACCGCACGTCTTACGTATTCACCAGCGAAAGCGTGTCGGAGGGCCACCCGGACAAGGTGGCGGACCGCATCTCGGACACGGTCGTGGATGCGTTCCTCAGCGAGGATCCGGAGGCGCGCGTCGCCTGCGAGACGCTGGTCACCACCAACCGCATCGTGCTGGCGGGCGAGGTGCGCGCGGGCAAGCCGGGGAACGACAAGGCCGCGAACAAGGCGTTCACCAAAGAGATTATCGCGAGCCTGCAGCCCAAGGTGCGCGCCGCAGTCAAGGACATCGGCTACGAGCAGAAGGGCTTCCATTGGGAGAAGGCGCGCTTCTCTAATTATTTGCATGCGCAGTCGCCTGACATCGCGCGCGGCGTCGACAAGGAAGGCGCCGGCGACCAAGGCATCATGTTCGGCTACGCCTGCAGCGAAACCCCGGAGATGATGCCTGCCACGCTGCAATACGCGCACAACATCCTGAAGCGCCTGGCGGAAGTGCGTCATTCAGGCGAACGTCCAGAGCTGGAGCCGGACGCGAAGAGCCAAGTCACGCTCCGCTATGAGAACGGCCAGCCTTCGGAGGTCGTCGCGATCGTGGTCAGTCACCAGCACAAGAAGAAGCTCAACGGCGACGCCTACAACACAAAGCGTATGCGCGCGCTGCTCGAGCCATACATCCGCTCGGTCTTTCCAGATGGCCTCATCACCAAGAAGACGGACTGGCACATCAACCCCACCGGCCGCTTCGAGATTGGCGGTCCCGACGGCGATGCCGGTCTCACCGGGCGCAAGATCATCGTGGACACGTATGGCGGCGCGGCCCCGCATGGCGGCGGCGCTTTCTCGGGCAAGGACCCGACCAAGGTGGATCGTTCTGCGGCTTACGCCTGCCGCTATCTGGCGAAGAACGTCGTCGCCGCGGGCCTCGCGCAGCGCTGCACCATTCAGATCAGCTACGCCATCGGCGTTGCGGCGCCGACCAGCTTCTATGTCGACCTGCACGGCGCCGACACGATCGATCCGGCCAAGCTGGAAAAGGTGCTGCCGGAACTCATCGGCGGGGCGACGCCGCGCGCCATCCGCAACCACTTAAAACTGAACAATCCGATCTACGCGCGCACGGCCGCCTACGGCCATTTCGGCCGCCAGCCCGACAATGAGGGGGGTTTCACCTGGGAGCGCGCGGACCTGGTGGAGGAGCTGAAGCGGCTGTCCTAGATAGGACGCATGTCTTCCTCTCTCGCCCTCTCGCCAGAACTCGTCCGTTATTTGGCGCATGTGAATCCGCCGGAGCATCCGGCGCTCGCGCGCTGCCGCGAGGAAACGGCGCGCATGCCGGAAGCACGCATGCAGATCAGCGCCGAGCAAGGCGCGTTCATGGCCCTCATCGCGCGCATGATCGGCGCTAAGCGCGCGTTCGAGGTGGGCGTGTTCACCGGCTATTCGGCGCTCGCAACAGCGCTCGCGCTGAAGGACATGCATCCCATCGGCGCGCACCTCCTGGCGTGCGACGTGAACGAGCAATGGACCGCCAGAGCGCGCCTCTATTGGCGCGAAGCGGGCGTCGACGATGCGATCGAACTCGTCCTCGCGCGGGCGACGGACACGATGGACGAGCGGATCGCGTCGGGCCAGGGCGGCAGTTACGACTTCGGCTTCGTAGACGCCGACAAGACTGGCTACGACGCCTATTACGAACGCGGCCTCCAGCTGCTGCGGCCCGGCGGCGTCATGCTGTTCGACAACATGCTGTGGGGCGGCGCCGTCGCCGATCCGGCCGACACCAGCGCCGACACCACAGCGCTGCGCGCACTGGCGCAGAAGGCCAGATCGGACGCCCGCGTCCACGCGGCGATGACTAGCGTGGGCGACGGGCTGCTGATGGTGGTGAAGCGCTAGGCCGCGTTGCCACCCCCGCTGTACGGGGCTAAACCCCGCGGCTTCATTTCCCCGATTCCGGAGCAGTCCATGGCCCGCGCAAAGATCGCCCTCATCGGTTCTGGCATGATCGGCGGCACGCTCGCCCACATCGCCGCGCGCGAGGAACTTGGCGATGTCGTGCTGTTCGACATCGTCGAGGGCGTGCCGGCCGGCAAGGGTCTCGACATCGCCGAGGCTTCGCCGGTGTTCGGCAAGGATGCGGCGCTGAAAGGGGCGAGCGACTACGCCGCCATCGCCGGCGCCGACGTCTGCATCGTCACCGCCGGCATTCCGCGCAAGCCCGGCATGAGCCGCGACGATCTTCTCGGCACCAATCTCAAGGTGATGAAAGCTGTCGGCGAAGGCATCGCCATGCACGCGCCGAACGCGTTCGTGATCGTGGTCACCAATCCGCTCGACGCAATGGTGTGGGCGCTCCGCCAGTTCTCCAAGCTGCCGCTCAACAAGGTGGTGGGCATGGCGGGCGTGCTCGATTCCGCGCGCTTCCGCTACTTCCTCGCCGAAGAGTTCAAGGTCTCGGTCGAAGACGTGACGGCCTTCGTGCTCGGCGGACACGGCGACACGATGGTTCCGCTCGCGCGCTACTCCACCGTCGCCGGCATTCCGCTGCCAGATCTCGTGAAGATGGGCTGGACCACGCAGGAAAAGCTCGACGCCATCGTGCAGCGCACGCGCGACGGCGGCGCCGAGATCGTGAAGCTCCTGGGCACCGGCTCGGCGTACTATGCGCCGGCCGAAAGCGCGATCGTGATGGCGAAGTCCTACCTGCGCGACAAGCGCCGCCTCTTGCCCTGCGCCGCCAACCTCAAAGGCGAGTACGGCCTCAACGACATCTACGTCGGCGTGCCCTGCATCATCGGCAAAAACGGCGTGGAAAAGGTGATCGAGATCGAGCTCTCGCAGCAAGAGCGCGCGATGTTCGACCATAGCGTGGGCGCGGTGCGCGGATTGATCGACGCGTGCAAGGGCATCGATGCGAGCGTCGCATGACCCTCGGCCCGACTCTCACAACCGAACGCCTCATCCTCCGTCCGCCGCTGCACGAGGACTTCGACGGCTTCTGTGAGTTCGCGTCAGATGAAGAGACCATGCGCTTCCTCGGCGGGGTTGCGCCGCGCGACGCGGTGTGGCGCGGCATGGCGACGCTCGCGGGATCGTGGGCGATGCTCGGCTACGGCATGTTCTCGGTGTTGAAGCGTGACACGGGCGAATGGATCGGCCGCCTGGGGCCGTGGCGCCCAGGCGGCAAGGAAGGCTCCTGGCCCGGCGATGAAGTCGGCTGGGGTCTGAAGCGGAGCGCGACCGGTCAGGGCTATGCGCTCGAAGGCGCCACGGCTGCGATCGATTGGGCGTTCGACAATCTCGGCTGGGATCACGTGATTCACTGCATCGACAAAGAGAACGCGCCCTCGATCGCGGTCGCGCTGCGGCTGGGATCGCAGCGCGAGCGCGAGGACGTGCAGCTCGCGCCGCCGTACGAGGGAAACAAGGTCGACATCTACGGCCAGTCGAAAGCGCAGTGGAAAGCGCGGCGGAACGCCTGATCGTCGCTTCGCGCTTCACATCGGCGCCACGCGCCGCCAAGTAGGATGCAGCAATTCTAGGGGACGTCATGCGGAAAACTGTTTTCGCGCTGGCCGCGCTCGCGCTCGCCTCATCGGCGAACGCGCAGCAGCAGCCGACGCCGCCAGCGCCGGCGAGCGCGCCCGCGGTCGCGCCGATCAGCGCCGAGCAGCAGCGCACCGTCGAGCGCCTGCGCGCCGCCGCGCTCGAGAGCGATCTGGCCTGGAACATCGTGGAAGACCTGGTGACGGAGGTCGGCCCGCGTCTTGCCGGCTCCGAGGCGGAAGCACGCGCGCGCGATTGGGCGGTGCGCATCCTGCGCGAACACCGCTTCGGCAATGTGCGCGTCGAGCCGTTCACGATCCCGTACTGGGGCGCCGTGCGCGAGGAGGCGATGGTGGTTGCGCCGACATCGCAGCGCCTCGTCGTCGCCGCGCTCGGCGGCTCGCCCTCGACGCCGGCGGGCGGGCTCGAGGCGGAGGTGGTGCGCTTCCCCGATATGACGGCGCTTGAAGCCGCGCCGGACAGCGCCGTCACCGGGCGCATCGCGTTCATTGACGAGCGCATGACGCGCGCGCAGGACGGATCGGGCTACGGCGCGGCGGTCGGCAAGCGCGGCCGCTGCGCGCCGGTTGCGCAACGCAAGGGCGCGGCAGCCTGCCTCATCCGCTCGGTGGGCACCGATCCGCATCGCTTCGCGCATCAGGGCGGCAATTCGCGCCAAGCCGACGGGGCCTCGCTGCCGGCCGCTGCGCTGTCGCCGGCGGACGCCGACCTGCTCGCGCGCCTCGTTGCGCGCGGCCCGACGCGTGTACGCCTCACCATCGAAGCCGACATCCGCGAGAACGCGCCGTCCGGCAACGTGATCGCGGAGATTCGCGGGCGCGAGCGACCCGACGAAATCGTGCTTCTCGCCGCCCATCTGGATTCCTGGGACTTGGGCCAAGGCGCAGTGGATGACGGTGCGGGCGTTGCGATCATCACCGCCGCGGCGCGGCTCATCCGCGACCTGCCGCGCCGGCCGCGCCGCACCATCCGCATCCTGCTCGCGGGCGCGGAGGAGAACGGCGTGCATGGCGGCCGCGCCTACGCTGAGGCGCACGCGGACGACAACCACATCATCGCCGCGGAAAGCGATTTCGGCGCCGGGCGCATCTGGCGCTTCCGCTCGCGTTTCGCCGAACCGGCGTTGCCGTACGCGCGCGCGATCCAGCGCCAGCTGGCGCCGCTCGGAATCATCCTGGGCGACAATGCCGCCGGCGGCGGCGCCGACATCGGCGCGCTGCGCGCCGCCGGCGTGCCGGTGGCCGACCTCAGCCAGGACGGGCTCGACTATTTCGACTATCACCACACCGCCAACGACACGCTGGACAAGATCGATCCCGAGGCGCTTCGCCAGAATGTCGCCGCCTGGGCGATCTTCGCCTACCTCGCGGCCGAGAACGATTGGGTGTTCCGCGCCCAGTGATGTCGAAATCGGCGGCGCGCGTCCGTCATAGGGTCATAAGGGAGGACCCGATGAAGACGTTCGCTTTCGCCGCCGTCGCCGCTTTTGCCGCCTTCGCGCAGCCCGCGGCCGCGCAACATCGGATCCAGCCTGCTCCACCGCCGTCCGCGGAGGATGTGCGCGTGATCGAGAGTGCGTCCTGGCTCGCCGGCCGCTGGGTCGGCGAAGGGCTGGGCGGCGAGCTGGAAGAAACCTGGGCGCCGCCGGCGGGCGGCCAGATGGTCGGCCACTTCCGTCTCGTGCGCGATGGCGTGGTGGTCTTCTACGAACTGTGCCTGCTCGATGTCGTCGACGGCGGCCTCAGGATGCGCGTCAAGCATGTCAATCCCGATTTTGTCGGCTGGGAGGAGCGTGACGGTTGGCACGCATTCGATCCGGTGTCGGTGAGCGAAGATGCGCTTTCCTTCACGGGCCTCACGCTCCGCCGCACCGGCGAGGACGCCTTTGAGGCGGTAATCGCCATCCGCTATGCGGACGGCGTGCGCGAAGAGACCCTGCGCATGCGCCGGGCGCCGATGTGACGACGAGGCGGGGCGGGCTCAGAACCAGCCCGCCTCGCGCAGCGGCCTGATGTTGGGGCGGCTGACGGGCGCTTCGGCGCCGCCTTTCAGCATCAGCACCACGCGGTCGCCCTCGCGCCGCGCGCTCTCCACGGCATCCTTCGCCACCCACCAGGAGCGATGCGTCTGCGCGCCTTCGAGGCCCTCGAGTTCGGAAATGGCGTCCGAGAGCCGCATCAGAATAAGATCGCTGCCCTTTGATGTGTGCAGCCGCAGATAATGATCCTCCGCCGAGACCGCGTAGAGAGCCGCGCCCTTCAGCTTCGGCGGCAAGCGCTCGAGGAACCGGATCGTTGGCGCCGCCGCGCCGGCAGCTGGCGCATGCGTCACGCGCCCGGGCCAATTGATCAGCGTCATGAGCGCCGTCATCGCGGCCGAGATCACCAGCACCGGTCCGAAGAAATAGGGCAAGTGCGACAGGACGAGTTCGCGGCGGAACAGTCCTTCGGTGTAAAGCCAAACGCCGAGCGTCGCGGGAATCGAGATCGCGACTGTCAGAACGGCGCCGAATATCCAGGGATTGGCGCCCGCTTTGGGGATTCGGCCAACGAGAACTGACAATGCGTGGCCCAGCACCGCGCCGGCGACGGTGAGGGGGATCCAATAAAGAAGACGCTGCCACAGCGGCAGTTCGCCCGTCTCCACGGCGCCGATCAGCGCCATGAACACGCCGGCCGCCGCCGCAATCCCTAGATTGCGCGCCCAGCGGCGCCACGCGAACGGCTCGCCCTCGGCATTTGGCGAAGCGCCGACTGCGGGCGCCGTCGTTTCGCGCACTTTCTCGGCGTCTTCACGTAGGCGTGGCTGCACGAGCGTCCTTCCTGGTTGAGGCATCTAGCGGACGAATCCGGAGAGCTGAACCCATGACAACGCAGACGGCGCCCGCAAAATGGATCGGCTGGGTCGGCGGCATCGCAGTCGCGGCGATCCTGTTCGGCGCGCTGCTGCCATTCTTCCCGGCCATGCTGGCGCGCCTTGGGAACGTAGCCTGGGACGGGCCTAACTGGTCGCTTTGGGCGCGACTGCCCGCCATCATCCAGCTGCACGTGCTGTCAGCGGTAGCCGCGATGGCGATCGGAAGCGTCATATTCGTTCGGCCCAAGGGCAGGGCCCTGCACAAGACGCTCGGCTGGGGCTGGGTGTTCGCCATGGGCATGACGGCCGTCTCGAGCCTCTTCATCACCGGCCTCAACGGCGACGTCTACTCGCTTGTCCACATCCTCAGCGGCTGGACTATTGTCGCGCTGCCGATGGCCGTGTTCGCCATACGCAATCGTAAGGTGGTCGCGCACCGGCGCGCCATGACCGGAATATTTGTCGGCGGCCTCGTGATCGCCGGGTCCCTGAGCTTTCTGCCCGGACGTTTCATGTTTGAATTCTTCTTCGGGTAGCAGAGCGGCGTTTTTGCCGGTTACGCGCGGGCGGAATCGATTCTAGACACTGGCGGCCCATGGCCAGCCTGCTGCGCAACGTCGCCGCGCTTATCGCCGCCATCGCCATCCTGCAGGTCGCCGGCGGCTTGCTGGGCGTACGCATTCCGCTCGCCTTCACCGCCGAGGGCCATTCGCGCACGGCGCTCGGTCTCGTCGCTGCGTCCTATTCCGCCGGCTTCATGATGGGCGCGATGATCGCCACCGCGCTGCTCGCGCGCGTCGGCCATATCCGCGTCTACGCCGCCTGCGCAGCGATCTTCGCCGTCACGACGCTCATGCTGCACTTCACCTCGGATGTCTGGTCCTGGGGTCTGGCGCGCATGATCGCCGGCATGGCGGTGGCGCTGATGTTCGCCGCGATCGAGAGCTGGATGAATTTCTCCATCGGCGCGCGCGTGCGCGGCGAGGTGATGAGCGTCTACATGGTGCTCACCAAGGCCGCGCTGGCGCTCGGGCCATTCTTCGCGTTCGGCTACGCCCCGCCTGAAGCAGAGCCGTGGATGATCGCCGCGGCGCTGGCGGCGCTGTCGATGGTGCCGGTGTGTTTCACGTCGGCGGCGCAGCCCGACCCGCCCAAGGCGCAGCCGCTCGCTCTGGTCGAGCAATTCGCCACCGCGCCCGCCGCGGTGATCGGCAGTTTCGGCGCGGGCCTGGTGAACGGCGGCGTGCTTGCGCTCGCGCCGCTCTATGCCGCGCAACACTACGGCCCCGGCGCCGCGGCGGAGTTCTATTCGGCCGCATTCATTGGCTCGCTGCTGTTGCAGTGGCCGGCGGGCCGCCTTTCCGACCGCTTCGACCGACGGCTCGTGATTGCCGGCCTCGCCATTCTCGCCGCCGGCTCGGCTTTCGCCCTGGCGCTGTGGAGCGGACACTTGGCGCACTGGTCGGCGGTGTTCTTGTTCTTCCTCTGGGGTGCGGGCGCGCTTTCGTTCTACGGCATCGCCGTCGCGCACATGGCCGACCGCGCCGAGCCGGGCAAACTCGCGCAATCCGCCGCGGGGCTGCTGTTCGTGTGGGCGGCGGGTTCGATCATCGGCCCGCTGATCATGGGACCGCTGGTGGACCTGTCCGGCATAGCCGGCATGTTCTGGTTCGCGGGCGCAGCGGCGCTTCTCGTGACGGGCGCCATGTTCTGGCGGCAGCGCACGCGCGAGGGGCCGACGGCGAAGGAAGAGTTCTCTCCGCAGATCGGCACCAGCGTCGCCGCAGGCGAGATCGCCTATGGCGAAGACAAGCCGGCGGCGGACGCCGCCGCGTCAGGCGAACAAGCCCGCATCTAGCCGCTTGGCCTCAGGCGTGGCCGACATGTAAGAGAAGCGCCGAACGCGAAGGGGCCCCATGAACATCCACGAATATCAAGCCAAAGCCGTCCTCAAGAGCTTCGGCGCGCCCGTGCCGCGCGGCTATCCCGCGTTCACAACGGAAGAATCTATCGACGCCGCCGCCAAGCTCGGCGGCTCGGTGTGGGCGGTGAAGAGCCAGATCCATGCCGGCGGCCGCGGCAAGGGCAAGTTCAAGGAGCCGGACGCCGGCGAAAAGGGCGGCGTGCGCATCGCGTTCAAGCCGGAAGACGTCGGTCTCTTCGCCCAGCAGATGCTGGGGCGCACGCTGGTGACGGCGCAGACCGGGCCCGCGGGCCGCGTCGTCAAGCGCCTCTACATCGAAGAAGGCGTGAAGATCGCCAAGGAATTCTATCTCTCCGCGCTGGTCGACCGCGAGCAGGGGCGCGTAGCGTTTGTGGCTTCCGAAGCCGGCGGCATGAACATCGAGGAAGTCGCGCACGAAACCCCGGAGAAGATCACGACCGTCGGCATCGATCCGCTGACGGGCCCGACGAGCGCCGATACCGGCAAGATCGCCGCCGCACTCGGCCTCTCCGCCGATCTCGCCGCTCAATGCGATGCGCTGGTGAAGCGGCTCTACGATGCGTTCGTGAAGAGCGACATGAGCCTCCTGGAGATCAACCCGCTCATCGTCACGGAAGATCAGCAGCTCGTCTGCGCCGACGCGAAGGTGAGCTTCGATCCCAACGCCGAGTTCCGCCATCCCGAATGGGAGGAGATGCACGATCCCTGCGAAGAAAACGAAAAGGAGATCGAAGCCTCGAAATACGATCTCGCCTATATCGCGCTCGACGGCGACATCGGCTGCCTGGTCAACGGCGCAGGGCTCGCCATGGCGACGATGGACATCATCAAGCATTTCGGCGCCGAGCCCGCGAACTTCCTCGACGTCGGCGGCGGCGCGGACAAGAACAAGGTGGAAGCCGCCTTCAAGATCATCCTCGCCGATCCGAACGTGAAGGGTATCCTCGTCAACATCTTCGGCGGCATCGCCCGCTGCGACGTGATCGCCGCCGGCGTGATCGAAGCGGTGCGCGAGGAGGGCATCACCGTCCCCTTGGTCGTGCGCCTCGAAGGCACCAACGTCGAAGAAGGCAAACAGATCATCCGAGACAGCGGCCTCAACGTGATCCCGGCCGACGATCTGGAAGACGCGGCGCGCAAGATCGTGGCGGCGGTGAAGGGGTGAGGCATGTCACGAGCATGCGCCAAGTCATCCGTGGGCATCGCCGTGGCAGGTGCTCTTGTGCTCGCGCTCAGTCTTCCAGCCGACAACGCGCTTGCTCAAACTGATCGAGGTCTCATTCCGGTAGGCATGGAGTTCTGCATGCTGGCGACGGAGAACCCGCAGCGTGCCTCGGATTTCGCGATCGCGAGAGGCTTTGCCGTGAGTCCGGCCGATAGCGATACGATTACATTCGCGCGATCTGACGAAGGTCCTTTCATGTCGGCGCGCGTGCATCGCCAAGATTCGGGCGATTTCGCCATCGAGTGCGGCTTTCGCGTCGATGCCGTTGGCGAAGTTTCCGGCGAGGAAGTTAGGAGCTTAGCGACAAGATTTAGCCTCGAGTATGACGGCCCGAGGGGCACGACGCACTTTCTGAGGCGCCAAACGCCTCACTTGATAACGATTGTTTATGCACGTTCCGTTGAGGGCCTTCCCCGCCCTGGAGACGGTCGACTGGAGATCGCGCCAGAGGTAATGGAGGAGCATCCTGACGTTTTGGATCGCATATTGCAGGTGTGCGATAAGCTGGGATTTGAGGTGTGGGTTCGTAGCGCATATTCATTGAGCGCAATTGAGCAATAGGGCAGGGACGCATGATCGGCTATCTGACGCTCGGCACGAACGATCTTCTGCGCGCCGCGGCGTTCTACGATGCGATACTCGGCGCCCTGGGCGCTAAGCGCATGATGGAGAGCGAGACGTTCATCGCCTGGGGCGAAGCGGGCGGCGGCGCGGGGTTGGGGATAACCAAACCGTTCGACGGCAAGCCCGCAACGGTCGGCAATGGCATGATGGCCGCGCTGGCGTGCGAAAGCCCGGCGCATGTGGATGAAGTCTACAAGCTCGCGCTGTCGCTGGGCGCCAAGGACGAAGGCGCAGCCGGCCCGCGCCCAGGTCCGCCCGGCTTCTACGCCGGCTATTTCCGCGATCCCGACGGCAACAAGCTCAATGCATTCACGATGGGGCCGGATGGAAAGCGCGCGCACGTTGTCGGCTATGCCACGATGGGCACGAACGACATCAGGCGCGCCAAGTCGTTTTACGGTGCGATTGCCGAAGTGCTTGGTGCGGGATTGGTCTGGGAGATTCCGGAGTCCGTCGTTTGGTCGAAGCCGAATGGCGCAGCGTTCGACATCACTAAGCCGTTCGACGGCAATCCCGCCACCGTCGGCAACGGCGCGATGGTCGCCCTCGAATGCGCCGATCCCGCGCAAGTGGACGCCGTGCACAAGACCGCGCTCGCGCTCGGCGGCAGCGACGAAGGCGCTCCGGGCCAACGCTGGCCCGGCTTCTACGCCGGCTACTTCCGCGATCCGGACAGCAACAAGCTCAACGCCTTCGTGATGGGCTAGGCGGCGATGCGCGCGCTGGCGAAAATCGCATCCACATCCGGCAGCAGCGCCGCGTAATAGTGCTCCGTCGGCGCCAGGAAGAGCAGCAGATGCAGCCGCTCGCCCTGGCGCGCGACCAGCGCCGTGCCGGAAATGTCCAGCCCCTCGGCGGTGCGCGTGGCGATGTCGAACCGCACGCCCGGGACCGCGCCCATGTTCTGCGGCCGCAGCGCGCCAGCTTCCGGACTCTGATACTCCTGCGCCACGCAATCGACCACGAATTCCACCAGTTCGGTGTCGCTCATATCCGCGTGATATGTCGGCCGCGGAGTGTCGCGGTCTCTGGGACGGAGCAGAGACTCGCCAGGCCTGAGCGCGGCGAGGTAAAGCCGGTTGAGCTGTGGGCCGTCGATGGACAGTAGCTTGACGTTGCGTGGCCTAGGACTCGGCAGCAGGAACGTGATGTCCGACCATTCGCGCGACAATGTAATGGTCGCCCCGGCATTTTCGACCGGGCCGTTTACAAGCCGACCTGTGGCGCAACCCGCTATGAACAGCGATGTACCTGCTGCGCCCAGCAGCAGTGCGCGTCGCGTCGTTTTCATTGCGCCCCCCTTTCGGTTAGCTGTGCGAGCCGCGCTTCTATCAGAGCACGGTCTTGCGCCTCTGGCGCACGCTCTAGATAGGTCGAAAAACGCTCCGCAGCGCTTCCCACTGCACCGTCGCGGAATTCCAGATCTCCCAATTCGCGCCAAGCGGCTGCAGGTGCGTCGGGATGGGTAATAGCGTTGAGATAATGGGTCATCGCTCGTGCACGGTCACCGTCGCCACGACGTAGCCGATACACCTCACCGCGATAGAATTCGACGACGCCAAGATCCTCGCCGTGCCGACCTAGACGATCGAGCAAATGCAACATCCGTCCGAAATCTCGACGGCGCAAATCTGCGCGCAGCCATGAATCGAGGAACGGCCGGATCGCTGCGCGATAACGCTCCCGGTTGGTCTCGCCCGTCGGCTGTCCCGCTGCACGAGCACGCAGCGCTCTGAGGCGAGCTTCTGTGAGGGGATGGGTATTGAATATGCTAGAGCGCGCCTCGGATCGCCTTACGTCCGGATCGTCTGAAGCCTCTTGTTCTGCCATGTTGTTAGCCCACATGGCGACCGCTGCCGCAGGGTCGTATCCAGCCGCCACCATGCGATCGAAGCCAAAAGCATCGGCCTCCGCTTCATTCTCTCTGCTGAAGCCAAAAATCGATGCGATCGTTGCAAGATGTATGGCGTCAATAAGGTGCCCAGTGGCCTCCAGGATATCCTGTGCCGCCTCCGGATAGTTCGTGGCCGCGTCGATGCCTGCAACAGCAACGCCCGCACTGACAACCAACGCAATGTTCATTCGCGTACGCGTGGCGCGCCAGTGCTCGATGCTGTGGTCTTCGGTGTAATGAGTGCCTTCGTGCCCTAATAAGAACGCCAGCTGGGCTTCATTCTCAATTCTGAGCAGAATGCCTGTCCACACCTCCGAGTAGCCGTTGGGAGCCATCAGTGCATTCGATAATGGAATATCCATCACGTAGAAGCGCAGCTCAGCGCAACGGTCAGGCATAATTCGACATGATACTTGGCTCATGTATGCCGACAGAGAGTCATCATCCACAAGCCTAGCCGAAGCGCGCGCACGCGCTTCGGCCCGGTCCATCTCGAACCATAGGCCGGCCTCGTCCGGCTCCATTTGGGAGCGATCCACATTAGCTGGAGGCACCGTTTCTTGCGCTTCCGCAAGCGGGACGAAGCTGACCAGCACTAGCCAAGCGGCAACGACAGAAATGCGTTTCACAGCGGCACATCCCTTAGCAGAGAAGCTGTCAGCGATGCTGCACCTTCAGTGGTTCGCATATCCTGGTTTGGCGTGGCTGTGGCGACGTTGAACCAAATCACGTTGCCGGTGCGAAGATCAACGAGTGAGGCAAAGACTTGTTGGCCGCCGAGGGGCACGGCGGCGCCGAGCGCCGCCATGCCAATCATAACCATGACTCGCCCGGAACTCGCGTAAGAGCCGCTAGCGGAAATGAACAGGGCGTAGTCCGCATTGTGCGCAGTGGCGATTTCCTGAGCACCCGTTCCTAATGTCCAATCGAAGCGGTCGCGTCGGGTGGGAATTGGCAGTCGCATGTAGTCGATCGCGATGATCGAAGAGCCCACGGCCTCGTGCAGTCGAATGATTTGGCCAACGCGTCCGTCCATCGCAGTGGCGGGGTCGAGATGGCTTATCGAATGCGTGCGCGACTGAAGCGTGGATGTGAGTGCAGCAGTGAGATTCTCACGTCCGGCCTGCGACCAGTCTGCCCTAGACTCCTGAAGGCCAGCTGCAGTTAACATTGACAACCGCACATCGGGCGTCATTACCAGCACGCGTGACCCTGCTGGCGGCGGCTCGAATTGACCGGTGAACGTTCGGGGCGCCGACGTTGCGCACGCAGCGAGAACCAGCAGCGCTGAGAGCGCGCAGAGCTTCTTGAGCATTCCCTCCCCCTTGGAATGTTATGGCGCCGCAACCCTAGCGGGCCCGTATGGGCTGTCTAGGGGTGCGTGGCCTAGCTGTGAAATCTGAGCGGGTTGTTCACGGGAGCTGATCCGGGGAAGCTGGTGGTTGCGAAGCCAACCATCCTCTTCGGAGACCCCCGTGAACGCGCACAAGAATGCCAGAACCACGCCCTATGTTCGAGAGCTGATGGCGGTTCGCCGTCGGGAAGGCTGGTCGGTCGGCGAGATCGCTGAAGCCGCCGGCGTCTCGGCACGCACGGTCTACAAATGGCTCGCCCGCAACAGCGCCGAGAACCGCTCGAGCCGGGCGCGGCGCATCGCCAACCGGCTCGCCGACCCGCTCATCGCCGAGATCGCCGCCTTGCGCCGTCAACGCATGACTGGCGCCGCCATCGCGCGCAGACTGAGGCTGCCGCGCTCCACCGTCGCCGCTTGGCTCAATCGCCTGGGGCTGGGAAAGCTGAAGCTCTTGCATCCCAAGCCGCCGCCGCAGCGCTACGAGCGTCAGCGCGCCGGCGAGATCGTCCATATCGACATCAAGAAACTGGGTCGTTTCAACAAGATCGGCCACCGCATTGGCGGCTATCGTGAAGCTCAGCCGCGCTCCCGCGGCGCCGGCTTCGATTTCGTCCATGTCGCGATCGACGACGCCACCAGGCTCGCCTACGCCGAAATCCTGCCCGACGAAAAGCAGGAGAGCGCCGCCGCGTTTCTGCAACGTGCGCTCAAATGGATGCGCGCTCACCGCATCAGCGTCGAGCGCATCATGACCGACAACGGCTCGGCCTATCGTTCGAAGCTGTTCGCCGAGACGCTGCGCGATGCCGGCCTGCGTCATCTCTTCACCCGCCCTTACACGCCGCGCACCAACGGCAAGGCCGAACGCTTCATCCAGACGCTGTTGCGCGAATGGGCCTACGCCAAGCCCTATGCCTCATCCGGACGCCGCAATGCCGCGCTGCCTCATTTCATGGACCGCTACAATCGCCGACGGCCGCATGCTAGCCTGGCCGGACAAACGCCAGCCGATGCGCTTCAGCTCAAACGCTGAACAACCCGCTCAGAAACGACAGCTAGGGCGCTGTTGGAGTCTCGGCAGGCGTCGCTTCGACCGTCGGTACCTGCCGCGGACACAGGTCGGTCCCGCTGGCGCTCGCGCAGTTGACGATGGACGCTTCGTCCGCGTCCGGCGCGTAGATGACGAGCCAGTGTTCGCGCGGGTCCATGCGCGCCAAGCTGCGCAGTTCGCCGCAATTGACGGAATAGACGGCGGCGCCTTTGTAGGCGGCGTAGATCGAATCCGGCGAAACATTATCGGGAATGACGCCGCGCGATTCGGTCGCCCGCACCGCTGTGCACACCGGCTGCGACTCCGGATGCGCCTGCTGATAGGCCACGAGGTGCTGATAGGCGGTGATAAGCTGATCCGTCGGCGATTGCGCCTGGATCGTCTGCATCAGCGACGTCGGCGCGGCTGGCGCATCTTCCTTGGGCGCCTCGGCCTGTCCGCAAGCGGCGAGCGCCAAGGCTGCGCAGGCGGCGAAATAGTGCAGTTTCATAAGATGGCCTCCCTCAGCGCATGTTCCACTCGTCCGACGCGCCGCCGTCAAGTCCAATTAGGGACTCGGGATTTGGGACTTGGGACCCGGCGCCGTCATTAATTGAGCAGTCGCGAGCGGAGTCTATTCAACATCCGTCCGAGGTGATCGACCTGCTCATTCAGCGGCTCCACGGTTTGTGGTGTTAGCAATCCCGTACGCGTCGCCAGCAACAGCAGCGTCTCTGGTTCTGCCGTCGATCCCAGCGCAATACTGAGACGCGCGAGCGTTGCCTTCGGCAATATTCGCCGGAACGGACACGGCGGCTCTCAGCATCTGCGATGTCAGCCTGTACTCCTCCTGTTTGGGCATTTGCTTCACCGCGGCGTACACCGCTTCAGCCACCTCCATCGCCTTCACCCATACGTCTAGCTGCTTATAATGAGTAATCACCACGGTCTCCCCAGTTCACATCCGAGTCCCCAGTCCCTAGTCCCTAGTCCCGAGTGAAGCCATGATCGAAAGGCGACCCTTCGACAGCCTGGGCAAGTTCGACGCCGACTGGTTGGCGGCGCGCTACCACTTCTCGTTCGCCGGCTATCGCGATCCGGACCGCGTCCACTGGGGCGCGCTGCGGGTCTGGAACGACGACACGATCCAACCGAGGACCGGTTTTCCGCCCCACCCGCACTCCAACATGGAGATCATAACCTACGTGCGCTCAGGCGCGATCACGCACCAGGACTCGATGGGCAATCGCGGCCGCACCGAAGCCGGCGATGTGCAAGTCATGAGCGCCGGCGCCGGCGTCACGCATTCGGAATACAATCTCGAGGACGAGGCGACGACCATCTATCAGATCTGGATTTTGCCGAAGCAGCAGGGCGGCGAACCGTATTGGGGCGCGGCGAAGTTTCCGAAGGGCGATCGCGCCGGCGCGCTGGTGACGCTCGCGTCCGGATTTGACAACGATCGGAAAAATGGCGCTCTGCCGATCCGCCAAGACGCCCGCGTGCTGGCGGCGACGCTGATGGCCGGCCAACGCGTCGAATATGCGTTGGCGCCCGATCGTTTTGCGTATCTGGCTTTGGCCAAAGGTTCGGCATCGGTGAACGGCGTAACGCTCAATACACGAGACGGCGCAGCCGTTCGCGACGAACAGAGCATCCGCATCGAAGCCGAGGACGATGTCGAAGTCGTGCTCGTCGATGCGCCACAGGTCTGAACGAGCGCTTGAACTCAGCCGGCGGCGGACTGCGGCATAACGCGCGCGACGCGTATCTCACCCGCTTCTCACGATGCATTTACCCTCTGTTTGCTTCGCCCCGTTCTAATCGCCGTTGGGGGAAGCAAGCATGACGGCGTTGAGCCAAGTCCACGTGCTGGTGGCCGATAATAATGAGCGGATGCGTCTGCTCGTGCGCTGCCTGTTGCGCGCGGGCGGTCTGACCAAGATCAGCGAAGCCGGAACGGCGGCGGACGCATTCGAAATCATGCAGCGCCGCCGGGTCGACCTCGTCATCGTCGAGTGGACGATGCACCCGGTCGACGGCATCGCCTTTACGCGCATGCTGCGGCGGGGCAACTCCAGCCCCAACCCGTATGTGCCGATCCTAATGCTGACATCGCATGCGGAAGCGTCGCGCATTGCCGCCGCGCGCGATGCGGGCGTTACCGGCGTCATCAAGAAGCCTCTCAGCACCCGCTTGTTGTTCGATCGCGTCGCCGGCGCGCTAAACGACGCCCGCCCGTTCATTCACAGCGCGGACTTCTTCGGCCCGGATCGCCGGCGCGGAACGCCCGCCGATTATGCGGGTCCGTTCCGCCGCGCGACGGATCCCGAAGCGATGCAGACCATAGACCTCGACGATCTCCGCGTGGCCTGACTGCGAGCGGGCCTTGCCGCCCGCCGCACGAGCGCGCAAAGCTGGGCGCGTTCCCCCGGGGAGAGGTCCGCATGCCCAAATTGCTTGCAGTCATGCTGCTGATGCTGCCGCTGACGGGCTGCCTCGTCGGCGCCGCCGTGGGCGCCGCCGGCGCCGTCGTCGGAACCACCGCCGGGGTCATTGTGGGCACGACAGGCGCGGTTATCGACGCTGTTATCCCCGATGGCGATGAGGATGACGACGACTAGAAATTGGGCTGACCGGTGACGACATCGTGAGTGGCTTCGCGCGGCGAAGTCATGCATTTTACCGTCGAACACTGGAGAGGTTTCCATGCGCCTGATTCCTGCCCTCTGCGGATTTGCGGCGTTTGCATTCGCTCAAGGCGCTGGCGCCGTGACGTTGGCCCCGGTCTCGTTTTCGCAGGAGTTCGAAACTGCCCTGAACGAGGACATCGGCGTACGCGAGGGCGCGTATCTCAGCCGCGAGGTGCAGAACGCGATTGGCGCCGCGCTCGCCCGCCGCGGCGTCGCCGTGGGCGCCAATGGCGGCACGATCGAGGTCGTGATCGTCGACGCCGATCCGAACCGGCCGACCATGCAGCAGCTCGCCAACCAGCCGGCGCTCGATTACATCCGGTCCTTCTCCATCGGCGGCGCCGAGCTGCGCGCGGTACTGCGCGGTGCGAACGGCGAAGTGCTCTCCCAGGTGAGCCACCGCGGCTACAACCATACGATCGAGGATGCGAGCAACTTTTCCCCGACGACATGGAGCGAAGCGCGGCGCGCCATCCGCCGCTTCGCCAACAAGGTCGCCGACGCCTACGTCGCCCATGCGGGACGATAGTCGGCCGCGCTAGGGCGGGTACGGCCCCGAATCCCCGTTCTCGCCCCGCCCGCCCTGACGCTTTTCCAGCGAATAGCGAATGGCGAGTAGCGAATGGGGCACGCCGGTATGTGCCGCGCATCCTTCCCTATTCGCCACTCGCCATTCGCCCGTTTCAGCGAATGCCAAGCAGCTTGTGCGCCTGCAGACTCAATCGCCAGCGCGGGTGCGCGAGGCAGTAGGCGACGGCGGCGCGCGTGTTGGCTTCGCGCGCGGGACTGTCCATCGGCTGCAAAAAGAAGTGGTCGAAGGCCAGGCCTTCATATTGCTCGGGCTCGGCCCCCGATTGCGGGAAGACGAGCTTTAGCTCATTGCCGCTGCGCTGCACGAACGCGGCGCCCGATTTCGGACTGACGCAGATCCAATCGACGCCCTTGGGCGCGGCGACGGTGCCGTTGGTCTCGACCGCGATCTCGAACCCCTGCGCATGCAGCGCCTCGATCAGCGGCGCATCGAGCTGCAACAACGGCTCGCCGCCCGTGCACACCACATACGGCGCGCCGCCGCCCGGCCAGAGTTTCGCTGCGACGCGCGCCAGCGCCGCCGCCGTGTCGAACTTGCCGCCGCCGTCGCCATCAGTGCCGACGAACTCGGTGTCGCAGAACGTGCAGATCGCGTCTGCGCGATCCTGCTCGCGCCCGCTCCACAGATTGCAGCCCGCAAAGCGGACGAACACCGCCGGCCTCCCAGCCCGCGCGCCCTCGCCCTGCAGCGTGTAGAACATCTCTTTGACGGCGTAGGTCATCGAGGACCGCCCGCGCCCTCGCTGGCGGTGCGGCCAGCGGTCCAAGAGAACCAGCCCTTCGCGCGCAGCTCGCACGCCGAACATGCGCCGCAGCCATAGCCCCACGCGTGGTGACGCGCGCGGTCGCCTTCGTAGCAGGTGTGCGTGTGCTCCAGGATGATCTCCACGAGATCGTCGCCGCCGAGTTCGTGCGCAAGCGCCCAGGTCTGCGCCTTGGTGAGATGCATCAGCGGCGTTTCGATTCTGATCGGCCGCTCGAGGCCGAGCGCGAGTGCGCGCTCTTGCGCGTCGATCGTGTCGCGCCGGCAATCGGGATAGCCGGAGAAATCCGTTTCGCACATGCCGCCCACGAGCATGTCGATCCCGCATCGGTACGCCTGCGCCGCGGCGACGGTGAGGAAAACAAGGTTGCGGCCAGGCACGAAGGTCGTGGGTAAGCCGCTCTCGGCCATCTTGATCGCACGGTCAGCGGTGAGCGCGCTTTCGGCGATCGCGCCGTAGCCGGAGATGTCGATCAACACGTCGTCGCCGAGGCGCGCGCGCCACTGTGGGTTGAGCAGTGCAATGGCCTCCCGTAACGGCGCGCGCTGCTCCAATTCCACCGCATGCCGCTGGCCATAGGCAAAGCCGATGGTCTCGACGCGCGCGTAGCGCGACAGCGCCCAGGCCAGGCACGTGGCCGAATCCTGGCCAGCGGAGAACAGAACGAGCGCGGCGTCCTTCATGCGCTAAGTTATAGGTACGGAGAAAGGCGCGCGCGATGGAGACAGTCACCCTTTATTCCACTTGGCCCACCCTGGAGAGCGCCGAAGCGGCCGCGCGCACCCTGTTGGAGCAGCGCCGCATCGCGCCTGCGCCAACATCGTGCATGGCGCGCGCTCGCTGTTCCGCTGGGATGGCGACATCCAGGCAGAAGCGGAGGTGCTGATGTTTGCCAAGACCACGGCGGCCGGCGCGGCCGCCGCCCGCGATCTTATCCTGCGCCTGCACCCTTACGAGGTCCCCTGCCTGACGGTGCTCCCGATCCGGCCCGAGGGGAGCAATCCCGCCTTTCTGGATTGGGTCGCGCAAGAGACCGCTTCCCCCGCGTGACTGTGGCCCGCCGGCCTCAGCTAACAACCGCGTGACGCTGGCGTCAGGTTAAAGCCGCGCGGCCCGTTGACAGCACCCCGGGGCCGCCCTGCTATAGCGGCCACAGGCCGGGCGCGGGGGACAGGGACCCCCGGCTGCCCTTTGTGCCGATGGAGCTGCCGCGGCCGCCCACAGAAGGCGGGCTGGGTACTGGGAGGACGGCGATGAAAGCTAAGGCGAATTGGACTCGGATTCTGCTCACGGGCGCTTCGCTCGCGGCGATGGGCGCGTTCAGCCCGGCACTGGCGCAGGACGAGGACGTCTCTGACGAGATCGTGGTGACGGCCACCGGCCGGACCGCGGCGCTGCAGGACGTGCCGGTCGCGGTGACCGCCGTCCCCGGCGATCAGATTGAAAATACAGGCGCCAGCGACCTGCGCGACCTGACGCAGGTGGCGCCATCCTTCAACATGGGCACCGGTCAATCCAGCGCCACCGGCACCACCGCCCGCGTCCGCGGCATCGGCACCGGCTCCGACAACCCCGGCTTCGAAGCCGCCGTCGGCATCTTCATCGACGGCGTCTATCGCGCCCGCGCTGGCGCGGCGATGGCCGACCTGCCGGAACTGGAGCGCGTCGAAATCCTGCGCGGCCCGCAAGGCACGCTGTTCGGCCGCAACACCTCCGCCGGCGCCATCAGCGTCATCACCGCCGGCCCCGATTTCGCGCCCGGCATGTCGCTTGAAGCCAACTTCGGCGTTGACGATCTCGAAGAAGTCGGCACGCGCGCCATGGTCAACATGCCGCTCAGCGACACGTTCGCGGTGCGGGTCGACGGATCGATCCGCGCGCGCGACGGCTACATCACCGATCTCATCTCCGGCGACGACATCAATAACCGCGACCGCTACACCGCACGCGGGCAGGCGCTGTGGGACATCAGCCCGAACGCATCGTTGCGCGTGATTGTCGACGCCGCCGGCACGGACGAAGTGTGCTGCGGCATCACGCCGTTGATCTACGGCACCACGCAAGGAGCGATCCAAGCCTCCTTCCTGGCGCTTGGGCAGCCGGGCAATGCCGCCGCATCCACGCCGGCGATCAATCCCGAGGGCCGCGGCATGACCGTCACGCCGGGCCGCACCTATCTCGAGCAAACCGACGAATGGGGCGCGTCGGCGCAGCTCGACTGGGACATCGGCGGCGTCAACTTCACCTCGATCACCGCCTATCGCGACTGGGAAGCCAGGCGCAATCAGGACATCGACTTCAACCTGATCGACATCGCTTATCGCCAGGGCCTGGAAGTCGGCTTCGAGAACTTCACCCAGGAATTCCGCCTGCAGGGCGAGACCGGCCGCCTCAACTGGCTCGTCGGCCTGTTCTACGGCGACGAGGAGATGTTCTACGACGACACCATCCGCATCGGCGCGCACTCGAGCCTCTATTCGAACGTCGTCACTATCGGCAGCACGACCTGCGAACTCTACAACTTCAGCGCCGCGCCATCGCTCTTCCAGTGCGCGGCGTTGTCGCCGCCGCTCAACGTCTTCAATCCGGGCCTGATCCTGGCGGTGAATTCGGTCAACGCCGGCCCGAACGCTGGCCACCTCACGCCGAACCCGAACGGTTCAGGCCAGACGCTGGATAGCTGGGGCGTCGACACCCAAAGCCTGTCGGTGTTCACGCACAACGAGTTCAGCTTCACCGATCAGCTCGTGCTCACCGTCGGGTTGCGCTACAATCAGGATGAAAAGGACCTGAGAGCGTCGCTCAATAGCGTCTCCCCGAGTTGCCTCACCTTGCAGCAGATGGAAACGGCCACCGATCCCCACATTCCCGGACCGGGCGGCCTCGTCAGCGTGCTGCAAGCCGGCGCCGGTTCGGCTTTGATGAACCTTGCCTGCAACCCGGCGATCAATCCGATCGCCAACGGCAGTTGGACTGGCAGCGCGGACGAGGAAGAGTTCAGCGGCACGATCTCGCTGGCCTACCACCTCAACGATGACGTCATGATCTACGGCGGCTACTCGCGCGGTTACAAGGCCGGCGGGTTCAACGTCGATCGCTCGGGCTTTGCCATTACCCCCGCGCTGACCAACGCCGCGCTGCTGAATACGGGCCAACTGCATTTCGAACCGGAGTTCACAGACTCCTATGAAGTCGGTGTGCGCTCCACGCTGTTCGGCAACACAACGGCGAACCTCACGGGCTTCTATCAGGAGATCCACGATTACCAGCTGAACGCCTTCAACGGCTTCAACTTCATCACCCGCAACATTCCCGAAGCGATCAGCCAGGGCGTGGAGCTGGAAGTTGCGACGCGCCTGACCGACAACCTCACGATCGCAGGCGGCGTCACCTGGAACGACGCGTTTTACGACAGCGAAGTGCGCTTCAACCCTCTGACGGCGGGGCTTGGCCCAGCCGATCCCAACGCCGTCTTTTCCGGCCAGCCGTTCGCGTTCGCGCCAGAGTGGGTGTCGACGGCCAGCATCACGTACGAGATGCCGATCGGCGGCGACATGCGGGCGCTGTTCTATCTCGACGGTCGCTACAACAGCGAATATCGCACGCAGACGCTGGCGCGCGATCCGCTGGGCCGCACCGACAACGACTCGTATACGATCTTCAACGGCCGCATCGGCATCGGCCCGAACGACGAGCGCTGGTCGATCGAACTTTGGGGCCGCAACCTCACGGATGAATTCTATTATGTCGGCGCCTTCCAGCCGCCGCTGCAGAACTCCTTCGTGATCTACCCGAACGAGCCGCAGACCTACGGCGTCACGCTGCGCGCACGTTACTGAGCGCCCAGCAGAGCCAACTTTCGACGGCCGGAGCGAAAGCTCCGGCCGTCTTGCTTTGCTCTTGGACCCCCGGCGTCCCTTGTCCGCCTGCGCCAAGGGCAAGGGACGCCGACGCTCCAAGAAACAACGATAAGCACCCCCGCTCTTGTCGACTTTGCGCGGCTAAGCCTCTGAAAACACGCGAGCTGGGAGCGATCGAATCCGACGGATAGAGCATCGTGCTAGGATGGCCTCGTTCTGACAGGGAGGAATTCGAAGACGTCCGAAGCTTCTGAATGTCAGAACATCGGCCGGCGCGGCAGGCGTCGCTTCGTCCTCCGAACCCCGGATTAAATCCGGGGGAAGGAGGACGTTGAGGAAGTCCGGTGGGACCTACACTCCATCGGGCGAAGCGAACGGCGCTTGCATTGCTCGCGGGGCATGAAACCGCGAGGCCCAGCAGAGTTCGGACTTTGCTGACGCGCTGAACCGGCTCGTGGTCATAAGGAGCTAAGGCCGC
>Ga0209172_10000247_pt1 | contig 156976 bp, 127 predicted proteins | sample LarsenN4metaG_FD_184113 | JGI IMG/M metagenome (GOLD analysis project Ga0209172, IMG submission 184113) | Hot spring sediment bacterial and archeal communities from British Columbia, Canada, to study Microbial Dark Matter (Phase II) - Larsen... ...
CAACTGTTCGGGCTGCTGCACGAAGGACACGGCGACCCTTGCTGCACGACGGTCTCACGAGGACCTGCCGACTATCGGCCTGCCGTGTCCTTCCCTAATCATACTAGCCGACAGCGGGTACGCGCCGGCAAATTCGCGAGTCTGTATGGGATGGTTGCTTGGCAAATTGACTTGGCATCCTCCCCCCCCGCTGCGGCTAACGCAAACCGTTAGCCGCCAAAGGCGCGAGGAATGAAAAATGGTTGACTCTATATGGACGATTTGATACAACTCGCCAAGTTGATTCACACGCGAAATCAAACTGAGCGCGAGATCACCGCATTGATTGGTCGCCCTGCGGCCATTGGGCATATTGGCGAGTACATCGCCGCACGAGTCTTCAACATCGCGCTTGAGCAATCCGCCTCACACAAAAGTAGTGATGGATATTTCCGTGACGAACCTTTGAAGGGGCGTACAGTCAACATCAAGTGGTATGCCTTTCAAGAAGGAGTACTTGACATCACGCCTGAATCTCTTCCTGATTACTATCTTGTGTTAACTGGGTTGAAATCAGGCGCAATGACATCCCGCGAGCGTGTTCGCCCCTGGACGATTGAAAAGGTTTTTCTATTCGATGCACAATCGCTTGCCAATGAACTGAAACTCACGGGTGCAAAAATGGGCATCGCAACCAGTGTGCGGCGGCATTTGTGGGAAAAAGCAGAAATCTATCCCGCAGGTCACAATGATTTGTTTCAATTATCCCAAGTCCAGCGCGATGCATTAGCGTTGTTTCGTTTGGAGAAAGGCGGCTAACAATGCGTGCAGCTGACGGTGGGTACGCCGCGCGTTTTTTGAGCTTTTTTCGGGCTTTAGGCTTTTTCCGTTTCGACGGCGAGTCTACGCTCGCCACCCACCGCAGCTAACGCGAGCCGTTGGGCGGCGATCCTCGACAATAAGGGTTGTGTAATGTTCGACCAGATTGATTTATGAAGATGAATGTTGATTCCGCACATAAAAGTAGTTGGGAGATTGCAGAAGTTGTGTTTGGGATTCCATTTCTTGTGAGCATCGCCTTACACTTCATGATCCCATTTTCCTTGTCTCAAGGAATTTTTAGACCAATCATGATCTCTGTAGGAATTGTTTTGATAATCATCGGCATAGTTTTGGTGGTTGTAACACGCCGTGAGTTTGCACATTTCCGCCAACCCACAGATCCCGGTCATCCTACAACGAAGGTTATTAAAACAGGCGTGTTTTCCATCTCCAGAAACCCGCTCTATCTCGGGGGCGTCCTTGTACTTTTCGGTATTGCCTTGGCGCTGAATATGCTTTGGGCAGTAGTTATGCTTGTACTTTCAATGATTCTCTGCCATTACATTCTGATCCTTCCTGAGGAACAATACTTGGCAGCAAAGTTCGGCGACGAGTACAAAGAATACGTTGCTACCGTTCATAGATGGCTAGGTCGTAAATGAATCGTCAAACCATAAACCAATTTATGTCAAAACGCCGCCCAACAATGCGTGCAGGCGGACTTGGTGGTACGCGCCGCGCTAGAACCGCCGTCTGGGCGAGGAGCTTTTTTCCGTTTCGTCGGCTGGGTCTCCCACCAAGCCGCTAACGCGAGCCGTTGGCACGCCCTTTGCACAACAGAAAAAAAACGAGCGATACGCCCACATCTACTTATAGGTGAAAGATATGAGCACTTGGAAAAGAATAGCTGTTCAATTATTCCCTGAATATTCTTCAGGTTTGGACGCCTTTCAAAAACCTCATATGAATATTTATCAAGTATTTTTCAGGTTTGAAGAAGATATTGACAAATATATTGAAGCAAACAATCAAGAAATTCTGGCGAAAATTTTCAAGTTCACTGAGTGGTGTTTTGAGCAAAGAAAAAGCAATCGTGATATCTGGAACGCCGCTGCCACTGCGTTTTTGGAGCATTTGGCAGATAAAGATGAACGCGCCGAAATAATTCCTCTTTGGGTAAAACCCGACGTTTTTCTTGACATGAAAGACGAGTTCAAGAAAAGGCGTGAACGCAAGGGCGTAGGAAAGTTTCAGATTTTGTTGAAAAAATACAACCAAGCAAATTCGACGAACTTTCAAGAATGAGGTTGCCGCTGATAAAATGTGTTTGTAAAAAGGCAACGCGTATTTTAAAATCAAAAGCGTGCCAACACAGCGTGCACCCGACGTGTGGGATTCTGCGGCATTTTCAAGCATTTTCCTGGCTTTGGTTTTTTCCCGCTCTCAGAGCGAATCCACACTCCGCCCTCACGCGGGTAACGCAAACCGTTCGGCGGCACGTGCAAAGACAGAATACCTTGACATAGATATATAGAAATAAAGGCATTATGTGCTTTCCATGTTTTCTAAATATCTTCCAAAATTGTTAGCCTTCTTGTTTGTAAAGGTGACGATTATCTTTTCTCTATATCATGCAATACACAAATAAAAGGAGCTATATGAAAAGTAAACACATCATACTTATAGGGGTTATTATTATTCTGTTCGCAATAGCTGGCACTTGGAGCATAACAACCACAAATGCTGAGGCTTACAAGCACCCTAAGCCTTCCCCAACGCCAGAAATATTAGAAACAGGACAATATCGTTTTGCTGATGATAAAGCAGGCTATTCTTTTACTTATTACCCTGAAAGTCTTTCTATAACTATAGGTAAAGATAAGGGTGAAAAATTTAATCATTTATCAATTCAGTTTACTCAAATACAAGGGGCTGGCTATCAAGGAATGGTATTGTATGTATTGCCAAACCCCAAAAATCTCTCTACAGAGGAATTCTTATTAAGCGAATTTACTGGAAAATGGAAAAAGCAACCGACACCAACAAGCCTAGATAAATCAAATCTAGGAAAGTATTTTAATATTGATGAGTTTACAGCAATAAAAACATCCGCTCCCACATTCCTAGAAATTCCAAATGCGCCGTATTTTGTTTATATAGCCTATGGAAACAAAATTATTGGGACAGGTCCTATATATGGGCTTATGAACGCATCCAAACTAACGCCTGAATCGGAAGCGATCTTTGAGCAGGTCTTGCAAACTCTAAATTTAGTCCCATAAAACCCAATTTGTGCAACATAAGGATTTTTTATGAAAACAAAAGTATTTAAGGCTTTGGTTTTATTTCTGATTGTTACATCAATGGCTATTCAAGAAACAAAAGCCATGTCTCTTCTCGACAATAGTATCTTATACCAAGTAGAGACTATAGCATCATCATTTTCTCACCCCCCTCGGTTACGAAAATCATATTCTATACACACCTCGACAAACCTATGATAATAACAATGCCTTAATAGAAGACACTGATTATGGAGCAAAAAACCCTGATTTAGATAATCCAGACACATGTTTCAATCTTGATTGGCGAGAATTATTTCACGCAGGCGAAGATTTGTATTATCCAAATCGCGAGACTGACTCTGCAGGTCACGAAGTAACGGCAACTGCAAATGGAACGGTCATTGAAGTCACGCCTGATGGTTGGCCAGGAAGGGGTATTATTATCGAACATACCCTGTCTTCAGGAGAAAAAATATATTCTGTATATTTGCATGTCGACTCGGTTCAGGTTAGTAGTGGCAACGTTGTAACAGAGGGGCAAGTTTTAGGGTACATAATCTATCAATCATATTCAGGTTTATATCCTCAGTATCATCAAGATTCTTTAGGAAATGTAATATCCGATTCTCATTTGCATTTTGAAATTCGATATTTTCCAGATGCTCGAACTATTTATTCCGAATATCCTGAGTGTAATTATGATGATGGCGTAGGTCGTGGATACACTCACCCTGATGTTTATCCTGACAACTTTCCTATAACAGGTCAGGGATATACAGATCCAACTGACTTTATTAATAATTTTTCCTCGAATTCGTCTACTCCTACTCCGACTTTGCCACCTTCACAAACTACTAACTCCTCCATCACACAAGGCAGTAACGATGGAGGCATTAACCCCACGCCATGCGAATTTACTCTTGAAGATAATGAAGTGTATTTAGGTGCTTGTTTCGATGGCGGGGATATTACCAGCGGTTTTCGTTTTGAAAATATTCAAGTGCCGCGTAACGCCAATATTGAAAACGCTTATGTTCGTTTTACTGTAGATGGAGAATATACCACTCCAATTCAGGTGCAAATTAACGGCGAAGCCAGCGGAAACCCACTCATTTATAGCGAAGCAAGTCCGCCTACAAATCGCGTTAAAACATACAATTCGGCTTTATGGAATATCACCGAAACTTGGAATCTTGGGGAACTATACAATACTCCTGACCTTTCCGCGATTATTCGTGAGATTGTTATTCGAGATGATTGGAATCCTGGGCAACCCATTTCATTGATTATCTCAAATGCTGGCTCAACAGATGTACGCCGTGTGATTGGTTTTGAAAGAGCAGAAAGCGACCCTGATTTAGAAACAGCAGAGTTGATTATTACCTATAACACAAATCCAACACCCACACCAACTTCACAACCGCCCAATTCAACACCTTTACCAACGTCCACGCCAATTATTATTCAACCAACTTTTACACCCTTGCCTATTACTCCTGAACCAACTAACCCACCACCAGCAGAGGTTCCGTGGATATGTTCAGTTTGCGGAATTGGTTGTCCAGCCTCAGCGCAACGATTAAGTTCGGATTCTGTAAGTACTTATGGCACACCTACTGCCACGCCGTACAGCAGTACACTTACACCGCAAACATCCTCTTTACGAATTACCGAGTCTATTGAACTTACTGATTTGTTATATCGTGTTCGTGATGAACTCTTGAATACAACCCCTGAAGGTCAAAGATTGTCCGATTTGTATTACGCATACATTCCTAATATTGTACAGGTTTTGATAGCACACCCTGAATTATCTGATTCAAGTTTTGAAACTATGAATCTATTCGCCCCATCATTACAGGCTTTGTTAGATGGAAACGGCGATTCTGTTGTAATCACAATCGAACAAGTACAAGGGCTTCAATCTTTCCTTTATGCGCTTGTCCAATATGGAGATGAAGACTTGCAATCCGTAATTTTGGCTGAATTGGAAAAACATCCATTAGAAAACCTTATTGGGTTGACAATGGATGGAGCATGGGTTCAGATAAACGGTTATGAATTTGAATGGTTACAACCGCTTGGAAATGCAAATCCATATGCAACAAAACAAGGAAATACGATACCTATAAAATTCTCTATCACAGATTTTGAAAATAATTTTTTAGAAGATGAAACCGTTTATTTGCAAGTTGTAGATTTAAATGGAAATGTGGTCATTGCTCCTGTTCAGGTAAGCAACAATCCAAACACTGGTATAAAGATTCAAGGAAATCAATATCATTACAATCTCAAAACGAAGGATTTGCCAGTCGGTTCTTATACTTTGGAAGTGTTTTACAACAATGGAATTCAATCGGAGATAAAAACAATCGTTCTGACAAAGAAATAAATTTCTAAAAGGTTTTTCTCAAATGAACGTTATGACATACACCTTACTTTATGGGTTGAGGTGTATGTCATAATTTGTCATGTTTGCGAAAGTACCTGTTTTTACTCAGCGAGTCTTGCGTTCATAGAGCCGCCCAACACCGCGTGCAGCCAACTTGGGGTACGCACCGCGTTATTTCGGCATTTGTCTGGCTTGGAGCGTTTCCCGTTTCGATGGCGAGTCCCCGCCCCACCCACCGCAGGTAACGCATACCGTTAGGCGGCTGCTATAGTATATGAACAATCCTTTATTGCACATAAGGAGGCAATATGCCCACAGGACTAAAAAAATATTATTTTTTCACACTTATGTATTTGATTATTTCATTAAGCATTGAAGCAGCGATGATCACTTTCGGCAAATTAGAGATACCAAAAGACAACGCTCGTATTGCGCCAGTGCTCCTAACAATTCCCCCAGTTCTCGCCGCTTTAATCGCTAACTACAGAAAATACAAAGAGTTTTTTATTGTTGTTTTCTTGGTCATTGTATTTACATTAGTTATAACTTTGATATTCACGACTCTTACAGGCATATCCACAGGACTTGCCGAGCCAATAATCAACCGCACTTTGGCAGGTTTTCTTGCGGCATGGTTGACAAACCGACTGACTGATTTAGAATAACTCCACCCAATCTAATATAATTACACCAGAAGAATATAAAACAAGAATCCCTAAAGATAATTTGAGCAAAACCAGAATGAAGTAACATACCTATATAATACGCCGCCGAACAAAGCGTGCACTTGACGGGTGGGACTGCCGCCTTCGGCGGCGTGCGCAAATCCCAAGCAGTTTCCTACGCCTTAGCATTTTTCTGGTTGGACGGCTTCGCCGTCCCTACCCCAAGCGGCTAACGCAAGCTGTTCGGCGTGGGAATGATGTTAAATAGAACTGGAAACTGGATGACAGTAGTTCGGGAATATCCTTTTGATGGAACATTGAACGCTGAAAATACACCGTGCTAAAGTATTCTTTAGAAAGTAGCCTGCATGAAAGATAGCTAGTTCAGCCAGCGTGAAAAAGAAGTTATAGGTCTGCTCATACAAGGCAAAAGTAACAAACAAATTGCCCTGACGCTTCACATTGCGGAAAGCACTGTTGAATACCACTTGAAAAACATCTACCAAAAGCTGAATGTGCGTTCCAGAACAGAGGCAGTCTTACAATTGGGGAAATCCATAGGTGCTGATTCACCAGGTGAATTAAGGGAATCCATAGTTGAAATGGACCGCAGAGATGTCGATAATGATGACAAATCTATTTTGCTGCGGAGGTTTCCTATGAATCAAAAGCGTTTAGTGATCGTCGGCTTGTTGGTATCGACCTTTTCCTTGGTTGTGGTTTCAGCGGTCGCAGTTCTAATCCTTCGAAAAATGCCAGCTCAGGATACAGCGATTACACCGACGAGCGTGCTGATGCCTACAGCCGCTCCAGCTACGGCTACTCAAACTGAAACTCCTACACCGACGCACACATCCACCCCCACGATCGAACCGACTCCGACATTTCTGTGCGATACGTTTGAAAACCCCGCACATGATGGGTATATCAATGAAGCCTTGTGGGACGTACATACAAACAACAACATTGGGATTAATCAACATGACGGAACGTTGGTTTTCCAGGCGTCGAGACCAAATAACCCCGGTGCACTCTGGATCAATCCGACCAGTGGAGTGGAAGTATCCCTACAAAACTACAACTTTATTGAAGCAAATTTCTCTTGGGGACCTAACATTGAGAATCGAGTGTTTTTTGGAATCACTGTGCTACAAAATTGGTCACCGCGGGTAGCCTATAGTTGCGACTTTATACTTACGGAAGCCAGCACTGTTCTACATTGCTCAGGGATAGATGGACAGCAAATGGTCTCCCCAAAGGATATATCCGTAGTAACAGGTCAAGCCTATGAATTGCGTTTTGAGATTGACCCGACAACAGCAGCGTTTGTGATTTATCTGGACGATACCGTAATTGATACTTACAATCCCCCATTTCCTGAAAAGTGGTTACAAGGTCAAATGTCCTATGACATCCATTTCGGTGCGGATCCGGGCAGTATCGCCACGGGTTATGTGGATGATGTAAGATTTGGAGGATTAAAATAAGCGTGCCGAGTCTTGATGCAAGGGTTCGCTACTGGCAACGGTAATTGTAGTGCAATGTCACGCCCAACAAGGCGCGCAGGCGGACTTGGTGGTAGGCCGTGCCAAAATGGAGGAGTCCAAGCGAAAGCATTTTCCGTTTCGTGAGCTGGTTCTCCCACCAACCCGCTAACGCTCACCGTTAGGCGCTTACGATAGGGTCAGACACAGAAAGGAGTGCTATGTCATTCATTGTCAAAAACAATGTTTGGTGGCGCATATTTGTCTTGGCACTGTTCATCATCGCCATGCTAGGACCCTGGACCTTTGACACGATTCATGTCCCGGCGCAATATCCATGTGATCTGCCTTTTGTTCGACTGTATGGTGACTTTTGCGGACTCCCCATGTCTGGATTCGAAACTATTAAGTGGTTTGGGGGTGGCTTTTTCTATACATTCGGTGAGCTGATAAAAGGAAATTTCGCATCCCAAATTTCTCAGCTTGTCCTCCTGGTTTGCATTTCTATTGTCGTCTTTCCTTTCTTCAGCAACTTATTCCTGATTCGGAATCGAAACTCACGTTGGCTGCAAATGATTCATGGGCTCGTCTGGGGGATGGCTTGCTTGCTAGCTTCGACTATGTTCATCTTACAGACAAACCGGGATCAATTTGCTCCCTTCGTTTACTTGTTATGGGGACTCTGGTCATATATCCTTCTGGCACTCAGCGCAGTGGTCTTTGAGATTCTCGTATTCCGATCGGATCGTACGCCAGACATAGCGATATGGACGACTACTTAGGTCAGAATGTCAGGCTTTTGTGTCTTAAGCGGGGATTGCAGTTATGGCTTTGTAGGCGGTCTTTGCCTGATCCATTTATTAAGAGAAAGTCAATTTCCCTGCCGACGAAATCGTTGCATGTATCGCGGCTGAGCAAGGTTAATGTTGGCGTGAGGGATCATCTACTGCTCGGTTGCCCTGATTAACTTCATTCGCATTGCCGCCAGCACCGCCTGGGCGCGGTTCGGTTGTTTCATTTTTTCGAGGATGCTCTTCGCGTGGCTTCGCACGGTCTCTTCGCTCACCCCCAGGTGATTCGCAATCTGGCGGTAGGTGTTCGGCGTTGCCATCCACTCCAGCACTTCGAGTTCACGCGGCGTCAACGAAAAGGAGTCGGCAGGATGCGCCTGTTGACTCATCCGCTGCAGTATCTTCTTCATGACATCCGGATGCAGATACGCCTCCCCATGCGCCACCGCACGAATGGCACGTATCAATTCCCCCGGCTCGATGTTCTTCAACACATAACCTTCGATGCCCGCCGCAACCAGATCGTACACACGGTCATCCACCTCGGTACCGGTCAACATCATGATTTTGATGTGCGGATTTGACTTGCGCAATGTCAGCGCCATCTCCTGACCGTCCATCTCCGGCATGACCAGGTCCACGAGGACGATATCCGGCTGGAGGCGCTGCGCCGCTTCCAAACCTGCTCGTCCATTTTCCGCTTCGCCCACGACCTCCAGGCCTGCTTCCAGACGAAGAACCATTGCCAACCCCTTGCGGACAACGGCATGATCGTCCACGATGAGGATGCGGATCGGGTCAGACATGATAATGCCCGTTAATGGGAAGATGAATCAAAATGCGCGTGCCTGCGCCGGGCTGGCTGATCACATCGCAATCGCCGCCGAGGGCGCGGGCGCGTTCCTGAATGCCATGCAAGCCGAAATGCTCGCGATTCTGACTGCGCGAGAGGGCAACGGAGGGGTCGAACCCTCTGCCCTGATCAGATACATCCAAAAACACCTCACGGTCGGCAATCGTCAGGCACAGACGCGCCGAGTCCGCTCCTGAATGCCGCGCGGAATTTGCCAGCGCCTCCTGCGCCATGCGGTAGAGCGTGCGTCGCAAACCCGAGGGCAAAGAATTGAAATTGCCATGGTGATTGAAGACAATGCTAAAAGTCCGCGAACGACAACAACTGTTGACGTAATGGACAAGGTCGGACATGAAAACGTCCATGGTCAGTGAAGAGGGCCACAGGTCGAAGATGGAGCGGCGGACTTCTTCGTGTGCGCTGTTTGCCAGAGAGCGCAGTTCGATGAGTTCCCGTCGCACCTCGTCTGCCTGCAGCGGGAGCATGTTGACGCAAGCATCGAGGGAGTACACAATGCCAAAGAGGGATTGGGCGACCGTGTCGTGGATGTCGCGGGCGATGCGGTTGCGTTCGGTCTCGACGGCGAGGCGCCGGGCGCGGTCAATGCACAGGATGGTGGTGCCAAGCGCGAGGGCGGCTTGATTCGCCACCATCGCAACGGCTTCTTCGCGTTGACGGGTAAGTTCCTTCCCCCGTTCCAATTCCACCAGCAGGACCCCTACCGCATGTTCGCGCAGGAAGAGCGGATACACGTACCACTGACAAGTCTTCAACCACGAATTGAGTAAAGGATGATTGACCAGCACTTCGCCATCGTGTCCCGTCGTGTAAGGTTTGCGCTCGATGAGGGCTTTGACCACTTCGCCGTTTTCTGCCTTGAGTGAAAGCGGCTCGACAGACGGGAAGGACGAGTTAACGGGATACAGCATCCAGCCGCCCATTTCCTCGCGGGCGGGGTCCACCACGCCGACGATGGCGCGGTGAAAGCCCAAGCCCGTCGTCACCGCGCCGAGCACCCGCTGTTGGACGGAGATCAGGTCCGGCGCGGCTTGGAGCAGGACGGTCAGGTCATGGATGACGCGCAGTTGACGATGGGCGGCGGCGAGGTTTTCGTGTTTTTCGGCGAGTTCGTCGCGGGCGGCGGCGAGTTCATCGCGGGCACGGTTGATTTCCTTGAGCAGGACGGAAGGGTAGGCAAGCAGGGTGGGAATCAACCAGATGCCGACCAGTTGGGTAATCAGCGCCACGCTTTCGACCGATTGAAAATCGTTCAGGCGCTGAACGATAAAATCCGCCCCCAAATAGAGAAGCGTGAAGGCGGCGGCGGTTCCCAGCGCGCCGCGCATTTGCAGGAAGAACGCGCCCGCCAGCAAAGGGCTGATGGCATAAAGATAGTAGGGACTGTGGGAACCGCCGCTGACAGTCAGAACGAAGGCGCAAAAAAGCAGGTCAATCCCCATGAAGAGCGGGCGCTCGACGACAAGGCGGTTGAGTGAGCGATTGAACAGGGAGATGATTGCGTTGGCGAGGAGGGTAATCAGGAACGTCCAAAGCGGCGGCAGGAGCGGCGGGACCACCAGTTCTTTTCGCTGAAGGAGGAGCAAGAGTGCGGGAATGAGCGACGCCCAGCGAAAGGCGACCAGAAAGGAAAAAACGCGGCTCGAATGAAAGAGCGATTCGAGTTTCGAGAGCATGGTGTGGCGATTATAGTCCAATCCCCCGCGCGGGGGAGGAAAAATCCCCTGCACGGGGAATGGCAGGCAGGGCGTTGATTCGGTAAGATTTGAAGCGTTGTTCCGCCTGCGGCAGTGCGCCGCAGTTGAGTCTCAAAGGAGGCGCGTAATGGATGTAATCAAGGAAGATCAGGTGTTGGATTGCACGGGAATGCTCTGCCCGATGCCGGTCGTCAAAACCACGAAGGCGATGAAGGAATTGCAGTCGGGGCAAATTCTGAAGATGATTGCCACCGACCCCGGCGCTCCGCCCGACATGGAGGCATGGAGCCGCCAGACCGGCAATGAGTTACTGCGTTCCACCACAGAAAACGGCAAGTTTGTCTTCTATTTGAAAAAGAAATGAACCTCAAGCCGTCCGATGGAGCGGGTCTTACCGTCCCCGCTTCGCCGGCGGCTTTTTGATTTTCAGGAGTGTGAACCATGTCCAAATCCGACCCCAACGCCCCGAAGCGCCTCGCCCTGATCGCTTCCAAAGGGACCTTAGACTGGGCATACCCGCCATTCATCCTTGCCAGCGCCGCCGGCGCGATGGGCTGGGAGGTGGGCATTTTCTTCACCTTCTACGGGTTGACCCTGCTCAAGCCAAAGTTGAGCGCCGCGGTCACACCGCTGGGTAACCCTGCCATGCCGATGAAAATGCCCTTTGGTCCCGAAGGCTTTCAAAACATCAACTGGCCCATTCCGCAATTGATTATGGCAAATGTGCCGGGCTTCAATGCGCTGGCAACCACACTAATGAAGCAGACCTTCGAGAATAAAGGCGTTGCCACCGTCGAAGAACTGCGCCAGATGTGCATTGACCTGGATGTGCGCATGATCGGCTGTCAGATGACGATGGATGTCTTCGGCTTCAAGCGTGAGGACTTCATCAAGGAATGCGAAATCGGCGGCGCGGCGACGTTCCTTGAATACGCCGCAGACGCGGATGTGCAGTTGTTCATTTAGGCGCGTAGAGGACGTTCTCTAACGTCCATGATGCGAAAAAAATCTATGGGCGCGTAAGAGAACGCGCCCTACGCATAATTTTTTGGAGACACCCCACCCATGAGCGTCTGGAAAACCAACGACCCCGATGTCAAGAAGATTCTCTACATTCAAACGCACGGCGAGAAAGACCCCGAACGGACGGCGACGCCCTTCTTTCTCGCCACCGCCGCCGCGGCAATGGACAACGAAGTCGCCATCTACTTCACCATGAACGGTCCACAATGTGTGGCGAAGGGCAACGGCGACAAAATCGTCATCCCGCGCAAGGGAGGCGGCGGCAAGGAATTGAAATTCTTCATCGAACAGGCGCAGGAAATGGGCGTGCGCTTTCTCGTCTGCCAGCCTTCGCTCGATCTGCACGGCTACACCATGGACGACATGATCGAAGGCGTGGAGATGATCGGCGGCGCGGCGTTCAACGACATGGCGTGCGAAGCGGATGCGGTGATTGGTTTTTAACGTTGCAACGTTCCAACGTTTGAACGTTGGAATGCTAGAGGAGGCTTCATGCCCACCACACAAGAAAACTGGAACCCCGGCAAGGCGGCAAACCGTCACCCTGAAGTGAGTTACGAGGAGAAGGAGCGGCTCTTCTTCGAGGTCAAGAACGACCCGCGCTACGAAGACTTCCTCTACGGATGTTACGAGTGCGGCATCTGCGTTTCGACCTGTCCCTCGGCGCGCTTCTACGATTACTCCCCCCGCGTGATTGCCCAGGCAATGGCGCGAGAAGACGTGGAGCGGATTTACGACATCATCGCCGAAGACATCTGGAACTGCGCGCAGTGCTTCTCGTGCCTGCGCTGTCCGCGCGGGAACAACCCTGGCGGACTGGTCACGCTGCTGCGCGAGGTGGCGGTCAAGAATGGTTTGCAGGAAACGAAAGATGTTTTGCAAGGCTACAGCCGCGTGATCTACAAGGTCATGCTCAAAGGCAACCAGGTCTCGCCCGACATGCTTCAGCCCGACTTCTTCCCCGACTGGGGTCCGTGGGTGGGACAGTTTTCCGCGAATATGCCCGTATGGAGAAAAGCCATCCCTGTGGATACCCTGCGCGGGGTCACCGACGCGGCGTGGAAGACCAACCGCAAGACCCTGCTCGAGCTCTACACCATCTGGTTCGAGACGGGCAACATGGACATTATCAAGGAAATTGACGAAGGGTTGTACGATTTATTGGCAGATGTGATGCAGGAAGAATTGGAGGAGGGGTAAGGTTTGAAAGTTGGAAAGTTGCAAGTTGAAAGTTTTCTAACCTGCAACCTGTAACTTGCTAACCTTTTAGCCCGAATTGGAGAAGCCATGACAACTACAGTTGAAGAAATCCTGGAACGCAAATCGCATGCCGTCGTCCGCGACGCGCAAACCGCACCGACGCATGACATCCGCGAAGCCCTTTTTGAGTTGGAAGCGAAGGGCGAGATCATCGTCCAGCGCATGCCCGAAAATCACGTGGAAGTGACCACGAAGTACGGGCGCACCAAGAAGATTCCGATTGACCACACCTGGCATCACAAGTCTTGTGGGCAGTGCGGACACATCCCTGGCTACACTTCGTCCATTTTCTGGCTGCACCGTCAGTTTGGGCTGGATTATCTCGACCCGACCGACCAGACCTCCTGCACGGGCTGGAATTACTACGCCTCCGCCACGTCCAACGCCGCCGCGCAAGCCGCGGTGATGGTGCGCAACTTCGCCGCCGCGTATGAGACGGGCTACTTCCCGATGATCCACTGCGGCACATCCTACGGACATTACAAGGAAATCCGCGAGCAACTTGTCCATCACAAGGAACTGCGTGATGAAGTCCGCCGCATTCTGGACAAACTCGGCAAGCCGCTCGTCCTGCCCGAAGAAATCGTCCATTACAGCGAGTGGGTTCACGTCATGCGGAAGAAGTTTGCAGAGAGGCAAACGGTGGACATGAGCAAAATCACCGCGACCGTCCATCCCGCCTGCCACTACTACAAAATCGTCGCCGAAGACGCCATCTACGACCCCGACATCTACGGCGGACAGCGTACCGCCACCGTCACCGCCACGCTCGAAGCGCTCGGAATCAACGTGGCGGATTACTCCACCTGGTTCGACTGCTGCGGCTTCGGCTTCCGTCATGTGCTGGTGCAGCGCGACTTCACCCGCTCGTTCTCCGTGCTGCGCAAAATCGAGACGATGAAGAACGAGGTCAACCCCGACCTGACCGTGACCCACGACACAGGCTGTGTGACCACGCTGGACAAGAGTCAATTCGCGGCGAAAGCCCATGACCGCAAGGTGGGCATCCCCGTTCTCTCCGACGCGCAGGTGGCGGCGCTGGCGATGGGCGCGCATCCCTTCCGCGTGGTGCAGTTCCATTGGCATTCCACCGATTGGCGTCCGTTCCTGGAGAAACTTGGCATTGACTGGCAGAAATACTGGGAAGAATTCCAGGGTGACCTTGAACTCATCCGTTCTGGGCAGAAGTCTGGCATTACCTGGGAAGACGCAGACAAGCCTGTGGTGAGTACACAGGTACATACGTAGACAGGTGGACAGGTACACAGGTCAAGGTTAAGTAAGTGGTAAATGGTGATTTGAGTCCAGTGCAGGTTCGTCATGGCGAGGGGGCGCGCTTCTCAACGAAGCAATCTCCTTCACGACGCGGGGATTGCTTCACAACAAACGCTCGCAATGACGGATACAAAGCGTAATTCCGCGAAGAACAATTACCAATCTCCAATTACCAATTACGGAACACGCAATACGAAACACTCGGAGGAACATACATGTCAAACAAAGTGTTAGTCATCGGCGGCGGACCAGCGGGGTTGGAAGCGGCTCGGTCTGCGGCGGAACTCGGCGGGGAGGTGATTCTGCTCGAAAAGCGCGACCGTCTCGGCGGGACGCCCGACCGCGAAGGCTACGCCAAACTCACCCATCACTGGCGCGACGCGTCGGAAGCGATGGCGGAACTCGCTGCGGCGGTCACGAACCACGCGCGGGTGGAAGTGAAGTACAACGCCGAAGTGAAGGGAATGTCGGGGAGTGCTGGCAACTTCGAGGTCCAGATAGAAGCGGGCGGGAAAGCGGAGACTCTCCACGTCGGTTCGATCATCATCGCCACAGGCTTCCAGCACTTCGATCCAGGGCGCGCCACGCAATACTACAACTACTACACGTTCCCCGATGTCATTACGTTGACCGACCTTGAGAAGATGTTGAAGGAACACAATGTCGTGCGCCCGTCGAACGGACAGCCCCCGAAGAAGATCGCGTTCATTCAATGTGTGGGTTCGCGCGACCGACAAATCGGCAACGAATACTGCTCGAAGGTGTGCTGTGGCATTGCGTCCAAGCAGGCGATTGAACTGCGCGAGCAATTGCCCGACAGCAAGGTGATGATTTTCTATATTGACATGCGCATGTATGGTTATTGGGAAAACGAAATTTACTGGAAGGCGCAGGAACAGCACAAGGTCAACTACGTCAAGGGCGTCATCAGCGAAGTGTTGAAGAAAGGCGATCAGCTGCTCATTCGCGGCGAAGACACTACGATGAGCCGCCCGATGGAAGTGACGATGGATTTGGTGGTGCTTTCGGTCGGCATGGAGCCGAGCGCAGGCACGCGCGCCATCGCGCAACTCTTCGGCGTGAAGCAGAACAAGTACGGCTTCATCGAAGCGGGCGGCGAGAGCGGACTCGATACCGTTGCGACTTCCGTCCCTGGCATTTTTGTCGCGGGCGCGGCGGCGGGGCCTGCCGATTTGAACGACTCGATTTCGTCTGCGGGTCTCGCGGCGGCGCGGGCGATGGCGTTGGTGAGGGCGTAAGTTGGTAATTAGCAATTGGTAATTGACGTGCAGAGACAGAGTCACATCATCAAGCAGAAGACAGGTCCCGACGACCCTGAATTGCAGGCGATGTTGCAGGAAGCGCTTGCGCAGGTCTCGCCTGAGGATGTGATTGCGATTGCAGACGAACTGGCGGAACGTCACGCCCGCCTCTTTTCTGGACTTCGGCTTGATTCTGCTTCGTTGGCTTCCTCCTTCGCTGACATCGCTTCTGCGGTCGCGCACACCAAAGCGAACGCGCAAGCCATCACCAATTATTTTGCGCAAGGTGATTACTCGCTCTTCGAGCAATTGCTGCATGGCGAAGCGCCCGCGCCTGTGCGAGTGGCTGTCTTCGTTGAAAAGTTGAACGCACTCGATACCCGTCTCGCGCTCGAACTTGCCACTGGACTTTTACACAACACCTTCCCCTCTCAACACTGGCTGTGGACCCGCTGGCTGTGGGATCCGACCGTCGGCACGGGCATTCTGCCGCTGCTGGCGGGGAGCGTCCACAACCTGCAAGCGGACAACCTCGCGGATGGATACGTCCGCGTGGGCGCGGTGACGGCGATGAGCGTGAAGTTCGGCGAAGGAACGGGCTTGTTCACGCCCGCATTGACCGACGACCCGAAGCGCGCTCCGTTTGCCAACAGCGCCTTTCTGGCTTGCGCGTACAGCGTATATCTCTATGGCACGACCAGTTGGCGGTTAAGCAGAGAGTTCAACGGGCTGCTGCCGACGCTGCCGAATATGGCAAGACGGCTGTTAGGATTGAAGAAATCACCCTCACCCCAAACCCCTCTCCCGATGGGAGAGGGACAGGGGTGAGGGAAAACAGGAGACCATCCTTCATGGCACAGAAATACGAAAAAGCGATTGCAATCGAAAAAGAAAACATCGTCGTGGACGGCGTTGACGTTTCGGGTCACTGGAACCGCATGTTCGAACAGCGGGTCATCTTCGAGTACACGCCCGAACTCATCGAAAAAGTCGCGTCCATCCCCAACGCCGAATCCTTTGCGAATTGTTATCAGTGCGCCAAATGCGTCGCCGTCTGCCCTGTGGACGTGGTCGGGAATTACGGTCCGCGCAAGTTGTATCGCTACGCCCAAACGGGCATGGACTTAACCGAAGCGCCCGAGTTGTGGCTTTGCACCACCTGCGCCAACTGTCTGCGAGTTTGCCCCAAAGAAGTGAACATGGTCAAGATTATGCCTGCGGTACGCGAGCAGGCAATTCTGGAAGGCAAGTTCGTCCCGAACGAATTACAGCAGGCGTTCGAGAATACTGCCAAGAGCGGCAACCCGCTTGGTCAGCCTCAGCGCAAACGCGACGCCTGGATTCAAAACGCGGGCGTGCCTGTGCCGATCATCAAGGACGTGGGTCGCCCTGTGGATGTGCTTTGGTACGTCGGCTCGTATCCATCCTACCATCCGCGCGGCATTGACGCGGCGTGCGCGGCAGCGCGCATCTTCACCGCGCTGGGCATTGATTTCGCCATCCTCGGCAAGGAAGAAAAAGACGACGCCGACTCTCAGCGTCTGGCTGGCGAAAAGGGTCTCTTCGAGATGATGGCGGAGTACAACATCGCCACCTTCAACAAGTACGAGTGGAAGGAGATGGTGGTCACGGGTCCGCATGAGTTGAACGCGTTCAAAAACGTGTACCCGAAGTATGGCTTTGAACGCCCCGTCGTTCATTACACCACCTTCCTGGCGCGCTATCTCGATCAACTCAAGCCGCTGCTCAAACACCCCGTCAACAAGAAGGTCACCTATCACGACCCGTGCTATCTTGGGCGTCACAACGGCGAATATGAAGCGCCGCGCAAACTGCTGCAAGCCATCCCTGGCGTGGAACTGGTCGAGATGGGACGCAACCGCGAAAACGGTTACTGCTGCGGCGGCGGGGGCGGCGGCATGTGGATGGACTCCTTCACCGCCAAGCACACCACCATGCGCCTCTCCGAAAAACGCGCCATGGAAGCCGCTTCCACAGGCGCGGACGTGCTGGCAGTGGCTTGTCCGTTTGAGGTCTCGCGCTTCGAGGACGCGGTCAAGTCCACGGGCAACGAGCATGTGGGCGTGTTGGATATTTTGGAGTTGCTGGATAGGTCAATGCGTGGTGAGCAGTAATTGGTAATTAGAGATTGGTAATTCCTATTTACCAATTACCAATCTCCAAAAGAAAACGTAACTCGAAACAGGAGTCTTCATGAATATCGTAGTCGCTATCAAACATATCCCCAGCATTGCCGATGATCTGCCCGTCAAAGGCAATAACGTGGATTTCGACTCGGTGGATTTCGTCCTCAACGAGTGGGACGAGCATTCCATTGAGCAAGCCGTCCTGATCAAGGAAGCCGTCGGCGGGACGGTGACCGTGGTCGGCGTGGACTTGATCGGGGAGTTGGATAACGCGCTTCATCTCGCGCTGGCGAAGGGGGCGGACAAGGTGGTGAAAATCACCGCCGACGATCCCGCCGCGGATTCGCACATGCAAGCCAAATGGCTGGCGGAAGCCATCAAGGGCATGTCGCCCGATATGGTCTTCGCGGGCGTGCAGGCTTCGAATGACATTGACGGACAGATCGGTCCGATGATTGCGGCATACCTCGATATGCCCTACATCGGCGGGACGAGCGCGATTGAGGTCTCTGGCAATACGGCGACGGTCTCGAAGGAATTCCCTGGCGGGGTGGGAATGAAATATGCAGTGACGCTGCCCTTCGTGGCGGGTGTGCAGTCCGCGCCGAAGCCGCCCCGCTACGCGCCCGTGAGCAAAGTCCGCCAGATGGCGCAGACAGCGACGGTGGAAAAGGTCGCGCCGTCGGGCGAGGCGTCTTCGGGGCTGGCATTCAAGAAGATGGCTCCGCCTGTAGTGACGGGTCATGCTGAGATGATTGAAGGTTCGCCAAAGGAAGTGGCGGCGAAGATTGTGGAGTTGTTGAAGAGCAGAGGATTGGCGTAGTCTCCCTCATCCCCAACCCTTCCCCCAAAGGGGGAAGGGAGTCCCCTCTCCCTGAGGGAGAGGGCTAGGGTGAGGGCATACAAGGAGCAAACATGAGCAATGACGTATTCGTAATCACCGAACACATGGACGGCAAGTTTTCCGATGTGTCGTTTGAGTTGGTAGGAAAAGCCAAAGAGTTGGCAAAAGCCCTGGGAGGGCAGGCAGCTGCGGTCGTGGTCGGAGGCGGAGTGGACGCGAATGTCTTCGCCTCCGATTCCACCATCCAGGTGGACGACGCGGCGCTGAGTCAGTTCAATCCCGAAGCGTATGCGAAAGTCGTCGAAGCGCTGGTCAAGGAGAAGTCGCCGAAGGTTGTGATGTTCGGCTGGACGGTGACAGGCATGGATATTGCCGCGTGGCTTTCGGCGCGGCTCGGCGTTCCGTGCGCGGCGTATGCGAAGGACGTGCGCGTCGAAGGGGGCGGCATTGTCGTGAGTTGTCAGGCGTATGGCGGCAAGTTGACGGCGGAAGTTGCGCCCGAAGGGGAGACGGCAATCGTGGCGTGCCTGGCGGGTTCGTTCCCCGCCGAGGCGGGACAGGGCGCGACGGCGGCGGAGAAAATCGCCTCGCCCGTTGACTTGAGCGGGCTGAAGATGAAGTTTATCGAGATGGTCAAACCTGCTGGCGGCGACGTGGACATCACCGCGCAGACGAAACTGGTTTCGGTGGGGCGCGGCATCGGCGGCAAGGAGAACATCGAACTCGCCGAAGAGTTGGCGGCGAAACTGGGGGCGGTGGTCTCCGCTTCGCGTCCTGTGGTGGATGCGGGCTGGCTGCCGCGTACAAGGCAGGTGGGCAAATCGGGTCTCAAGGTCAAGCCGAAGTTGTATCTCATGCTCGGCATCTCTGGCGCGCCCGAACATCTCGAAGGCATGAAAGGCGCGGAATTGATTATCGCCATCAACACCGATAAGAAAGCGCCGATCTTCAACGTGGCGCATTACGGCGCAACGGCGGACTTGTTTGAGGTCGCGGAAGCGATGCTTGAATTGCTGTAATTGGCAAGTAGTAATTGGAGATTGCCTGAAAGAACCATCCACGAATACGACACGAATACTCGAATGAGTTGTGCAAATTCGTTTATTCGTGAATCATTCGTGGATGGTCGTCTAGTGAAAACCAAAACCATCACGCAATCACCAAGTACCAATCTCTAATTACCAATTCCCATCTTCGGGAGGGCACGTTGCTCACACCTATCGAAAAAATCCTCTTCATCCTTCTTGCGCTGGTTTCGGCGGGATTCACGTTTCACGGCTTCAAGACCATCATTGACACCGTCCGCAAGGGACGCCCTGCGCCTGAGTTGAAGAACATCCCCGCCAGCCTGCTCAAAGCGGGCGTGACGGTCTTGTTCCAGCGCACCATCTTCAAAGCGCGCAAAGCGTTGAGCGCGGTTCACCTGGGACTGTTTTTCGGTCTCATCACCTACGCCTTCGTCAACCTTTTCGATGTGCTGGAAGGACTCATCCCCAACTTCGACCTCACTTACAGCGGCAAACATCTCGCGCCTCCTGCGTGGACGATTCCGCTCATCAACATCTACAGTCTCGTTTCCGATGTGATGAGCATGTTCCTGCTGATTGCCATCACGATCTTTCTTGTGCGCCGCTTCATCGTCAAAGACAAGGCGCTCACCTATCGCGAGAACGTGCTTTTGAATCCCAAAGTCAAAGCGGGCGGGCAGGCAAAAGATTCGCTCATCGTCGGCGTGTTTGTCATCATGCACGTCACCGCGCATGTGCTCAGTCAAGCCTACCGCCTCACCGAAGGCGCGGACCCGTTCATGCCGTTCGCCAGTTTTCTCAATTCCATCTTCGGCGCGTCCGAAACGGGCATGCATGTTGCCTGGTGGGTCAGCATTGGCTGGGTGATGTTCATCATCCCCTACCTCTCGCGTTCCAAGCACACACACTTTTTCATGGCGCCCATCAATCTCGGTTTGGCGAAACAGAATCCGCGCGGTCAACTCGACCCCGCCATTCCGCTCAAGGTTATTGATGGACGCAAGTACGACCCTGGCGCAAAGGTCATCACCGACCTCGCCTGGAAGCGCATCCTGGACGCCTACGCCTGCGTGCAATGTAATCGCTGTCAGGATGTCTGTCCCGCGAATTTTTATCAGCGACCGCTCTCCCCTTCGGCTTTGGAGGTGAACAAGCGTTACCTCCTCAAGGAGGCGACCTTCGGCTCTCATCCCGACCTCTTGCTGGCTCCGTTGACCGAGACCGTGATCTCCCCCGAGGCGGTTTGGTCCTGCACAACCTGCTATGCGTGCGTCCGCGTGTGTCCTGTTGGCAATGAACCGATGGCGGACATCGTGGACATCCGCCGCCGCATGTTGATTGACGGCTTCGAGATTGACAGCGGCGTGCAGACCGCGCTGCAATCGCTCGCCACCAACGGCAACTGGATGGGCAAGGGCAAACGTCTGCGCGGACGCTGGGCGAAAGAACTGGAATTCCCCGTCAAGAACGCGACCGAAGAACCCGTCGAAGTTCTCTGGTTCGTGGGCGATACTGCTTCGTTCGACGAGCGCGTCATACCGAACACCAAGATGGTGGCGCGCATCTTCCATCAGGCGGGCTTGGACTTCGGCATTCTCTACCAGAACGAATCCAACGCGGGCAACGACGTGCGCCGCGTGGGCGAGGAAGGTCTGTTCGAGCAACTGGTCGAGCAGAACATGGCGGCGTTCGGCAAGGCGCAGTTCCAGCGCATCGTCACCACCGACCCGCACTCGTTCAACACACTCAAGAACGAGTATCCGCAATTCGGCGGGAAGTTCGAAGTCAAGCACTATACCGTGACCCTGCTCAAACTCTTTGAAGAAGGAAAACTCACGGTCAAGAACAAACTCTCACATTACAAAGTCACCTTCCACGACCCGTGCTATCTCGGTCGCTACAACGGCGGATTCACCGCTCCGCGCAAGTTACTCGAACTGCTCGGCGTGGAATTCCACGAAATGCCGCGCAATTGCGAGAACTCGTTCTGCTGCGGCGCGGGCGGCGGTCAGATTTGGATGGGCAAGGTCGCGCCGGGTGAACGTCCCGCCGAGAACCGCATCAAGGAGGCGTTGTCCACTTTCGAGAAACACCCCAGCGACAAGAAGCAGTTGTTCATCGTCACCTGCCCCAAGGACATGGTCATGTACTCCGACGCGGTCAAGACGACGGGCAACGAAGGCAAAATCGAAGTCCGCGACATCATTCAGTTGGTGGCGGAGGCGGTTGGGGTGGAAGAAGTTAGTCCAATAGTCGGATAGTCCAATAGTCAAATGGTCAAATAGTCCCTCACAACTCTCTACTCTCTACTTTCTACTCTCTAAAATCTCTCATGTGGAATTGCCCCTATTGCGATTTTAGCGGTAAGCGTTCCGAAGTCCACAACCATCTGGCGGAGAATCACGGCGATACGCTCGGCGTGCGCGTGGACGAATTTACAAAGCACACGTTTTACGTGGTTACCTGTCCCGTGTGCGGCGCGAGTTACGAACAGGTCACAAAGAAGGCGCGCCGCGACCCGAATTTTGTGTCAGAATATGAGTACGAGATTCGGCTGGTTGTTTTCGATTTGCTTTTGTATCACTTGCAAGGTGAACATAATTTACCCTCCCCCCCGTCCCCTCTCCCATTGGGAGAGGGGTGAAGGGGCGAGGGCAACAAGGAGGCATAAATGGCAACAGTTCGCGGATGCAACATCCCTGAAAATCTCTACTACTGGGTGGAGAAGCACGCCTGGGCGCTGCCCATGGACGACGGTACGGTGAAAATCGGCATCACCGACGTGGCGCAGAACCTGGCGAAGGGCATCGTCAACGTCACGCCGAAGGAAGCGGGGCGCACCGTGCAGAAGGGCAAATCGGCGGGGACACTTGAAAGCGGCAAATGGGTGGGACCCGTCACATCGCCCATTACGGGGGAGATTGTCGAAGTGAACGAAGCGGCGCGGGCAAAACCCTCGCTCATCAACAGCGACCCCTACGGCGAAGGCTGGTTCGTCAAACTCAAACCTGCGGATTGGGCGGGCGAATCCGCCTCGCTCGTCACGGGTGAAGCGGCGGTGGAGGCGTATCGAAAATTTATGGAAGAGCAGAATCTCAATTTCGAGTGATCAAGATGCTGGAGACTGGTAATTAGTAAGTGGTAATTACCAATCTCCAATTACCATTTCCCCATGATCTTCTACGCCTGTGACATCCCCGAAGACCTGACCTACGACATCGAGCGCGATGTGTGGATTCGCTTCGACGGCGAGATTGCCACGCTCGGCATGACCGATGTGGCGCAGACACGCTGCGGAAAGATCGCCGTGATCAGTTTTCGGGATGTCGGGAAGAAAGTGGCGCAAGGCAAAGCGCTGGCGACGGTTGAGTCTGCAAAATGGGTGGGACCCTTCCCCGCGCCATTCTCATGTGAAATCGTGGCGACGAATGAAGAAGCATTTGCAAGGAATATCCTGCTCGCCAACAAGGAACCGTACACCGAAGGCTGGTTCGTCAAAGTGCGACCGACGAATCTCGAAGCAGAGTCCAGTCACCTAGTCACGGGTGAAGCGGCAGCAGAGAAGTACAAGGAACGAATCAAGGAGTTAAAGGTCAATTGTTTGAGGTGTATTGATTAGGAGTTTCCATGTTAATAATTTATTGGTTAATCGCTGGCTCAATCGCAATGGCTGTTGGCGCAATTGTTCTCGGTGTTTGGCTGCGCAGAAATCCATCCAAAGAAAATGCGGAGAGATCAAGCCGTGTCTTGCACTTCCTATTCTTTGCAGGACAGATCGCTCCACCGATTGTCGCGTTTTTCTACCCTGGGATATCTCATCTCGATGAACTGATCGGATTGAACCCTTTGCCCATGCGACCTGTCTTTCTCGGAATCGGTATCTTGCTTGCCATCCCAGGTTTTTATTTCATGACAGTGACCAATAAACTACTGCGTGCCATTGGAAAGGGCACAAATGCCTTTGTGTTGACCAGGCATGTCGTCAATGATGATATTTACAAACGCACCCGAAACCCAATGTCATTAAGTTTTTACCTGCTTGCCATCGCGCTGGGATTCGTGACGGGCTCGACCTTTGCCACGCTTGCCGCTGTTCTAGGCATCATCCCATCTCATTTGATCTTCATTAAGTATTTTGAAGAAAAAGAATTGGAACTTCGCTTCGGCGAATCCTATCTTGAATATAAAAAGAACGTCCCGTTTCTCTTTCCAAAATTCGGCTAGATAAAACTTTACTAGAGGAGTCTCCCAATGTCCAAGAAAATCCGTTTGCTTTACATGGAAGGCGTCTCGCCCCTCCGCTCGCAGACCGTTTACCACGCGGTCGGGTATGCGATGAAGCAGGACACGCCGAACACCATCATTCTCGTCTCGCCGAACGCGCCGTATGTGTCCATCGGCTATCACCAGGATTTGCAAAAGGAAGTGGACCTGGATTACTGCGCGGCGCACAACCTTCCCGTCTATCGCCGCGAGGTCGGCGGCGGCGCGGTGTACCTCGACAGCGGTCAACTCTTTACGCAATGGATTTTCCACAAGGAGGATTTGCCTGCCTCGCTCGAAGAACGCTTCGCCCTCTACATTGACCCCATCGTGCAGACCTACAAGGAACTGGGTATCAACGCCAACTACCGCCCCATCAACGACATTCACGTCAACGGCAAGAAGATCGGCGGCACAGGCGCGGCGCAGATGGGCATTGCGGAGATTCTCGTCGGCAGTTTGATGTACACCTTCGACAAGAAGACCATGTCGCAGGTGTTGAAAGTCCCCTCCGAGAAAATGCGCGACAAAATCTTCGAGTCGCTCGAAGCCTACATGACCACCATGACCGAGCAACTCGGTTACACGCCCGACCGCGCCATGGTCAAAGACCTGTATCTGAAGAAGGTCTCCGAAGCGCTGGGCGCGGAAATCGTTGCGGGCGAATGGACCGCCGAAGAAGAAGCCATGGCAAAGGAGATTGACGCCCGCTTCACATCCGATGAATGGCTCTATCAGAAGGGTCAACTCAAACAGCAGGGCGTGAAAATCCATCAGGATGTCCACATCGTCGAAGCGGCGTTCAAGGCACAGGGCGGTTTGATCCGCGTCATCGCCCGCCTGCGCGAAGGGCGCATTGACGACGTCACCATCTCTGGCGATTTCACCCTGCTCCCCGTTTTCGCCGTCGGCGCGCTCGAACAATCCTTGCGCGGGGTTTCCGCCACGCCCGAAACGCTCAAATCCAAAATCGAAGAAGCGTACTACCGCCTCAACATTCAATCCCCTGGCGTCACGCCCGCCGATTTCACCACCGCCATCATGAACGCGGTTGCCCCTCCGCAAGCCGCTTAACCAATTCCCAATTACTACTTGCCAATGCCAAACTACGGCTTCCTCATAGACCAATCCAAATGCATCGGCTGTCACGCCTGCTCGACGGCGTGCAAATCCGAGAATCAAGTGCCGCTCGGCGTGTACCGCACATGGGTCAAGTATGTGGAGACGGGCGCGTATCCCGACGTGCGCCGCCGCTTTCAGGTGACGCGCTGCAACCACTGTGCCAACCCGCCCTGCGTCCGCATTTGCCCCGTCACCGCGATGTACCAGCGCGATGACGGCATTGTCGAGTTCGATCCCAGCGTTTGCATCGGGTGCAAATCCTGTATGCAAGCCTGTCCCTACGACTCGATTTATCTCGACCCCGAAACGAATACCGCCGCGAAATGTCATTTCTGCGCGCATCGTTTGGATGTGGGACTCGAACCCGCCTGCGTCGTCGTCTGCCCCGAACATGCGATTCTCGCTGGCGACTTGAACGACCCCGCTTCGGAAATCAGCCGAAAGTTGGCAACCGCCCAAGCGACCGTTCGCAAGCCCGAGCAGGGAACCGCCCCGAAACTGTTCTACATCAACGGCAACGACTGGGCATTGCATCCCACCGCCTCCCCCGCCCATGACTCGTTCCTGTGGGCGGACAAAGTCACCGAGCAAAACACGGCGTTGTATGAATTGCCTGTAATCAGCGGCGGCTCAGGCGATGGACGAGTGGGCGGGGTCGCGGTACAGACTTCGTCTTACTCGACCGCCGCCTCGAAACCACAATCCAAATCGGGCGCGCCCATCCGCACCCCGCGCGAACAGGGACGCCCGCTCTACGGTCCCATCCAAATCGGCGGGCGAGTCGCCGAACACATGGTGCAGACCGCTTACAACGCGCAGCACAAAATCAACTGGCATTGGGAACTGCCCGCCTACCTCGTCACCAAAAACATCGCGGGCGGACTCTTCATGCTCTTGAGCCTCGGCGTGATGTTCAATCTTTTCACCTTCGACTCCGCCGCGTTCCTCGCCGCAGGTTTTACTGCGATGGTCTTCATGCTCGTCACGGTCATCCTGCTCATCAAGGATTTGTCGCAGCCCAAACGCTTCCTCAACATCCTGCTCCGCCCGCAATGGAAATCGTGGGTGGCGCGCGGCGCGTTCATTCTGGTCGGTTTCACCGCCGTTGCGGGATTGTGGTGGCTGTTCGAAGGCGCGGCTCAAGTGAAGATTCTGCCCCTCGAAACGGCAGCCGCCGTCCGTCCGTTTGCCGCGTGGGTGACGTTCCCGCTCGCGCTGTTCGCCGTCATCTACACCGCCTTCCTGCTCGGTCAGGCGGAGGGACGCGACATGTGGCAGAGTCCGCTGCTGCCCTTCCAACTCTTCACGCAGTCCATGATGGTTGCCAGCGGAACGCTCATCGTCCTCAACCTGTTCGTTTCCTATCCCGAATCGCTCAGCGGCATGCTCTTCCGCCTCTTCCCCGCCAGCATTGCGCTGAACCTGCTCCTGACTCTGGCAAGCAGATTCAACTCCTTCGCTTCCGAGATCGCTTTGTTGGGCTACCGCGAAATGACGCGGGGACGCTTCCGCAATCACTACTGGTGGGGCGGCATCGCGCTGGCGCATCTCCTCCCGCTGGCGATGATTTTCCTCCTGCCAACTTCCATGCCTCTCGCCGCCCTGTGCGCCGCCGTCGGTTTGTTCTTCTACGAATATGCCTTCGTGATGGCGCCGCAGTATATTCCGAATTCGTAAAAATCCCTCACCCTAACCCTCTCCCATAGGGAGAGGGGACTCGACTCCCTTCTCCCCTCGGGAGAAGGGTTGGGGATGAGGGTAAACGCCGAATATCGAATAACGATTATCGAGAAACCAATGACCAAAACCAAATCTGTCCCTCAAACCTCCGCAGGAACCGCCGTTCCGCAATTCGCGGCGTCCGACCGCAAGCCCGTCAAACTGACCGAAGTCGTCCACCCCGACGGGCGCATCAGTCAATACCCGCCTCCCGAAGTCTGGGATGACTGGGTGGAATGGGACGGCAAGGAATGGCCGCGCAAAGTGGCGCGGCGTTACACGCTCGTGCCGACCGTGTGCTTCAACTGCGAATCCGCGTGCGGGCTGCTCGCCTACGTGGACAAAGACACCTACGAGATTCGCAAACTCGAAGGCAATCCCGTCCACCCTGGCTCACGCGGACGCAACTGCGCCAAGGGTCCCGCCACCCACAATCAGGTCTATGACCCTGAGCGGATTTTGTATCCGCTGAAGCGTGTCGGCAAGCGCGGCGAAGGCAAATGGGAGCGCATCACCTGGGAGCAGGCGCTGACCGAAATCGCGGAGAAGATGCGCGAAAGCAAACTGCGCCGCCCGAACGGCATCGTCTATCACGTCGGCCGCCCTGGAGAAGACGGATACACCAACCGCGTCGTGCAGACCTGGGGCATGGACGGTCACAACAGCCACACCAACATCTGTTCGTCGTCATCGCGAGCAGGCTACAACTTTTGGATCGGACAAGACCGTCCCAGCCCTGACTTTGCGAATGCGCGAGTCATCCTCTTGATCTCCAGCCACCTCGAAACGGGACATTACTTCAACCCGCATGCCCAGCGCATCATCGAAGCCAAGACCGACGGCGCGAAACTCATCACCTTCGACCCGCGCCTCTCCAACACCGCCTCCATGAGCGACGTGTGGCTGCCCACCTACCCTGGCAGTGAAAACACGATTCTGCTTGCCATTGCGAATCACTTAATTCAAAACGACCTTTACAACAAAGACTTCATGCGGAAATGGGTCAACTGGAAGGAGACGCTTCAGGCTGTCGCCGATGGAAAGCTGTCAGTAAACAGCGACGAGTTAGCGGCGAAGATTCGAAGCGCCGCATCCGACCTTCGGCTTTTGACCTTCGACCTGTTCGACGCATTACTGAAAGACCTCTACGCCAAATACACCTTCGAACGCGCCGCCGCAGAATCCGAAGTCCCCATTGAGCGCATCAAAGAAACCGCGCGCCTTGTCGCCAACTGCGACGGCAAACTCGCCACGCACGTCTGGCGCAGCGCCAGCGTGGGCAACCTGGGCGGGTGGCAGGTCTCACGCTGTCTGTTCTTCCTCAACGTCCTGACGGGAAGCGTGGGCAACAAGGGCGGCACGTCGTTGACGGGCTGGAACAAGTTCGTGCCAAAGCCGTTCAAAGGCGCGCCCGCTCCCGAAACATGGAACGAACTGCACTACCCCATCGAGTACCCGCTCGCGCATTACGAGATGTCCATCCTTTTGCCGCACATGCTCGAAGAAGGACGCGGCGAAATTGACGTGTACTTCACGCGCGTCTATAACCCCATCTGGGTCAACCCCGACGGCTTTATGTGGCTCAAGGCGCTCAAAGACGAAAACTCGAAAATCAAATGTTACGTCGCCCTCACGCCCACATGGAATGAGACCGCCTGGTTCGCCGATTACGTCCTGCCGATGGGACACGGACCCGAACGCCACGACCTGATGAGTCAGGAAACGCACGCGGGGCAGTGGATTGCCTTCCGTCAGCCCGTGCGCCGCGTGGCGATGGAACGCGCCGGCCTCAAGGTGGACTTCACCTACGAAGCCAACCCCGGCGAAGTGTGGGAAGAGAACGAGTTTTGGATTCAACTCTCCGCGAAAATGGACCCCGACGGCTCGCTCGGCGTCCGTCAGTGGTTCGAGAGTCCGTACCGCCCCGGCGAAATCATCACGGTGGAAGAATACTACCGCTGGATTTTCGAAAACTCCGTGCCGGGTCTGCCCGAAGCCGCCGCCAAGGAAGGACTGACCCCGCTCGAATACATGCGCAAGTATGGCGTCTTTGAAGTGAAGAAGGAGAACTACGCGCCGTTCAACAAAACGCTTCAATCTGGACCTCAGGCTGGATTCGCCTCCGATGAGTTTGACCACGCTCTAGACTCTTCTGGCGCAGTTGTCGGTCTCATGGTGGATGGTCAACCCAAAGCGGGCTTCGACACCCCATCCAAAAAACTCGAATTTTTCAGCCAGACGCTTCACGACTGGGGCTGGAGCGAAAAACAATACGTCATCCCCTGGGCGGTCAAGAGTCACGTCTCCCCCGATACGATTGACCGCTCCAAAGGCGAGATGATTCTGCTGCCCAACTTCCGCCTGCCCACGCTCATTCACACGCGCTCGGCAAACGCCAAGTGGCTGTACGAAATCTCGCACAAGAATCCCATCTGGATGAATCCCGAAGATGCGCGCCGTCTCGGCTTGGAAACAGGCGACCTCGCCAAAGTGGAAACGGAGATCGGCTACTTCGTGGACACGGTCTGGGTTACCGAGGGCATCAAGCCCGGCGTCATCGCCGTCAGCCATCACCTGGGGCGCTGGCGTTTGCAGGAAGATAAAGGCGTGAGCAAAGGCTCTTCCAACCTCGTGGAAATTCACGAAGACGGCAAGGGCGGCTTCCTCATGCGTGTCATTCACGGCGCGCAGGCGTGGGAATCCTCCGATCCCGATACCAGCCGCATCTGGTGGAGCAACGTGGGCGTGAACCAGAACCTCGCTCACGCCGTCCACCCCGACCCCGTCAGCGGAGTGCACTGCTGGCTGCAAAAGGTGTTCAGGGTCAGCAAGGCAGCGCCCGGCGAAAAAGCAGGCGACCTGTTCGTGGATACCAACAAGTCCATGCAAGTCTATCGTCAGTGGCTGGGGATGACGAGACCCGCAGACAAGTTCAGTCCCGACGGCACGCGCCGACCGTATTGGCTGGCGCGCCCTCTCAAGCCAGTCAAAGAGGCGTATAAATTGCCGAGGTAACCCAGTACCACAACGTTCACGTTGCACATGTTTGCAAGATAAATCTTGCAGTGTGCGGCGTGCCGAGTCGGTTTCAATCGAATTCATGGGTGAGGCAGGATTTCAATCCGTTGCCGAGGCCCAAAGTATAGAAAACGCTCCTCGAAACTGAATCAACCTCGAGTAAGTTTGAGGCGAAGCCTTATCCACAGAAAGAAAAATCAAATGCCAGCCAAATCCACTAAATCAAAACAAGACCCCCAACCTGAGGAAGCTGAAGAGCCGGTTTGGACGTATCGCGGTTATCACCTCAAAACCAGCGAATTCGTCACTGCCATGGTGCATTTCTTTCGCGCCGAGATTCAGCGCGCCAACGTTTGGCGCACAAGGTTGGATACAACCACGAACTGGGCGGTGGTCGCGACAGGCGCGGTGTTGTCCATTGCTTTCAGCCAGCCCAATGTTCATCATAGCATTATCATTTTGAATACATTGCTTGTGCTGTGGTTTTTGTTTATCGAGGCGCGGCGCTATCGATACTATGAGTTGTGGAGTTATCGTGTGCGTTTGATGGAAACGGATTTTTATGCGGCGATGCTTGTGCCGCCGTTCCACCCTTCGCCGGAATGGGCGGAGAACCTCGCCGAGAATTTGCTCACGCCCAGTTTTCCCATCTCGATGTGGGAAGCGTTTGGCAGGCGTTTGCGTAGAAATTACTTCTGGATATTTCTTATTTTGTATGCTTCATGGGTGGCGAAGATCTGGCTCTTCCCGGAACCTGCCACAAGCCTGACGGAATTTGTCAGCCGCAGTGCGGTGGGGATAATTCCCGGCGAGATCATGATCGTTCTGGGTTTGATCTATTATTCGATCCTGACGGTCATTGCGCTTGCGACCATCACCATGACGCGCGCCACCGGCGAGATCCTGCCCCGCTTTGGCGATGAAAGCGCGCCCGCGGCGCCATCGGAGCAGGGTAAGCATGCCGGCTTGCGCGCCCTTCTTGTGCCGCGCCGCAGGCGCAGACAATTGCTCGCGCTCATCATCACCGACAAAGCCGAAACCGTTTCCAAACGAATCTTGAGCGACTTGAAACGCGGCGTGACCGCCATGCAGGGCAAGGGCATGTACACCGGTGCGGACCGTTCGATCCTGATGTGTGCTTTGACGATCACAGAGGTGCATAACTTGAAGTCTGCTGTTGCGAAGGAAGACCCGCAGGCGTTTGTAATCGTCTCGCCTGCCCAGGAGGTGTTGGGACGCGGCTTCAACCCTTTGGAAGAGAAGTGATGCGCGCTGGATGATTTCCTTTGGGAAAACTCGCCAGGTCGTGGACATCTAGGTCCTTGTCGGATTCCAGGCGTGCGCGCGGCATTATTTTCAGAAAGACTTGGGTTGTGATTTGCTCTCAATTAGCCCGTGAAATAATAAAAAGAGCCTTACGCAATGAAGGCTCTTTTTGACTCGTACAGTTCTACTTTTCTGTGGTTACGCTGACCAATACCGCGCGGACCATACGCCGGGAGGAGTAATCCTTTGTCACCTCCTGGAAACCCTCACAGGTGATGAGCGTCAGCCAGGATTTCTCCTGAGGCTTGAGCATGGCGGAGGTGTCTGTGGGGGTTATAGTTGTTGTCTCACGAACTTCGTATATGTAAACCTGGCCAAAAGCGTGGATTTTGACCTGGTCACCGTATTTCAATTCCTTCAAGCGGGCGAATGGACCGGGCTTGTTAAGCGCGTCCCAGACGTGCGCGGTGATGACCGAGTTCCCCTTCCATGTGGGGAAGGCGGAACCATTCAACCAGCCGGCGTTGCGGTTCAGCCAGGTCACATCCCAACCGGCGCTGGTCTTGGGAACGCCCAGGACCGCGATCTTCACGCCGAGGGTGGGAATCTCGATCCACATATCGGTGGATGAATATGTCAGACCAGCAGGCTGGGTGGGGATGTCTGTCACTGTGCCCATCGCGAAACCGGTCTTGGGCACCGACGCTGTCGCCTGAACCACTCTGAAGTCGATGATTGTGTCAGCCGCGCCGTCGTTGAGTTCGTTGCCGGTCAGGTCTTCAATGGAGGTTGTGCCGCACACAAACAGATGATAGGAGCCGACAGGCAATGGTGTGCCGCCGTTGATGTCCAGTGTGGCAACGAACGGCCCACCGCCTCCGTTATTGGTGTACGTTGCGGCGTCGAGGGCAATCTGTACATCGTCGCCCTGAACGCCGAGGGCGCAGGAGGCCGTATCCAGTGTACGGTTTGCTCCGTTTTGGATGAGCAGATAATTGACGAGGTTGTTCACCGCGCCCGCCGAGCCATCATTCTTCACGTCTTCGTTAAATGCAACCCTGAGTTGGCTCGGTCCGCCGGAAACAGTCGCCCCATCTGCAGGGACAGTGTTGGCGTCGAATAGCACAACGGGTCCGGCATTATCGACGAGGAAGGGTACGGAAGGTCCCGCGGCGAGACTGATATTTCCGCCTGCGTCCGTTGCGATGCCCGCGGCGATGGAAATGCCGATGGTGCCGCTCCCGGTCACGCCGCTGATAGTAACGGTCGGATTGGCGGTATTCCCGTTCGTGATCGTGACCGTGGTCGCCGCGGCGCTGCCGGTGGTATTCAGGGTCACATCTGCGGGTGTGAGATTGACGGTCGTCGCTCCGGCGACGGTCACCGCAAAATCAACGGGACCCGTGACCGTTGCCGCGGGAACCGGAGTTCCAATTGTCACGATGGGCCCGGTGGTGTCGTACGTCACGGTATTGTCTGTGCTGGTGGATGCGGCATTGCCGTTCCCGGCGTCATCTGTGACAACGCCGCCGTTGATGGTTGCGATTACTGTGCCTTCGCCGGTCATCCCGCTCACCGCCACGTTGTAGATGGCAGGTCCGCCGGTCACGACTGCGGTGGTCGCGCCCGCCGTACCAGAGAGGGTCACATCGCTTGCGCTAAAACCGTTCACATCCTCATTGAATGTGACTGTGAAATTGATGGGCGACGCATTGGTAGGGTCAGGTTGTGTGCCCGCCTGATTGATGGTGACGGTGGGCCCTGTAGTGTCGTAAGTGACGGTATTGTCGGCGCTGGTGGATGCAAGATTAAGATTCCCAGCGGAATCAGACGCCACACCGGCAGGGATGGATGCGATCACGGTTCCATCTCCGCTCATGCCTGATACCGCTATGTTATAGGTGGTGCCGCTCCCGGTGACGACGGCGGTGGTCGCGCCCGCCGTACCAGAGAGGGTCACATCGCTTGGAACAAAGTCATTGACCAGGGCGCTGAACGTGACGGTAAAGTTAATGGGCGACGCATTGGTTGGATCGGTCTGTGAGCCAGCCTGGTTGATCGTGACGTCTATCGGCGTGCCGGTGATGACGCCCGTGAAATCCTGTACGAAGGTGACATCATAGTTGTTGCCGCCGTTACCGTCGGTGACCGTCCCGGCGGGGGTGAGGGTTTTGCCCACGCCGACCAGCGGGGTGTCGAAGGTCTGCGTCCAGACAGCGGTGTCGCCGGGAGCCAGCGAGCCGGACGTGATGGTTGGAACGCCCGTCGAAGTGACTGTCCCGTCATAGGGCTTGGTATCTGTAACGGCGGTGACTGTGATGGCTCGCTGGATGATCTCGCCGGTCGTATTGTCGATGAAGGTGACATCATAGTTGTTCCCGCCGTTGCCGTCGTTGACTGTTCCGGCAGGGGTGAGGGTCTTGCCGGTACCGACATGTTTGGCGTCGAAGGTCTGCGTCCAGTTGGCAGTGTCGCCGGTTGCCAGCGCCCCCGTGGTGATCGAGGGTATGCCAATTGAAGCGGTGGTGCCGTCGTAGGTTTTGGTGTCTGTTGCGGCGGTCACTGTGATTGCCAGCGATGTGATATCGGCATTGTCGGTGTCGGTCGTTGTTGCGAGCGTATAATTTCCGCTGTCTGTGCCGCTGAGGACGAGGCCTGTTGCGGTGACAAGTTTATTCACCCCGACATGTTTGTCTGAAAAATCAGCAGTCCCGCCCGTGCAGGTCACATCGTCCATGCCGATGACGCCTGAAAGAGTGCAAGTGAAGGTCGCGGCGGTCGTACCATCATAGATCTTGTCATTGGCAGTGATGTTTGGCGTGACGGCAAGTCCCGTGATCGTGAACGTGGCGGTGTTATAGGTGATGTTATAGTTTCCCAGCACCCCTGCTGGACTCAGGGCCGCGCTGATGGTGTAGTTTCCAACACCCTCACCCGCAGTACGAGTATACGTGGCAGTGACCCCATCCGCTGGCAGGAAGCCGGTCAACGTTCCATTCGTCAGCGGGATGGGATCGGGGTCGCCATATGCTTTGTCTGCGTCGTTGGGGGTGACGGAAGCATCGCGAGCAATGATGTTGAAATCTGTTGAAACAAAGGTGAGGGCGTAATTTGCATTTGCAGAGAGGGTTCCCTGCGTAATCGCGTAGTTGCCAACAGTCTCGCCAGCCGCGCGGCTGAGCGCACCGGTAAGGGTGTCTGATCCGGCCAGAGAGCCGGATGTGATCTGGTAGGTAAAGACTGGGTCCACATCGCCGTACACCTTGCTTTGTCCGCTATCCGCGGTGACTGTGATGGCGCGCATCGCAATGGTGAGCGTGCCGTTATTGGCGGGGTTACTGGTGCTAGAAAGAAAGCTGCCGAAGCCTGAAAACTCTGCGCGGACCGTGTAATTGCCGACATTCAATGCGCTGGGGTTATAGGTGAGCGTGGCAATACCAGTCCCGGCGTTCACAGATACAGGAGCGCCAACGGGGTTCCCGTCAACATAGAATTGAACCGTTCCGCCGCCCGGATTGGGAAAGACAGTAGCGGAAAGGTCCACCGACACATCCCCATAGGTCGCGTTGGCATTTGCGACAGTTGTGGATGTTGCCGTGCCGCCAGCCTCGAATGCGCCGATGTCGCAGGCAATTCCTTGCGGACGCGTCACGCCGCGTTGGTCGGTCGCGGCGCAGGCAGTGGTGACTCCGCCCGTGTCAAGCGCCGAACTCCCGGCGCTGATTGCCATTGTTTGTGTAAAGCCGCCGTTATTGGAAAGCGCGCTCAGGTTGGGATTCGTTGTGATGATATTCGTCCCGCCTGCAAACCCGCCCTGCACGACGCTGTCGGATATGGTCGTCGTACCGGTTCCGTCGCTGACAATCTCGCTGGAATCTCCCCAGAAGATGCTGTTGCGAATGACAGGATTGCTGGTCAGAACAAGCCCGGCAGGGTCAATGACATTTCGGATCGCCCCCCCGGTGATACCGTTGGCGGTGCTGATATTGCCGCTGAAGGTAACATTGTTCAAAACCGGATTACTGGCAATGTTCAAGATTCCGCCGCCGCCGCGCGGGTCGGCTCCCACATTGTTTGATGTGTTCCCGTTAAACGTCACGTTGGTCAGCGTCGGGTTAGCAAATTCGTTCAACATGCCTCCGCCTCTGCGAGTGGCGGTATTTCCGCTGAACGTGACGTTGTTCAAGATCGAATCGCTGTACGTATTGAATAGACCGCCGCCTCCGGTGGCAGTGTTATTGCTGAATGTAACGTCCGTTAATCTTGGGATGCTGCGCGCATCGGTGGCGGCATTGTAAACCTGACTGTTCATCCCACCGCCCGCACCGTTGTTGGCGACATTTCCGCTGAAAACGACTCTGGTCAGTATTGGGCTGGCGTTCTGGGCAAAGAGCCCTCCACCGCGTCCGGCAGTGTTGTTGCTGAATGTAACGTCGGTAAACGAGGGTCTGGAATAACTGGCTTCCGGCAGGAGGTTGTTGACCGTGGTGACGAAGACGCCGCCGCCATTTGATGTCACTGAATTGTTTGTGATGACCAAGTTGGCAAGCGTAGGACTGCTGTCAGAGAGATACATCCCGCCGCCGATTCCGGTGCCTGAATTGTCGTTCCCATCCCTGATTGTGAAGCCGTCAAGAATCGTTCCACTCGAAACATTGAACGCGACGACAACATGATAGGCATTGTTTGCATTGCCTGCCACTCCATCGATATCGCCGCTCAGGATGGTCACATTGACAGCTGGGTTGCGATCCGTGCGGACAGTCTCCGTGCCGTTGAATCCACCATACACCGACACGCCATTGACCAATTGAAATGTGCTGGTACGCGCGTTATTAGTCTGTCCTGCCCCCTCATCGGGATAATATGTCCCCTCGGCCACCCAAATTTCATCTCCACTTGCCAGGGAGCCAAGGGTCAATGCATCCTGCAAAGTGGGGAAGGCAAGCGCCCAACTACAGCCGGTGGGGCTTCCTGCTGTCGAATCTTTATCGACATAGACGATCCCACTGCATGCGGCGGAAACCGGGCTAGGATGGAAGAACTGAAAAGCCAATGTTAGAAGAATTAAGAATGTAAACAGGAAATTTTTCGTGAACCTCATTAGCGACCCTTTTCATCGATTGCTGGCAGATTGCGAATTATAATAGCGGAATGCTGACGAAAAATTGGCTTTTTCAAGACGGTAATTATTAGAAAATGTAACAAAATCAAGGCTCTTAATGAGGAGAGATGACTATTTCCTGGTATGCAGTCCGCAGCAAGCCAAATAAAGAGGATTTCCTTGCCGGGCAGCTTGATTCCTATGGAATCGAAGTCTTTTACCCGCGTATCCATGTGACCCCGGTCAATCCGCGGGCACGAAAGTTCCTTCCGTATTTTCCAAATTATCTCTTTGTGCATGTGGATTTGGATGTTGTCAATATATCCACACTCCGCTGGATGCCCGGCGCCTCGGGCCTGGTCAGTTTCGACGGGGAACCCGCTTCCGTTCCCGACGTTTTGATTGGCACCCTGCAAAAGCATCTCGACCACCTGAACGCGTCCTCCCGACGCCTGCTCGATGAGATCAAACCCGGGGACCCGGTCATTGTGCAGTCCGGTCCCTTTGCAGGGTATGAAGCGATCTTTGACGGGCGCATTCCAGGTCGTGACCGGGTTCGCGTTTTATTGGGGTTCCTGCAGAAGCGTCAGATTCCGCTTGAGTTGCAGGAGCAGCAGATCGGGCGCGTGAAGCGTTCCTGAAAATTTGTCTTACAACTTTTGAATGGGGAATATTGGGGGATATATCCTGTCTGAACCTCAAACTCGTCAAAGTAACCTTTTATTTGTTCGCTCGTCATGCTGTTGCTGTACATGGTGTACTTTTTCTACAGGGATTCACACAAGATCGACCAAGTGTGTGGGCGGTTTGATAACCTGTATTGATGATTAGAACTTTCATTGACCAAGTTGCGGAGTTTATCGAGGAGCGTTTCATGATGGGCATCAGAACCAACGTTGACAGGTTTAACATCATCTCAATGGGAAAAAAGATTGGTCGAGCCAATTCAGTCCTTTCGCGCCAGACACAGTGGCGTTTATTTCGTGGCGCCTTGTTTGTCATGGATATTATCATGATCGTGGCGGCATTTCGCCTTGCCTACTTTTTCCGTTTTGAGGTTCCGTTCAGTTTCTTCGACCCCACAGCGGCAATTGACCCGGTCTATTATCGTAACCTTGTCTATGTTGCTTCAATTTTGTGGATAGTAATCTTTGCGTTTAATGGCCTGTATAACCCCCAGAATCTTTTAGGCGGCACCCGCGAATATTCCATGATCTTCCGTTCGTCGACCGAGGGCTTCCTGGCGGTTGTCATTTTTGGATTTCTGATACCTGACCTCTTGATCGCGCGCGGTTGGTTGTTGATGACCTGGGGCTTTACTTTCATCTTGGCTTCTTTTGGCAGATTCCTCATGCGCCGGGCAGTCTACGTATTGCGGAAGTACGGTTTTTTCCTGACCCCCGCGATCATCGTTGGCGCCAACCAGGAAGGTCGCTGGCTGGCTGAGCAGTTATTAAGCTGGGAGACGTCCGGTTTGCATCTGGTCGGTTTTGTCGATAAAAAGGAGCCGGTAACTACTCCGCTTTTTCATAATCTTGTGTGTCTGGGTTCAGTGGATCAACTGGGAGAGATCATCGAACGTTACCAGATCGGCGAAGTAATCTTAGCGTCCAGCGCCATTTCCACGCGTGATTATTTGCTGGAAATTTTCAAGCGATACGGTGTTTCCGACAAGGTCAACCTCCGGTTGTCTTCCGGTCTGTACGAGATCATCACCACTGGGTTGACAGTCAATGAGTTCGCCTATGTTCCGTTGGTCTATGTGAACAAGGTGCGCCTGACCGGTTCGGATGAGATGCTAAAGCTGGTGTTGGATATGTTTATCACAATTCCGGCGCTGATTCTGCTTTCACCCGTTCTGTTGGTCATTGCCCTATTAATAAAGTTGTCATCCCCCGGGCCAATCGTCCACAAGCGGCGCGTAATGGGGTTAAATGGGAAACAGTTTTATGCTCTGAAGTTCCGCACGATGGTGGTGAACGGCGATGAGGTGCTGGCGAAACATCCTGAATTGAAGGCGGAACTTGAAGCGAACCATAAACTTAAGAACGATCCGCGTGTGACGAAGATCGGCGCGTTCCTGCGCAAGTTCAGTCTGGATGAATTGCTGCAGCTAATCAACGTCCTCAAACGCGAAATGTCGCTGGTCGGTCCGCGCATGATCTCTCCGGAGGAGGTTGCCATGTATAAACAGTTTGACATGAACCTTCTGACAGTAAGACCGGGTATCACAGGACTGTGGCAGGTCAGCGGTCGTTCTGATATAACCTACGATGAACGCGTGCGTTTGGATATGTACTACATCCGCAATTGGAGTATCTGGCTCGATCTGCAACTCCTGTTCCAAACCATTCCTGCGGTTCTTAAAGGACGCGGGGCATACTAAATCCACAAAAAGGAATCTTTATGGCAAAAATAGTAGTGACGGGTGGGGCCGGTTTTATCGGTTCCCACGTTGTTGACCTGTTTATCGCGCAAGGATATGAGGTTGTGATCGTGGATGACCTTTCGACCGGACGCGCTTCGAATTTGAATCCGGCGGCAAAATTCTATAAAATGGATATCCGTGACCCGAAAATCCGGGAAGTATTTGAAGTGGAAAAACCGGATTTTGTTAGTCACCATGCGGCGCAAATGGATGTTCGCCGTTCGGTTGCCCAGCCTTTGTTTGATGCCGATGTGAATATTCTTGGCTCCATCAATTTGATCGAAGCTGCCAAAGCGGTAAATCTGAAACGATTTATTTACATCTCGACAGGCGGTGCGGTTTATGGCGAACCAGAACGTGTTCCGGTGGAGGAGACCGATCCTATCAATCCCATTTGCCAGTATGGGGCGAGCAAGCATACTGTCGAACACTATCTGTTCATGTACCATTACAACTATGGCTTAAAATACACAGTGCTTCGTTACCCGAATGTCTTTGGTCCGCGCCAAGACCCGCACGGTGAAGCGGGTGTGGTGGCAATCTTTACCGGCAAGATGATGGCTGGGGAGCAGGTGGTCATCAATGGGGATGGGGAACAGACTCGTGACTTTGTTTACGTTGGTGATTGTGCTCGCGCTAATTTTCTTGCCGCAACGGTCGAGCATGAGCCGGGTATCTATAACATTGGCTGGGGGCGCCCCACCTCAGTCAATGACATCTTTTCCACGCTGGCAAAGGTGACCGGATATGCACTTTCTGCCCAATATGGACCGGCAAAGGTGGGGGAAACGCGTCACATCTATTTGAATGCCGCCAAAGCCCAAAAAGACCTCGGTTGGACGCCGACCATTTCGTTGGAAGAGGGTCTGACAAAGACCGTGGAATATTTCAAGGTTGCGGAGAAGGTCGCTTGATTATTGTCCAGACACCGTTACGGATCAGTTTTTTTGGGGGCGGCACAGACTTTCCTTCCTTCTTCATGGAAGAGGGAGGGTGCGTCTTAAGTTCCGCCATTGACAAATATATCTTTGTCACTGTGAAGGAACGCTTCGATAAGAAACTGAGAATTGGTTATACCCAAACCGAAATGGTCGATAGCATCGACCAGATCCAGCATGAATTGATTCGGGAAGCCTTGCGCATCACCGGTATTTATCAAGGTATCGAGGTCACCACAATGGGTGATATCCCTTCGGAAGGATCCGGGCTTGGCTCTTCCAGCACTGTAACGGTAGGTGCTTTGCATGCCCTATACGCTTATTCAGGTGAGATTGTCTCTGCCGAAAGACTTGCAAAAGAAGCCTGTGATATTGAAATCGGGAAACTGAAAAAACCCATTGGCGTTCAGGATCAGTATATTGCCGCCTACGGAAATTTGCGTTTTATTGAATTCTGCCGGGATGGGCAGGTAAAAGTCGAGAAGCTGAATATCGGGGAGGATTTCCGCCGCGCGTTAAACGATTGCTTCTTGCTTTTCTTTACAGGAGTCAGCCGCCGTGCCGACACGATCCTTGCCGAACAGAAAAACAATATCAAGGATCGCATGAGCGTGCTTCGTGAGATCAAGCAAATGGCATATGAAGCGCGCAAGGAATTGGAGAACGGGAATGCTGATGCCTTTGGCTCCTTGATGCATCAAGCATGGGAGTCGAAAAAGCGTCTGGCGGATCAGATCAGCAATGGAAACCTGAACGATATTTACGATACTGCGAGGCGAGCGGGCGCGATCGGCGGAAAAATTGCAGGAGCGGGTGGCGGGGGGTTTATTTTGTTGTATGCCCCGTACGAAAAGCATCAGGCGATCCGCAGGGCATTGAGCGGTTTGCAGGAATTGCCGTTCCGCCTCGAACCGGACGGCACAAAAACGATCTTTAATTATAGAAGGTCATGAATAGGAAGGGCGTTTCCATGGAGCAATTATCAGAATATATCGCGGTACTGCAAAAAACAATTGATCGATTGCCTCGGAACTTGATTGCTCAGGTGATTGATATTTTGCATGAAGCGCGCATGACCGGGAGACAGGTTTTCATCATGGGGAACGGCGGCTCGGCATCCACGGCAACGCATTTTGTCTGTGACCTTGCCAAGAACACCCGCAGGGATGGTCTTCCGCATTTTCGCGTGATTGGTTTGACCGACAACATGGCGATCTTCTCCGCTTATGCCAATGACGAAGGCTATGATCAGGTCTTTGCCCAGCAATTGGCAAACCTGATCAAGCCCGGTGACATTGTAATTGGTATTTCTGCGAGTGGAAACTCAGCGAACGTTTTGAATGGGATCGAGGAGGCAAAGAAAAACCAGGCAACGACGATTGCCTTCACCGGTTTTAGCGGTGGACGGCTGGGATCGATGGTCGATATAAATATCCATGTGGACAGCAACATCATCGAACATGTGGAGGATATCCACCTAATGCTGGAACACATGATCGTAAAGACGATCAAGGAACGTGAATATACCGATTCCAGCTTTGCCGATGTGATGGAGGAACGTCCAATCAACATAGTAGACGCGTAGTCAGCCCTTTTTCACGAATGCCCCGAGTTTGCTGATTGCATCCAGTGCCTCCGAGAGTCCGTCGAACACAAGAAAATCCCCGATGTTTTCGGGTCTGGATTGCTGTAACTGATTGGCTCCTCGTCCCGTCTTTAACATAATCACCCCCTGCAGGTTGGCCTCCTGACCGGCGAGCAGATCGCTCCAAGCGTCACCAATCATCCAGGAAGCCCTGAGGTCTATGGATAATTCCCGCGCCGCCTGTAGAAAAAGCCCCGGTCGAGGTTTCCGGCATTCACACTGTTCTTCGGGCGCATGTGGACACATGTAAATGGCATCGATCCTGCCGCCTTGTTCTTCGACCACCTTGGCGAGTTTGTGGTTGATTTCTTCTGCGGTGTTCAAGGACATCAAGCCACGCCCAACAGCAGATTGATTGGTAACCAGGACAATTTTATAGTCCATGTTTCGGAATCTGGATAAAGCGGTGATGGCTTCAGGCAATAAGACGACCTGTGACCAATCCCGGACATAGTCCGCACGATTTTCGATCAGAACGCCATCACGGTCGAGAAAAACAGCAGGAAGCATGTTTTTATTATATACTATCTGCTGTCTTCAAACTGAGGTAATAAAATATTTGACCCGCAACATGTCGGGATGGCGGAGCACGCCAACAGTCAGGAACCTTTGCCCATGCTATCTGCCATACAACTTTATCTGAGCCGCCAGGCCTCTTCAGTGTTCCGGTATTTTTACGAGCAATTTTTTCTGATTCTGTTCGGTTGGATCCCCACCGTGATCGGAATTGCTATCCGTGGAGTATTTTATCGGTTGATACTAAAGATGAATGGCTCCGCCGCCATTGAGAACGGCGTTCGCCTCCGATTTGCGGATCACATCAAACTGGGGCATGGTGTCTATCTCGATCAAGGCTCCTACCTCCACGCGTGCCCGCGGGGGATCGAAATCGGCGATGGCACCATCGTGATGCATGGGGCGATCCTGCATGTATACAACTTCCGTGGGATGCCACAGTCTGGAATCAAGATCGGACGTAACAGCCTTGTGGGCGAATACTCGGTTATTCGCGGGCAGGGCGGTGTGGTGATCGGTGACCGGGTGTACACCTCGCCCTTTACCCAGATTATTGCCGTCAACCATGTTTTTGATGACCCGGACAAGCCTTTTGTTGATCAGGGCATTACCGCTCAAGGGATTGTCATCGAGGACGATGTCTGGTTGGGGGCGGGAGCCGTGATCACAGACGGCGTCCGGGTGGGGAAGGGGTCCGTGGTTGCCGCCGGCGCGGTTGTTACAAAGGATGTGCCGCCGCATACCGTGGTGGGCGGAGTCCCTGCAAAGGTAATCAAGCAAATCGATGGCAGTGTCAGCAAGCCTGACCGCCAGATTTATCTTTCCAAATAAGGATGGAATTTCATGACGATCTTATCTGTGGTCATCCCTGCATACAATGAAGAGAACGGTATCGCTGAAATAGCCAAACGCGTGCTAGCCGTGGAACCCGCGTTGAAGAGTGCGGGCGTGGATAGACTTGAACTCCTCGTTGTGGACGACGGCTCGAAGGATAAGACAGCCGAAGCGGCATCGAGCATCCCCGGGGTGAGTCTGATCCGGCATCCCAAGAATAAGGGATACGGTGCAGCGCTCAAGACCGGGTTTTCCAAAGCCAGCGGCGAGTTGATTGGGTTCCTGGATGCGGATGGCACCTATCCGCCGGAATATTTCCCACAACTTTGCCAGGCGGCATTAAAGGGAACAGACCTCGTGATCGGTTCCCGTATGGCGGGGGCTGACAGCAAAATGCCCCTTACCCGGCGCGTCGGAAATTTCTTTTTTGCCACCCTGCTCACCCTGTTGGGACGCCAAAAGGTCACCGACAGCGCCAGCGGGATGCGAGTGTTCAAAAAGGAAATCCTCGAACAGATTTATCCCTTACCCGATGGTTTGAACCTGACACCCGTGATGAGCACGCGCGCCCTTCATGAGGGCATCAAGATCGAGGAAGTCCCCATTCCATACAGTGAGCGAGTGGGGCGTTCCAAACTGAGCGTGATCCGCGATGGACGCATTTTCCTGCAAAGCATGGTCTGGACGGCGCTCTCCTATAATCCGGTCAGGATTTTGGGAATGCTCGGATTGGCAGGCGTGGGAGTCGCAGGGTTGATCTTCCTCGGCTTGGTCATTGCCAGGCTTAACGGGATCACCACCCTAGGTTCCTGGGGTGTGGCGGCATTGTTCACAGCATTGATCTCTGTTGTTTCCGGGGTGAATGTTTTTGCGCTTGGCGTAACATTCAACTATCTGGTTTCCTTGTTCTACAAGAAGCCGATACGTCAGGGTTTGTTCGGTAAGCCAATCTTCAAGACCCCGCTTGACCAGCAGTTCGGCTGGATGGGCATCCTGGCGGTTGTTCTTGGGATTGCCATCGGAATCGTTAGCATCGTGCTTGGAGTGAGGGGTTGGGATATTGACCGTCTATGGTTCTATTTACTGAGCAGCGCCATGGTCTTTCTGGTAGGCGTTCAACTGTTTGTCTACTGGTTGTTATTGCGCATTCTCGAAGAACTCAGCCAACGCGAAGTGAAGACCAAAAATGATTTGGGTTTGAATTAGCAGTAGTGAAAGGAGAAAAAAATGAACACAAACGAATTTGATGATTTAAATAACCCTCAATCTGTAAATCTCGGCACCCGCCGCCTCGCCAAACTGCGTATGGCGGATTTCCCCAATGCCGATACCATCGTGCGAGAAGGACTTCTCGCCGCTCCCCGCTCGGAAGAGGCAGTTGATATCATGCTGGTGAATCCACCCACACCCGATGGCGAGTTATGGATTCGTACCCAACATCGCGTCGGACGCCGCACACGCGAGAACATGATCTGGCCCCAGGTATCTCTGGCGCAGATGGCGGCATTATTACATCCAGTCTATAAAGTAAAGGTTGTGGATTGCAATGCCGAGCGGATGGGTTGGCCTGAATTCACGAAATTGTTGGACAAATACCAGCCTAAGTATTATCTGACCCAGCTGACCGCGCCAACGCTTGAGAACGATATGTACGGCTGTTTTCTGGCGCATGCACGCGGGGCGAAGACCATTGCCTTTGGGACGCATATCACCCCCATCCCGGTGGAGACGATGCGCCCGTATCCATCCCTCGACTTTGCACTGGTCGGTGAACCCGACCTGACCATTCGTGACCTGCTCGACCATCTCGAAAATCGATTCGGCGAGCGTTCCCCTGAAATCGTAAAATTGTTCGAGAAACACGATCCCAGCTACAAACCCTCTCTAAACGAAGATGGGACCGTGAATATGCGCGGTATCAAAGGTATCGCCTGGCGCAAAGGGGATGAGATCATGCTCAATTTCCCGCGCCCGTTCGTAGCGGACCTGGATGACATGCCGATCCCCATGCACGAACTTCTGCCTTTGCAGAAATATCGCATGCCGTATATCAAGGGACCGTTCACCTTCATTGTGACCAGCCGCGGCTGCCCGGCAGGCTGTACGTATTGTATCAAGCACGTCAGCTATCAATATTCCGCCCGTATCCGTTCACCCAAGTTGATCATGGAGGAAATGTGGCGGTTGAAGAAACTGGGCATCAATAATATCCACATGTATGCCGACTTGTTCACCGTTAACCGTGACCAGGTCATCGAACTTTGCAAACTGATGATCGAGGAGAAAATCGATCTTCATTGGACATCCAACAGCCGTGTGGACTATGTGGACGAGGAGATGTTGACTCTCATGGGCAAAGCCGGTTGCCGCCTGATTTCCTGGGGTATCGAAAGTGGCAATGAACAGATTCTCAGGCACGCCCGCAAAGGCGCTTATCCAGATAAAGCGGAACGCGCCCTGCGCTGGGCAAAGAAGGCCGGCATCATGAACTGGGGATACTTCATCATTGGTCTGCCCGGCGAAACAGAGGAAACGATTCAGCAGACCATTGCCTTTGCCAAGAAATTGCCGTTGGATATTGCCCTCTTCCACGTTGCCGCGCCGTATCCCGGCACGCCCTTCTTCTTCGAAGTGGTCGAGAACAAGTGGTTCCGCCCCGGCACTCGCTGGGAGCATGTGGACATGGATAAGGGTACAGTGCTGGATTATCCAGACATGCCTGCCGAGCGTCTGCTGTACTGGCAGAAACGCGCTTTCCGCGAGTGGGCTTTCCGACCGGGTCCCGCGTTCACCTACTTAAAGATGCTGCTGTACGATTGGTCCACCATGAAGACGGCGATCAACGTCGGTCTGCAACACCTCTTCTGGGCAAATTCGGATTCCGGCGCGCCGATCGGCGGGGCGAGTTAATCGTACATTGATGTTCGATCTTAACATTCAGGAAGCGTGATCGTTTTGCGCGAAGTTGTTAAAAGCGGCTGGTTTGCCCGGTTTGATTTGCTTCTGGTGATCGCAAGCGGCGTAGTCTGGTCATTGTGGCCGGACTACGTCGGTGCGTCGCCCTTGCTCCTTCTAATGCTTCCGTGGGCGCTGAGGATGCTCGCGAAGGAATTTCCCTTTCAGCGGACGCGTTTCGATTGGCTGATCGTTATCTTCCTGATCACAGCCTGGGTGGGTTATTGGGCTTCCTTTAACGAGTCAGAAGCCTTGACAAAAGCCTGGCTGATCACGACATCCGTTTTTTTGTATTTTGCGTTGAGCGCCCAGCCGGAGGAAAACCTTGTATGGATCACAAGTGGTTTGTTCCTGATCGGCGTGGGAGTGTCGGTATACTTTTTCCTAACGCATGATTTTGTCCAGGGACCACGCAAGATCGAAGCATTCAGTTGGATTGGTGCGTTGTGGGCGGCGGTCAGACCGCAACTTTCCTGGGCGCCCATACATCCGAATTATGTTTCCGGTACCGCGGCATTGACCGCAATATTTGGTCTCTACCCATTGCAGAAATCCAGCCAGGGTAGCTTCGTTCGAGCGAGCATCCTGACGGGATTTTTTGTTGTACTGTCTGCGATTATCATGGCGACTTCGCGCGGCGTCTGGATGGCGCTTGCCAGCGCAGCGGGAATATGGCTGTTGTGGAGGCTGGCGCGCGCAAACGGGATCCTGTCCCGGCTTGGAACAGAAGCGTTCTTTCCCATCCTTGTTTTGATCTGCTTGTTTATCGTCGTTGTTTTCCTGTACGTGGGTCCCGCCAATTCGGCAAGCAGTATACCTGGATCACCGGATTACGGCATTGGCAGTCGTGCCGAGTTGTTTGCCCGCGGTCTGTATTTTGTCGGTGACTATCCGATCACAGGCGCCGGGCTGGAGTCCTTCCCTGGGTTGTATTCGCAATACATGCTGGGCATTCCGTATTTTTATGTGCTCAACAGCCACAACCTGTTTCTTGATGTGTTTATCGAACAGGGAGTTGCTGGAGGGCTTGTTTTTTTTCTGCTTTATTTTGGTTCCATCTGGTTGGTATCCAAAGCCCTGGTACGGGCGGAGACCTCCGAACATAGGTTGTTCACCGAACTGGTATTGTCTGCATTGGTGATCGCGGTAATCCATGGGATGGTGGATGACTATCTTTATAATGGACGCGGTGCAATTCTTTCGATGCTCCTGATTGGTATTTCGATGATCGCAGCAAGACGAAATATTTCCCTCCATACAGTGGAGGGGCACTCATTGACGAAGATGAAGCCCCTATCGCGGCAATGGTATACTTTTATCCTGCTTGCCGCATGTTTTGTCTTGGCAGGTTTCAATCTTGATGCACTGCGCGCGATGTGGTACGCGAATCTTGGCGCTGTTCAACTATCGAAAACCGAACTTGCCGGCTTTCCTTTTACTGAATGGCGGCAACCAAGTTCTATTCCCCAGCTTGATCAAGCGGACGTTTCGCTTCGTGCCGCGCTTGAGCTTGATCCCGATAACCGGACAGCCCATCACCGCCTCGGCTTGATCTCCATGATGCGCTTGGATTTTTCATCAGCAGTCGACCACTTGACCGCTGCCTATCAGAAGGCGCCGCATCATCGTGGCATTATCAAAGCCCTTGGATTCAGTCATGCATGGCTTGGTGATTCGGAACGTGCGATGTCCTTTTTGAAAGATATTCCGGAAGCAAAGGACGAATTCGACTCGTATTACACGTATTGGAAGGCGCAGGGGAGAGACGACCTTTCAAACAAGGCGTATTCAATGTATAAACTTTTTGGATCGTTATCAATCCAACCCTGAATAGGAATGCCATTGTGAACAGAAAATTATTCAGACTGATGTTCCCGGTTTTACTGCTCATCTCCATGCTGGCGGCTTCTCTTGCTGGAGGAGTGTCGCAAGTCCGTGCCCAATCCTCCCGCTCTTGGTCGGACCCAATCAATCTCTCGAATTCCGGCGCCACATCGAACCCGGAGATTATTGTCGATCAATTGGGTGTCATGCATGCCTTGTGGGTGGATCAATACGAAGGCTATATGTACACGCAAAGCACAGATGGAATCGAGTGGACGGCATCTCAAAAGGTGAGTTATCCCTTCGATAAAAATCTGCCTCCGTTGCTGGTCCCGGCGCCAGATGGTTTTATCCATGTCTTTTGGCTGAGTATCGAAAAGAACCTGGAATACGCCCAGTCGCATTCCGAACTTATCGGAGAGCCGGCGGCCAATTGGGCCTTTCGGACGCAAGTATCGAAGACTGTTCTGACATTCGATGCCGCGGTCGACCCTCAGGGTGTATTGCACCTTGCATACATTAGAAACGTAAATAGCGACTTGGGCCCGGCTGGAGTCTATTATGTACAGTCGATAGATAACGGTAGAACCTGGTCGAACGAGAAATTGCTGTACGAATCCCAATATTTCCGCGCGACCAAAGCTGAAGCGGCGCATATTCGTGTGGTGGTCCCAGATGAAGCCGGGGATGGAAAAGTAATTATTGCATGGGATAATACATCGCTCAAACGCATGTTTATGTCTGCATCGGCTGATTCAGGTAAGAGTTGGGCGGAGCCGATGCAGTTGAAGGGTCCTGAAGATACCGGCGGTTATGACATGCCATATAATGTCGAGATGAGTATCCTGGGGGAAAAGACCCTCCTGATGTGGCAAGTCGGGGAACCCGGCGCGAATCAATGCACTCTTTACGGAGAATGGTCGGATGATGGAGGAACCACTTGGGGCACCCCGGTCGCCATATTGGGTAATCAATCCATTTGTCCATTGAAGCTTGAATTCCTGACCCAGAAATATGATTCGCTGATTGCCTTGCTTTACTATCAAGGTAATCCATCACTGGTTGCATGGAATGGAACAGAATGGAGCGAGCCTCAAATCCAGGACGAACTTTCCTTCTTCTCCAATCCCGCCACTCGGGAAACAATCGTGTTGGGATCTCATTATGGTCTTGTCAAGGGAGACCAATTATTCCTGGTTGGAAGCGACCAGGGAAGCGGCGGAGATGTCTGGCTGACCTCGCGCCCGATTGGCTCCATCACCGATTGGACCTTTTCAGAGTCGCTTTGGAGTTTACCTGTTCCCTTGACCACTACATCCCAACGAATCCCATATATGACCTATGCTGCCGACGAGGAATATCTGCATGTTCTTTGGTCGCAATCCCCGAGGTCTGCAGAAGGCAATCTGGATGAAACCATTTATTATTCCAGATGGAATGGAGTGGAATGGACTCCCGCCCGTGAAGTCATTGTTGGTTTGACCGGGACCGCAGGTGAATTGTCGGCAGCATCCAATGGGTTGGGCAGGCTTTTTGTCGTTTGGTCGGACGAAAAAAATGGAAACCTGTTATTTAGCTGGGCAAATTCGGGCAAGGCAAACAGCGCCACGGAATGGGCGGCGCCGCGTGCGTTGCCGTCGCAATCTCAATGGACCAGTGCCCCCGACATTTTGATAGACACATCGGGCAGGATTGCGGTTGTTTATGCAGTGCCACTTAACGAAGGACGTGGGATTTATCTGGTTCAATCTGTCGATAATGGAGTTACCTGGTCGGACCCGGTCACTGTGTTCGATGCGGTAACCGCTGGTTGGGTCATGGTGAGTCAACCCAAGATTGCTCTGAGTGGAGATGGGCGATTGCACGTGCTTTTCACAAATTACTCCGGGATTAATGGTCAGCCTGCCGACATGTATTATTCGCAATCATCAGACGGTGGAACTTCCTGGAGCGCCCCCGAAGTTGTCAGCGAAAGCTCCGTGGTTTGGAGCGATATCGTTACCCCTGACGATAAGACGATTCACAGGATGTGGCAACAGGTTAACAATGGCGTAGTGGCTACCATGCATCAGATGTCGACCGATAGCGGGTTGAACTGGGGCAAGGCGGTTGAAATTACTGGGGTGAGCAATATTGCCTTGCCGGTGACGCTTGCTTCGAATAAAACCGGGAATCTGCATTTTATTCAACTGGTCCAGGAGAATATCCCTTCCTACATTCAGGAATATCAACTGGAAGTTCAGGATTGGATGTGGAACGGAGGAACCTGGGAACGTCAGCCATCCCAGGAGATAACCATCAAGGGCGATAAGGCTCAATACTCCGTAGCGGCAGGCATTTCTTCGAAAGGATTCCTGAACGTTGCGCTGGTTGTGGAATACTATGACTTGGAAGGGGAATTGATAACCGAGATTTACAACATCGGTCGTTCACTCAAGGATTTTGATGTAGAACGGACCCCATTTCCCGCTTACATCACTGAGGCTGTAACTGCTGTGTCAGTGTCAACCGAGCCTGTAGGCGTTCAGCCGAATCCGTCCCCGATACCAACTTCGCTTCCTGATTTGACAGGCGGCTCCTCGTCGGCATTAAGCAAGAATTTGGTGGGCATATCCCTGGTCCTGCTTGTTCTTGGTCTGACCATTTTCATTTTTGTGCGAAGGGTAAAAAGAAGCGGAGAAGGATAAGTCTCTTGTCAATCAATTCAAGGTTGTCTTATGACTAGAAAGATCATACACGGCGTGTTGGCCATCCTTCTTGCAGGTATCTTATTTGCCACTTCGCGCGTGCCCTTTGTTACAGCGGAAAAGTCGAGCGGGTGGACACCCAATCAGAGAGTTCCCGGCTATTTCTCCGATACATTTACCCCATACCTGCTGGCCGATCAAAATCGGACCGTCCATGCGTTTGCGAGTCAATGGGTGGGGGATGCACCTCGTCAACTTGCCATTGTCTATCGGCAGTGGAGCCTGATGGGGGGCTGGACCAAGCCTGTTGATATCATTTTGCCCCTGATAGGCGAGTCCCGGATTCAGGAAGCATTTCTGGATTCTTCCGGGATGATGCACGTTATATTTTGGGGCGGTACTTCACGGGAGGCATACATTTTCTACTCCAAAGCTCCCGTGGAAAGTGCCGATGAGAGTTCAGCCTGGTCTTCTCCCATTGTGATCGGTGACAAGGCGGTGGAGCCAAGTTCAGCAGCTCTGACGGGAGACGGGCAGGGGAATCTGTTCATGATCTACACCGGGAACCTCGACGGGGCAGGTGTCTATGAGACTCATTCGAACGATTCGGGTGAAACATGGTCGAAAGCTAGACCCATTTTCATGCCTTATGATATCGGTCTTGTGCCATATAGCCTCAAGTTGGTTTTGGGTAAATCCGGGCAATTGCATGCTACGTGGAATGTGGTCACGAGCCGGGGTACGGATATGTCGCTCCATTATGCTCAATACGATATTGCTGCAGATCAGTGGAGCGAAGTGGTGACACTAAGCAAGCGAGTGGATAATTCTGTGGATTATTTTGGACCATCCTTTCCATCGATTGTGGACAATGGAAAATATGTTGTCATAATGTACAACAACGGCAACCCATTCAATTCCCGGCCCGTCCCAGCGGGACGCCCCATACAGATGGTCAGTGTTTCCGAAGATGGCGGTCGGAGTTGGAACGACCCTGTTGTGCCTTTTTACCGACACCTCGGCAGGAGTGGTGAACACAGCCTGGTTGTGGATAGCGATAATGTTGTACATGCATTGTTCGTGCAACGTATTGAGTATACCGTCGACGGCGAAAATCGTTTGCTTGGTGGTGTTTGGCATAGTGCATTTCAGGATGGGATATGGAGTGATCCCGACCGATTCGTTACCTCGTACCCTCCGCATGATGTGCGGGCTGTGGTTAGTCAGGGAAATGTTCTCCTCGTGGTCTGGCGTCAGGACCCGGGCGCCGAAGAACTGCACGGTGTCTGGTATTCGTACACCATTTTGGACTCCCCTGAATTGCCTGTGATCATACCTCCATCCCAAACACCGGAGTCCGCGCCTGCCACAGCCCCCGCATCGGTTCCCAATCCGGAAGAGACCGCTGTGCCTGTGACGAAAATCCCAACGATCAGCCTGGAAGATGTCCCGTCCGGTATTGCGAGTAATCCCGCCGGACCGTTGATTATTGCAATAATCCCTGTTTTGTTGGTCCTTGCAGGTGTTATTTTCATGTATCGTATTTATAGCAATAAGAATGGTTAGATATCGATTCTTGGCAAGTAATTTACACACGATAAATGGTGTAACAGAAGGAGTTTTTTTGTGAAAAGGGTGATCAGTTTTGAGAATGTATCAAAAAAATACAAGCTGGGTATTGCCCGTACCAGTCTTCCATCATTGGTGGCACAGGGGGTCAAGAAGGCGTTCCGACCTTCCGCAGTGAAAGCACCGGGTAACGATGTGCTATGGGCGTTGAAAGATGTCAGTTTTGACCTGGAGAAGGGGCAGTCCATGGCATTGGTGGGATCAAACGGTGCTGGCAAGACCACCACTTTAAAACTCCTTGCCAATATTACAAAACCGACCTCAGGCCGGATCGAAACCAGCGGAAAACTTTCCGCCCTGATCGAACTGGGCGCAGGCTTTCATCCCGATCTGACAGGACGGGAAAATATTTACCTCAACGGGTCGATCTTGGGGTTGAAGCGTCACGAAATCCACGGCCGTTTCGAAGAGATCGTGGAATTTTCGGAATTGGGCCGTTTCATCGATACGCCTGTAAAACGATACTCGTCGGGCATGATCGTACGGCTTGGTTTTGCGGTCGCCTCCTGTATCGAGCCTGAAATCCTGTTGGTGGATGAGGTCCTGGCTGTCGGGGACGCGTCCTTCCGGCAAAAATCTTTAAAACGGATTCAATCCCTGATCCATGCAGGTACGAGTATCCTGTTCGTTTCCCATAACCTTTATATGGTACAAGCGGTCTGTCAAAAGGCGTTGTATCTGAAAAAAGGACAGGTGCAATTGTGGGATGATACCAAGAAAGTGATCGAAGCCTACGAACATGACCTCCATGCCGAGCGTGCCAGTAAGTTTGCAGGCAGCGCGCTTGATTTGGGAGGGACCGAAACCGGATTGGAGATTACAAAAGTGGAGATTTTGGGTGTAAATGGCGAGCGACCCGAAAGATTCATGAGCAACCAACCTGCCCAGATCCGGGTGCATTACAATGCCTATCAAGATATGGGCAGGGTCAGTATGTCGATCTTTGTCATCCGCTCAGATGGCTTGACCTGTTTTATGTTGAGGACAAAACTCGATAAATTCAACCTAGTGGTGGAGCGCGGCGTAGGCACCGTATTGGTGGATTTGGAACCGTTGCAACTCATTACCGGGACCTATTTCATTGAGGCCTGGTTCCTTGACGAAGCCGATTCGATTGGACTCACGCCCATGGGAGGGCGGTCTGACTGGTTTACGGTCAAGGGATCGGCGAGAAGCTATGAGGAAAGCAGCGGGGTATATGAGCCGATAGGGCGATGGTCACATCAACACAGCGATATGATCGCGGCGAACGAGAGCCAATCGAAGACCACGCCACCGGTAAGTGTCGAGAGTCGTCAAGCCGAATAGTTTGGGAATATTCATATGATTAACCTGTTTCACTCAAGAGATTTGCTCCGGGAATGGACTTCCCGAAATATTCGGGCGCGTTATCAGCAATCGGTGCTCGGCTGGTTTTGGGCGATCATCCAGCCGACGGCGCAGGTGGCTATTTATACGATTGTTTTTACGATGGTCGTGCGAATCGATACAGAGAATATCCCGTACGTCATCTTTTCCTACATCGCGATGGTTCCCTGGACCCTGCTGGCAACATCGTTGACAGATATGTCGAATTCCCTCGTCGATAACATGACGCTGGTCAACAAGATCTATTTTCCGCGCGAAATACTGCCTATTGCCGCCCTGCTGGCGCGGTTGATGGATTTCGGAGTGGCAGCACTCCTGATTATTGTGTTGATGGCAATTTACAAGGTGAGTGTCTTTCCGCTGGGGCTTTTGTTCCTGCCGGTTATCCTGTTGATACAGCTTTTTTTGATCCTGGGTATCGGGTTGGCGACCGCGGCGGCGAACGTGTTCATACGCGATATTCGCTCCATTATTGTACTGGGTCTCCAGCTTTGGTTCTACGCATCTCCAATCATTTATCCGGTCTCGGCTGTGCCCGAGAATTTACGTCCATATTATTATCTTAACCCGATGAATGGCATCATCGAAGCATATCGAGATGTGTTGTTGCGCTCGCATCTGCCCGGTAGTTATCTCGTCCCGGCGGCGGTGATTTCGGTGGTGCTGTTCATAGTCGGCTACTGGTTTTTTAAACGGGTCGAATTTCAGTTTGCGGACATTGTCTAAAAGGAAGTATTCCATGACCGAGCCGCTTGTCAGCGTGATCATACCCACTTATAACGGAGCCAGATTTCTGGGAAGAGCGATCCGAAGCGTCCTGAACCAGACATACTCCAACCTTGAGTTGATCGTTGTCGATGACAGGTCTCCCGATAATACGGAGGAGGTCGTGAAGCAATTCAATGATCCCCGGCTCAGTTATTTTCGGCATGAGGTCAATCAGGGTGCGTCGGCTGCCAGGGGAACGGGACGTCGTCATTCGTCTGGGGAGATCATTGCGTTTCTGGATCAGGACGACATGTTTCATCCTGAAAAGCTGGAGGCGCATGTCACGTTCCTGAAGGATCATCCCGAGGTTGGTTTTACGTACAACCCTTATTTTGAACTTGTTCATTCATCGGAGGAGGTTCGCACTGTCTGGCAGCCGCCCAGGGATATTTCCCTAGCGCATCTGACACTGGGCTTTTATCTGCCTCCCAGCTCCTGGGTGGTGAGGCGGGAGTGGGCCGTTCAGGAGGAAATCTGGGATTCGCATGGGAGGTTGAATGGGAAGGAAATCATCATTTGTGGCAGGCTTTTCATGGCGGGTTGTAAATTTGCGCGGATCGACAGGGTGCTTCATTCCCGCGGTTATCATGCCGGACGCAGGTTCAAGGACCTTGAGAAGAACTGCGAAGAGGAGCTGATCTGTCAGGAAACGATCTTTTCCGACCCGCGCTGCCCGGCTGATGTTTTGAGTTTGCGTCCCATTGCCAATATGGTGATCAACCTAATGTGGGCAAATGATGCGTTCAACCAAAATGAAACTGCATTGGGGCAAAAATTACTCAGGAAGGCATTACAGGCAAATCCCGGTATGTTCGAAGGTCATCCTTCGATGTTTATGAGCTTTTTGATGGGCTATTGTGTCGATGACGAAAGCCAGGATTACGAGGTTATCTTAAAAAAGTTATTTTCCCAGTTCCCGCCTGAAGTTCCGGACGCGGATGCAAAGTATCGATGGGCAATTCCGCGAGGATATCTTGTAAGAGGCGTGAGGGCGTTGATATGGAACCGCCCGGCGGACGCCGACACTTATTTTTCGAAGGCGCTCGAACATAAATGTGAGGTCGATGAGGAAATCATTCAGCAGGCAACTCATGAATTGCTTGGATATGAGCTGAGCCGTGGAACTGATGCCGCTTCCGAAATGCTTGTAACATTGTGCTCGCGCTTCGCGCAGGTGGGCAACAGGAGGGATGCGAATTGGCTTAAGGGAAGTTATTGGGTCAACAAAGCTAACCAGGATTATCAATCAGGCAGGCGGGAGGCGGTTCCGGGTGCCATTTTGAGCGCGGTGGTGAGCCGCCCAGGGTATTTATTCGACCGGGGCGTTCTGGCAACGCTGGTCAAATCAATGGTCGGGATTAAGTCTGTTGCTGGCAGGTAGGCAAGGTCTGGAGTGGGGAATTTTAGTCGAACGTGATTCTGGAGAAATACAGGTGTGTTCATGAAAAAAGTGCTTATCCTCGGAGCCGGTGTATATCAGGTTCCTCTCATCCGCAAGGCAAAGGAGAGAGGATTTTACACAGTGGTCGCCAGTTTGCCAGGCAATTATCCCGGTTTCTCTCTCGCCGACAAGTCTTGTTATGTGGATACGACGAATCGTGAGGAGATTGTGCGGTTGGCGCGTGAAGAGAATATCGATTGCGTCTGTACGACCGGGACAGATGTTGCCATGCAATCCCTGGGGGCGGTCTGTGACGCATTGAACCTGCCAGGCATCACGGAACAAGCAGGCTTGCTGGCGACCAATAAGAGAGAGATGAAACGGAATTTTGAAGCCGGGGGAGTCTGCACTGCCCGTTTTCGAGAGGTAAAATCTCTGAAAGAAATGCAAGCCGCTTTCGACCTTTTCAACAAACCTGTAATATGCAAAGCCGTTGATGTGTCGGGAAGCCGGGGGATCATCCGGGTGGATACAGTCGATCAGCTTCAAAGCGCATTCAGCTATGTAATGGATGCCACCCATAAGGATTATTTTATTGTAGAGGAGTTCATCAGCGGAGTGGAATTTGGCGCGCAGTCTGCCGTGATCGATGGCGAAGTGCAGTTCGTGATGGCGCATGGCGATATCCTGTATCATGGCAAGACCGATGTGCCCATCGGTCATTATGTTCCATACTCGATTCCCTCGTCGGTCGAGAAGGAGGCGCGGCGACAGGTGGAATTGTCGGTCAAGGCATTGGGATTGTCCACGTGCGCGGTCAATGTCGATTTTATTCTGCGCGACAACCAGATCTATGTCCTGGAAATCGGCGCCAGAGGCGGCGCCACCTGCCTGCCCGAACTGGTCTCCACTCATTATGGGATCGATTACTACGGTTATATTCTGGACCTTAGTTTTGGGCATCGACCCCAGGTGCAGTTCACGCCTCAACATGCCTGCGGCAATCTGTTGATCACTTCCAAGCGGGAAGGGATTTTGGACGGGATCACGATTGCCAGTGATGGATTGGATATTGTGGAAACGGTCTTTGATTACAAACCAGGCGACTCGGTGCCAGCCTTCAAGGTGGGCCCCGACCGGTTGGGTCACGTGGTATTGAAAGCAGCTGATGAAGCGGCGGTGATCAGCGATTTAAAAAAATTGGAAGAGAGAATCGTCATTTCCTTCCGGGAGTGATGTTTTGCGAGCGATCGTGCCGGGATGTAAAATGAATTTTTTAGCGGGATTGGGATGTGAATGAGAATATGCATGGTTCTTTATGATATGCAGGAATTCGGTGGATTGGAGGAATATGCCACCACATTGTCCATTGAGCTGCAGGGAAGGGGACATCCGGTGAGCATCCTCTCCACCGCGTGGGTTTCACCTGTCAATCAGTATCTTCGCCGGTTGCGCGAAAACGGTATTTCCTTCGTCCAGTTGCCCAGGTGGATTTCACATCCCGCATCGGATTGGCAGACCAAGGAGACAATCCTGAATATCGTCACGTGGTTGTTCAGCCCGTTTATCCTGCTGATGGGTATTCCACTAATGTTCATCCGGAAACAATCCGGGGTGGATGCGCTTCGGAGTGCGCGGAACTGGTTCCGGGGTCAGGCGATGAAGCGCTTCATTGGTCCAGATTGGCGTAAACCATTTACCCGTCTCATGCTTGGGTTTTGGAAACTGTTCTGGCGTCCGGACATCCTCCATATTCAGGGGTTTACCAGCCTGACCGGGTTGTTGTTTGTGCTTGATTGGGCGCATTCGCATAAGCTGCGGGTGGTGTATGAGGAACATCAGACGCCCGACTCGCAGGTTGATTGGTGGGACGAGTACCGCCGAAGCATCAATAAAGCAGATGTGGTGGTTGCAGTATCCGAAAAAAGCGCGGAGGTCCTTCGGAATGTGTGCGGGGTTACACAGCCTATTGCAATTCAGGGACCGCTTGTCCCCGACCCGGTTGCATCGGGCTTTGAGACGAGTTTGAGATCGAATCATAATGGCGCGATACAGCTTACTGCTCTCGCCCGGCTTGTGCCTGTTAAAGGGCTTGTGCATCTTCTCGATGCGCTGAAAATGGTCAGGGAAAAATATCCAGCTACGCGCCTCAAGGTATATGGCGAAGGACCATTGCGGGATGAGTTGCTGGCACACGCATCCCGGCTGGGACTGGATGGAAATGAGATTCTGATGGGTGCCTTCACTGACCGGGATGAACTCGCCGGTATCATGCAGGAAACGGATGTTTTTGTCATGCCGTCACTGCTGGAGGGGCAACCGGTTTCGCTGGTGGAAGCAATGTCGTACAGCCGACCGATCCTGGCCTCCGCGGTAGGTGGTATTCCTGAATTGATTAAGGACGGTGTCAATGGGATGCTCTGCATGCCGGGCGACGCGGACCGCCTGGCGGAAAAGATCAGTCGATTGATCGAGGACCCTTCTCTACGAGTGCGCTTGGGAACTGCGGCGAGAAAATCCTATGAACAGGGACCTTTTCAACCGGCATCGGTTTGTGATAATTTTTTGAAAATCTACGAAAGCATATTGCAAAGGAAATGAGGTCGATTTATATCTCTTCAACTGGGGAGTATTGCAGCCATGATTCATAAATCCGCAACTTTGCCATTTTGGGTTTTCGCAAGGAAGCCCTCCGAAGACACAACGCTCGAAAAAGATATCGTCAGATGGATTCGGATCTGTGCTCCTGAAAGGTCCAACCGCTGGATTATCGCAAATGTCCTGTGGCTTTTGAGACAGTATCCGGAATTTCGTAATGTCTTTTATTTTCGCCTTGAAGCATATCGTACCATTTTCTCCCGGTTATTAATGACGCTTGCCAGGTTTTTCTACAAGCCTCTTGGCACTTTGAAATTTTTCATGTCCGCAATTGGACCCGGCCTATATATCCAATATGGTCTTGGAACTATTGTGGGCGCCAAGGTGATTGGCAGGGATTGCTGGATATGCCAGGGGGTTACCATCGGCTTTAGGAATGAGAACAGCGGTCTGGCAACCATTGGGAACAATGTGTTTGTCGGGGCCGGCTCGAAGATTCTGGGATCCGTGACCATCGGTGATAATGTGATCATCGGGGCAAATTCCATTGTTATAAAGGATGTCCCTGCAAATTGCACTGTGGCGGGTGTGCCTGCACGCATTATCAAGAAAGATGGCGTAAAGATTCTTCACCCGTTTTCCTCCACCTGACCATTAGAATGACAGATAATATGAATTGAAAGAGGTAATTGAGATGATGCAGAAAACCAGGATGTTCCCTCATGTCGTATTATATAAGCGATCTTCCAATAGAGATGTGATCGACAGGGATATGAATCGCTGGGTGGAAATCTATCGCCCTGAGAAGATTGGCGATTCTCCCATCAATAAGCTGGCATGGCTTCTCGAAGCCCACCCCGAGTTTGTCAACCTTTTCTATGCCCGCATTGGGCGGTATTCGGGTATTGTGGGGAGGATGCTGGTGTACCTGGCAAAGAAAACGTACCAACCACTGTTGGAAACACTGCGGTTTGCGGAGCCGATCAATTCCATCGGTCCCGGCTTCTTCGCCAGAGTGGGATTTGGAGCCGTTGTCGCGGCCGAGAAGATCGGTGAAAACTGCTGGATCAATCCAGGCACCACGCTCGGGTACAGGGATGAAGGTAGCGGGCTACCTGTCATTGGTGATAATGTGTATATCGGTGCGGGAGCGAAGATATTGGGTTCAGTCATCGTTGGAGACAATGTGATCGTGGGAGCCAATGCTGTAGTGACCAAGAACGTTCCGCCAAATTGCACAGTTGCCGGGGTGCCCGCGCGGATCATCAGGCGGGACGGTGTACGAGTGAAGGAGGCTTTGCACGCCTCTCACCCGCCAGCCGAGGCTGGAACTTGATTCCCGAAGAATGTTGGGAAAGAGATTCTCATCATTATGATACAAGTATTGCGAAAACTCACCCGAAAGATGGAGTTATACCCTCTTCGACTATTGCTTGAGAGGTCGCCCTCCAAAGCGATGATCGAAAAGGATATTCACCGTTGGATATTGATGCACAATCGACCCATGTCCGGATCATCTGTACCTGAGAAGCTGGCATGGCTGATGTATGCCATGAATTTGGAGGAATTTCGAAACGTTCTTTTTTACCGGATCGGTACCCCCACGAAATTCCTCGACAGGTCGCTGTTGTCCCTTTGCAAAACCCTGTTCCCTCCGCGTGGTACGTTGCTGCTCGCCACCTCCGCGATTGGTCCTGGACTTGTCATCATGCATGGATTCGGCACTTTTGTCGATGCGGAAAAGGTAGGCGAGAATTGTCTCATCTTTCAAGATGTCGTCATTGGATGCAAGAACGAGAAGAATGACCGTCCCACAATAGGCAATTATGTCCACATCAGTGTCGGCGCCAAGGTGCTGGGGAATATCACAATCGGCGACCATGCTGTAATTGCGGCAAATTCCGTCGTGACAAAGGATATGCCTCCCAACAGCCTGGCAGTTGGAATACCCGCCCGTATCATACGCAATGCTGGCAATAGAGCGGAGTATGTCGCCAGTGGGGATATCCCTGCATAGGCTTCTGCATGCCTGAATGAAACATTATCGGATTCTTCGTGAAAGCAACCTCATCTCCACTTCCCGACAATAAAAAGAAATTGCGCATTGCCATTGGCGTTCCGGAATGGTTGCCCTTTTATCAAGTGATGAATGGACAGCCCGCGGACGCAACCTATGTAATCCAGGGGAATCTCTCCAGGGGATTGTTGGCGCGCGGTCATTCGCTTACCTTCGTTGCCCCAAACAGTGTGGACGATTTTGTCATTACCACCGACCCCCTCCAGGCAAGGGTCGCCCCGCGTACATGGTCCGCTGGCGGATGGTTCGAACTGACGAGCAAACTCGTCTGGCGCATCCAGAAGTCGCTGGGCATCCCCTACCTGAATGTTTTTTCGAATTATCGATTCCTCGACGCGGCACTGCAGGGACTGAAGGACATTGACGTTATCTACGAACGGAACGGGCTGTATAATTCCGGGCTGGCGATGGCGGCGAAGCGCCTCAACCTGCCCTACGTGATCTTCTTCGAAGCCGACCAGATCATGGAACTGGACATCATGAATAAGCCCATCACCGGTCTGCTTCGCTGGAGGGCAAACCAGTTGCTTCGCTACAACCTGCACGCGGCGGATTGCATCATCTGCGTGACAGATGCGGGCAGACGGCACCTTGTCAACAAATGGGGCATCCCTGCAAAGAAGATTGTCGTATTCCCCAACGCGGTTCATGTGGACCGCTTCAAGCCGGATGCCGGGGCGCGGACACAAATCCGTTCTTCGCTGGGGATGCGTGAAGAACCGATGGTCATGTTCGTCGGCAACTTCTTCCACTGGCATGATGTCATCACGCTGTTGAAGGCTTTTGCCGGCGCGCTAAAAACCCGCCCTGAAGCGCGCCTCGTTCTGGTGGGAGACGGAGAGCGGCGGGCGGAAATGGTGAAACACGCCTCCGACCTTGGGCTGGAGCATGCTGTGAAATTCACCGGCATCGTGCCTCACGCCGAAGTGCCGCGCTACATTGCCGCGGCGGATATCGCCGTTGTGCCATACCCTCCCATGCAGCAGGAAATGTGGCTTTCGCCATTAAAAATGTTCGAATATATGTCGTCGGGCAAGGCAGTGGTCGCATCGGCAGTTGGTCAGATCGTGGATGTGCTCCGTGACGGCGAGAACGGACTGCTCGTACCACCCGGCGATGTCACTGCCATGACGGAGGCATTGGTAAAATTGTTTCAGGATGTCCCCCTGCGTGAAAAACTGGGAAAGCAAGCTCGCGAGGATGCCGTGCATAAATTTTCCTGGGAAAGTTACCTTGCCCGTCTTGAACGAATATTCGACGCGGTCATCGCCCGCCAGCCCGTGGACTCGCTCTAACGCTTCAGACTCAACCGGAACCTGCTCCCATGTCCAAGCCGAATCCTGCTGTCAGCATTATCATTCCCAACTACAATCATGCCCAATACGTGGGCGACGCAATCGATAGCGTGCTGAACCAGACCTATACCGATTACGAAGTGATCGTTGTGGATGATGGCTCCAGGGACAACAGCCGCGAGGTGATTGATGCCTTCGGCGATAAAGTTCGCGCCATTTACCAGCAAAACCAGGGACTCTCCGCCGCACGCAATACCGGAATCAACGCCGCGCGAGGCAGGTACATCGGTGTGCTGGATGCGGACGATATGTATGAACCCGATTTTCTGGAAACGCTGGTCTCTGCCCTGGAAAGCCGCCCCGATGCCGACGGTATCTACTGCGGTTATCGCTTCGTTGACCATTTGAACAATCCCCTGCCACAAGTCGAGGCGCGGGAAGTGGCGCCGGAAAAACTGTATCAGGCGCTGGTGGATGGAAATTTCCTCGTCCCTGAGTCGATGTTCGTACGGAAATATTGCTATGACAAAGTAGGTCCGTTCGATACCTCCCTGCGCGCGCTCGAAGACTTCGACATGTGGCTGAGGATCACGAGCCAATTCAAGATCATTTACACCACAAAAGTGTTGACGCGCCATCGTATCCTGCCCGGAAGCATGTCCACCGACCCCACGCGGCAGCATCAGAATCGCATGAGCGTGGTTAAAAAGCATTTTGGCGCGGAGCCCATTTCCGGCGGCGTGTGGAGCGATGCGCAAAGGCGGGCATACGGACGCGCGTACCTCGTCTCCGCTGTCGAATATTTGCAGGCGCATAATGAAGTCCGCGCTTACGAATGTGTGTATGCAATGGTCAATGCTTATCCGGGCCTGTTGGCACAGATGGAGACGTTCTATGAATTGGGATGCGGGGAGCAGCCCAAAGGATTTCGCGGCGAATTTGCATCGGTCGACATTGACCAGAATTATCCTGTTGTCATGCGCCTGTTGGAGAAGTTATCTCATGCCCCTGAATTACGGGAGTTCAGGAAACTGAAACGGATTGCATATGCTAACGCACACTACGCCTTTGGTTTGCTGGCATATGGACAGGGAAACTCAAAAGCGGCGCGGCAATTTTTCCTCGCCGCCGTGCGGTATCATCCAAGGTTCATTCTTGACCGCGCCCTGACGGGTTTCTTGTTGCGATCCGTGGTCGGCGCAAAATTGATCCGTCGTTTCAAGCAACTGCGGGGAAAAACGGCCTGATGCGTATTTTATTTATTTCCAGTCAATACCCTCCATATGAATTGGGTGGTTATGAACAACTATGTCAGGAAGTGACGATTGACTTGCTCTCACGCGGGCATGAGGTACGGGTTCTGACCAGCCGCTACGGCGTTAAGTCGAAGGATGGCTTGCAGGCGGGAAATGTGTACCGTACCCTGCACCTGATGGCGGATATCCACTATTACAAGCCGCTCGATTTCTTTTTCAAACTTCCCGCGCAGGAAAGGGAGAACCTGGCAGAGCTGAAAAGGCATCTCGACCAGTTCAGACCCGATGTTCTCATGTTCTGGGGCATGTTCGCCATGTCGCACAACCTGCCCTATTGGGCAGAGAAGTGGATGCCCGGACGCGTGACCTACTACATGGCTTCCTATTGGCCCATCGATGTGGATATTCACGCCTCATATTGGATGTCCCCAACGAATCGCTGGGTCACGGAATGGATCAAGCGCCCGCTCCGCACTCTGGCGCTGGCGCGATTGCGGCGTGAAGGCTATCCTCCCAAATTGCAGTTCGAGCATGTGATCTCGTGCAGCGAATATGTGCGCGACAGGCTTGTTGATGCCGGAAAGTTTCCTCCGCACGCCGGAGTGGTCTATGCCGGAGCCGACCCCAGACCGTTCCATAATTATGTATCGAGAAAGGGAATTTCACCGGGGCAACGGGTACGGCTGCTCTATTTCGGCAGATTGGTGCCAGACAAGGGTGTTCATACAGCGATTGAAGCGCTCGGTGTCCTCAAAGAAAAGGGACTCGCAGACCGCGTCGAATTGACGATCCTAGGCGATGGTCACCCGGATTACAAGAATTTTTTATGGCAGCGTGTCAGAGAACTAGGCATCGAGGACCGCGTACATTTTGCGGGCAAGGTCGCGCGCGAAGATATCCCGGAACAACTGAGTCGCTTTGACGTATTTCTTTTCACATCCACCTGGCCTGAGCCGTTCGGGCGCACAATTGTCGAGGCGATGATGGCGGGGTTGGTGGTAATCGGTTCGGATGTGGGAGGGAGCCGGGAGATCTTCCAGCATTACGAGAAGGATATGCTTTTCCAGCCGGAGGACGCACAGGGGCTGGCGGAACGAATCGACCGCCTCCTTTCCGATCCGGAATTGTGCCGCCGCTTAATTGACTCCGGTCGCCGTTTGGCGTTCGAGCGTTTCACGATCCACCAGATGACGAACGGTATCGAGGCCTTCCTTGCAGATGTCGCTGTACGCGCATCCGGGAAATCCCAATGAAGGTCCTGTTTCTGTCGAACTTTTTCCCGCCTGCCAGCCGCGGTGGATATGAGCAGTGGTCCCGGGAAGTTGCGGAGGGATTCATCGCGCGCGGGCATCGCATCCTGGTGTTGACCAGCGGCTACAGAAAAATCGATGTGCGTGAGCCTGATCCCGACTGGGTGCATCGCGACCTTCATTTGGAAATGGAGATTGCCTCGCTTCGCAACGCATTCCAATTCTTTACCAGCCGGAAGACGCGTGAAAATGAAAACCTTTCTGTTCTGAAGCGGCACATCGAACAATTCGTCCCTGATGCCATCCTGATTTGGGGGATGTGGAATTTGCACCGTTCACTCCCCGCGCTGGCGGAACGCCTCCTGCCGGGGCGAACGGTATATTACATGGGCGATTACTGGCCCACCCTGCCGAATCAATTCGAGAATTACTGGAATTCCCCGGCGCGCAATCCGGTCAAGGGCCTGCCAAAATTGATCCTGAGACCAATCGCCCGGCGAATGTTGAAACGCGAACAGCGCGCAAACCTGAAATTGGAGCATGTTTTGTTTCCAACTGCGTTTATGCAGACGGAACTTGAGAGCAAGGGGATCAAACCGGGCAATGCAAAAGTAGTGTACGGGGGAAGCGACATAGGTCCTTATAAAAATATTCAACGCATGCCTGCACATCATCAGGGGCTGTCCCTGTTATTTGTAGGTCGGCTGACATCCGAAAAAGGCGTCCACACTGCCATCGAGGCGCTGGCGCACCTTCGGGGAAGTCCAGTCAACTTGACGATTGTCGGCGATGGCGAGCCGGAATACGAGGCGCGTTTGCGTCACTTGGCAAAGACCGAAAACGTGGAACCGCTGGTGAAGTTCCTCCCTGCCCAGCCTAAGGAAAAACTTCCGGCGCTCTACCAGCAGGCGGATGTGTTCTTGTTCACATCCATCTGGCCCGAACCGTTTGGACGCGTGATTGTGGAAGCGATGGCTTCCGGTTTGGCGGTAATCGGCGCGGCGACGGGCGGCGCGGCAGAGATCATGACCGATAATGAGAACGCCCTGCTATTCACACCTGGCGACTCGAAAGACCTGGCTGACAAAATTATGAAGTTGATCGAGTCGCCCGAATTGCGTGAACGATTGAGCAAATCGGGGCGGGAGACTGCCATTGCAAAGTTCGACACCCAACGCATGACAACGGGAATCGAAGAATATCTTCAAGCGCTCGTGGCGAAATGAAAATCCTTTTCCTTTCACGCTGGTTTCCATACCCTGCCAACAACGGCTCCAAATTGCGCATTTACAATCTGTTGCGCGGACTGGGGCAACATCACGATGTGACTCTGCTCAGTTTCGCGGACCAGCCGGAGGTGAGTCTCGAAGCGCCGGAGATCCGCTCGATCTGCCGGGAGGTGCATGTCGTCCCGTGGCGGGAATTTAATCCGCACAGTTGGCGGGCGCGCCTGGCATTTCTGAGTCTCAAACCACGTTCGGTCGTCGATACATTCTCTCCTGAGATGGCGCAAAAGATCATTGGATTGTTGAGCGGCCAGACGTTCGATCTCATCATTGCCTCACAATTGCCGATGGCGGCATATCATCCGTATTTCGGGAATATCCCTGCCTTATTCGAAGAGGTTGAATTGGGATTGAGCTATGGCGATGCCCACGATCCATCTGGCGGATGGAAAAGACGCCTCCGCCACAGCCTGACCTGGTTCAAACTCCGCAGGTACTTTTCGCAACTTTTGGGCGCTTTTCAAGCCTGCACGGTCGTCTCCGAGCAGGAACGTCAATTGTTGAAAAAGATTTTCCCTGCCCACAAAAAGGAGATCGTTGTCATCCCGAATTGTGTGAATTTGAAGGATTACGAAAAAATCCGGGTGGAGCGCAAGCCGGATCAATTGGTATTCACCGGCTCATTTCGTTATCATGCCAATTACGAAGCGATGGTCTGGTTCGTCCAGGATGTGTTCCCCAAAATCCTGGCGAAACTGCCGCAGACACAACTGGTTATCACCGGGGACCATGCCGGGCTCCCACTTCCCTCTTCGCAAAATGTAACTCTTGCGGGTTATGTGGACGACATCGGCGCGTTGATCGCATCCTCCACCGTGAGTCTGGCTCCGCTATGGAGCGGGGGCGGGACGCGCCTGAAGATCCTCGAAGCGATGGGAATCGGGACTCCTGTGGTCGCCACCTCCAAAGGCGCAGAGGGGCTGGATGCGCGTCACGGAGAGCATCTTTTCCTTGCCGATTCACCGGAGTCTTTTGCAGAGGATGTCATTCATCTTTTGCAAGACCAGGGGTTGTGTGAGCAAATTTCATCGAATGCACGACGGTTGGTGGGGGAGTATTACGACTGGATGGGGGTCATGCCCAGGTTATTAAGCCTTTTGGAACGGGTTTCCAAAAAATAACCCCCAATTTTCGTATAGGTTCTCTGTAATCATCCAGCAATGTTTTTCTGTAACCTTTCATTTTTGAAAGTGTCTTGTACTAGATTTTTCCCGTCTGCCTGAAAAGTGTCTTTGTATCCCTGCAACACGACTGAGACAAGCCTGTGGTTTTGGCATTTTAGTTTTGGATTTTTAGGAGAACATCATGTTTGCAAAGCGACCTGCCCCCGCCTGGTACCTCTATTTTTTCACTGCCATTGCCATCCTGGCTTCCAGCGTTGGGGTAATATCCGTCTCAGCCCAGACCGGTTTCCCATCCACAGGCGTACTCGATACTTTCGACCGCGCCAACGGACCTCTGGGAGGAAATTGGACGGGCGCCACCTACGGTTATGCCATTGCCTCGAACCGTATGGATGTGGGAACAGGGGACGCGGTCTTCTTCAACACCCAGTTTGGTTCTGATCAAGAGGCGTTCGTCACGCTGACAACGGTCGACTCGGCCAGTTCCCAGCAGGCGCTTATTCTCAAGGCTCAAAGTACAAATTCGTTGACGGCCGGGCTGATCGCGGTCTTGTACGATGCGGTAAACAGCCGGGTGCAGGTCTATACCTATTCGAACGCGCAAGGATGGGTGCAGCGCGGGACGAACATTCCGGTCACATTTGCGAACGGGGATCAGTTTGGGGCGCGGGCAAATCAAACCGGCATTGTAGATGTGTACAAAAATGGGGCTTTGGTTGCATCCCGCACGGCGACTGCCTGGACCTACACCGCGAATGGCGGATATACCGGTCTTTGGTTTGTCGGCGCGAGTAACGCTGTTTTAGACAATTTTGGCGGTGGGACCGTCTCTACAACCCCACCCAATACACCCAGCATTACATCAACCAACACCCCGACCTTCACTCCAACCAATACATCGGCATCCACTTCCACAAATACGCCTGTTTTCACACCAACCCATACGGCAACCTTCACGCCGACCAGTGTTCCCGCCTCACCGACCTCGACAAGCACATTTACCAATACCCCTCTGCCGACTTTTACTTTCACGCCGTCGCTTACCTTCACCCCGTCCAGTACATTCACCCCCACTGCTACGAGTGCTCCCGATGTATATCGCGTATCAACAGGCGGTTCGACGGTTTCTACTTGCGGTACAAGCTGGGCAGATCCCTGCGACCTGCAATATGCCTTGTCGCTTGCTTCCGCCGGGGATGAACTCTGGGTGATGCAGGGCACGTATATGCCGGGCGCCGACCGCGCCTCCACCTTCCAACTCAAGCATGGGGTGGCAGTGTACGGCGGGTTTACCGGCACGGAAACTGCGCGTACCCAGCGAAATTCCGACCCCGCCTCGAACGGAACGGTCTTGAGCGGCGATATCGGGACCGCAGGGGTGAATTCTGACAACGTTTATAACGTGGTGACGATTACGGGGGCCTTGTCCAATATTTTCATCCTGGACGGTTTTACAATCACGCGTGGAAATTCGAATGGTTCCTCCGGTAACGGGGGAGGCATTTACATTTCGAATGCCAGTCCAATGCTTGTCAATCTGATTGTGAGCAATAACAACGCCAGCGCAAATGGCGGCGGTTTATTTGTCAATACACCCAGCGCCACCCAGCGCGCTAATTATAGCGGACCCACGCTCACAAACGTCACTTTTAGCAATAATACTGCAGCGCGCGGCGGCGGCATGTATGCCATCAACGCCAACCCTGTGTTGACGAATGTCACCTTCATCGGCAACTCTGCCAGTGGCGGGGCAGGTGGCGGTATGAACAACCAGACACTCAACGGTGCTCCCACCGACGAATACAGCATTCCAGTGCTGACCAACGTCACTTTCAGCGGGAACACCGCGACCGGTGGCGGCGGCATGGCGAATATCAATAGTTATGCCATCCTGAACAATGTCACCTTTAATGGGAACTCTGCGACTCGGCGCGGCGGTGCAATCCTGAATGAGTATGCCGATCCGGTATTGACCAACGTTACCTTTAGCGGAAACAGTTCCAACGACTCCGGAACCGCGCCCGTCGGTGGCGGCGCGATCATGAACCTGGAAAGTGATCCGGTGTTCAGAAATGTCACATTTACCGGTAATTCCAGCGCATCCGGCGGCGCGATCCGAAATGTCCAAAACAGCAATCCCCAAATCAGCAACAGTATCCTCTGGGACGATACAACCGGTGAGGTTACCAGTGACGGGACAGGCAACACAACGATCATCGACAGTGTTGTCGAGGGCGGTTTTGCCGGGACCAATATCATTACTACAGATCCCAATTTGAGCGCGTTGGCAAACCATGGCGGGTATACACAAACCCATGCGTTAGGGTCGGGTAGTTCTGCGCTGGATGCTGGTGGAGCAAATAGCACCTGCGCGGCGGCGGACCAACGCGGCGTGACGCGTCCGCAGGGCGTTGCCTGTGATATGGGTGCCTTCGAGTATGATGGCGCTCCATTCCCGACGCCCACCAATACAGCTACTGCTACGTTGACGAGTACTCCTTCCAATACGCCGACCATCACGCCGACGAATATTCCCGGCACGCCCACGTTGACGAGTACGGCTACGAATACCCCAATTCCCACTTTTACCTTTACGCCCACGAATACATCAATGCCCACTGCAACCAGCGTACCAGACGTATATCGTGTATCGACGAATGGATCGACTATTCCTACTTGTGGTACAAGCTGGGCAAATCCCTGCGACCTGCAATATGTCTTGTCGTTTGCCTCCGCCGGGGATGAACTTTGGGTCATGCAGGGCGTTTATAAACCCGGCAATGACCGTACCTCCACATTCCAACTCAGGAATGGTGTGGCGGTTTATGGTGGCTTCACAGGCACCGAGACAAACCGCAGCCAGCGCAACTCAAATCCGTCCACGAATGGGACGGTTTTGAGCGGTGATATTGGTACAACAGGCGTCAATACCGATAATGTCTATAATGTAGTGACCATTCTCGGCAATGTTTCGGATGTGTATCTGCTGGATGGGTTTACTGTTACTGCCGGGAATTCGAACGGATCTTCAGGCAATGGCGGCGGTTTCCTGATCTCGAATGCCAGCCCAACCCTCTCCAACCTGATCATCAGCAACAATAACGCCAGCGCGAATGGCGGCGGTCTGTTTGTCAATTCACCGAGCGCCACCTTGCGCGCCAACTATAGCAGCCCCACACTTACGAATGTGACCTTTAGTAGTAACACTGCAGCGCGCGGCGGCGGAATGTTTACACAAAATAGCAGCCCCGTATTGCTCAACGTGGTCTTTACCGGGAATGTGGCGAACGGTGGAGCGGGCGGCGGCATTAACAATCAGATACTCAATGAAGTGACCGATGAATATAGTATCCCGGTGCTCACCAATGTCACCTTCAGCGGTAACACGGCCAACGGCGGCGGGGGCCTGTTCAATAATCATAGTTATGCTGTTCTGACCAATGTCACGTTCAGTGGAAACACTGCCAATATCCGGGGCGGGGCGATCTTGAACGAGGGTGCGAACCCCATCCTGCGGAACGTGACCATTACCGGTAATGTTGCTCCGGCGGGAATGGGCGGCGCGATTCGGAACATCTTGAATGTTTCCCAAGTACCGAGTTACCCCCAGATCTATAACAGTATCTTGTGGGGCAATGGCGCCGACGAAATCACCAGCGATGGTACCGGCAGCACCACGATCATGGACAGTGTTGTACAGGGAGGATTCGCCGGGACAAACATCATCACGTCCGATCCCAATCTGGGTTCGCTTTCCAGTAATGGTGGGTTTACACAGACCCATGCATTGGGAGCGGGAAGTTCTGCCATCGATTCTGGCGGAGTGAATAGCGCCTGTGCTTCAACCGACCAACGCGGCGTTACCCGCCCGCAGGGCATTGCTTGTGATATTGGCGCATATGAATATGATGGCATTCCAGCGCCGACGGCTACGAACACACCGATCACACTGACCGCCACACCCGTTCCTCCCACAACCACGTTTACCCCAACTGTCACGGCGACATTCATCCCGACGAATACCCCTGTTTCACCCACAGCCACCTTCACGCCAACAGCTACAAACACACCGCTCCCGGGCGCAAATGATATTCTCTACGTCAGTTCCACAACCGATGGCACAGTGGGCGGCGTTACATTTGCCGATGAGGATATTCTGTCTCTCAACAGGGCTACCGGCACGTGGTCCATGTATTTCGACGGCTCGGATGTCGGCATTACCAGCGATGTTGATGCATTCGAACTGATGTCCAATGGAACGATATTGTTAAGTCTCGACGCCGATGGAACTGTGACAGGCTTCGGTTCCGTGGACGACTCGGATATCATCCGTTTTACCCCGACTTCGCTCGGCGCAAATACAGCGGGAACATTCAGCTGGTATTTTGATGGATCCGATGTTGGGTTAACCGCCACTGCAGAAGATGTGGATGCCATTGGCTTCGCCCCCGATGGAAGATTGATCGTCAGTACAAATGGCTCGTTTAGTGTTACCGGGGCATCCGGCAATGACGAAGACCTGATTGCGTTCACTGCCACAGCGCTCGGCTCGACGACCAGCGGCACGTGGTCCATGTATTTCGACGGCTCGGATGTCGGCTTGAACGAAGCGACCTCCGAACAAATCAACGGTATTTGGATAGATCCGACCAACGCGAAGATCCATGTCACCACGATTGGTAATTTCTCTGTAACAGGCTTGAGTGGAAACGGCTCGGATATTTTTATCTGCACCCCCGGCACTTTGGGAGCCACTACAACCTGCACCTATTCATCCTATTGGCTTGGCGCTTCGAATGGCTTTGGCGGTGAAATAACGGACGGTATTCATATCATCCGATAGATTTGTCGGACAACCCGCTGCTTTACCAAGCCTGCGCCTCCCTCCGTTTTCGGATTTTGTCCGCGCTTTGAAAGATTTTTCCATGCCTGTTGATGTAAAATATGAACATCGGCAGGCATGGGCATATGCCTCCGGCTGCATGTATCGAATTAATGAATACTATTTTTGATTCGAAACTATTTTCATCCATTCGCAATATCTCGATTGGGAAGAACGAGATTCGGTTTGGGATCATCGCCGCCACAGTGCTGGTGAGCCTCATCGCATCCTATTGGGGTTCGATGACCGTCCTTATTTTATTGATTGCGGCGGTTGCGGGCATTCCTGTTCTGCTTCTGCTGTTGAAGTATCCCAACCTTGGTTTTATCTTCATCCTATTGGGAGGATGGTTTGTCCCTGTCAAAGGACCTGGCGGATTCAACGCCTCCATCCTGATGGTGATCCTGATGCTGGTACTCTGGCTGATGGATATGTTCATTGTTAAACGGAAGTTTGAATTTATTCATTCCCGGGTCATTCGTCCAGCCGTATATTTTATGGTCGTATCTGTTGTTGCTTTTGGAGTGGGGCAGATCAAATGGTTCTCTTTTGCCAATCAGGCGCCGCTGGATGCACAGATTGGTGGTTTTGCGATCTATTTCTTCCTGGTTGCCGCCATGATTATGACGGCGAACATTCTGCATGATGTCCGCTGGCTGAAGGCATTTGTCTGGACCTTTGTTGGATTGGGAACAATCTATGTTCTGTTTCGCGTGGCGAACCTGTCATTCATCGACAAGGTCTATTCAAGCGGAGTCTATGCCAACAGCATGTTTTGGACGTGGCTGGTGGCAATCCCATTGAGTCAGGCAATATTCAACCATGAGCTAAAACTGAACCAGAGGCTGGTATTGTTTGCGATTGTGGGGGCAACCTTTTTTGTTGCGTTCTACCAGCAATACGACTGGAAATCGGGGTGGGTTCCGCCAGCGGTGGTGGTAGGTACGTTGCTGGCTCTGCGCTTTAAGAGATTGGCGCTCATGGCAATACCATTTGCCGTAATTATCGCGGGGTATCTTGCAATCGACCTAATCGCCACAGACAAATACAGCTGGGGTACGCGCGTCGATGCGTGGATTGTTGTTTTGGATATCAGCAAGACAAGCCCTTTGATCGGTTTGGGCTTTGCTAATTATTATTGGTACGCGCAGATCTTCGCCATTCGCGGGTATCATATTCGATTCAATTCCCACAGCCAGTTTGTCGATATCATTGCCCAGACTGGACTCTTGGGCTTAATTTTCTTCTTCTGGATATTATTCGAAATAGGCCGTCTCAGTTGGAATCTTTTGACCAGATTGTCATCCGGTTTTGAGCGCGGATATGCCTACGGCGTCTTTGCCGGGGTCATGGGCTCGCTCATGGCATCATTTCTGGTGGACTGGGTTCTGCCTTTCGCCTACAACATCGGACTGGATGGGGTCCGTGCAAGCATACTACCTTGGATATTTTTCGGCGCTTTGGTCGCCCTTGAACAGATCAACAAAGAAAAATTATATTCATAGAGAGGTCATACATGGAAGAATTGATCGGTCTAATCCCTGCGGCTGGGAAGGGAGTTCGATTGGGATTGCCGTACCCCAAAGAGTTGTATCCTGTTATTCGGAATAATCACTATAAGCCGATCTCGCAGTTTGTGGTGGATAACCTGGTCAACGCCGGGTTGAAACATATCGTCTTTGTCATCAACGAGACCAAGCATCAGTTGATCGGCTACTTCGGCAACGGAATGCGCTTCGGCTGCGACATCAGTTATGTGGTGCAGGAGGTGGTGGAAGGCAAGACCAAGTCCACCTCGCCGGGGCTGGCGCACGCGCTGGATTCGGCGTATCACCTCGTGAAGGGCAAGACGGTCTTCTTCGGCATGGCGGACACGCTGATGAAGCCCAACGACATCTTCAAGCGGGTCTATGCTGCCGCCTCGCCCGATGACGATGTGTTATTCGGCATGTTCACCACCGACCGCCCCGAAAAGTTCGGCATGGTGCGCATGGACGGGAGCAACCGCGTCATCCAGATCGACGATAAGCCGAAGCAGACTGATCTGACCCAGATGTGGGGCTGTATCGTATGGCGTCCGAAGTTCACCGAATATTTGCACAAATGCGTCTTCGAGGAGGGCATCTCCGATTTTGCGAAGATCATGAATGACGCCATTGCGCTGGGGATGAAATTCAAGGGTGTTCATATGGAAGATGGTACATACATCGACCTGGGAACATACGACGAGATCGCCGAACTAGACCGCAAATATCGAGGGGAGGAATAGATGTCAGGAAGAACAACCAAATCGCAGGTCCAGAAAGGAATCGATGGACAGGTCGTGGATATGTCCATTGTGCTGGTGTGCTGGAACAACAAGGCATATCTCGATCCGTGTTTGAAATCCCTTTACGAAGGCGGGTTGAAGTGTTCGTTCGATGTGGTGGTGGTGGATAACGGCTCGACGGACGGCAGTCAGCAGATGCTGGCGGAGAAGTATCCGCAGGTGAAGTTGATTCAGAACGCGAGCAATGTAGGCTTGGGCAAGGCGAGCAACCAGGGCATCGAGGCGACGAACGGACGCTATGTGTTGCTGCTCAACAACGATACGATTGTGAACGGTCCCGCGCTGGACGTGCTGGTGGAATATCTGGACGCGCATCCCGAAGCGGGCGCGGCGGCGGGAAAACTGCTCAACCCCGACGGTTCGTTCCAGTCGGGATACGCGCCGTTTTCCACGCTGCTGGAGGAGTTCCTGATTGTCACGCACATCGGCGAGAGGTTGTGGCCCGGCTATCCCTCGCACGGTGACTCGAACGAAATCAAGGAAACGGGCTGGATGAGTTCGGCGTGTCTGTTGGTGCGCCGCGCCGCGCTCGACCAGATCGGTCTGCTCGATGAGAGTTACTTCATTTACGGCGACGAGGCGGATTTGCAATACCGTTTGAACAAGGCGGGCTGGAAGGTAGTCTTTCTACCAAACTCCTCCATCATCCACTTCGGCGGGCGGAGCATGGATCGCTGGAAGCGGCGCAAGATGGTCTATCGCGGCAAGATGATGTTCTATAAAAAGAACTACGGTTTTTTTAGCACGCTTCTCCTGCGGGCAATGTTCTTCGTGATGAGCCTGTTGAAATTGCTGATTTGGTGCATCGGTTTTCTGATCCCCAGCCGCAATGACCAGGCAAAGAAGGAGCTGCGCTCCAATATCGATGTAATGGCGCTATGCCTTAACCTGAAGTAAAGTTGTCCAACAACCTTTCCAGCCACAGGGCTCACAGAGTCCCTTGAGTTTTCTCAGAGTCTCTGCGTTCTCTGTGGCAAAATTTTAAACCCGCCATGAAAATCCTTTTCCTCACCCAGATCGTACCTTTTCCTCCCGATGCAGGACCCAAAGTCAAGACCTATCATGTATTAAGAGCATTAATAGGACAGGGGCATTCTGTAACTTTGGTCTCATTTGTTCGTCCAGAAGAAGTGTCACATATTTCTGCTTTGGAGAAAATCTGTGACTCCGTCCACGTGGTGCCGATCCGTCGGTCTCGAATAGCGGATATTGGCTACATGATCCGAAGTTATCTGACAACTCGTCCATTCCTGATCGAAAGGGACGATTTGCGCCCAATGCAGGAGCTTGTCAACAAGCTGGTCAAGGAAGGCGATTTCCAATTTATCCATGCCGACCAGTTGACCATGGTGCAGTTCGCAATCAGGGGGGCATCCGCCTTTCCCGATAAAAAACCGAAAGTTATCTTCGATGCTCACAACGCGGTCTGGTCCATCGTGGAAAGGATGCAAGAGAATGCGCGCTGGTTTCTGAAGCCGGTCCTTGGCGTGGAAGCCAGACGGGTGAAGCGCTACGAAGGCGAATTGCTGAAAACGGTTGATCACGTACTGGCGGTCACCGATGTGGACCGTGTTGGGTTGCAAGAAGCGTTGCACTTTTCAAAGATAAAGCAAGGCGACCGCGTTGCCCCAATCACGGTGGTGCCCATTGCAGTGGATACGCAGAAACTTCAACCGGTGAAGCGCAAGGCGGGCTCCAGAAACATCGTCACGCTGGGGACCTTGCACTATCCGCCCAATGCTGATGGCATCCGTTGGTTCTTCAATGAGGTGTTTCCGTTGATCCGCAAGCGCGTACCGGAGGCAACGCTGACCATCATCGGCAAGAATCCGCCGCAGGATTTTCTCGATCTGGCCGCGCGCGAGCCGGATGCCGTTAAAGTGACCGGCTACGTCCCCGAACTGGTTCCCTATCTGGAGCAAAGTGCTTTGATGGTGGTGCCGGTCCGGGCGGGCGGCGGGATGCGTGTCCGCATTTTGGAAGCGTTTGCCTATGCCATGCCCGTCGTCACGACAACCATTGGCTTGGAGGGCATTCATGCCGAGCTGGAAAAGGATGTGTTGGTTGCGGATACGGCAGAGGATTTTGCGAATCGGGTCAGTAATTTACTGGAAGATATTTCATTGCAGGAAAAACTCTCAAAGAATGGAAGGCATTTAGCGGAAACAAAGTACGATTGGCAGGTTGTATTGGATGCAATGAGACCGATTTATGAGTGATGCAATGAGCAGGAATTCAATTCAGAGGATCTGGAGTCAGGTTGGGCGGCGCCCTCTTCCACTGATCATTTTAATATCTGTGTTGCTCCGAGTGGCAGTCGCTTTTGCGATGGGCGATACCGTCGTTGAATTGCCGGGCGTCTTCGACCAGGTCTCGTATCACAACCTGGCGCTGCGTGTGCTCGGCGGTCACGGCTTTTCTTTTGGCGAATTGTGGTGGCCCATCACCCCTGCGGATGCCCCGACCGCGCACTGGAGTTTTCTCTACACACTTTATCTGGTATTTGTCTATTTCCTCTTTGGCCCGCATCCCCTCGTCGCACGGATTTTGCAAGCCATCATCGTCGGCATTCTCCATCCCTACATCACCTATCATCTTGGCGAAAAGCTTTTCTCCAGGAACATCGGTCTTGTTGCTGCCGCAATCACAGCAGTGTACGTTTACTTCTTCTATTACGGCGCGGCGCTCATGACCGAACCGTTCTACATCACCGCCATCCTGCTCACTCTGTGGATTGGAATCCGGCTTTCCGAAAGCACTAACACCAAACTGGATGTCAAACTCGGTCTTGCCTTGGGACTTTCCCTTGCAATCACACTTTTATTGAGACAGGTCTTTTTACTCTTCATCCCGTTCTTTTTTATCTGGATCTGGATCGCCCGTTTCCGACTCGGCCGACGCGTGCCTCTGTTTTCGACAATCCTTTCAATCGTCGTAGTTGCTGCCCTTATCCTGCCGGTTACGCTCTACAATTATTCCCGCTTTGGAAGATTTGTCCTGCTCAACACCAATTCGGGCTATGCCTTCTTCTGGGGGAATAACCCCATCTACGGGACGAAGTTCATCCCCATCCTTTCGACTCCCGAATATCAGACGATGATCCCTGAAGAGGTTCGGCATTTGGACGAAGCGGCATTAGACCAGGAACTGCTCAAACGCGGTATCCAGTTCGTGATGGACGATCCGATGCGTTATGTCCTGTTGTCACTGAGTCGCATCCCCCCTTATTTCATGTTCTGGTACTCGTCCGAATCCAGCATGTTGAGCAATATCTCGCGCATCGGCAGTTTCGGGGTCTTTCTGCCGTTCATGCTGTATGGATTGTTCCTGACGATCAGAAAGAACCGTGGATTCTGGAACCTGGTGTTTTCACCGCAGGGATTGATGATGCTTTTTGCTCTGGTGTATTCCGGCGTGCATATCCTCACATGGACATTGATCCGCTACCGGCTTCCCGTGGACGCGGTTTTGATCCCGTTTGCTGGTCTGGCTTTATTGGATGTCGCAGAACGATTGACCAAAGGTCGTTATAAACTGGTAACTGTATAGGGAGTTGGCATGAAAAAGATCAATCGCGTTATTGTTATTGTTTTGGATGGTGTTGGTGCCGGTGAAGCGCCCGATGCGGCGGCATACGGTGATGTGGGCAGCAACTCACTTGGCAATGTGGCGCGCGCCATCGGCGGGTTGAAGACCCCACACATGTACGAACTGGGGTTGGGCAACATCACTCCGATCCTTGGCGTGCCCGAAAATAAAAATGCGCGCGGCGCCTTTGGCAGGTTTCAACCGAAATCGGCGGGCAAGGACACAGTTATCGGTCACTGGGAGATGATGGGCATCTATCTGCCGGTGGCTTTCCCGACTTACCCAAACGGTTTCCCAGCCGATGTGCTTGATTCGTTCCGAAAAGCGACCGGACGCGATGTGCTCGGCAACAAGCCTGCTTCCGGCACGGAGATTCTCGTTGAACTCGGCGTCGAACACATGCAGACGGGCAAACCTATCGTCTACACCTCCGCCGACAGTGTCTTTCAGATCGCGGCGCATGAAGAAGTGATTCCGCTCGAAGAGTTGTACGATATGTGCCTGAAGGCGCGTAGCGTCCTAGTGGGGGAGCATGGCGTCGGTCGTGTGATTGCTCGCCCGTTTTTGGGAGACAAGCCGGAGAATTTCAAGCGCACCCACCACCGCAGAGACTATCCGCGCGACCCCGAATATCCCACCATGATGCAAAAGCTGGTGGCAGCCGGGAAGGATGTCTACTCGGTCGGCAAGATCGACGATATTTTCAATCATCAGGGTATCACGAAAAAGAATCATGTCCTGACCAATGTGGAAAGCCTCGATGTCACGCTCAAATTGCTCGAAGAGGATTTTGAAGGTTTGATGTTCATTAACCTGATCGAATTCGACATGATCTATGGCCACCGCAACGACCCGCGCGGGTATGCAGATGCCCTCGAACAGTTTGACAGCTACATCCCTGAGATCGAAAAACGGCTCAAGCCCGGTGACATGGTCATTGTCACCGGCGATCACGGCGTGGATCCCACCACACCTGGCACCGATCATTCGCGCGAATACGTTCCACTGTTGGTGTTTGGTCCGCATATCAAACACGGCGTGAATCTGGGTGATCGTGGCAGCCTTGCCGACATTGCCGGGACAATGGCCGAAATCTTCTCGTTGGAACCCCAGCCCATCGGTGAAAGCTTCTTAAAGGAAATTATTTAACCTGTCGTTGCGAGCGGCCTTGTAGCGCCGCAAAGCAATTTCAAAGACTGTACTCAGATTGTTTTATCGGACTCACCTGCACTTGCGTCAGGTGCAAGTGTCATCCTCCTCGTAACACCGCACCTGTGGTGGGTGCAGGTGTGACGTAACACTACTGTAGGAATCTTAGAATGAAATTTATCTCTGTTGTGGGCGCACGCCCGGAGTTTATTCAGGCAACGCCGGTCAGCCGCGCCCTGCGAAAGAACCATCAGGAAATCCTCGTCCACACCGGTCAACATTACGACTATTTGATGTCGCAGACCTTCTTCGACGAACTTGGAATCCCTGCGCCCGACTACAACCTCGAAGTCGGTTCCGGCACCCATGCAGCTCAGACCGCTGAGATTCTCGTCCGTTTTGAAGAACTGGTTTTGAAGGAAAAACCCGATGCTGTGATTATCCGCGGCGATACCAATTCCACCCTGGCGGGCGCGCTAGTCGCGAGCAAACTGCATATCCCAACCGTTCATATCGAAGCGGGTGAGCGCAGTTTCGACCGCCGCATGCCTGAAGAGATCAATCGCCTTGTCGCGGATCAACTCTCTTCAGCATACTTTTGCGTGAGTCAGGCTGCGGTCGATCAACTTGCCAGGGAAGGCATCACGAAGAACGTCTTTTGGGTGGGGGATGTGATGCTGGACGCCAACCTTGCTAACCGTCCGCTTGCCCGACAGAAGTCCACAGTCCTTTCCAAACTGGAGCTTGATCCCGGCAAATATAGCTTGGTCACTGTCCACCGCGCCGCCAATACCGACGATCTCGCCCGTTTGTCGAACATTGTCACAGCCTTGAGTAATGTCGGCGAAACAGTGATTTTCCCCGTTCACCCGCGGACGCGTGGCGCGCTCCAAAAACTGGATGTGCAATTTGGCGATAATGTCCGCCAGATAGAACCAGTGGGCTACTACGACATGATGGTACTGGAAGAGAATGCCCGTATAATCGCTACGGATTCGGGCGGCGTGCAGCGCGAAGCCTATTTTTGGAGCAAGCCCTGCCTCACCTTGCGCGATGAAACCGAATGGACGGAAACTGTGCAGGTGGGGTGGAACAAACTCGTTGGCGTGGATGTGGATTGCATTTTGAGCGCATGGAAGACCTTCACACCTCCCGCGGAACAGCCACCAATATTTGGCGATGGGACTGCCGGAGAAAAGATTGCGAATATTTTGGGTCAAATTCAATTATCTGTTCATTAGTAAGTGGAAAAAACATCATGGATAAAACATCAGATCAAAAAGTCGGCATCATTGGCGGTGGGATCATGGGCATCAGCCTGGGATACTTCCTCTCGAAGCAGGGTGTCAAGGTCACAATCTACGAAGCCTCGCCGGTGTTGGGCGGATTGGCGGGTCCCATTGTCCTCGAAGATGGCACAGAAGTGGACCGCTTTTATCACGCCATACTTTCCAGTGACCGCCACTTGAGCGACTTGTGCAAAGAACTGGGTATTCATGACCAATTGCGTTTCAAAGAGACCAAGACCGGTTTCTATTACAAAGGCGCGATCCATCCGATGAATAACATCATCGAGTTCTTGAAGTTCCCGCCCCTCGGCTGGATCGACCGCTTTCGCCTCGGTCTTACCGTGCTTGCCGCGCAATTTGTCAGGGATTGGAAAAGCCTCGAATCGATCAGTGTGCAATCTTGGCTGTTGAAATGGAGTGGTCCGGGGACCTTCCATAACATTTGGCGCCCGATGCTCAAAGCCAAATTCGACGGTGGCTTTGATAATGTTCCGGCCACGTGGATCTGGTCGCGGCTCGTGCGCATGAAATCCACGCGTGAGGGTGCAAATCAGAAGGAGATGGCGGGGCACCTGATCGGCGGGTACATCACCCTCATCAAAGCCATGACTGAAAAGATCAAGGCGAACGGTGGGGAGGTGCTCCTCAAGACCCCGATCAAGGAAATTGTCATTGAGAACGGCAAAGCGACCGGAGTTCGCCTGACAAATGGCGAAGTTGCGAACTATGACAAGGTGGTTTGCACGATGCAGGCGCCCATCTTCCAGCGGTTGATTCCCTCGGCTGACCAGAAATATCGGGAGTACTTAAGCAAGCAGGATTATCTGGGAATTATTGCACCGCTTCTCGTACTGGACCGCCCGCTTAGCGGGAATTGGACCTTGAACATTACCGATGACCGATTCCCGTTCACGGGCGTCATTGAGACAACCGCTTACATCGATCCCAAGTATGTCGGTGGCTATCATCTGGTATATCTGCCCAAATACACGGCTCCGGGCAGTTCGTGGCAGCAGAAGACGGATGATGAGATCAAAGCCATTTGGTTGGAAAATCTCCAGGCGATGTTTCCAGCTTTCGATCCGAAGTCGATCCGCTATTTTCTCATCCACCGCGAGCGATACGTCGAGCCGTTGCATGGGTTAAATGAGACAAATTCCATCCCGGCGGTCAAGACCCCTGTCGCGAATTTATATCTGGCAACTACATCCCAAATCTATCCCGCTTTGACGAACGGCGAGTCGGTGAGCCGCCATGCGCGTGAAGCATCGGAGATTATTCTACAGGAGAAATAATGGATTCAAAAACAGTTATTGTAGTATCCGGTTTGCCGCGTTCCGGCACATCCATGATGATGAAGATGCTGGAGGCGGGTGGTCTGCCAATTTTGACCGACAACCTGCGCGAGGCGGATGCCAACAACCCCAAAGGGTATTACGAGTTCGAGCGCGTCAAACAAATGAAGGACGGCGACCTTGCCTGGCTTCCGGAGGCAGTGGGCAAGGTGGTAAAGATCGTCACCGGCTTGATCACATATCTGCCCTCGGAGTACAAGTACAAGGTCATCTTTATGCGGCGTGACCTGAATGAGATCCTGTCCTCACAGAAAAAAATGCTTGGGCGGCTTGGCAGGGAGGATGATAATATCCCTGACGACAAGATGGCGAAGGTATACGAGGAACATCTGAAGCAGGTGCGAGGCTGGCTGGTCAGGCAGCCCAACATCGAAGTGTTGTATGTAAACTACAATACGATGATTGCCGACCCAACCGAATCGCTGCAAAAGATCAATGAATTTCTAGGCGGCGGCATGGATGTTCAGGTTATGGCTGGCGTGGTGGACAAGGAACTCTATCGCGAAAGAAAATAAGTCGGCAATTGCTTACAAAGAAAGGAACAGACAAATGAATTCACCGTTTCGATTATCCAGATTATTGACCCTGATGGGACTTTCAGATCCCATTAATGGACGCGGCTATTTGGGTCCGGAAACCCTGATGCCCTTGGCGTCCGTCCTGGCCGCGATTGCCGGTTTCTTCCTGATGTTCTGGCGGGTTATCGTTAAATTCTTCAAAACGACTTATCGCAAAATGCGAGGTCTGCCCGAAGAATTGCCGCCCGATCTGGATGTGGAAGAGCCTGTCGAAGAACAGACAGAGAAGTAGACCTTCATAACAGATGAAAAAAGTCATTGTCATCGGGCTGGATGGTTTCGAACCGAAGATCGCCGAAACCATGATGTCTCGTGGTGAACTCCCCAATTTGATGAAATTGCGTGAGCAGGGCGGATATTCGCGTTTGAAGACGACCGCCTCAGCTCAGACGCCTGTGGCTTGGTCCACCTTTTCAACCGGCACCAATCCCGGTGGGCACGGCATTTTCGATTTTCTGACTCGGGACACAAAAACCTATCTGCCGTTGATGGCATTGAGCCGCTACGAGCAGAAGAATGCCTTTGTCCTGCCCAAGGTCGTCAACATGCGCCGTGGCACCCCGTTCTGGGACCTGCTCTCAGCCAGGGATATTGAATCCACCATCCTGCGCATCCCGTGCGCGTACCCGCCGGACAAGGTCAAAGGGCGGATGCTTTCCGGGGTCGGCGTCCCTGACCTGCGCGGTGGATTTGGCACCTCTGCATTCTATACGACGCGCACTGGTCTGCATGTCGAGTCCAGCGAGAAGGTGGTCAATGTCAATGTGAAGGATGGGAAGGTTTCCACGCATGTCATCGGTCCGCGCGACCCGAAGACCAGGTCCGATCACAAGTTCGATATCCATATCGAGGTACAGAAGACCGAGAACAAGATCGTCATCAGCTCGCAGGGACAGCCCGAAAAGCTGGAAGTGCAATTGGGTAGATGGAGCAAGTGGCTCAAAGTGAAGTTCAAGGTGGGTATGATGCAGTCTGTCTCCGGAATCGTGCGCTTTAACTTGCGGCAGCTCGAGCCTGATTTTGAATTGTACGCCTCACCGGTCAACTTTGAAACGGAAGAGCCGTTGTTCCCAATCAGTTCGCCGCAGGAATATGCCCATGACCTGGCGATGAAGATTGGGCGTTATTACACGGCGGGCATGGCGGAAGACCATGATGGGTTGAACAATGAACGCTTTGATGAAGCCGCGTATCTCGACCAATGCCGTATTGTCCTGCGCGAACGCCGCAAGATGATGGAGTTCGAACTGGGCAGGCTCGAAAAGGGATTCTTCTTCTGCCTGTTCGATACCCCGGACCGGCTGGCGCACATGTTCTGGCGATTCACCGAACCCAATCATCCTGCCAACAAAGGCGAAGATGTCTCACGGTATGCCAGGGTCATCGAAGAGCACTACCGCGAATGTGACGAGATCGTCGGCGAAGCGATGAGACATGCCGATGCGGACACGTTATTCGTCGTCCTAAGCGATCATGGGATGAACTCCTTCCAGCGCGGCTTGAATCTCAACACGTGGCTGCATGATAATGGCTTCCTCGCCTTGAAGCCCGGTTTCAAGCCCGGTGAAAGCGGCGACTTTTTCCAGAACGTGGACTGGGATAGAACCCAGGCTTTTACACTTGGTTTGGGCGGCATCTTCCTCAATATGAAGGGACGCGAAGCGAATGGCATCGTCGGTGATGAGGATGCGGAAAAGGTGCGGGAGGGGATCGTAAGCGGATTGACCGGTCTGGTAGATTCCGACCGCGGTACGGTGGCAGTTCGCAGTGTAGTTCGACGCGAAGCGGTCTATCAGGGTCCATATGCGGGCGAGGCGCCCGACCTCATCGTCAATTTTTCCGAGGGCTATCGCGTTTCGTGGGATACGCCGCTTGGTGGAGTCCCCCAGGGTCTGTTCGTCGATAATACGAAGCGCTGGGGCGGCGATCACGTCATTGACCCCGCGCTGGCTTCGGGGGTTTTGTTCATGAATAAAAAATTCCGCGCAGATGCGCCGGGGCTTGTTGACCTTGCGCCAACGATTCTCAATGTGTTCGGTGTGGCGAAAATTGCCGCGATGGAAGGGAGCGATTTGCTGTCATGAAAATTCTGGTCTTTGATTTGAATGGTGCGAAACGGACAAAGTTATTTGGCGATGAGCGGCTGGAAAATCTGTGCCGCCTGATGGACATGGGTTGTTTCGGCGAGTTGGAGGGCAATCCACGCGAATGGAATATTCTGGCGCGCCATGAGTCACATACATTGACATTGGGCGAGTTTCTCATTCAGGCAGGCAAGGAATTCGCAGTGTTCGATGATTTCGCCGCATTACAGGCAAAGCTTGCATCAGGGGCGTGGGATTGTTGCCAATACTCCGCCTCTTTCTCAGCCGAGGGCGACTCCACCGACCCTTACCTCGATTTTGACCTCGGTCTCGGTGAAACGCTCCACTACCTGAGCGATGATACAGCACTGGTTATAGTCGGCGAGAGTTGTTTTGTGCTGGTTGCTTCGAATAACCCAATTACAGGGTATCAAGACGGCTCCACCCTCGACCTCACGCCGACGATACTTGAACTTGCCGGGTATCCATTACCCTCCGCGGCAGAGGGCAAATCCTGGGTGGCGGGTATGGAGTTGAATAACTCCTCCGGCTTGACCGAGGATGAACAAGCCATGCTTCGGGAGCGCTTGAGCGGGCTGGGATATATTTAGAACGGATGAAGGTCACGCCGCAAGCGTGACCTACGATTTGATAAGGGTAGCATTCATGAAAAGATTCGACAAAAAGTTTGCGCTCGAGATCCTTCAAATGGCGCTCTGGTTTGGTCTGGTCGCCGGGTTGGTGGAGGGCGTTTTGCTTTATGCTCTGCAACGCTATGACGCCCTGAAGGGACAAATCACCTATCTCGGTTCGGATTGGCAGGTATTGTGGGTCGCACCGATTTTCGACGCATTATTCTTCCTTCTCGCGGGGCTCTTCCTGGCAGTCGCTGGACAATTTCCGCCGCAGAAATTCGCGAAGCGGATTGTTTATTTCGTGTTTTGTTTTCTTTTGTTTTTTGATTGGCTCATCATCTATCTTTCGGGCAGACTTTCACCGGTTGCCACCGGTGTTCTCGCGGCGGGCATTGCTTATCAGGTTTCGATGGTCATTTATGAGCGGGAGAAACGCTTCGTTCCATTTATTCAGAGGTCGTTCAAAGTGCTTGCAGGCGTGACAGTCGCTTTGCTGGTCATCATTCAAGGCGGTTTTTGGATTCAGGAACGCGTCGCAGTTGGCAACCTGCCTGAGGCGAAGGTGGATTCCCCGAACGTGCTGTTGATTGTTGTGGATACCCTGCGCGCCGACCACATGTCGCTTCAGGGGTATGAACGTGAAACCGACCCGACGATGAAGCGCATTGCCTCGGAGGGGGTGATGTTTGAGAACGCTTACGCCACCTCCTCGTGGACATTGACCGCCCACGCTTCGCTCTTTACCGGTCGCTGGCCCTACGAACACAAGGCGGATGGCGGACGCGACCTCGATGAGACCTATCCCACCATTGCCGAAGCGTTAACCGCACGCGGCTACCGCACCGGTGCCTTCAACGGAAATTTTGAGACCGTCACCAAACGTTGGGGCTTTGCGCGCGGTTTTGTCCATTTTGAAGATTATTACCAGACTCTCCCCCAATTGGCAGTCAGTTCCTTGTATGGTCGCTTTTTGGAATATTATGCCCTTCATAAGGTTCTTAATATGGAATTTTCCATCGACCGCCGCTGGGCGCCAAGCGTCAACCAATCTGCTCTGGACTGGATCGATCAGGACAACCACAAACCATTCTTCGTCTTCATCAACTATTATGATGTCCATGCGCCGTATATCTCCCCAGAACGGGCGCGCTTCTCCGAATTCGAGAACCCAGGCGGACTGGTCAACACAGACTGGACGACGGCCGATATTTATAACCCCAAGACCCCTGAACAGGTCCAGGGCGAGGTCGACGCCTACGACGGCGGCATTTACTACACCGATCAGCAGATCGATTGGTTGTTGAAGGAACTGGATGCGCGCGGCGTACTGGATAACACGATTGTGATGATTACCTCCGATCATGGCGAATTATTCGGCGAACACGGTCTTTGGGAACATCATAACTCGTTGTACAAGCCGGTCATACACGTGCCAATGATCATCTGGCGTCCAGGCTCTGTGCCACAAAACCTGCGGATTGATACGCCCGTCTCCAACGTGGCGTTACCTGCCACCATCCTGGATCTGTTGGGAGAACCGGAACAATCCCAGTTCCCTGGCCCATCGCTGGCGGAACTGTGGCGTGACCCATCCTCGGCGGTCAAATTTCCTGACCCGATTGCTGAAATGGCGCAGTCCAGTTGGGTGAATCCCAACCACCTCGCCATTTCCGGGGATATGTTCTCGGTCATCTCGCCCGAATGGCAGTATATCGAACACTCGAAATTAGGCGTTGAATTATATGACATGGAGAATGACCCGGATCAATTGAACAACGTTGCTGAAGAAAGCGAAAATGCAACCGTTCTTGAAGACCTGAGGAATTACTACCTCGACGCATTGGAAAAAATAGGCATGACCTGGTCCGGGTCGAATCCGTAATGATTTGGATGGGCTGATGAAAAAAACAATTGACAACTCGAAGACCCTCCAAAAAGACATCCTCGCGGTTGCCGCCGGGATGGGGTTGCTGACCGGCCTTGTCGAGGGCTTGGGCTTGTTTTTGTTGCGCCGGGTGGAATGGCTGAATTGGAGGCTGTATAACCGCGCCTTTTGGGTCGAGACTCTATGGATCGCGCCGTTCGTGGACCTGACCCTGTTCCTATTCGCGAGCTTTTTCCTGGCATTACTTGGCCTTGTTCTTCCCAGATTGCTGGCAAAAAGGATTGCCTGGTTTTCCCTCATCTTCCTGATGGTTTTTGACTGGGCGTTCATCCTTTTGTTTGGGAGGGTATCCCTGTTGCCGTTGCTGGCGCTGACGGTCGGCTTCAGTGTGCAGTTGGTCTATTACGCGGTCCGTTTCGACGCAAAGTGGACAAATTTTTTCCGGCGAGCGACTCCGTGGCTGGCGGGAGTCGCCTTGGGGGTGTTTGTGGCAATTCAGGGCGGTGGATGGATTCGTGAAAAGCGGGCAACGGCGAATCTTCCCGAACCTCCAGCAGACACGCCAAATATCATCGTGATTGTGGTGGATACCCTGCGCGCGGATCATCTTTCCGCGTATGGCTACGAACGGGATACCAGTCCGTTCATCGACAGCCTCGCCTCCGAGGGCGTCCGCTTTGATAATGCGATTTCACCCTCCTCATGGACTCAGCCCTCCCATGCCTCCATGCTGACCGGGCGCTACACCTACGAACACCAGGCGGAGACCCTGCCTCTCGATGACCGATTCCCCACGATTGGCGAAGCGCTTCAATTCAAGGGCTACCGCACGGGCGCGTTCTCAGCCAATACACTTTTCTTCACGCGCAGGCAGGGATTTGGACGCGGATTCCTGCGTTTCGAAGACAACGGTCACTCTGTTTTGGATAATTTCCTCAATTCATCGTTATATGGGTTTATCTTCGATTATTACGGATTGCGCAAGGCATTGAATTACGAAGGTGTGCCCACGCGAAGATACGCCGAAGATATCAATCGCTCGGTTCTCGACTGGGTGGACGGCGATGCCGACAAACCATTCTTCGTCTTCATCAATTATTTCGACGTGCACGATCCTTACACACCGCCGGAACCGTATCGAAGCAAATACGCCTCCGTTTCCAATCCTGGCGGGCTGATCAACGGTTTCGTGGATCGCTATCATCCCGAATTGACTCCCGGGCAGCTGCAAAGCGAGATCGATGCTTACGATGGCGCCATCTCCTACGTGGATGACCGGATCAAAGTGCTTTTCGACGAGCTTGACCGGCGCGGCGAATTGGACAATACCATCGTCATCATCACCTCCGATCACGGCGAATCGCTGGGTGAACATGGATTGCTCCAGCACAGTGCATCGTTGTATCGACAGGAGATTCATGTCCCGTTGATCGTATGGGGCGCAGGAATTCCCGCAGGTAAACAAATCGACGCGCCGGTGACCACCACCGGGCTTCCGTCCACGATTCTTTCTTTGATCGATGCTCAAACAGACCCGTTCCCTGGACCACCCCTCACACAGTTGATCTTCAGCGATGATGTCCCGGCAGACTGGCCAGACCCGATCTCGGAAGTGGCGCAATTTTCCGGCGCAGCAGAACAAAACCCCACAACCTATGGCGAAATGAAATCCGTGGTTGGGGATGAAATGCAATACATTGTCCACGAGGAATTTGGCGACGAACTGTACAACTGGCGCACCGACCCGGAGGAAACAAACAGCCTGGCGGACAACCCAGCTTTCACCTCCATGCTGGACGCGTTCAAAAACTATCTCAAGGAACTGGTCGGCGAACCGATCTTCAAAAACCCATGAAAAAAAGACCGTTGAGTCGAAGAGATTTTCTCAAACTGGCGGGGGTTGGCACAGCAATTGTCGTACCCGGCGCGTTGGGCTATGGCGTCTTTCGCTCGGCGCAGGGAGAATACCCGGTCGAAGGTTCGCCATATGTGGAGAACCTGCTGACGGAACCTTTGGATGGTTCCGTCCCGATCCTGCTGATCGTAAATGGGGATTCCCCGAACCCATTCGGACTCTACCTCGGAGAGATCCTCCGCGCCGAGGGAATCAACTGCTTCCACATAACGGATCTTTCCACCGTTCAGGCTGGGTCGCTGGAAAAATACGACATCGCCATCCTGGCGGAAACACCGTTAAGCGCGGCACAGGCGGAAATGTTTGAAGCCTTCGTAGCGCGCGGCGGACGATTTGTCGGCATGAGACCGGATTCTCGTCTCGCACCAATTTTCGGCTGGGAAAGAAGCGATGGGACTCTGTCCGAGGGATATATCAAGACCGAATCGAGTCATCCGGCGGGCGAAGGCATCGACCCGTCCACTCTGCAATTTCATGGCGCAGCGGACCTGTATCAGCTGGCTGGGGCGCAGACAGTCGCATGGTTGTACACAGACCGTGACACGGCAAGCGAATACCCCGCGGCGGCGCTGAACGAATTCGGCGCTGGCATGACCGTCGCCTTCGCGTTCGATCTGGCGAAGAGCATTGCACTCATGCGTCAAGGAAATCCTGAGCTTGCCAACCAGGATGTGGACGGGTTGAACGGCGTCCGCACTGTGGACATGTTCAAGGGTTGGATTGATCTTGAACGGATTGAAATTCCGCAGGCGGACGAGCAGCAGCGTCTATTTGTCAATCTTCTTTCGCAACTCAGCCGGGGCAAACGACCGTTGCCACGCTTGTGGTACTTCCCCGAAGATAAAAAGAGTGTGCTGATTGCAACAGGCGACTCACACAGCAACCCCCAGCCGTTCATCGAACAGGCGCTGGAGATCGTGGAGAAATATGGCGGTCACATGACGGTATATTACTCGCCGCAGATCGTGAGCGATGTGGGACGCGCCGTGCGCGTGACGCGCTTCTGGCTGACCGATCATGTACCGGTGGTCTCAACTGTGCTGGGGGAGGAATTTGGCTCGCCGACCCCATTTGTGGTTGAGGGTTGGCGGGCGCGCGGGCATGACATCGCCCTGCATCCCTACGCCGACGCCGGGTTGGAGCAATGGTTGGTTTACTGGAAGGAATTTACCGGCAGAGGCTATGGACCGGTCTCTGAAACCGTCCGCACCCACCGGGTCCTGTGGACGGGCTGGATGGAAACTGCGCGCCTTCAAGCATCCTACGGTATCCGCATGAATTTTGATTATTATCATGTCGGTCCGTCCCTGCAAAAGCCGAACGGCGAATGGCCCAACGGTCACCTGATTGGAAGCGGACGCCCGATGCGCTTCATCGACGAACAGGGGCGCATCCTTAATTTGTACCAGCAACACACCCATTTTGCCGATGAACACCTCATCCCGATGGATGTGCCGGGGTGGGGCGGCTGGCCCCAACTCTCGGCGCAGGAGGCAGTGGAAGTCGTCAAAGACCTGCTGAACCGCTCCGTCAAGCAGAGTGATTTCTCAGCGCTCGGCGGGCAGTTCCACATCGACCCCTTCCAGTTGGGCGGCGATCCGGCGGAAAAGGCAACTGTCTTTTTGGACGGCTCACTGGCATATGCGGCGGAATTGGGGGTGCCGATCTGGTCGGCGCAGGAATGGCTGGAATTTACCGAACGCAGGCACGAGGCAGATTTCAAAGACGTGACCTGGGACGCGAACGCTTCCAGCCTGACCCTCAGCCTGATTCCGCGCCATGAGGCAGACTCTACACTGACAGTTCTCATCCCCGCCGCCCACACCGACAAAGCCATCAGCGCCCTGAGCGTGGACGGTGTAACAACTCCTCATTCAGCCCGTCTCGTCCTTGGCAATGTGGAATATGTGCAGGTCATCGTGAGCACACAAGCACACACGGTCAAAGCAGACTACGCATAGCCGGACATTTATCACCGCCGCTTCTTCGGAGAGAGAATTTTATGGACAATACACTGGGAAAATTCAGCAGATTTATGACTCAACATCAAAAGATCCTCACCTGGATCACGCTCGCGTTATTGATCTGGTTCTTCGTATTCTTCAACCTGGCAAGTTTCCCGGAACCTTGGTTCGATGAAGGGTCGCACCTGCACGTGCCGAAGACACTGGTCAAATACGGCGTCTATGCCGATTACAGCAGTGACGGTTTTCGTTATTACGGTCCGACCATCGGTGTCGGCCCTACAGTTATGTTGCCGATTGCGGGAATGTTCAAGTTATTTGGTATCGGTCTGTTTCAGGCGCGCATCGTTGTGGGACTGTACATGGTCGCGGCAGTCTACGTTTTCTATAAATTGGTCAAAGACATCTCCAATGGCACGCTGGCGCTGGTCGCTACGGCATTACTGGTTTCCTCGAGGAGTATTCTATTCCTGAACTACGGGCGGCAGATCCTTGGGGAGGTGCCGGGTTTGTTCTTCCTCATCCTTGGACTGATGTTATGGTTCACGAACTGGGGCAACAATGGTTGGAAGAAACTGACCCTCGTCGGACTGCTCTTCGGGCTGGCGATGATTACCAAGTATCAATATTTGCTGTTCCTCGCGCCTGCGTTGATCCTTTCGTGGGGGCTTGATATTTTCTATTACAAAACTGCCTCCCATAAAAATTTTCTGATTCCGGGCATCGTCGCCGCCGGAAGTTTTGCCCTCTGGCAGGGAATCACGCTCCAATTCATGGGTCCCGCCACGGCTATCGAGAATTTTGCCCTCCTGCGCGAGTCCGCTGAAGGCGCCGCGTTCAGCTTCGATCCGGCGCAGATCGTTCGAAATGTCCGCGCATTATTATCCCGATCTGTGTATCTATGGGCGCTCATTCCGGCAGTGGTCTATGGCTTTATGGTCTCGCGCCCGCGCAACGGCGAAGGTCAAAAGTGGAGTGTTCTCTACCTGCTGATGATGTTGAACCTGGTGTGGTTCGTCATCGCTTCCATTGGCTGGATCCGCTATGCATTTCTAGGGTTGGCGGTGGCGAGTATTTTCATCGCCCGCATGTTTTACGATGCGACGAACGGTTTCCGGTTCGATTTTAGCGGTACACTCAGGGATTTTTGGAACTCTTTCTTCTCGGGCAAGACTGCCATCCGCTGGGCGCTCATCGTCTGGCTGTTTTTGATCATTGCATTGCCAATGGCAAAAAATGTTCTGGAAATTGCCAGAGGCGGTACGCGGTCCGCGGAGCAGATGGCGGCGTATCTCGATGCGAACCTTCCACAGGATGCCTTGATCGAGACTTGGGACCCTGAAATGGGCTTCTTTACTGACCACAATTATCACTATCCGCCTAATGCTTTGCTGGCTGTCGCAGTCGAACAGATTTACGCTGGAGGGGAACCGGTCAAGAACCATTATTCCTTCGTGCAGGATGAGAAGCCGGAGTACATTCTTGCCGGTGAATTCTCGAAGTGGGTGGATGTTTATCCCGTTGACCAGCTTTGGGGTCAGTATGAATGGGTGACGACGATTGGCGACTACGATCTGTACCAGCGTGTCGAGTAGAACCTGGAATGATTTTTTGCAGGCAATAAGATGGTCCTTTATCAACTGTTAATTTTCAGTCTGACTGTAGCATGTTCAGCGATCTATATGTTTGGGCTAAAGCGGAACAACGCTTCCCTGACAAAGATCATCCTGAATGTATTTGCTGTCTATGCTCTGGGGTGGATTGTATTCATGGTCTTTCTGTGGTTTAACCACATCGATTTCCCGTTGAATCTGGAAGCCATGGAACTGACTGTCCTCCAGCATCTTCAACGAATCATGGCTGGCCAGCCGGTTTACGTCGAGCCTTCTCCCGATTTTGTACCGTTGGCATATGCTCCACTTTACTATTATTTTTCTGTTCCATTTGCCTGGCTGTTTGGCGCCAATCTGTTCACCCTTCGGCTGGTTGCGATATTGGGTATGCTGGGGGCCGGAATTGTTCTCTTCCTTGCCGTGAAAAAGCAGACTAATTCCAATTGGTGGGCGATCATTGCTGTCGGGTTGTTTGCTGCTGCCTATCGTGTAATGGATACATACTTGGACAATGCCCACTCTGACTCATGGCTATTGTTCACGGTCCTGTTTGGCTGTTATCTCATTGAACAGAATCGGTCTCGTGTAACCAATATAATTGGTGTGTTGTTCCTGGTAGTTTCCTTCTGGTTCAAGCAGCATGGCGCCATCTTTGCAATCGGCGGCGTGTTGTATCTGACCTGGCGTGACGGGATAAAAAGTTCATGGTTGTACTGGCTCCTTGCTGCGTTGCTGGGCCCGGGACTGTATGCCGCGATGCCTGCCGGAGTATTTGGCCCGCAATTCCATTACTACACCTTTACCGTTCCGAGCCATTGGAGCGAATTCAGTGTCGATGCGGTTAAACGGTATCTTGGTTTTATTATCAAGAATTACCCGATCCTTGCTGCTGCGGGCGGATTTGCTTCCGTTTATTTTGCGTTCAAAAAACTGAAAACTGTCAGTGTGTGGTATTTCATGTTTCCCTTTGCCATGCTCAGTGGATTCATGGGTGCTCTTGACCCCGGGTCGAACAACAACGTTTTTATTACAATGGGCGTTTGGTTCATCCTCACCGGTGTGCTGGGATTGCATGCCTTGGTCGAAAAGTACGCTCCTGCAAATCAGTGGGCTTTGTACCTGTTGGGAATCGGATTATCTTTCACTTTATTCTTTTATAGCCCTGCCTCAGTGGTCGTCTCACCAAAGGCGCCGGAGGCATATCAGGACCTGATTGGTTATCTCAACTCGCTCGACGGTCCCGTGTATGCTCCTTGGGTGGGACAATTGGAGAGCGGTTACGCCTTTTCTCCATCCGTGCATTGGGTGCCAATGGAGGATCTGATTCGCGGACCTGGCGAGGATACATTCAACCACCCTAACACGCGGATGTTATTGAAGCCAGTTCTGAGCCCGGACGCAGATACAGCGTACATCTTAATGAACTATCCCCTGGAGAATGATACGCTTCTTTCCTTTCTTTTAGCTGAATATCGTTTGGAGGCGGATCTCGGCGACCGCTTTGCCCCGTTATCCACCCTGCCGAAACGGTATAACCTTGAATATCCAAGGTATCTCTATAAACTCGGGCGATGACCGCGAAACGGTGGTTCCCGAACCGCCCGTTTTGTGATGGAGGATGGCAGTATATGGAACAAGTCAGAATCGGTGTGATTGGTACCGGCAGGATGGGGCAGAACCACTGCCGCGTCTTCTCCAATATGAGGCATGCTAAATTTGTCGGTGTGTGTGATGTAAATGGAGACCTTGGCAAAGAGATCGCCCGCAAGTATGAAGTCTCCTATTTCAGGGACGTGGATTCCTTGATCGAGAATGTGGATGCCGTCAGCATATGCACGCCTACGCCTCAGCACTATGAACTCGTCATGCGTTGCCTCGATCGGAACGTCCATGTCATGGTGGAGAAACCGTTCACAGAAACGCTGGAACAAGCCCGGGCTTTGAAAGAGGCGGCAGAGTCGAAAAGGAAACTGGTCGTTCAGGTGGGGCATATCGAGAAGTTCAATCCTACGTTCATCGAACTTCGCAAGGTTCTGGAGGGAATGACCATTCTGGCGATGAATTTCAATCGCTTGAGTCCATTTCAGGGCAGCAATGTAGATGTGGATGTGGTGCTGGACCTGATGATTCACGACATCGGACTAGTGGTTGACCTGTTTGAGGCGGAACCCATCTCAATGGACGCCTATGGTCTATCCGTTTTCAGCGATACCATCGATCATGGACTGGCGGTCTTGAGGTACGATCCAGGATTGCTGGTCTCGCTCACAGCTTCGCGCGTGACCGAACAAAAGGTTCGTGGAATTAATGTCACATCCAAGGAGGCATACATTGAGGCAGACCTGTTGAACAAAAATATCTCTGTCCATCGCCGCACCCTGGGCGATTATGTGAACCATAAGAACAGCGGTGTTAAGTATCGGCAGGAAAGCCTGATTGAGCGCATCGTTGTCCCTGCCATGGAGCCGCTTTTTCTGGAGTTGCAGGACTTCGTTAATTGTGTGATTGAAAACAAGACGCCGCAAGTGACCGCTGCTGATGGATACAATGCTTTGCGGTTCGTGTTGCTGTTGCGCGACAAAATTTTAGAGACCATGAAGGTGCAGTGAAATGAAATTATCTGTAGTTGTTCCCTGTTATAACGAGGAAGACAATATCGGCAAATTGCGGGTCGAATTTTTTCCCGTGTTGCAAAGCCTGATCGGTACCCGCCTGCCGGATGGCGCGCAGGTCGATTCGATCGAAGTCGTATTTGTGGATGATGGAAGCAAGGACAACACATACAACACCTTGAAGAATTCATTCAGCGCGTCGTTGCACCCCGCCATCACGGTGAAGTTCGAGAAGCACAGCATCAATCGCGGATTGGGCGCGGCGCTCAAGACAGGATTTAAGGCAGTTACGGGTGACGTGATTGTGACGACCGACAGCGATGGGACCTATCATTTTTCGACCATTCCGGCAATGCTTTCCCACTTGACCGGGGATGTGTCCATCGTGACCGCTTCACCATACCATCCTGATGGAGAGGTGGTTGGCGTCCCCCCATTCCGCATCTTTCTCAGCCGCGGCTCGTCCCTGCTTTACCGCATTTTGCTCAGCTGGAAGATTCACACCTACACGGCATTGTTCCGCGCCTATCGCCGCGAAGTCGTTGACCGGATCTCCTTCACCGCCGATGATTTTCTGGGGCAGACTGAGTTGATGGTCAAAGCCATGCTTAAAGGCTATAAAGTGGATGAGTTTCCCGCGGCACTGCATCGACGTATGTTTGGCGTCTCGAAAGCCAAGTTGATCAAGACGATCAAATCTCATCTTGGATTTCAGACCCGTCTTCTTCTCCACCGTTTCCACATCCGCTCGATGTTTGCTGAATGATGGAGTTTCACAGCCAATAGTCAGAATTCCAATGCGTATCGCCTACATCGTTCCCTACGTACCTAATTTGATTCGAACCCGCCCCTACAATCTGATTGCTAATCTTTCAGCGGTAGGGCATGAGGTCGTTGTCTTTACGCTGGGGTCGGGCGAACAGGACCTGGCTGATGTCGAAGCATTGAAGTTATTCGGGATAGAAGTCCACTATTGGGAGATGCCGGTTTGGCGTTCCTTGTTGAATTCGGTGGCTGCCTTTCCCGGTCGGCAGCCTCTTCAGACAGTGTATAGTTGGCACCCAGGCATGGCGCGGCGGCTTGTTGAGATGCTCGGCAACGAAGGATCGAAAAAAAGATTCGATGTTGTCCACGTGGAACATTTACGCGGTTCCCAGTATGGAATGTTCCTCAAGTCGAAATTTCCTGTCATGCCGATGATCTGGGATAGCGTTGATTCGATCAGCCACCTGTTTCGACAAGCATCCAGTCATAGCCGAAGTATGTTTGGGAGACTGGTTACCCGTTTGGAATTACCGAGGACTGAACGGGCAGAGGGGCGTCTAACCTGCCTCTTTGACCATGTTTTGATCACATCTGAGGCGGATAAGAACGCCTTGTTGAAGCTGGTCCCAAACGGAAAAAAGTCTGCTCCCGTTACCGTCCTGCCAAACGGCGTGGACTTGGATTATTTCCAGCCCAATCCTTCGGTTCAGCGGGAACCAGAAACGCTCGTTTTCAGTGGCAAGATGAGCTATCATGCCAATGTATCCATGGTGAAGTATCTGGTCATGGAAGTGATGCCCAAGATTTGGGAACGCCGTCCGACAGCCCGTCTGCTCGTAGTGGGGAAAGATCCGCCTGCCGACGTGAAGGCGCTTGGGGGCAATCCGCTTGTAAAGGTTACCGGAACAGTTGATGATATCCGTCCATTCCTTTGGAAATCCACTGTTGCAGTTGTACCTCTCATTTATGGGGCGGGGATACAAAACAAAATTCTTGAGGCAATGGCAACGAGTACGCCTGTTGTCACAACATCAAAGGCGCTGGCTTCTTTGGGGGCTGAACGGGATGTTGAAGTCCTTGTTGGCGATACGGCGGACGATTTTGCTGCCAAGGTTTTGGAACTCATCGATAGCCCAACCCTTCAAAACTCCGTTGGAGGGGCTGGATTAAGATATGTGCAACAAGAGCATAATTGGAAGAACAGTGTTTCAAAGTTAATAGAAATATACCAAGCGAGTGTCCCCAGCCGCGTTTAGTTGTTACCTGAACAAGTTACTTCGTGTAATCGTTTTAATTCGTAACCTTTCACCTTTGAAAGCGTCATGGTGCTGATAAACACAGTTACATCCCTTCTGGCAGGTTACGCCTCTCTATAGTAATATTGAGGCTGGCGTAGGAGCGCCTGCAATTTTGTTTTTTTAACTTTTTCGTTACTCTTCTCAAAATATGGATATTAACGCTTATATCAAACCGATCATAAAGTGGTGGCGTCTGCTGGCGGTGACCACGATTCTCGCTTTGGTTTCCAGTGCCATTTCCACGGTATTCCAGCCCAAGTTGTATGTTTCCCGGACCACTCTGATGATCGGGACGACAATCTCGAATCCAAACCCGGATTCCGGGCAGATATATATCGCGGCTCAACTTGCCACAATTTATGCCGACATAGCCAAGCGCGAACCGATTCAGGCGGCAACCATGGAAGCTCTCGGCATCGACTGGCTTCCATCCTATAATGTTCGTGTTGTACCCAATACGCAACTAATCGAAATTGCGGTAACGGATACCAGCCCTCAGCGGGCGCAAATCATTGCGAATGAACTGGCAAATCAATTAATCCTCCAAAGCCCGGCGACGAACGAATCGGAAACCGGACAGCGCCAGGAATTCATTCGACAGCAACTTTCCAGTCTGGAAACCCAGATCGATGATACAAAGAAAAAAATCGAGGAGTTACAGACCCGTTTGACTGTAGTGAACAGTTCCAGTGAAACAGCAAGTGTGGAAAAAGAGATCACCGACCTTACTGTCAAGCTGAACGGGTTGTATGAAAATTACGCCAGTTTCCTTGCTAACTCACAGGAAGGTGCGCTGAATATTCTTCGGGTGGTTGAACCGGCGAACCTGCCCACCACATCGGTTGGTACAAGCAAAGTCCTGATCATCGGGTTGGCAGGCATGGTGGGATTGGTGCTGGCAACCGGCGCAGCTTACCTGATCGAATTCCTTGACCGGACGATCAAGTCCACGTCCGATGTTGAGCGGGTTTTCAGTTTCCCAGTCATCGGTTACCTCTCGGTAATGTCCGAGAACGGAAATAACGCCACCTATGTTTTGAATCACCCAACCTCTCTTGTGACGGAAAGTTTCCGACTCTTGCAGTCGAATCTTGAGTTCTTTCAGGCCTATAATTCTGCGAAAACGATCCTGATTACAAGCCCGACTCAGGGTAATGGCAAGACGACCATTGCTGTGAATCTGGCGCTCTCGCTCGCGTTAAGCGGACAGAAGACCATCTTGATAGACTCCGATCTTCGCCGCCCAGCGGTTCATGCCGCGCTTGGAGTCGAAAAAGAACCGGGACTGTCCGATGTCATCCGAAACAAAATGAAACCGGCTGATGTCGTCAAATCTATGAATGGTTCAAAGATCGACGTGATCACTGCGGGCAATGTGCCCCCCAACGTGACGGAAGTGGTCGGTTCAAAAAGGATCGCTGAAATTTTAAATGGGATGAAGGATGATTTCGAGACGATTATTGTCGACGCTCCTCCGCTGGTCATATCGGACTCGTATACACTCGCCTCTAAAGTGGATGGCGTGATTTTGGTTCTCGAACCTGGACAAACGCGTGAGGAACAAGCCAAGGTCATCAAGGAGCAGCTTAATCGGGCGGGCGCCAGGGTGATCGGTGTGGTCTTTAATCGCGTGACAGAGACGAATGCCAAGAGTTATGGCGATTATCAATACCTTTCCATGTATGCACCGCATCATTACAACGATTATGTGTCCGGTTCGGCGAGAGAAAAGGAGTTGCGCCCGCCCTCACCGACAAAGAAATTGCTCGCCTTCTTCGAGCGCGGCGAAGTGCCGCCTGACTTGACCGAGTCTCTGGAAGGGGCATTCAATAAGTTCCAGAAACAGCGACAGGCGCTCCGTGATCGTTTCCGTAAAGTCCCGAAACAACCCAAAGAGTAAAACTAAATCAGCCGAACAGCCTCCAGAACAGGGGGCTGTTTTTATTTTTCCCGAACAGTGTATACTGGACGGTATGAAATATGAAAAGTTGGCTCAATATACTCTTTTGACTTTCGCGGCGGCGGCAATTTTCTGGGGGTGGAATAATTTTGGGCGGGTGGAATTGCCTGATGCCGGGATGAGCGCCATGGGTTCCGAGACGATGCGCGCCCGCGTGGTGGAGATCTTGGAGGATGGTGAAATCGACTTGGGCGGAATCGTCCAGCGGTATCAGATTGCACGTGTAGAGTTGCAGGAGGGAAAATATCAGGGAGTGATCGCCGAGATTGATTACGGCAAACGGCAGGTGCTTTCGAACGCGGTCTACCTTCAGGCTGGCAACGAGATCCTGGTAACGGTTGGGTCGCGACCTGACGGGGTGTTAACCTTCTATTTTGCAGATTTTATTCGCACCGATACACTGTTGTGGCTTGCCGCAATCTTTGCTGTAAGCATCCTTGTAATCAGCCGTTGGAAGGGGTTGCGTTCACTAATCAGCATGGCATTCAGCCTGATGATCATTGTCGGTTTTATCATTCCAAACATATTGGTCGGAAAAGATCCATTGCAGGTCAGTATTACTGGTTCCATCCTCCTGCTTGCGGTGACGTTATACCTGACCTACGGTTGGAATCTCAAGACGCACGCGGCTGTGGTCAGTATGATGCTCGTCCTGCTGATCACCGGCGTGCTGGCGGGTGTTTTTGTGAATTTCACAAAGCTGAGCGGTTCGGGAGATGAGAATGCCCTTTTCCTGATCCAGATGCTCGATACGCAGATCAACTTGCGTGGACTGTTGCTGGGCGGGATGATCATCGGTGCGCTGGGAGTGCTGGATGACCTCGTCACGACGCAGGCCTCGGCTGTGTTTGAACTGCGCCGTGCGAATCAAACCCTCGGTTTTCGCGGCCTGTTTCTTTCCGCCATGCGGATCGGACAGGATCATGTAGCGGCGACTGTCAACACACTGGTACTGGCATATGCAGGCGCGTCGCTCCCGATGTTGCTCATGTTCTCGCTTGGGCGTGGCGATTACGGGACCCTCGTCAATTTTGAATTTATTGCGGAAGAAATCGTTCGAACGCTGGTCGGTTCCCTTGGTCTGGTGACGGCTGTGCCGCTTACTACCGCCATTGCAATTCTGTTTGCTCTCCGGGTTGATACGCCCGGAAAATGGAGGCAGTTTCTCGGTCCGGCAGAGGGAAGCGGGGATGCGCATAGCCACAGTCATTAGTTGCAACTTTTCCCCCTCTCCAGCGTATAGGAAGTACAAGGAGCGCGAGTGAACGACGAACTAACCTGGGTCATCCAGGCTCAGCAAGGAAATGACGAAGCGTTTACAAAACTCGTCGAAGAACATCAGACCCATGTCTATAACCTGTGTTATCGGATGTTGGGTGAACCGGAAGCCGCGGAAGATGCCGCCCAGGAAGCGTTTCTGCGCGCCTACCAGAATTTGCATCGCTACGATCAAAGTCGACCGTTCCCGACCTGGCTGCTCTCCATCGCCGCTCATTACTGCATTGACAGACTGCGGCGCAGGAAGCTTTCGGTTTTTTCATTGGATGATGAAAATGATGAAGGCGGCACCTTTGAAGTGGCGGATCCCGCCTCTCCCGACCCCGAAGCTGAATCCGTCAAACGCGAGGAACGCGACCGCCTGCACACTCTTTTGAAGGACCTCGACGAAACCGACCGTGCCGCCATCATCATGCGTTACTGGTACGACTATTCGGAAGTGGAGATCGCTGAATCCCTGCGGTTGACCGTCAGTGCGGTGAAGAGCCGCCTCCACCGGTCCCGCCGCGCACTGGCAGGCATGTGGCAGGAACAGACACCCCGCACCCGCGCCGAAAGGAGACCTCATGAATCACCGGCCTTTTGAAGATTGGCTGTTGAATGACATGCCCATCACCCCTGAGCAAAAACGCGACCTGGATGCGCACCTGCGAAGCTGCGCCCATTGCGCCGCGCTTTCCGAAACGGGTGTGGTGTTGAAATCTGTGAAGAAAGTATCGCCTGCCCCCGGCTTTACCATGCGTTTCCAGGCTCGTCTGGCGGAGCGCAAAGTGGTGGAACGCCACCGCAGGTTTTGGGGAGCAGTCCTGTTCACGGTGGGTGGATTGGCATTGCTTGCCTGGCTGACGATGCCGGTTCTGGCACGATTCTTTTCCGCGCCTGCCACCTGGATTTCCGCCTTCGTGGAGTGGGGGCTGTTCCTGGTTACCACCATACAAGCGCTGGCGCAGGCTGGCTCGGTATTGTTGAACGTGATCCCCGGTTTTCTATCTCCATTTGCTTGGATGGTGATTATTTCGGCTCTTGCCGGGATTAGCCTGCTTTGGTCTGTATCAATATGGCGGTTCTCTCGAGTTCCGCGAGGAGTGTGATCTATGAAGTTAATGTATAAAATTCTGACCCTTTTTGCTCTACTTACCCTGTTTCTTGTTCCGACTGGCGCAGTTCACGCGCAGGGACCCGACCCCGATGGAGACGGGCGTGTCATCTTTGGGAGCAATTTTACCCTCGAGAGCGGAGAGTCCTTTACGGGCGATCTTGTTGTCTTTGGTGGAAATGTGACCGTGGAAGAGGATGCCAGCCTGAACGGTAACCTGGTTGTCTTTGGCGGGACCGCCAAAAGCAATGGCGATGTGAATGGTGATGTGGTCATCATCGGCGGGCAGGTTAGCCTTGAGGAAGATGCACATGTGACCGGCGACGTTGTAACCGTGGGCGGGCAGTTACAACAAGCGGATGGTGCCCGGATTGATGGTGATGTGGTAAACAACGTTGAGCCCGACATCCAAATCCCTGATGGGACTCTGCCGCCCTCCATCCCTGTGCCGGATGTAACCCCTCCTTCGGTACGCGTGGGCTTTGACCCGTTCTGGTCTGCCGCGGGGATCCTTGTCCGTGCGGTGGCGGTCGCCTTGCTGGCAATGTTGGTGGTAATGTTCCTGCAGCCGCAATTGAACCGTGTAGGACAAGCAATTACTGACCAGCCTCTGATGAGCGGAGGTATCGGTTTGTTGACCGTCCTGGTGGCTCCCATTGCTGTGGTCATATTGGCGGTAACGATTATTCTGATCCCGATTGCATTTGTAGGGATTCTTCTGCTGGTGTTCGCCTGGCTGTTCGGTATGATTGCCTTGGGACAGGAGGTGGGTGAGCGGTTTACCCGCTCAATCAACCAGACTTGGGCGCCGGTGTTTACCACCGGGTTTGGCACCTTCCTGCTCATGCTGGTTGGCGGCGCATTGGGTGAGATTCCCTGCGTTGGCTGGCTGGCTCCCGCTGTACTGGGTTTTCTCGGAGTTGGTGGGGTGGCGCTCACTTTGTTTGGTTCCCGGCCCGCTCTGGTGAAGGTGATAGCCTCCAATCCACCGACAGATGCCGGACAAATCCCGCCCGCTTCCTAGCCGAAAACATCCCCATGATATAATCAATTCGCCCCGGTGCAAGAACGGGGCGAATTGATTTCTGGAGGAAGTATGGCTTTACGAGAACTACCCGTCCCCAATACGATTATTCACAACGCGCCTCCGCCGCTGATCGAAGTCTCTGGCACCCACTACGAAATGGGATGCCAGATCGGCGAGGCGAGGCGTGAACAGATACAGCATAGCATTGAGAATGCTCACGTGCTGATTGACCAATCATACGATACACTCGAATTGACCTGGGAGGGGGCAAAGATACAGGCACGCAAATACCTGCCATTTGCCGAAGAACGCTATGCTCAATACGTGGAGGAAATGCGCGGCGTTGCAGAAGGCGCGAATGTTGCCTTTGACGATATTGTTGTATTGAACGCCATGGAAGCTGTGACGATGGACGCGCTTCATCTCACCCGCTGTACGAGTTTTGCTGTCAACGAACAGCGCACGGCGGATGGGCATGTGCTCCTCGCTCACAATGAGGACTGGGTACCGGAGGATGAGAACGACGTTTTCGTCATCTCTGCAAAACCGGCTGGGGATGAACCGCCGTTCCTTGCCATGACGTATGGCGGACTCCTGCCCAATGTCGGATTCAATGCCTATGGCATCGCCCAACTGATCGACTCAGTCTATCCGACCGACTCGCGCATTGGAATTCCGCGTCTTGTCGTGGCGCGGGCTGTGCTGGCTTCGAAACGCATCTCTGGTGCCCTCGGGCGGACCCTCATCTCCCACCGCGCGGCCGGATACAACCACCTGCTTGCTCATGAAAGCGGCGAGATCTATTCCGTGGAAGTCTCTTCGCGCAAGTTTGATATCCTGCATGGCACGGATGGCTACATGGTCCATACCAACCATTACCTGAGCCAGACCATGAAGGAAATCGAGAGCGACCCGGAGGAATTGATTTCCTCCCGTGTGCGCTACTTCCGCGCCAACCGTTTGTTGCGTCAAAACTCCACGCATACGATCAAGACATTGCAAGCGATCCAAAAGGACCATGTCAACCTGCCGAATTCGATCTGCAACCACAACATTCAGGGCATCGATCCGCTCGATCGCGAGAGTACTATTACAGCATTGGTCATTGACCTGACCACCCGCGAGATGCACATTGCCTGGGGCAATCCGTGCCAGAATTCGTATCACACCTATCACTTGAATGCCTGATTTGAATAAAAGGTGCACAAGAAAAGGTTCAGGATATATCGCTGAACCTTTTTGCTTTCCGTTACCTCGGTTGGCGAAGATCATCTCAATGTTTGTGCCGCCAAACTTCCGATCAGCCCCAGCCAGTAGGCTGCCGTGTAATAAATGAACATTGGCTGTCTGCCGCGACGCCAGAGCAGCAAAACCGAGACGATTGCCAGCAATGCTACAACATACAAATCCAACCCGATCTCTTCAAAACCCAGGTTTGCCATCACGCCGACTCCCAGAAACAGGGAGTTGAGTAATAATAAAACGATATCGAGTCTGCCTGTATTGTCTCGATGTGGAAACAAATTCTGCAGGAAGAGGATGGCAGTATTAACCATGATGAACCCGGTAAAGAAAATCCAGTGACTGAATTCATCGTCGTTGAAAATGATGATACGACACAAGTCGCTGCCTGGATCGGGCTCGCAAAAGCGGACATGAAGATAATTGGTCACTTCATGGCCGCCGTAGCTGACGGCGGTGAGATACAAACCGACAATGAAAACCAGATTCCAGGCGATGTGCATTTTGCCATCACGCTGTGGGGAGTTGTATTCGATTGTCTTTTTAAGGAGATAGGTCGCTGTCAGGCTGATGAGCGGGATAACGAGCATGTTGTTGAAATCAACCCAGCGGAGAAATTCATTTGGCAGAACATACCCCAAAGTCCATGTACTGAGCCGATTGATCGAGACTAGAATTGCTAAAACGGATTGCACGGCCAATAAAGTGTGAATGCGCTTCATATTGCTCCTGTTGACAAAAAAGAGACACGATGGCTTTTTGAAAACCTGTCAGGTATTAACCAAAATGAGCAATGGCTTCTTTCGCTAGCGCGTGAAATTCCCGGTCGGCACGGTTGTTCATGATCTCTTGCAAGATGGGAAGCGTGCGCGGGTCTTTCAATTCTCCCATCGCCTGGATCACATGCTTGCGGACCTCACGCTCGGGATCCTTCCACATCTCCAGCAAGACAAGCCCGACACGCGGTTCTTTGACCTTTGGAAGCACATCCACCGAATGGATGCGGATCCACATCTCAGGATGATCCAGCGCCTCGACCAGGATCTCGAAACTTGCCGCGCCGAAATTGACCAGCGCCTCTGCTGCTGTTCTCCCCACATCGTGATGCAAGTCATAGAGCGCCATGCCCAGCGGTTCGATGGCGCGCGGATCGCCAATACGCCCCAGCACCAGTGCCGCATACTTGCGGACCGCGCCTTCGTTGTCCTTGAGGGCTTCGATCAATGGCTCGACGGCCGTCGCACCCATCTTTTCGATGGCGGAAAATAGATCGCCCGCCTGCGTCTCCCGTTCGTACCACCAAAATGGATCGCGCAGGGCTTCCATGAGATAGGGCACTGCTTTTGGATGTTGTGTATTCCCCAATGCCATTGCCGCTGCCTGCCGGACTTCGATCTTCGGATCGTCTAGCAAAACAGTTGTGATCTCGTCAAAGGTGGAGGGGTCTTTGAAAAATCCAAGCGCGAGACATGCCGCGATGCGAACCTCATCCTCGCGATCTTTGAGCAGTTTGAGCAAGGGCTCGATGGCTTTGGTTTCTCCCATGCGTCCTAGTGCAATACCTGCACGTGCGCGGACGGTAAAGTATTCACCAGAAAGAGCGTCTAGGAGTGCGGGGACGGCGGACCTGTCCTTGCTTATGCCGAAGATCTCTGCCACTCGTCCGCGGATGAGGGGATGCGCCGTCGAGAGAAGTTTGATCAAAGTAGGGGAGGCGGAGGGGATGCGGGCAAGCAGATGTTGAACCGGCGGGAGCAGGCTCAAGTCCTTGGTTTGAAGCGCTTCCACGAGGGCAGGTACTGCGTCGGCTCCGAGTCCCAGTAAATCCCGGGCTGCCTGTTCACGTTTGGTTGAATCCACGAGTTGGGCGATGAGCCTTTTTGCTTCTGCTTGTTTTCCGCCAGTGAGCCAGTCCATGCCGTTATTTTACTTGGAAATGGATTGAGTTTGAGAGAAAATTGGACGGAAAATCTCTGATATAATCGTACTTTGGAGAGAGGAAAGCACACCGTGGCGCTTGTAGCGCCATGTATTTTGCCTGAACCCCGCCATTATTTTGATTTGGAGTAACGATGAAGAAGGAACAACTGCTTGATTTATATTACCAGATGGTGCTGATTCGCCGCGTGGAGGAACGCGGCGCGGAATTGTACCAGGCCGGCAAGATTGGCGGCTTTATGCATTTGTATATCGGACAGGAAGCTGTCTCCACGGGTCTGATCGCGGCGCGTGAGCCGCGAGACCGCGTGATTACCGCTTACCGCGACCATGGAGTTGCCCTCAATTGTGGCATTTCTGCCAATGAAGTGATGGCAGAACTGCTTGGCAAAGCCACAGGCATGTCGAAGGGCAAGGGCGGTTCGATGCACATGGCAAGCGTGGAAAAGAACATGTGGGGCGGTCACGCCATCGTGGGCGGACATCTGCCTGTCGCGGCGGGACTCGCGTTGGGTGACCAGTATGCCAAGAACGACAATATCACCATCTGTATGTTCGGCGACGGCGCGACGAACATCGGTTATTTCCACGAAGCGTTGAACCTTTCGAAAACCTGGGGGTTGCGCGTGTTGTGGGTCTGTGAGAATAACCAATACGGTATGGGCACTGCTGTAAGCCGCGCCTCCGCTGTGGATGAGATCCGACAGAAGGCGGAAGGTTATGGCATGAAAAACGCCGAGGTCAACGGCATGGATGTATTGGCGGTCTACGAGGCAGCCAAGGAGTCCATGGACTTCGTCCGCAAGGAGGGGCAACCGTATTTTCTCGAAGTGGATACGTATCGTTTCCGCGGTCACTCGATGGGCGACCCGGAACGCTACCGCAAAGCGGAGGAAGTGAAGCAGTGGCAGGAGAACGATCCAATCGGTATTTTTAATAAGTATTTATTGGATAAGAAAGTCACCACCCGCAAGGGGCTGGATGAGATCGAAGCCCGGGTGGAAGAGGAAGTGCAGAAGGCGGTCGAGTTTGCCGAGACTTCTCCCGAACCTGCGCTGGAAGACCTGTTCAAGGATATTTACGCGGAATAACAATATGTCATTGCGAGGGCGATAGCCCGAAGCAATCCCCTATTTAGCGAGGAGATTGCTTCGTCGGCTACGCCTCCTCGCAATGACATGAGGAAAACACTATGGCAAAAATCACAATGCGCGAGGCGATCTCGCAAGCTCTTATGGAAGAAATGGACCGCGACCCGGCTGTCTTCATCATGGGCGAGGAAGTCGGTGTGTGGGGTGGCACCTATGCGGTGACCAAAGGCTTTTATGACAAATATGGCGCAGACCGCGTAAAAGATACCCCGATTGCGGAAAACGCCATCCTTGGCGCGGCGATTGGCGCCGCGATGGTCGGTCAGCGTCCCATCGCGGAATTGATGACCATCAACTTCGCCTTCTCGGCGATGGATTACATCGTCAACCAGGCGGCGAAACTGCGCTACATGTTCGGCGGACAGTTCACCCTGCCGCTGGTCATCCGCGCCGTCGGCGGCGGCGGACGCCAACTCGGCGCGACACACTCGCAAACGCCGGATGCAATCTTCGCTCACTTTCCCGGACTGAAAGTAGTCAGCCCCGGAACGCCGGAAGACGCCAAAGGGTTGCTGAAGTCAGCCATTCGGTCGAATGACCCGATCCTGTTCATTGAACATGCCACGATGTATCAGGTCCGTGGCGAAGTGCCAGAAGGCGAGTATCTCATTCCGATTGGAAAATCCAAAGTCCAGCGCGAAGGAAGTGACCTGACCATCGTCACTTACTGCAAAGGGCTTGAGCTTTCCATGAAAGCGGCGGACGAACTCGGCAAAGAAGGCATCCAAGCCGAGATCGTCGACCTGCGCACCCTGCGCCCGCTTGACATGGAACCTGTGCTCCAATCGTTCAAGAAAACCAACCGCGCCATTGTCGTTGAAGAGGGCTGGAAGTCCTACGGCGTCGGCTCTGAAATCGTCAGCCGCATCTACGAAGAAGCCTTCGACTATGTGGACGCGCCCATCATCCGCGTGGCGCAAAAGGAAGTTCCGCTTCCGTACAACCGCACGCTCGAACAAGCCGCTCTCCCGCAAGTGACCGACATCGTCGCCGCGGCAAAGGAGGTGTTGAAATAATGGCTGAGACCATCAACATGCCCAAACTTGGCTTCGACATGGCGGAAGGATTGCTGGTCCGCTGGGTCAAGCAGGTTGGCGAAAACATCAACAAAGGCGACGTGCTCGCTGAGATCGAAACCGATAAAGCCACGGTGGAAGTCGAATCCTCCGCGAGCGGTGTGGTGCTGCAACACATCGTCGAGCAGGGGACGGTCGTTCCCGTCAACGCGCCGATTGCTGTCGTTGGGCAGGCCGGTGAAAAGGTGGATGCATCAAACGTAGAAAGTGGAAAGAAGAAAGAAGAAAAAATAGCGGAAGAAAAGTCTGCGGCTCCGACTCAGCCGATACCTGCTCCCGTTGCTTCAACTCCTGCCCCCGCTGAAAGCGGACCCGTTAAAGCGTCTCCGCTTGCGAAGAAAATCGCGCGTGATAACAACATCAACCTTGCTTCCATTCAAGGCACGGGTCCGGGCGGGCGGATTGTCCGCAAGGATGTGGAGGCAGTCTTCACTGGTCAGTCATCAGTGATCGGTAAACAGCCATCTGCTCCGCTTATCACTTACCAATTACCAACATCCATCGAAGACAAAGTTATTGCAACCACCAAACTCCGCCAAGCCATCGGGCGCCGCCTGGTCGAATCCAAGACCACCATCCCGCACTTCTACGTCACGCACGAGTACAAGATGGATGCGCTGATGGAGATGCGCAAACAAGCCAATGCCTTCCTGCCCGACAACGAAAAACTCTCCGTCAACGACTTCATCGTCAAGGCGGTTGCGCTCGCGCTGAAGCAGTTCCCGAATCTCAACGCAACCATCAAGGGCAACGAGATTATCCAATTCGGTCACGTCAATGTCGGCGTGGCGGTGACCGTCCCCGGCGGACTGATGACCGTCGTTGTGAAGGACGCGGATGTCAAGCCGCTGCGCCAGATTTCGGGCGAAATCAAGGCAATGGCGGCGCGCGCCCGCGAAGGCAAGGTCAAACCTGAAGATGTCGAAGGCTCGACGTTCTCCACGTCCAATCTCGGCATGTACGATGTGGAAGAATTCATCGCCATCATCAACCCGCCTGAAGCCGCGATTTTGGCGATTGGCTCCGCAAAGGAGGTTCCTATCGTCGAGAACGGTCAAATCAAAATCGGCTGGCGGATGAAAGCCACCATCTCCGTGGATCACCGCGTCAGCGATGGGGCGGAGGCGGCGCAGTTCATGCAGTCGCTGGCAGAGTTTTTGGAAAACCCGGTCAGGATGCTGGTGTAAAAGCAAACTTCCGAAGTCGAACGGCTTCGGAAGTTTTTCTTTCAGGTGCTTATGCCGTGCCAGATCAGTTGACCACTTTCAGATCCGCATGGAGCGTCGCCGTCGAGTCGGCGCCAACCCAAATGTCGAACTCAGTTGCATCCTGTATCCATTTTCCCGCATTTGTGCTCCAATACTGCAGCTCGTCTGGGCCAAGTCGGAAAGTCACTTTCTTCGTTTCTCTCGGCTGAAGAGTAATACGCTCGAAGCCCTTTAACTCGCGCATTGGACGGGTATCGGTACCCCATTTCTGGTGGATGTAAAGTTGGGCGACTTCGTCCCCGGTCACTTTACCGGTATTAGTCACATCCACGCTGACGGTCACACTTTTGCCTACCTTAACCTTCGACTTTGAAACCTTCAAATTGGAAAACTCAAACGTCGTGTAGCTCAAGCCATAGCCGAAGGGATAGAGTGGTACGGGCAAACCGTCCCAATAGCGCGGGTTATACATTGGGCTGCCTTCGGGTGAGTGGGTCAGGTTACGGGCATAGTACAGCGGGGCGTGGCTGCCCTTGCGCGGGAAACTGACCGGTAGTTTGCCGCCTGGGTTTACATCGCCAAACAGGATGTCAGCTACAGCATGACCGCCTTCAGTGCCGGGCTCCCACGCCTCGAGGATGGCAGGGATGTGTTCCGCCGCCCAGTTGACGCTCAATGGTCGACCGTTCAACAGCACCAGCACGACCGGCTTGCCCAATGCTGCAACGGCTTTGAGCAATTCCTCCTGCCTGCCGGGCAGATCTAAAGAGGCGCGTGAAGCGGCTTCGCCTGCCATCAGGTCAGTCTCACCCAGCACCATGATCACTTGGTCGGCGGCGCGGGCAGTCTCCAACGCGGCTTGGAATGCCGCCTCGGCTTCTTCGGGGGATTGGGCCGGCTTGCGAACCTCTCCGGCCATCATACTCTCGAACCAGGAGGGAATGTCGCGTCGTATCTCAGGACCGGGAGAGTAAGTCACTTGGGCGCCGGGCAGCTTGGCGCGGATGCCTTGCAGGACGGTTACTACCGCCGGTTTGTGCCCGAAGACCATCCACGACCCTTCCGTGGCTTCCATCGAGTCCGCCAATGGCCCGATCACTGCTACGTTCTTCAAATCTTTAGAGAGCGGCAGAAGCCCGCCCTCATTGCGCAACAACACCATCGAACGTTGTGCCGACCAGCGTGAGATTTGGCGGTGCTCGGGCAGGGCTATAACTTTCTCCAGTAGACCCTCATCCACGTATGGATTCTCAAACAATCCCATCTTGATTTTGAGAGCCAATATCGGACGCACCAATTCCTCGATCTCGCTCACTTTCAGCAGTCCATTCTTCACCAGCTTGACCATACCCTCGGTGTAGGTGTAGCTGGACATGTCCATATTGAGACCAGCCTTAATGCCCCGCAGGGCGGCATCGAGCCGGTCGCGAGCATGTCCTTGGATGACCATGTTGGCAACTGCAAAGGCATCTGAAACCACAAAGCCACCAAAACCCCACTCCTTGCGCAAAACCTGGCGCAGCAGCCAGCGGTTGCCGCTGGCAGGTACATCGTTCAAATCCATGTAGGCGCTCATGAAAGTTGCCACACCGGCTTTAACAGCGGCTTTAAAGGGCGGCAGAACGATATTGCGCAGTTGGGTTTCAGACAGGTAAACCGGGTCATAATCGCGCCCGCCGTCCGAGTAACCGTACCCGGCGAAATGCTTAGCGCAAGCCAGCATCCGTTCAGGATTCGAAATGTCATTACCCTGAAAGCCACGCACTTGCGCAGCTGCCATTGCTGCTCCAAGGTAAGGATCCTCACCAGCGCCTTCCACAATGCGTCCCCAGCGCGCGTCGCGGCAGATGTCGAGCATCGGGCCAAAGGTCCAGTGTAAACCGGCGGCGCGGGCTTCTTTGGCTGCTACGGTCTGGGACTTCTCAGGCACATTAGGGTCCCAGGAGGACGCCATTGCAAGCGGCACGGGGAAGATGGTATGGTAGCCGTGGATGACATCCAAGGCAAACAGCAGGGGGATGCCTGAAGGGCTTTCCTCCACGGCGATCTTTTGTAGTTCGTTGAAACGTTTGGTGTCATTGAGCCATAGCACGGAACCAGCCCCACCTTTGCGAATCTGATCCTCCGCTTTGGGGCCTGGAGCGAAATCTGCCCCGCCAACTTGGTTAAGTTGCCCGATCTTCTCTTCGAGGCTCATTTTCTTCAAGAGAGCCTTGACCCGCTTGGCAACTTCCTTGTCCGATGAAATGGACATTTTCATTCCTGTCCTTTTCTTGTTCATAAGAGTCTCCTTTTTGGATTTCCGGTTCCATATAAACTAGACTGCATGCTCACCTGGCACGGTGAAGTTTGCAGATTGTAGCTTCGGGTGTCTCGCTGCCAGGATGTAAAAACCGAACAAACCGGCATATACCGCCAGCAGGCAAATTGGAATGACCTCCAGCGAGATCCGACGCGCCAGAATTCCCATCATACTGGGAATGATAGCTGTCCCAAGACCCGTTGCTGCCATTTGCATGCCGATTGTATTGGCGGCAAAATGATCACCCACCCGCGTGCTGGTGCCCGACATCATCGCTGGAAAGATGGGTGCGATCGAAAAGCCAATAACCGCCACCGCGATCACGTTTGCCGTTTTGGTGGGATTCCAAACCAGCAACCCTGCACCCAGCAAGGCTCCCACCAGCCCGCCCAGCACCAACTTATTGACTCCCGCCCGCCTGGCGAATAATCCTGCCATGATGCGGCCGGCGGTAAAAGTGAACCAATAGCTGCCTGCGAAGAACCCTGCCAGTGTCGTATCCACCCCACGCGACTCGGTCAGCAGTGTGTAAGTCCAGGTGCCGAGCGATCCTTCCGCGCCAACGTAAAGGAAGAATAGCACCACACTCAGCCATACTTGCGGCTGTCGTAATGTCTCTCCTATCGGAGTTTTGTAATCTGTTAGTTTTTTCTTCGTTTCACTTTCCGATGGTGCGTCATTCTGGCTCCACATGGGCAGGGTCAGAACAAAACAAATTGCCAATATGATCTGGAAAACGCCCACCACCTGATAACCGAACCGCCATGTGCTGAAGTTTGTCAGCCCAAGGGTCATGATTATCGGTCCCATGGTAATTCCAACGCCCCAACTGGCATGCAACCATTGCATCAGCCCCTCGCTGAAGTGTGTCGCCACATAGGTATTGAGTCCGGCGTCAATTGCGCCAGCCCCTAACCCAGCCACCACGCCCAACAAGACCATCATCCACCAAGCCGGGACAAGGGTGTAGCCGATCAAGGCCCCTCCCGTGAGGAAGCAACTGGCTGCAAGAACACGACCCACACCTACGCGTGAGAGCAGGAAGCCGCTTAGGAAGCTGGAGGTCATATAGCCAACTACAAGTGCTGTCAGAAACATGCCGATCGCATCGAGGGGAATGGAAAAACCGGTTCGGATTGACGGCCACCCAACGCCAAGCAGCCCATCGGGGAGCCCCAAAGCGATGAAAGCCACATATGCCAAAATAACAAGTCCGAGTTTGGGGTAGTGCTTAACCTTATTCCAGAATTTCATGTTTTTTCCTTTTAGGTGGGTGATTGGCTTGTGAAGATTTATGCAAGTTTGAGAGTATTTTATCTTAAAAACTTACCTAATACAAGGTAGGTAAGTTGCGGTTTTTGCTATATGGACGTATAATTGAAACATGAAGCAATCCCAAACTCCCCGGCGTACGCAAGCAGAACGAACCCGTGCCAGCCGTGAAAAGATCATCCATTCTGCCATAGAAGCCTTCGCCCGAAATGGTTTTCGCGGCGCAAAACTGGCTGACATTGCCAAAGCTGCGGGTCTGACCGAGCCGGGACTATTGCATCATTTCCCCAGTAAAACTCATCTCCTGATGGAAGTGCTCAAAGAGCGAGACCGGATTGATAGTGAACGAATGCGCGCCACTCTACAGAAAAATGGTAATCAACTTCTTGAAGCGGGAATCGAATTAGTCAAACATAATCAAACAGTTCCCGGATTAGTGCAGTTGTTCAATCTGCTGGTGACGGAGAGTATTTCCCCCGATCATCCGGCGCATGAGTTTTTTATAGAACGTTATCAGCGTGAGCGTGGACATTGGATCCAGGCGATTGTACAAGCACAACAAGCCGGGGAGATTCGTTCGGATATTTCCCCCGAGGCGCTGGCTGTCTTGATATTTGCCATTATGGATGGTTTGCAGATGCAATGGCTGATGGAACCCGAGAAGATCGACATGGCCGGGCTGTTTCGAGTGATGATGAATATGCTAAAGGCAGAATCGGGAAGATAAATGTCAAGGATGGGATGCTGTACGAGCTATCCGGCCGGAGATCGCTTGGAAAGTAAACTTCCGAAGCCCAGCGGCCTCGGAAGTTTTGTAGGATCAGATATTCTGGACGAAGCAGATTTTAGGGTTTACCTTCGCAAAAGACAGTTTTTGGCTCTCCGCTAAAGAAAAACGACCATTGAGTTTGGTCAAAGTTTCTGACGACTCTGGAACAGGCAGTTTGTACGAGTTGATCGGGCGCGATCTTTTGCAGGGAATCAACATCCCAGACCTGTAACACATTTGCTGATGCGGTGAGAAGCATGTTCGTGTCGCCTGAGAATGAGACACTGATCACGGCATTCGCGTGCGGGATGCGGTTCATCTCTTCCCCGGTAAGCGGATTGACCAGATATACAGTCTGTGCCCCGCCCACTGCCAGGATATCCCCTTTGGCGTTGAACGCGAGTGAAAAAGCCGGTTCTTTGATGATTGTCTGGAGCAGGTTGTATTTGCCATCTCCATATTTCCAGATATGGAGCTGGTCCGACTCGTTGCTGGATGCCAGCAGGGATCCGTCTGCACTGAACGCGAGTACCCGGTTCTCACCGGGCTGTTCAACCTCGCCGGCAGGGTCATGATTGGAATCAAGAATGAGCACCTTGTCTTTGATACCGACTGCGGTGAGCGACGGACCGACCGCAATGGATAGGATGCCCGAATCGTTATCAAGGATGGTATCCATAACGTTTCCTGAATTTACATCGCGGGTTTGAAGCTGCCCGACAGTATCACCCACGAGAAGTTGTGAACCGTCCGATGAAAAGGCAAGGCTTGTTATGGGAATCTCCATTGTCATGGCGATGTCAGCGCGATTATTGACATTGTACAAGATCAATTCTTTCTGGGTTGTTGAAACAGCGATCTGTGTCGAAACGGGATTGACGGCGAAATGATCGATCTTAACCCTGCGATTATCCAAATTCAACACCGGTTTGTCCTGCGAACAGCGCGTCAGCGCGGGTAACGCGTTGGGGTTCAGAGACCAGACGCAATTTTCGTCTGAGGCGAAGATCAATCCGCCCTCCGGATCGTATTGTGCATCACTGATGAGTCCGCTGAACAGGACGGAATCCGTGGGTACAGGCATGACAGAGATATCCCAGATACTGATTTCGCCGCTGTCATCACCTGCGACCAGGTATTTCGCCTCGCTGTCGAAGCCGAGTACCAGTCCGCTTCTCCGGAGCGGGATGCGGAACATTTCCGCGCCAGTGGCTGCGCTCCACACACGCACACTCTTATCCGCACCGGTTGTCGCAATCCACTGACCATTCGCGCTCACTTGCACATCCTGGATGGCGCTGTCCTGCAACATACGCAGTCTTTCCTCGCCGCTTGCAATGTCCCACACGCGGATGCGCTGATCATTCGAGACGGTTACGAACCATTTGTTGTCCGGGCTGAATGCCAGATCGGTCACCCAGTCTTCATTTGGGATGCGAAGCAATTGACGTTTGTTATCTGGCTCGAATACAAATGCAAGGTTATCCCTCCCGCCTGTAGCCAGGTATCGGCTATTCGGGCTGAACGACAGGGCAAGGACTTCTCCGTTGCCATGTTTTGAACTGGAGATTATCCGGTTTGAATCACTGAGACTCCACAGTGTGACGCTGCCTGTGCTGGAACCGGCGGCAAACCACTCGCCATTTGGACTGAACGTTGAAACGACCAGACTCCCGCTGGTTTGCAGAAAGCCGCTTTCCTTGCCTGTCGGCAGTTCAAACAAACTGACAAGTCCGTCGTTTCGGGCGGCAGCGGCGGATCGATTGTCCAGCTTGATGCTTACATCCAGGACCGAAACTTTGAAATCGAGCGGCTCCCTTTTGGGGTCTCCAGTGGATGCGTCCAGGATGTGAACCAGCCCCGTGTCGTCGCTGGCGACAATCAAGTTCCCGTCCGGGCTGAACGTCGCGTCTGTTGCAGACCCTCGGCTGGTCACACAGAATAAATTATTCCCACTCTCCACCTTCCACGCGCAGATCTGGCCGTCGGCGCTGGCAGTCACGAAAGCATCGCCCGCAGTATTGAACTCCAGCGCGTTGATCTTTCCATTCAGTGGAATTTGTTTTACCGGGATGGGAAGCAGGCTGATGTTCTTGCGCAGGATCTCCTCGGCTTCATCCGAGGGAGACTTCAGCATTGAGTCAATGGCGAGCAGGGTGCTGGTGAACAATTCGCCCGGTCTGGCTTGATAGATCTGGGCTTTTGCGGCACTGCTTTGCGCTTTGGCGATCCGTTCCTGTTCTATGGCTTTTTCCCGTTCGTCCAGCGCTTTATTACGTTCGTTATTGGCGATTCTTTGGAAGTCCCTGGCTCGTCTGGCGTTTTCATCGGCATTCTTTGCTTCCGCTTTGGCAATCTTCTCCTGATTTCTGGCGATCTTTTCAGATACCAGGGCGCGGTCGCGTTGGTCGAGGGCGTAGATTGAAAGAACTGCCATGATGAGAACGGCAACCCCGGTTGCAATCCAAGTGATGAGCCGCCGCCTTTCGTCGCGCAGACTGTGGGCTATATAGGTCTTTTGCAAGAGGGTTGGCTTGGGGTTTTTATCTGCCGCGGCCTCCACCATCTTTTGCGCGTCGCGCAAGTCCCTGCCCCGCAGGAGCAGGCTGGATTCCTTTTCGCGTTCCCATTCCAGGGCACGCACCTGCAAACGGTTATGCTCCTCCACCCAGGGGAGGTCCAATTCAATGGCGGTCTTGACCCGGAGCAAGCCTTCTTCAAAGTTGTCTGTTTCGCGTATGAATATCCAGTTCAGTTCACCGATAACAGGGTTGACCTTGGTTGTCTTGGGGTCCACGTCCCGCACGACGACCGGGATAATACGCTTGTTGTTCTTGGCGGCTTGACCGATCTCCACGTTACACACTTCGGATACGACAGAATCGGGGCTGACTAGAAAAATGAACGCATCCGAGCCTTCGATGGCGCGAAAAATCTGATCCATCCAATCCACGGCTGGGGGGATATCTTCCCAATCCACCCAGACATCCTGTTGAATCTTTTTGAAGGCTTGAATCAATTTTCGGGCGGCTCCTGAATCCTTCCGGGAATAGGAAACGAATAATTTGGCCATCGATGACCTCTCTCCATTTAGCGGAACGCAAAACGATTAATACACCTGCCCAATGACTTCGCCCTCTATTTTATCAGCCCAGGGATAGACCTCGGTCCCTTTGGCGGCTTCACGGATGGCTGGATCGTCAGAATAATGCCCTCGTTTTTCAGGCGGGAGCAATGCAGCGATCCGGCGCATGATCTCATGACCGATCTCATCGAGTTGCTCACGATGCTTTTGTCCGTGCCCATCTGTTTTGAAGGGACCGAACGGCTTGCCGATATTAACCTGGATGCGGGCGCGTCGTCCGCGCTTGAGGCTGGGGAAAACGCCATTGAGCCCCACCAAGCCGACGGGTAGCAGCGAAGCGCCTGTCCGGGCTGCGAGAAATGCCGTTCCCGGGCGGGCAGGGCGCAAGACGGTTGCCCAATTCCCTGCTTCGGGGAAGATTCCGAGGATGCCGCCCTGTCGGAGGATCGCCTCCGCGGCTTTGAGCGAGTCTTTTGCGCCGGTACCGCGATATAGTGGATGATAGCCCCACAGCAGCGGGATGATGCGCGTGGCAAGCGGAGCATGCGGCATGTCTGCCCCGCCGACAAATTCGATCTCCCATGGAGCGACGCGCACAAAGCAAACAGGGTCGATGAAGCTGAAGTGATTCCCCACCATGATGAGCGGACCCTTTTCTGGAAGATTCTCCACGCCATTGATCTCAAGGTCGGTTAACATAGCGAACGCCGGGCGGGACAACCAGCGAAGGAATCGCCGGATGAGTCTGCGTGCCGGTGTGTGAAAACGTTGTGAAGAATGGGGCATCATTTTGACGCCCATCTCCCGATCTGAGAGAGGTGAGAATCAGTCGGTTGCGGCATATTCAAGAGCGGCTTTTCTGGCGCGCGCCTCATTGACGAACGAAAGAATGGCAAAGCCTGCAATCAAAAAAATGGCGATGGTCCCGATACTGGCGCGTTGACCGTATTGTTCGGCGAGTGTTGCTGTGACACCCTGTTGCGAGAAATACTGCGTTGCCGAATACGCGATCAAGCCGTAGACGGTCGGCCCAATGAATGAAGAGGATTTGCCTGCCACTGCGAAGAAACTGAAGAACTCGGTACTCTTGCTTTCCGGCGCGAAGAGTCCTGCCATGGTGCGACTCAAAGATTGAACGCCGGTCAATGCGAAGCCTGCCAGAGCGCCGATAAAATAATAGCCTGTCAGTGAAGGATTGAAAATCATGCCGATGACTGCCGCGATCATCAACAGGATGGACCAGTTAAGCATCCGTTTGTAACCGTATTTTTCACCCCAGATGCCAAATACATACGCGCCGAGCGCGCTGGTCAACTGTACGATAATCATGAAAACGATGAGTTGGGTCTGGTTCATACCGAACAGCACGCGCCCGATAATGGATGCGAATCCCAACGCCATGAGAATGCCATCATTGTAGATCAGGAATGAGACAATGAATTGAATGTATTCACGAAAATGCCGAACAGATCGGAACGTACTGGCAAGCCGCTTGAATGCGATTGAAAAATAATTCTCCCCAGCTGGCAGGAATTTGGGAGCGCGTGTCTCTTTGACCCATAAAAACAGGGGAATGGTCGCCATTGCAAAAAAGGTCGCCGTGAATACGAACGAACCGCGCACGACCAGCATGTTGCTTTGACTGAGAACAATGGGCGGTAAAATGAATAACAGGCATACGATCCCCCCAATGGAGCCGAACGCCCAGCCATTGCCAGAGACGCGTCCCATTTCATCAGTTGTTGCCACGTCGTACAGTAACGCGTTGTAGAAAACCTGTCCGCCGCGGTATCCGATTTCAGCCAGGACGAAGAACAACATGCCGGTGACCACATCTCCTTTTTCGACAAAGAAGAGCAAAGCGGTTGCCATCCAGGAGAGCATTGAGAAGAATAGCAGGAATTTCTTTTTTGCCACCGAATAATCCGCGATTGCCCCAAGTACCGGAGAAACAACGGCCACTACCAGCATGGCGAGACCCATCGAAACACCCCACAGGCGGGTGCCTTCTGCTCCGCCTACCACCGTTCCCTGAAAGTATGCTGCATACACCGCCAGCAGGATCACTGCCGCATATGCTGAATTCCCAAAATCGAACCAATACCAGCCCCATTGCGCGCGTTTTTTTGTCTTTTCCATGCGGGTCTCCTACGGTTTTGAATTCTACCAATGTATATAACAACCGGGACTCCGTTTCGATTTGCCGTAAATCACCGAATATCTCATTGAGAAGACCGCCCTGTCATCAGGTTCATTAACGGGTCGATTTGCTGCGCAGAAAAATGACCGCCGAGTCCGAGTCGTAAACAACGGGAAATTCACTGGATGCGCGCAAAGAGGTTTCCAGTACACTGACTTGTAATTGAATGCTGCCATCCTTTTGTGGTCTGACTTTGCGGATGTAAAGATAGTCAAAATTCCATTCAGAAAGACAATCAGCAGCCTCGTTCAAGCAAAGCTGTGCCCGGTTGTATGCTTTCAAGTTGTCGATCAAGGGTGAATCGGAAGTCCATTCGTGCCCCTGTATGGTGACGAGGCTGACTCGCTCCGTTAGCGCAGGGAACCACTCCGAGAGTGGGTCGCTCAAGGCGGCGTCACCGGTCAGCACGAGGAATCGGCTGTTTGTCGGTGTGTTTTCCATGCTCCAGGTCAAGGCTTGTCGTTCTTCGGGGAGAAGGCGAAGTCCATTGCCGAATTGCATGGAGGAGATCATACCGGATAAAAACAGGTAAGCGATCATTCCGAACAGGACGTGGCGCGAGAACTTCGACGTAAAGCCATTTTCAACGGACTCGGACTCGCCGAGTCCGTTCAGTGTAGATTCGAATCCTTTGACGGCGAGCAGGAGGAGGGGAGGCAAAGAGGCGAACGGCGCGGCGCGTGGATCACTGATAAAGCTGAATCCGATCCAGGCGGGCAGGAAAAAATCGTGATGGCGGAAATCCCGAACAAGACCGATAAGTCCCAGTACAGCTACCACTGCAAGGATGACTTCTCCGCTCAGATTGAATTGAAAGAGATATAGCAGCGATGTGGCAAGATCACGTGGGTGGGATCCCAGCGCAGTTTGGAACGGAGTGAGTCCGTGACGAGTGAGGACCGTCGCCCACCACGGCGATGTGAACAGAACGACAGCAATAACAATGATGAGTGAATGAATAATGCTTTTGCGGTCACGCAGGTGAAAGAGTGCAATCACAAAGACGCTGAAAGCGGTCTGAAATGTGATCTCAGGATGTGTAAGTGTCAGCAATGTGGCAAAGAGCGTAGTGGATAGAATGTTGCGCGCATCCTTGGCAGTAAAGAGTCGGTAGGCAAAAGCCAGTGTAAGAAGGGAAAAACAAATTGCGGGCGCACGCGTGACGCCCCCACCCATGATTGCCCAGTCGAAACTCTTGGGAATCATGGCATAAAAGAGCGCCGCGAGAGATGCTTTAAGTGAATCGCCTGTGAATTGGAACGCGAGAAAATAAAAGGCAAGGATGGCGAGCGCAGAAAGAATCGCGGGGAGATATGTGAACAGAGAAAGGAGAGGAAGACCTGTGATGCTTTGTAACGCACCTGTGAGGTAGAAACCAAATGGTGGATAAGCGAAGGGAATATGTAACTGGTTGTATGTTGTAGTGACTGGTAATTTAAAGCGATTCTCTTGCAGGTCCTGTGTCATTTGCAGGAATAGCCCGCCATCGTTGACGGGACCACCTGCGCTCATCGGCGCGGCGAGCCGGATGAAAAGCCCAAATAGAAATGCAGTAATAAGAATAAGTGCGGCAAATTGCCGTCGCTGGTTCAATGGTTATCTCCCTTTGAATTTTACTTCTTTATACCCTTCCCGTCGCATTATATGGTAAAACAATCCCGTGTACAGTCTTTATCTCCATATCCCATTTTGCACCCATCGCTGTGCCTATTGTGACTTCAATACCTACGCCGGGCAGGAGGACGCCATCCCCGCATACGTTAATGCCTTGTGTAAAGAGATTGAATTTATGGGAGGGCGATTTCCCTCTCCTGGCGGCGACGCGGGAAGAGATGAGAGGAAAGTCCACACCGTATTTTTCGGCGGCGGGACACCCTCACTTCTTTCCCCGCTTCAATTTGACTCAGTCTTCAGAAGCCTGCGCGCCAGCTTTGACCTGATTCCCGGCTGTGAGATGACCATCGAAGCGAATCCTGGCACGGTCTCTTACGAGGGGCTTACCCAACTTCATGCGATTGGCATCAACCGCATCTCATTTGGAGTCCAATCTGCCAACACATTCGAACTGCGGATGCTCGAACGGTCGCATACTTTCCTCGATGTTATCGAAGCCGTGACATCCGCCCGCAAAGCCGGGCTCGATAACATCAATCTGGATCTCATCTACGGCTTGCCCGGGCAGACCCTCTCCGCTTGGCAGACCACTATCAAACGAATCCTCGACCTCCACCCAGAACACATTTCCGCCTATGCCCTGACCCTTGAGCATGGCACGCCGTTCGGACGTTGGTCATCGAAAGGATTACTTCCGCTCCCTGATCCTGACCTCGCCGCTGAAATGTATGAATGGGCAGATGAAATGTTGGAAGCAAATGGATATGTTCAATATGAAATCAGCAACTGGGCAAAACCCGGGCGTGAATGTCGCCATAATCTTCAATATTGGCGTGGACTCCCCTATCTCGCCTTCGGCGCAGGCGCGCATGGATATGCGGGCGGCTACCGTTATTCCAACGTTTTGCGTATTAAGACTTATATAGACCGGCTTGCCAATTACCAATTACCCGAATCTCAAATCTCCAATTTGCCCTTCCCCTTGTCTCCTGCCACAGTCAATCACCACAAACAGACTCTCAAAGATGACATGTCTGAATTCATGATGACAGGATTAAGGCTGACTCGAGAAGGTATTTTGTCATCCGAGTTCGAAAGACGGTTCGACCGCAAACTTGAGGATGTGTTCGGGAAGGAGATTCAAAAATTGGGAAAGTTGGGATTGCTGGAAAAAAAACTCTCCCCTGGCGTAAGAGGAGGGATGGATGAGGAGGAAACCCTGCGACTCACCAGGCGCGGGCGGCTGCTTGGTAATCAGGTCTTCATGCAGTTTGTGGGGGAGTGAAAATCCTAAACCTGATTTAATCAAATTAAACAAAATTCTTACAAATCGGTTTTATTAATTCCTGCCGAAAAATCGAAATATCCTTCAAAATCCAAAATCTGATTCCAATTGTCACTCAGGAGGTTGACTATGAATCACTTGCGATTTTTGGTTCTTGTTTCACTTGTGGCGGGACTGGTATTCGCTCCCGCCTCGCCCGTCCTCGCTCAGGATGGGAGTGGTGGTTTGACCATCAGCACGTCGTACCCCAGCATGGTGGTCGGCATTGGAGAAACTGTCACTCTGAACATGGAAGTTGAGTCAGCAGTGGCGCAGACCGTAGACCTGTCCGTAGCGAACCTGCCCAGTGGTTGGACTTCCGAGTTTCGCGGCGGGGGGCGTGTTATTGCCGCAATCTATGTGGCGGATGGTGCTTCAACCCGGGTGGAATTGCGCGTAACCACATCTGCAAATGTACAGGCAGGCACATACAAGTTCACCGTGGTCGCGCAGGGGCAAAACGAACGTACGGAATTCCCCATCGAATTCATTGTCAAAGATAAAGCTCCGGCGCGGTTGACGTTCGAAACGGATTTCCCCACCATCCGGGGTGGTTCGGAGGCGACGTTCAACTTCAGCGTAAATGTCAAGAATGAGGGTGATGATGACCTGTCAGTCAGTTTCACCTCCGATGCACCGCGCGAGTTCGTCGTAACGTTCAAATCAGCGGGCAAGGACATTACCAACCTCCCCACGGACATCAAAGCCGGCAGTTCACAAAAAATCGATATTACCGCCACACCGTTGACCGCACTGGCAGTTGGAACGTACCCATTCACCGTCACCGCCCAGAGCGACACCGTAACAGCCAGCATGCAGTTGACCGCCGAAGTCGTCGGTCAGCCGCAGTTGACCCTCACCACGCCGGATGGGCGTCTCTCCGGCACGGCGACCATCAATCAACAGAACCAGATCAAGTTGGTGCTGCGCAACAGCGGCAATTCACCCGCGGCAGGCGTGAAGTTGTCCGCCTCCGCGCCGAGTGGTTGGACGGTTACCCTCAACCCTGAAACTGTCGTCGAAGTGCCTGCCAATCAAGAGGTCGAAGTGACCGCGGACATCAAACCGTCTGAAAAAGCCATTGCAGGCGATTATGTGGTCACTTTCCGCGCCCAGCCCAACCAGAGCGCCAGCAAATCGGCTGAGTTCCGCATCACCGTGCAGACCTCCACCTTGTGGGGCGCGGTGGGCATTGGCTTGATCGCGGTCGCGGTTGCCATCGTGGGCATGGCAGTCACCCGCTTTGGACGCCGCTGATGTCTGCCGCTCGTTTACGAAAGGAGGCGGAGATGAGTGACCTGGTGCTCGAAGCCAAAGGGTTGACGAAACAATATGGGGACTTCGTTGCCGTGGATCATCTCGATCTCAGCATACGCCGGGGGGAGGTCTTCGGTTTGCTCGGTCCAAACGGCGCGGGCAAAACCACTACCATCCTCATGCTGCTTGGTCTCACCGAACCCACGGGCGGCGAAGTGAGTGTGCTGGGCTTCGACCCGGCGCGTCAGCCGTTAAGTGTGAAGAAGCGCGTCGGGTACATGCCCGATCAGGTCGGTTTTTACGATGACCTGACCGCGCGCGAAAACCTAATCTACATCGCCAAACTGAACGGGATTCCGCGCGACCAGATCAAACGCCGGGTGGAGGAGGCGATTGAACGCGTCCGCTTGAGTCATGTCATCGATCAGCGAACAGCCACTTTTTCACGCGGGATGCGTCAGCGTCTCGGGCTGGCGGATGTACTGATCAAGAATCCGCAGCTCATCATCATGGATGAACCGACTCAGGGCCTGGACCCGGAACTGGCCCATGAATTCCTGGACCTGATCCACAGCCTGAAAACAGAGGGGACGACAATCCTGCTATCATCGCACCTGCTGCATCAGGTGCAGGCGATCTGTGATCGCGTGGGGTTGTTCAGCCAGGGGCGCATGGTTCTGCAAGGGACGGTCTCGGAACTGGCGCGCAAAGTGCTGGGCGGTGCGTATCGCATCCAACTGCAGGCAGAAGGACCCGCGGCAAAACTCCGCAAGGCGCTGGAGGGATTGCGGGATGTGAACGCCGTGGAGATGAATAACGGCGCGATTCAGATCGAGGCGCAGAAGGATGTGCGCGCCGACGCTGCCGAAGCCGTGATCCAGGCAGGCGGCAGATTGCAGGGCTTGAGCGTTGAAGCGCAAAGCCTGGATGACATTTACACGCGTTACTTCGAGGAGGTGCGGAATGAAAAAGTCAACTAAACCGCTGAAGACCCGCGATGAACGCGAAGGTTCCCCGTGGACGGGGCTGGGCGCGGTGCTGACCAAGGAAATGGCAGACCACCTCACCGGGGCTCGCATGTTGATTCTGGACGCGCTCGTGGTGCTGACAGCGGTCGGGACGATCTATACCGCCTTACAAAATATTCGACCGGGAGCGAATAACGAGTTTCTCTATCTGCGGTTGTTTACCACTGCCCAGGAGCCGTTACCCGCCTTCGTGTTCTTTTTGGCGATCCTGGTGCCGCTGATTGCCATCGCGCTAAGTTTCGATTCGATCAACGGTGAGTTCAACCGCCGAACACTTTCGCGCATTCTAGCCCAGCCGGTTTATCGCGACGCACTGCTGATGGGCAAATTCCTGGGCGGCTTGATGACCCTGACGATGGTCTTCTCGGCGATCTGGCTGTTGATCTTCGGCATCGGCATTCTGCGGCTGGGCGTCCCGCCGACGGCAGAGGAGACCGGGCGCGCGCTGTGGTTCCTGCTCGGCACGATTTTCTACGGCGGTATCTGGATGGCGCTGGCGATGTTGTTCTCGACCGTGTTCCGTTCCTCGGCGACCGCCGCGCTGGCTTCGATTGCGGTGTGGGCGTTCTTCATCTTCTTCTGGAACATCGTGGTTGGGCTGGTCACGCCGCTGCTGGCGCCGGACCAGATCACTAACCTTGAACAGTTGGTGGCGGCGAGTCAATCGCAAATGGTGCTGACACGCATCTCACCCCTTACACTCTACGCGGACATTGCCACGATCATGCTCCAGCCGACCGAACGATTCCTCGGCTTCGTCCTGCCCGTCCAATTGGACCGCGCCATCGAGGCCCCGTTGCCGCTCGCCCAAAGCGTGCTGGTCATCTGGCCCCAACTCACGGGTCTCATCGCCGCGACGATTCTACTGTTTGCGCTGAGTTATGTGCTGTTCCAGCGACAGGAGATCCGGGCATGATTTATGCAGGCTTCCGAAGTCTTCAAGACTTCGGAAGCCTGATTATTATGCCATCTGCCCGACAATTAATCCGACTCGTATGAGGCGTGATTATTTTCGCATTACTGTCCGCCAGATGGCGGGAGCAATATGCGTTAAGTCGCTCATCCCGCGCGTGAAATCCTCGCGTGCCTTTTTCTCTCCGATCACCAGCGCCGGGACCATTGCATCCGTGTGCTTGCGCGTCGAAAGGTCCTCCATGTTGCCGTGGTCAGAGGTGACAAGTATCAGCAGGTCTTCGCCCATTTCTTCCAACACCCCGCCTAGCACGCCATCGAATGTCTCCATTAACTCAACAGCAGTATCCATTTGCTGTTTGTGACCGGCATAATCGCTTGCCCAATATTCGAAGAGGGAGAAGTCGCACTCTTTTGCAAGCGCGGCAAGTTTCCGCCCCGCCTGACGCGGTTCCAGGATGGGCGCTTCGGGAAATCCAAGCATGGTCCGCCAGCCTTCGCCGGTGAAATCGGCTGAGAGCGCGCGTCCCGCGAAATAATCATCGTGTTTGAACAGCTCGAGCCCGGCATTTATCACAGCCAGCGGAATGGATGAATACAGCCGTTTTCCTGAATCGATGCCGTGAAAATAGCGCGGCGGATAGGCATTGAGCAGGGCTGTTCGCTTCCCCTCTTTCATGAAACGCGAAAACAGAGTACCGTCGTTTAAATAAGCTGCGACCTCGGGGTTGGGCTTTGGCCCGTAGTGGTAGCCAATCTCCGCTGGAATATTTTTCCCGGTCAACAAAATGGCTTGTCCCGTCGCTGATTGCGGCAAACCGTCCACGCCAACCGCTGGATCGATGGCAAGCAACGTGGCGCGTTCGCCTGTAAACGGGGCAGATTCTTTCAGGAACGACCTTCCACCCAATATTGCATGTAGATTTGGCATCTTGGCGCGCGCAAACGGATTAATGGTTGGATCATTTTTACCCAGACCGACCCCATCAAGAAAAAGGAACAGGACACGCATAAGGCAGGATTATAATCGACGCATACCCATGATCGACTTGAAGAAACTCAATGCGTATCGCACGCGGACTTTCAACCTGCCTCCGTCAAAGCGGCTTACCTCTCCTGCCCAGGCGTTGACCTTTGTCAACGCGCGCGGCTTTATTTATTTCTGGCCCATCAAAGGAATTGACCTGCCCAACCTGTGGACTGCTGTTGCCGGAGACCGTCCCGTCGCCGATGCTCACGATGACCCCGGTCACATTACATGGCGTTGGAAGGACAATGCGCTTGATAAACGGATTTGGTATTATGCGAAGGTCCTCCGCCGAAAGGCAACAATAATCTCGCTGGATGTGGCCCCATATTTTTATGCACTTTCGGAGAACTACGGCTCGCCGGAGGAGGATTACCTGCTTGCCTATGAAGAGGGACGATTATCACAAGCCGCAAAACAGGTTTATGAGGCTCTCCTAAAAGAAGGCGCGCTCAACACCCTTGACTTGCGTCGTGTAGCCAAGCTGACAAATGCCAAGGAATCGGAATTTAACAAAGCTTTGGAATTTCTGCAGGCGGATTTCAAAATACTCCCAGTCGGGGTGGCGGAGGTGGGTGCATGGAAATATGCATTTATCTACGAAATCGTCCCCAGACAATTCCCTGAATTGCCCGAACAAGCACGCAAGATCGGAGAAGGTGAAGCCCGAATGAAATTGGCGGAATTGTACTTCCGATCCGTGGGCGCGGCTCAAGAGAGGGATGTGGGTAAGCTCTTCGGCTGGAAAAGGGAGTTGGTAGCGAGGACAATCTCCGGTTTGATCGCGAAGCGGAAGTTGATCGAATCCGAACACTCGGAACAGAAAGGAAAGTGGCTGGTTCTGCCGGATTTAATCCGATGACCGTCAAGAAATTAATGTGACAGTCATCTACTTGTATTTAATCCGAAACTATTCCATAATAATTACATTACACTTTAGCAGGTGGAGGATCAATGAGGCTCCCAGGGGATTATTTAGTGCAGCATTGGCGGGTTATGTATGTGAGTATCCTGCTTGTATATTGTGTTGTCCTGACATCCTGTAGCTCCATGGTAAATGCAAAAACTGTTACACCGGTGCCAACCTCCATTCCTGACGGTCCCATCTCAGTTGTTGTGCTGGATGAAAACGGGCAGCAATTGTCGAAATCCTTAATGCATCATATAGTTGTTGGCGTGAAAGATACTTGGCAATCAGATGATTACGACAATGACAGGTTTGGGATTGATTCGTGCTGGGATGGTCAATCCATATCTGCGTGGGCGCCGGGTTATAAAGTTACCTTTGTTCCGTGTCGGAGCGATCAATTCTCTTATGAGGTAAGACTGGAGCCCCTGAATAAGAATGGGGCTTTGTACACCTCGTGGATGTCTGCTATAGGGGAATGTCAACGATGTCATGTGGATGAGGTCGCAGAGTGGGGGGTATCAAGTCATGCCACGACGCTCCGTGATGGTTACTTTGAAACAATGTATAAGGGGAGTAGTCTAAATGGAAATGTTAGCCAGCAAACCGATTGGGTAATTACTGCAAACGGTAGAATCCGTCTTCCTCCTAAGGATAAGGACTTAGTTACTTTTGCTGGCCCGGGTTTTCGCCTTGATTATCCTACGGAGAATGGAAATTGTAGCTATTGCCACATTCCCACCGCACAGGCAGGCACGGACTTGACGAAATTTTTTTATAGCGAAGGCGTTACGTGTGACGTTTGCCATAAAGTGTTGGGCGTGATGCTAGACGATACTGGATATCCATACTCAGACCGCCCCGGCGTGCTATCATTTACATTTCTTCCGCAACAATATGATCCCAATTTCTATATAGGGCCTTTTGCCAATACAATCACTTCTCAGGGAGAATTCCCAAAGATCATTTGCTCTCCGGTTTTTAGTGAAAGTACGTTTTGTGCAGCTTGTCATTATGGCAAGTTTTATAACATGGTGATCTATAATTCATACGGTGAATGGCTTGCTAGCCCATACAGTCAAAAAATGGTGCGAAATGAGGGCGGCCAAGAGGTGGAGAATAAAGATTATCGTTCATGCCAAGACTGCCATATGTTAGTATCTGATCAGCTCCAAGACAAACTCCCCAGTGAGCGTGAGGCATGTTCCGCATCCAACCATGAATTTAGTGATTTCAATCACAATATGATGAGAAATGGGACTGAAAGCCAGTTGATCAAGGACGCCGCCTCTCTCACTATCGAATCGGAATATGTTGTTGAAACGAATTCGTTCCGCGTGATTGTCAAGACAACGAATGAGAAAGCAGGGCATAAATTCCCGACCGATTCGCCTCTCCGTCATCTTATTTTGGTTGTGCAGGCAAGCGACGAACAAGGAAATTCATTGACGCAGATTGACGGTGGGACAATCCCGAACTGGGGTGGGGTGGTGCCGAATCCTCCACCAGGAATGAAGAATTATGGTGGGTTACCAGGGAAGATTTTTGCCAATCTGTTGGTGGATAAAGATACCAATATGTCTCCCGTTTCTGCTTATTGGAATCCCACGAAATATGCTTGGGTGGATGAAGTCACTGGTGCAACATCGGATACCCGACTTCCTCCTCTGCCTTTTCCAGGTGACCCTCGCTCGAATACAGACGAGAGTACGTATACTTTTACTATTCCTTCTGCCGGTAATATAAATATTAGTGTCGAGTTGATTTATCGATATGCGTTCATTGAACTGGTCCGGCAAAAAGGCTGGCAGAGACCTGACCTTGTCGTCACATTGAAAAACTGTATGGTCGATCCTAAAAACATTGAAACTTTGAAATGCAATCCTTAATCTCCTTGAAACCCTGCCTCCTCTTTTTCGTATAATGTAATTGGACTTTCACGCGACAAAAGGAGAATGAACTATGAGACAAAATCGTTCCAATCTTGCCCTGGGTATCATCCTGCTTGTGATTGGTGGATGGCTTCTCGTCACCCGGCAGGTGCCTTCCATTCAGGAGTGGCTGGACGCCAATTTCACTTGGCCCATGTACACGATCGGCGCAGGGTTGGTCGTGTTGCTTATCGGTTTAATCACCGGGGCCCCTGGCATGGCTATCCCTGCATCCATCATTGCAGGCATTGGCGGGATTCTGTACTACCAGAATAGCACGGACAACTTCGGTTCCTGGTCCTATATGTGGACGCTCATCCCCGGTTTTGTCGGGGTGGGGACCATCCTGGCAGGGCTGCTCGGTGAGAACACGCGCCGAAATCTGGGGCATGGCTTGCGCCTCATCGTAACCAGTACCGTTCTATTCCTCATCTTTGCCACGTTCTTTGGCGGGCTGTCCATTTTGGGTGAATACGGCTTGCCAATCCTCCTGATCCTGTTGGGTGTGTATGTCCTTGCCAGTGGATTTTTGAGGAGAGGAGGAAACCATGAGGCGCGATAGTCTCTTTTGGGGAGGAGCGCTCATCCTTTTCGGTGTGCTGTTCCTGCTCCAGACGCAAAACATCATTCCAAGCATTTTCCCCTATCTCTGGCCCTTGGCGCTGATCCTCTTTGGCGGCTGGCTGATTCTGAGTGCCTTTTGGAAACCCGCTCAGTCGGAAGAAGATACCTTCTCGATACCCATCGGTCAGGCAAAAAATATCAAATATCGATTTTCGCATGGCGCGGGGCAGATTGCAATCGGTGGTGGAGCGCCTGCCGGGCTGGCGCTTGTCGGTTCGTCGGCGACCGGGATGAACTGGTCGAGTCAATTAAACGGAGACAGGCTCGATGTCAAGATCGAGGCGGGCGCGTCCTTCGTCCCCTTTGTCGGTCCATCGGAGGGAGTCTGGCGATTTCAACTCGCGCAGAATATCCCGGTGACCTTGAAGGTGGAAACGGGAGCAAGCCAGCTTGACATGGATCTGACGGATGTGCAAGCCACATTCATCGAATTGGAAACCGGCGCCAGCAGCACAAACGTGATCCTGCCCGCACGCGGCGCCTCTCTTTTGGAACTGGAGGCAGGTATGGCTTCGGTCAATCTCCGCGTTCCCAATGGGACCGCAGCGCGCATCCGCGTGAAGGAGGGATTGACCTCGTTGAACGTGGATACGAACCGTTTCCCGCAATTGGATTCGGGTATGTACCAATCTGCCGATTTTGATACGGCTGTGGATCGCGCCGAGATTAATATCGAAACAGGACTTGGCTCGATCTCGGTGAAATAAGGAGACTGCCATGAGACGATATGACCCTCGATTGATCATTGGTGTGTTGCTGGTGCTCGGCGGCTTGCTTGCCCTGCTCGACACCATGGGGATCATCTCCAATGCAAGTGGGATATTTTGGGGTTTGATTTTCGGAGCGGGAGGTCTGATCTTCCTCTTTATGTTGGTGAATCATCGCAGCAACGTGTGGGCGGCTTTCCCTGCTTTCACGTTGCTTGGTCTGGCGGTGCAAGCCTTCCTGCCGGAGTCGCTGGAGGCGTTCGACAGACTGGTCTTCTTTGCCGGGCTTAGTCTGGGCTTTTGGTGGGTCTACTTGACGGATGTAAAGAGCCATTGGTGGGCGATCATTCCGGGCGGAGCATTGCTCACACTTGGAGCGGCCTCAGCATTGGGCGATATCACCGGCAGGGACACGGGAGGTTTTTTCTTCCTCGGTCTGGGGCTCACCTTCATATTAGTCGCTTTGTTGCCTGGCGGCGGAGACCGATCCTGGTCGTTGGTCCCTGGCGCTATGCTTTTACTGTTTGGCGCGATCCTTGGTACTTCACTGGGGAATCTTGCCGATTACATCTGGCCCGCCGTCCTGATCCTGTTAGGTGGCTTTTTTGTACTTCGCTTCTTCAGAGGATCATCCCCTGGCTAAATACTCCGAATCGAACCAAAAACGGGAGCGCCAAGCGCTCCCGTTTTTATACCTGCCCTCTCCGGAGGTATTCACTACGGTTGTTTTTCCCGCATTCCTTGAACAAGGATGGATTTTACCTGCTCGTGCGCGTCTTTCCACCGGGAGGAGACGCCGTTCGCAAGCCGCTCTAAAATCTCCCTGCCTGCTTCGGGATGTTCGCGACAGAACTTGCGGAGATCCCTGCCCCGAATGCGGAACGCCTCCAAATCCTCGATTGCTGTGGCGGAGGATGTATATTCACTGCTGCCAACCACAGCAGACCAGCCGAAAATACCGTCTTTTTCCAAATGCGATATTGTGATCGGAGTCCCATCGTATGGCTTATAGGAAACCTCCACCTTTCCTTTTAGGATTAAGTAGATATGATCTGCCGGCATGCCTTGTCTGAGGACAATCGTTCCAGCCTGACAGGAAAATGGTTCGAGTAATGGCTGAAACATGTCCATAAGCTCTTCTTCAATGCCGGTAAAAATTGCCAATCGATACAAAGCGGGTAACCTTTTGAGCATGTTAACCCTCAGACAATGCCCATTCCAGTGGCGAATATCACATTTTGCATGACATTTATCCCGACTTTGAGCGTGACTCACTTGGCGAGGTATACTTACCGCAACTTAAAGCGTCCAAGAACAAAAGTATGAATGAAACACGACCATTAAGTGCATCCCGACTTGCCGTACCCGTCATCATCTTTGGATTGGGACTTGTCCTGATCGCCGTTTCAGCCTTCCTTATCTCGCGGAACACCTCGCTTCAGAACGACTTTGCGACTGTTCCCGTTAAAGTGAATTTTCCCGCCCCCGAAGTGACCCTCAACGATACACGCGGTGTGACTCGTTCACTGGCAGAGTATCGCGGGCAGGTGGTGCTTGTCAATTTGTGGGCAACATGGTGCCCACCCTGCAAGGAAGAGATGCCAACGCTACAAGCCTTTTATAACGAACACAATGCTGAAGGATTTACCATCATCGCCATCAATGACGGCGACCCGGAGGCAGATGTTTTGCAATTTGAAAAGGATTACCGGCTGAGTTTTCCCGTCTGGCTGGATCCGGAATATTATTCCACCGAAGAGGCATTCAAGACGGTGAACCTGCCGACTTCGTTCGTGATCGACCGGGAGGGGACCGTCCGTCTGATGTGGGTGGGAGGAATCAGCCGGAGGGCACTCGATCAATATGTAATACCGATCATCATGGAGAAACAATGAAAGCAACTGTAAATTGGAAGGGCAATCTGGCATTCGAGGGGGCGGGGGATTCGGGGGTCCCGGTGAAATTGGACGCAGAGTCAACTGTCGGCGGGGAGGGAGGCGGCGCGCGCCCGATGGAGCTGATCGCGCTGGGGCTTGCCGGATGTACGGCGATGGATGTGATCTCCATCCTGCAAAAGAAGCGCCAGAACGTCACCCGCTTCGAAGTAACGGTGGATGCGGCACGCGCAGAAGAACATCCGAAGGTGTTCACGAATGCCGAGATCACCTACAGGGTGACAGGCTCGAACATTGAGGAAAATGCACTTCTGCGCGCCATTGAGTTGTCTGCCACGCGATATTGTCCGGCGCAATCCATGCTTGGGCAGGTGTTCCCCATTGACCTTCGTTATGAAATTTATGAGGAAGATGCGAACGGTGAAAGGCACTTAACCTGTCAGGGAAGCTGGCAGGAAGTATCGCAGGCATAGGTCCTATTGATCATCGGCCCTGACCGCACTGAAGGCGTTCGAGCATTCGCAGGCTGTGACTGTTGCTGCTCCGCGGGTCAGTGTGCCTTGATAGGCCTGGGCTCCGTTGTGAGCGATCCAACCTTCCAGGTTGAACGCCAACGGACCGTCTGCAAGGATCCATTCACCGTTGTATTTTCTGGCGATATGCACATGAGTGCCTGTCACGCGCCCTCCCTCGCAGGACGGATACCCGATCGGGTCGCCGGCTTTGACCTCCACGCCGGCTTGTACGCGTCCATTTGTGGCAAGGTGCAGGTAGTATAGTACCCAGCCCGTGCGTTCATCCCCGTCCTTGTCGAGATCAATGATGACACCGTCCAGGTTCGAGCGGACGACAAACCCATCTGCCATTGCGATGACATATTCGTCCTCCGAAACGGCAAAGCATCCCGAATATTCAGAGGGCGGGGCAAAATCTATCGCTGCGAATGGCTCGCCTGTGCCCCATCCAGTGTGTGGACCGCCTGTGTAAGTCCAGGTATGCCCGGCGGGGAATGGGAAACGCAGTTCGGGTTGTTTGAGACTGCCGGGGAGGGTAATGAAGGAGTCGTCCCATGGGTCGCCGAAAAAGTCCCGATATACGCGTGCCAGCCCATCGGGCCCGATGGACGCGTAGAATTGATCCCCCGAATACAGTCTGGAAAAATAATATTGAAGTGCGACCGATGCCGCGTTCTGCCACGGGTCGGGACGGTATAGGGATCCATCCGGCAGTTCGAACTCGGTTAACCCTCCGCCGCGCCAACTGTAGTAGGCATTGTTTAAGATGTTGGCGGCAACGACAAGTTGCAGATAGGGGGTCTCATAATACCGTCGCCGGAATCCAAGAATATATTTTTCTGTGGGGGCTTCCGGCTGGGAGAGCGCGCCGGTTTGATATTCCAGAATGGCTAACAACAAACGCGGGCTGATGCTGTAGTTGGTCGCCACATAGTCTACCATCTCATGCCCGGTGCGCCACTCGTCCCCGGCATAGACGCGGTAATTCTTCAGCCATCCATTCGTCGCTGCCACCAATGCGGATGTGCTGACACCCACTTGTGCCAGTCCATTGACGAAAGCATGGTCGGGGATGCTTTGAAAGGTTGTTCCCCAAAGCGGCAGATAATAAATCGGAATTTTCATCGGAAAGCCGGGCGGCATGGTGGTCGCGTCATCTGGAATGACCGGGTTTGCCTGCCGGATCTCCTCGATAGTGGTGTTGAATCGGCTTGCCAGAGCGGGGAGGGTATCGCCGCTCTGCGCGATGTAGTCCACGAGTTCGCCGGGTTCGTATTCCGGGCGTTCGGAGGTGGGCGCAGGGACCGAAGTGGGAGCGAGCGGTGTGATCATCGTTTCGATACTGGTATTACCTCTGCGCGGGCTGCATGAGGCGAACAGGCTCGAAATGATAACCAGCATGGTCAAAAAACACAGAGACAGCCCCTGTTCTCTGTGTTTTAACGGCGCTGGAATGTCTGAGTTCTTCTTACAGGGGATGTTATTCATCTTCTTCACGGGAAATATTCGATTTTGCCTGACCATTAATGTCTGCGGTGACGACCTTGTTACCTTTTACCATTTTCCCCAGATACGGTTCGTTCCCGGCAACGACAGTCCAGCCGCTAAGGACAAAGGGAAGAAAACCGTCTGCGATCACCCATTCGCCGTTGTACTTCCTGGCGATGTGAACGTGGGTGCCGGTGGCGGCGCCTCCTTCGCAGGAGGCGTGACCGATGCGCCCGCCCTGATCCACCCATTCACCTTTTGTCACCGCGCGTTCTTCGGTGGCAATATGCAGGTACAGAATATTCCAGCCGGTTTGTTCCGAGCCGTCGCCGTCCATGTCAGTGACGACAACGCCTTTTTCTGAGCGGACGACCAATCCCGGCGCGATCGCCACAGTCCACGATGTGGTCGGCGCACATCCGCTTTTGTCGTTGGAGGGGGCGAAATCGATGGCAGCGAGCGCTCCATCATGCTCCCATGCGCCATGAGGCCCGCCGGTATATGCCCAGATCATGCCTGGTTCAAAGGGCAGGATCATCTCCGGCTGGGTAAGACCCGGCGGGAAGATCGGTCCAACCTGGTCGGCTCTCAGCCATGGATCGCCGAACATGTTCTGATAAAAATACGGAAAACCGCTGGTCTGGTCCATGATGCGGAGCCACTCGTTCATTGTGTGCTGGCGGGAGAAGAAATACATGATCGAAACCGTACCCGCATTGAGCGTGGGGTCGAGGCGCAGTTTCTCTCCGTCGCGGAAGCTGAGTTCAGTGATCATTCCCATGCGCCAGCCATAATATCCAATGGACAGTTGATTGATGGCCCATGCCAGTTGCTGGAACATTCCCTTGTAGGCGGGTTTTTGATAGTCCAGCGGGTAATCAGTGCGCAGGATGGTTTGAGGTCTGCCGCGCACCCAATTGGCTTCATAATCCAGAATGGCAAGCAAAATTCGCGGGTCGATCGAGTTCTCGTAAGAAAGCCGTTCAATCTCGCTGATGCCTGTCGTCCAGCCTGTGGAGCCGAGATACTCACGGTACGTGGCAAGATATCCACCGGCGTCGCGGATGTACCCGGCAATGTTAAAATCCGCGGCGGTCGCGGAAAATACGATTTCGCTGTCTGGGATGAGTTGCGCGCCGGGTGTGTACCCCACAGACTCGTCGCGTCGGTCGGGGATGATGAGCAGGGTGCCGGGGTCGATCAAGCCTTTATTGGAAACAGGTTTCGGGGATGTGATCTCGCTCTCGCTCACCCCGAACCTGCTCGCCACTGCCGGGAGCCAGTCCCCGCTTTGGGTGTAATACAGGATCGAATCGGGTGGGATGGTCGCGGGGGTCGAATCGGTCGCTGTTGCAGTGACATCACGCGTGACAAAAACATCGAGCAGGGAGGTGGGTGTGGCTGTGTACGTCCGCGTCGGCAACGGAGTGTTTTCGAGTGTGGGAGTGGGAGTCTGCGTGTTGAACACATCCACCGCCGGGGACGCGCTGACGGGATTCCATCCAGCCGGTGTAGGTGTCTGATATTGCCCCCAGAGGGATGTGCTTCCCATACAGGAGACCATTAACAAGGATGCGGCAACAAAAAGGGGAATGATTCTTTTCACGAGAATTCTATTGACGAATTATACCTGTATTGCCCGACACTCTTCTCATTGCTCACTTAACTGGAGGCAAATTCACATGAATCCTGCTTCACCCTCCGCCGTGTTTACCTCGATATTTGGTTAAGACCTTCGAACACACCCTCCCAGGCTTCGACAATGGTCGTGCCGCGCGTGAGATACCCGTCGTACTCGATGCCATTCCCGCTGGAGATCCAGCCATCTAGGTTAAAGGGAAGATTCCCGTCCGCGGGAATCCACTCGCCGTTGTAGCGTCGTGCAAGATGAAGATGTGTGGCATTCGAGACACCTCCCTCACACGAAGGATGCCCGATGATGTCACCGGCATAGACATAGGTGCCCGACTCGACGCGTTCGCTCGAGTCGATGTGCATGTAGAGCACCGACCAGCCGGTTTGTTCGTAGCCGTCGTTATCCAGGTCCTGAACAACTGCGCCATCCTCGGCGCGCACGATGAGACCGTCTGCCACGGCAACAACCCATGCTTCACTGGGCGCACAGCCGCCGCCTTCGCCGGGTGGTGCAAAATCAAGCGCGGCCCAGCCGGAGCCCGAATCCCAGCCGCCATGCGGACCGCCCGTGAAGGACCACGTCACGCCCGGCTGGAAGGGAAGCTGCATCGGAGGCTGAGACAGGTTGAAGGGCAGAAGCGATGCGAGTCCATAATTGAAGGGGTTATCGAACATACGGCTGTAGATGCGGAAGAAGCCATCCTTGCTCACATCCAGGTCCCAAGTGGCGCGGTCGTTGAATTTCGAGAAGAAATACTGCACGCCCGCCGTGCCTGCGTTGATGGTCGGATCGAGGGGAACATAGGTGCCGTCACCCAGCGGCAGGGTGGAAATGGCATTGGCGCGCCAGTAGTAATAACCGCGATTCAAATTATCTGCGGCCCAGGCGACCTGCCGATACAGCCCCGAATAATACGCGTCGTAAAATCCAAGCGGATAATCCACGTTTTCGGGCACCTGATTGTTGACCCAGCCGCTTCGATATTCAAGGAGCGCCACCAGCAGACGCGGGCTGACCGAATAATTTTTTGCAATTCGTTTGATGATCTCTGCACCGCTCAGATATTCGCCGTCCACCTCCTGAATGTAATTCGAGAGGTAACCGCCTTTTGTGGATAAATAAGCGTCGAGGTCGAATGGAATGACCGCCGGGCTATAGACTAATTCAGAATCAGGGATGATCTTGAACGATGAGCCGGGTATCGGGTCCGGGTTGATCGGCGGGATGTTCAATACGGTACCGATGGAGAGCAGGTTCGGATCGACCGACGGGTTGGCTTGGATCAGCGCCTCAAGCGATATCCCATATCCCTGCGCGATGCTGCCAAGCGTGTCCCCAGCCTGTACAGTATATGTGTCGACCACTTCACGCGGCGGTGGAAGTGGATGTGGGAGATCGGGAGTTGGAGATTTTGATTCGGCATTTGAATCGCGCGGCGGAAGTGTTACTGATAACGCCGCACGCGTGGGCGTGGGTCCCGGAGTTCTGGTGAAAACGGGAACGACAACCTCACCCTGCTGAATCGGGGCGGGGATGCTCGTTTCGTCCACGGGTGCGAAGGGATCATATGTTGGGTAGGGATGCGTCTCGCCGGAGGGAGCGCACGAAGAAATGACAAAAGCAAGAAAAACAATAAAATGAAAGAACTTGGCGTTTTTGCATAATGACATGGGAATGATTTTACCAAATCTATAGCCTCGCTTTTGACTTGTCATGAAAGCTTAATTGCATTTGTAAGACGAAGCGATTTGCTGTTCAATGCGCAGAGTCACCCTCCAACCCGCTGTGAGTTTGAATAAACATTAAACCGATTCCTTCGTGCGTAGCCAATCAGTGTGATGCCATATCGTTCCGCCATTTCGATGGAAAGTGAACTGGGCGACGTACGCGAGATCAGAATGGCCGCCTCCATGCGCGCGGCTTTTTGCAGCATCTCCGAACTGATCCGCCCGGTTGTGATTAGTATCCTTTTTTCGGGAAAAATATTCTTCATCAAACACAACCCGGCAATTTTGTCGAGCGTGTTATGCCTTCCAATATCCTCCGCTGAAAGAACGACCTTTTCCCCATCGCTCAACGCAGAGGTATGGACTCCGCCTGTTTCGCGATATAACTCCTGTGACTCGAAGAGCATCTCAACCAGATTCCCAATCGCCTCCGGCTGGACCTCAAACCTGTTCCCGCTAAAAGAAACATCAGGCTTGGCGAGCAGGTCCACCGCCGTGATGCCGCCTGTGCATCCCGATGTCCGCCGCCAGCTGACAGGCTGTTCTATGCTGCGATCCAGCCACACATCCACATTGTCACCGTGTTCGCAGATGCGTACATCCTCCACCTCTTTCATCGATTCGATGACGCCCTCATTGTAGAGGAATCCAACCGCCAATGCTTCGAGATGGACAGGCGTGCACATAAAAGTAAGCCACACCTGTCCATTGACAGTCAATGAAACGGGGGTTTCGACGATGGTCTCCGCGTCGTGGTGTTCCCATTTCTTAAACTCATACCTGTCATAACGAATCGCTTTTTGAGGGGTGATCATACTATCTCGCTTTACGACTAAGGTAGCAATTATTTGCCTTTTTCAGAATTGCGGTGAGCCTTGTAGAACACATCTGGGTCAGACAGGAACGCGCCCAGGCAGGATTCGGTACAGAGGTAGATCGTCCTGTTGCGATATTCTGCACGTGGAAAATACCGCGGGTCCGCGTTGCGGAAGATCCGTCCGCAGAGGGCGATAAATCTTTGTGAGGTTGACCTCTCGATGCCAGGTGCTGCGATCTTTGCAGGGGCAGACATGAATGGTTATTTCACTTCCGCAATATAAACCTCGAACGCACCAATACGCAGCCCCTTGGGGCCCTGGATGGTGTTTGCCCGCCCCGCACTGGAGAACAAAACATGCAACTTGCGCTCTTTGAATTCTTTTGTGCGCGAGAAATTTAGTTCCAATTGTTTTGTCGAAAAGTTTAGCACGACGAGAACCGTTTGTTCCCCGGTGACTCTCAGAAAGGCGAAATAATCCCTGGCGGTGTTGTTGAGCGGAATATATTCACCTTCGATCAGAGCCGGTGTGTGTTTGCGGACGCGCAAAAGGTGCTTGTAATAATTTAGGAGCGAGTTCGGGTTGTTGTGTTGGTCTTTGACGTTAATACCATCGGCATAATTCGGATTGACCGGAAGCCAGGTCTTGACATTGGCCGGGGCGAATCCGGCGTTGGGATTATCTGACCACTGCATGGGGGTGCGGTTCTTGTCGCGCGTCATGGCGGCGGTACGCTGCATGGCTTCGTCGGGATGAACGCCCATTTCGGTGACAATGGCATGATAATACCAGGAGCCCATGGTGTCCTTGACCTGCGAGATATCGGTGAGCATGTAGTCGGTCATGCCGATCTCTTCGCCGTTATAAAGGAAGGGGGTGCCTTTGAGGGTCAGTACAAGTGCGGCATGGAGGCGAGCCAGGCCGGCATCATGTTGCTTATCCCCATAGCGTGTATAGATGCGCGAGGAGTCATGGTTGCCTAGTGTGTTGCACGGCCAACCTTTAAACGGAAGCGCTTCCAGTTGGGACAGGCGCTCTTTCTGGTTGCGCCGGATGTGGGCGGGGGTGATGCGGTCTGTCCGCATGAGCGGGAAGTTGAAGACAAGATGCAGTTCGTCGTTTCCGTTCCCCATGTAGGCGATATTGTCATCTTCGCCGACCAACATGCGGTCGCCATCGTACTCATCAATGATCGCGCGCAGTTCCTTCATCAAGTCATGCAAACCGGGGCCGCCCCACTGGTTCTTGAACATATCGTACCAGTATTTCTCGATCTTCTTTTTCATGGCGGGCGTCTGTGCCAGTTCGGAGGCGCGGCGCAACTCAGCCAAATTCATTGGGACAGTGTGCGGTGTGAGATTTGGGTCTTCGAAGATCGTGCCGATGGCGTCGAGGCGATAGCCGTCCACGCCGAGATCGAGCCAGAAGCGCACTGCATCCCACATGGCTTTTTTGACCTCAGGGTTGCGCCAGTTGAGGTCAGGCTGCTGCTTCATGAAGTAGTGATAATAATATTGACCGCGCTCGGGCACATAAGTCCAGGCGTCGCCATCAAAGCAGGATTGCCAGTTGTTGGGAGGCGTATCCGCCCAGACATACCAGTCGGCTTTGGGGTTGTCGCGGCTGGATTTCGACTCGAGGAACCACGGATGCTCATCGGAGGTGTGATTCAGCACGAGGTCAAGAATGACGCGGATGCCACGTTCGTGTGACTCGGAGAGGAATACCTTGAAATCGTCCAGCGTGCCGTATTCGGGAGCAACGTTGGTGTAGTCTGAGATGTCGTAACCACAGTCCCAGTTGGGGGAGGGGAAGTGCGGCGAGAGCCAGAGGGCGTCAATGCCGAGGTCTTTGAGATAATCGAGTTTTTCGGTGATGCCTTTGAAATCACCAATGCCATCGCCGTTGCCATCCGCAAAACTGCGGGGGTAAATCTGATAAAAAACTGCGGTCTGCCACCATTTGAGTTTCGACATGTTGTAGTTGATCCTTGAGGAAGATTTTCAATTTGTGAGGTCTTGGGATTCCAGTCTGCCAACCGCTTTTACGCAGGGTCTGGAGAAGACATCTTCTGCGTGTGGAGCGTCGGGGAGTTCGCTGGTGAGGTCCTGCCCGGGAAAGTGCAGGTTCTCGTGCATGTCCAGCCGCCATTGGGGGCAGTCGGTCACGTCGTAGACAAGGCCTTGATATGCGATGAATTTGCGTGTGCCGCGTTCGCCCGTATTGCGGCGAAGTTCCATTTCTGTAACGATACGGTTGGGGGTGTTCATTTCATCGATTATAAATAGAAAATCCCCTGTTGTTACAGGGGATTTTAGCGAGGTGGAAAATTGACAGTTCATCAATGATCTTGCCTGAGCCTGTTCAGTTCGGGAACTTTGTGGAATTCACTGTCTTCATCAGTATGTTTTTCTTTCATAAATTTTCCGTCGCATGTTCCAGTGACGCTGATGTCCTCGCCAGTGCGGGTGTAGATCAGGTCGCATTTCCAGCGTCCCGCAGTCTTTACGCTCAAGGTAAATTGATCCATGGTACCGTCATAGGAGCCTGTGCCTGTCATGATGAAGTTATTCGTGAAAGTACACTTGTTGAGCGAGAGGTCATAGCCCGTGCCATCTTCGTTGAGAGCAAAGTCGAGCGTACCGCCGTATGTGCAGCCCACGGATTGCGGTTCGAAGCCATCCCAATAATAGAATTCGGGCAGATAGTAGATTTCAGTTTCCATGGAAGACAAAGCCCTACGCGGTCCGAGGAAGGAGATTGCAAAACGCGGAGCCAGCGGAACGTAATCGTCCATGACATATCCTTCACAGACAGTTTCACGATTGGCTGGCATGGCATCGTTGACGAGGAAGTCTGTGACCAGCGCGTCGGGACATTCATTTCCACGCCCGAAGATGACGTGAGGTCCATTTTCCTGGGTAATGAGGTAGCCATCTGCAAGGTGTTCATACACATTAATCCCGTGTTGAACAGGAGTGGCAGGATCGGCTGTGGCGCCCAGGACGAGGGTGGGAATTCCTTCGGCGAAGAGATATTCGGGGCGGGTCAGGTCGGAGGTGGCTTCAGGCCAATAGGCACAGGGAAGGTCTCCGTAGACGATCGAAGCGAGGCGGGGGATGGACGCTTCGAATGGGTCCGCCGCTCGAAGGTATCGGTTCGCCTTATCTTCCGGCGACGAACCGGGATAGCCGTAGTCTTGACACTCGACTCCGTAATAGACAGCGTCTGAATAATAGGGATCCGGGATCACGTCAAGCGTTTGGGGGTCAAGACCGAGGTCGATGTAGAGCAGGCGCGCCAGCGGAACCAAATCTCTTCTTGAACTATAGGCGGCAAGCGCACGGACGAACATCATGCGATCGCTCTCGTTGTACATCTGGCTGGCTGTCACGAACTCGAGATTAGTAAGCGTGAATTTTCGATGTGCGGTTTTGCCATTGGCAAGCGGGAACTTAAAGGGGATAGGGGCATGACTTAATCGAGCCGCGAGCATGTCATACCCACGAATCGCGTTTCCGAGCATGTCCTTCCGGCAGGTGGGATCATCGTTGCAGGCGGTAAGAGCCGCGACCAGCGTGCCATTGAAGCTTTGTGCTTGTTGTGCGTAGAAATTAATCCCGTCGAAGGTCAGGTCAACAGTGCCGTCAAGAATCATCCCGGCGAGATGGCCGCCATGAGCGGCGGCGTAGGTCTGGGCATATTGTGTTCCGTAGCTTTCACCGTACAGCCAGAATCGTTCGTCGCCGACAAGTTGACGGAAGTATTCGAGGTCCTCCACTGCCTGTTTTGTGCCGAGATATGGCAGGATGGACGAGTCGCCCATTTCGTTGACGCATTCTGTGCTGAAGGTACTTGCGGATTTTTTGAGCGCCTTCTCCTGTTTGGGCGTTTTGCCGCGCGCATCCCGTTGATAGTATTCGGTTGCAGCATACGGACAGGTTGTGCCAGCCGGATCAGAGTAGCCAATCCCGCGCTGGTCGAAGAAAACCACATCAAAGGCGGAGAGGATGCTTTCATCAAAACCGGTGATGTAGTAATCTGCCGAGGCGATACCGGAGTAACCGGGGCCGCCCGTCGCAGTGACGAACATCCCTTTACGCTCGCCGGATGCAGGGAGCACGGCGAAGGTCACGGGAATGGTGCGATGGTCGTCCGGGTTGAAATGGTCAAGCGGCGCCTCAACGGTTACACAAGTAAAGGCACTGCCATCAAAACACGGGTAGCCGCCCAATTCTTCAAGCACGGTTTCAATCGGGGATTTTTGTTTTTTATCCTGCATTTGTGGAGCCGGAGCGGCGGCAATGGAGGAGAATAGAAATATGATGAAAACCATCCATCGAACTGGGACAAATTTACTTGTTTTCATGGGCCATCCTTATCGATATGAATGAATATATTTTTCCATCATTCATTATAGATGGAATATTTTTGAGCGCAATGTTTGCGGCTGAGAAAAAGGTTACAACCTTGTAAATTGAATAAAAATCTCCTGCCGAGGCAGGAGATTTTTATTCAATTTCTTTTTGGTTTACCACCAAGGCAAGGCTGACGGCAGTGGCTGGTCATCAACAGGTTGTTGAGTGCATGTTCCGGTTAATTTGCTCTTGCCGACGTTTCGAACGAAAGTGGCGGAGTCGCATTGCCAGAACCCTTCCGTTTTGACCTTGAGGCGGAAAATATCGTCGTAGTAATCGTAACTTCCGGTTCCGGTCAGAGCGAAATGCCTGGAAAAGGAACATTTATCGAATGTGTATTCGTAACCAACATCGGAGGCGGAGACGGTCATAATCCCGCCAAATACGCAGGCTGTGCTGGTGGGTGTGATACCGTCCCAGTAATAGACCTCAGGCAGGTAGTTGATCTCGGTTTCGATCGACTTGAACGCATCGATTGGTTTGGCAAAGGCGGTGGCGCTACGCGGAGCAAGCGGCACAAATTCCTCGGCGACCACGCCTTTGCACACTGTTTCGCGCTTGGCTGGCAACTTTCCATTGACAAGGAAGTTGGTGACGATCTTGTCCGGGCATGCATTCCCATACCCAAAGGTGACGTGCGGTCCACCCTGCGTGGTGATCAGATACCCATTTGCAAGCCTTTGATACACGCTGATTCCGTTGCTCACAGGTGTTGCCGGATCCGCGGTGGCGCCGAGGACGAGAGTCGGCACACCTTCCGCCAGAAGCGGTTCAGGTCGCGTGGTATCCGAGCTTGCGTGGGGCCAGTATGCACACGGCAAGTCGCCGTAGAAGATCGATTCGAATCGCGGGATGGATAAGGAATCGCCCGCACGGATGTAATTTTCGGCTCTCTCCTCCGGATCGATCCCTGGGTACCCGTAATCCTGACATTCCACGCCGAAGAAGATTGCGTCAGAGTAGGAGGGGTCCGGGATGACTTCGAGAGTTTGAGGGTCCAAGCCAGTACCGAGGTAGAGCAGGCGTGCCAGCGGGACGATGTTTAAATCCGCGGCGACCATGGCAAGCGCGCGGTTGAACATCATTCGGTCACCTTCGCCATACATTTGACTTGTGGTGACGTATTCCAGGTCGGTAAGCGTGAACGTTCGTTCTGCATAGCCACCCTGCGGGAGGGGAAATAGGAAATTAACCGGACGTTTCTTCAGGTGCCTCACGATAAAGTCATACACCCAGAGCGCCTTTTCGTTTCCGATATCGTCCGGGTTGAAGGGCATTTGTGAAGTGATATTTTCGTAACAACCTGGGTCCTCGTCGCAGGCGGCGAGGGTGGAAACCAGGGTATCGTTGAATGCCTGAGCCTGCTGTGTGTAATATTCCCATCCGGAGAGCGTCAGGTCGACTGTCCCATCGAGGATCATGCCAGCCAGATTGCTGCTGTACTTGGCGGCATACGTCTGAGCATATTGTGTACCATAGCTTTCACCATACAGCCAGATTTTTTTCTGCTCCATGATCTGACGGAACATCTCCAGGTCTTCGACAGCCTGCTTCGTCCCCAGGTAAGGGAGAAGCTCCGGGTTGCTCATTTCGCTTACACAGTCTGCGCTGAACGTGCGGGCAAAATCCTTGAGCGCTCCTTCCTGATCGGGCAGCCCGGTGGCATCCTGTCGGTAGAAGGTGACTGCCGCTTCGGGGCAGGTCAGCCCGCCGGATAACCCGACACCGCGCTGGTCGAAGAACACGATGTCGAAAACATTGAAAATGCTTTGGGCGTACGCCGCAACATAATAGTCTGCGGAAAGTACGCCGGATGTTCCAGGACCGCCTGTGGCGACCACGAACATCCCCTTCCGCTTGTTCGGAACGGCGGCAGGCAGCACGGCAAAGGTCACATCAATGGTGCGTGTATCGTCTGGATTGAAGTGATCCAATGGCATGGGTAGGGTCACACAGGTGAAGTAGCTCTCGTCCGAGCATGGATACCCCCCAAGGTTGTTCAGCATTGTCACTGTCTTGCTCACCGGTTTTTTCTTTGGTAGGGGCGCGGCGGCAACTGAGGAGAACAACAAAAGGACTATGAGAAATAACTGCATTGTACGGGAAATGGGGGATTTCACGATGTTTTCCTTCTCCGGTGTCAGCATGAAACAGGAAATTCTTGTCTTATTTCTAATTATAGGGATAATGTGAACATAAGGCAATGGCATTAAGGTTACATCAGACCGATAAATGGTGAAATTAACCCGAAAATGGCTCTTAATTAGCCAAGGATGTACTATCTTTTTGGATTACGACCTTGCGCCTAACCATCCCGGCGTTTGCAATCCGGGCAATGACAAATCCTATCTCAGCGATTTCGATTCACCTGCCTGTGGATTTGTCTTTGGCTCTATTCGGAGAAAACGACTGCAAACAGTTTGAGTTCAATATCATTGGTGGACAGCTGTATCATTCTCTCAAACACCATCCCGATCTTTTCAAGTACGCGGATCGAACTTTCATTGGCAGGGTCGACAATGGCAACGAGTCGTTTCAATCCAAGTGCGCGTGCCTGTTCCCTGACTGCCCGCGCCGACTCGACCGCATACCCTCTCGACCAGAATTTTGGCAGGAAGGCATACCCGATATCGACATCGTCAAGTGCGGGACGTTTGATCAGCCCGCACATGCCGATGGATTCGCCGGACTCCTTCAACTGGACGAGGTACAACCCAAACCCGTTTCTCGCGTAGCTGAGGGCTGGTCCCGTCTCGATATATTTTTCCGCATCCTCTAGTGAATGCACGCCGCGGTCGCCGATGTTCTGAATAAAGGACGGTTCATTCACCAGTTCGAGGATGAACGCGGCGTCATCGGAAGTGAATTGGCGCAGGATAAGTCTTTCCGTTTCGAGAATGTTCATTGAAGCTGTTCTTGGATGGAACATGCCAATTCGGCATCATTCAGGAGATTCTTTAGCTCCAGCATGTTTGCAAACGGAATCGCGCCCGCCGCACGCAGGGAGTCCGCCGAGTTGAATGTAGCGTGACCGTAGACTTTCATCCCTGCACGGACCGCCGCCGTCACGCCAAGAACGCTGTCTTCGACGACCACACAACGAGATGGATGTACCTGGAAAGCCTCCGCCGCGGCGAGATAGACATCCGGCGCCGGTTTAGGGTGGGGAACCTCCGTGCCGCTGAAAATTGCGTTGCCAAAACGCTTCGTCAGCCCGGCAACCTTCAATCGGAACACGATTTCCTCGCGGCTGCCGTTCGAGGCGACACACATCGGTACGGTAATGCTCTCGATGAGTTCATGGATGTGGGGGATGGTGCGCAGTTCGCGTTCGCTCAATTCCAACAGCCGTTCGTTGAATCTGGGAATAAACTCCCCGGGCGGGGTCCAGCCGAGTTCCTGCGCCGAGACCTTCAGACGATTCGCCAGCGTCACGCCATAGAATTTGTGCAGCGTTTCAGTGTAATCCAGCGGATATCCATATTCAGCAAATAGGTCAACATAGATGCGGCATGCAAGCCCCTCGCTTTCAACGAGCACGCCGTCGCAGTCGAAGATGACAAGATCATAAGGTTTTGTATTCATCGGGGCGTGATTATACATGAAAGAAATGCCCCTCTCTTATGAAGAGAGGGGCAAGATGTACTGCCGGACAATTTACCAGTTTCTTCGTTGACCGCCGCCGGAGCGGTTATTGCGGTTGCGGTCATTATAGCCGCCACCGCCGCGGCGATTGCCGCCAAACCCGCCTCCACCGCGTTCCTCACGTGGACGGGCAATGCTGACCGAGAGATCACGTCCTTGAAGATCCTTGCCATTGAACATACCGATGGCGTTCTGCATATCTGCCTGGGTTTCCATTTCGACGAAAGCGAAACCCTTCGAGCGACCGGAGTCGCGGTCCTTGATCAACGCCACGGACTTGACCGCGCCAGCCTGTGTGAATAGAGTCTGCAGGTCAGTCTCGGTGGTTGAATAGGACAGGTTCCCAACATAGAGCTTGTATTCCATTGTTTCTCCTGGAGTTTGAGCGATCCCGTTAACCGGCATCGCATCACAAATGCACTGCCCGACATTCGCCGTGCAGGTTGGACGATGGTGCATGACAAGTAGTTTTTCAAACATCCAGGCGTCAAATCGAGAAGCGTCCGTCCGTTTGTTCGCCCGCCTTTATTCATGCAGATATTTGGGATTTTATCATACTAATGAATCGTTTTTCAATATTGGAAACTACCATCCCCCCTCCTGTCTTCTTCCCTTATAATTACCCTCGCCAACCAAAAATCCAAAATCGAAAATTGAAAATCCCATGACCACCCCTCTCATTGAATGCATTCCCAATTTTTCCGAAGCGCGGCGACCGGAAGTCATCGACCAGATCGTTGCCGCCATCCAATCGGTCAGCGAAGTCAAACTGCTCGACCGCTCCTCCGACCTCGACCACAATCGCACCGTGCTGACCCTCGCCGGGTCGCCTGCGGGTGTGGAAGAAGCCGCCTTCCGCGCCATCAAGACTGCTGCCGAGTTGATTAACCTTGACCAGCACACCGGCGAGCACCCGCGTATCGGCGCGACGGATGTCTGTCCGTTTGTGCCGCTTAGTGGCGCGACGATGGATGACTGCATTGCCATCGCAAAAAGACTGGGGGAACGCGTCGGTAACGAGCTCAACATCCCGGTTTATTTATATGAAGCGGCGGCGACGCGTCCCGAACGGACGAATCTCGAAAACATCCGCAAAGGTCAATACGAGGGACTCAAAGCCGAGATCGAATCCAACCCCGAACGCGCACCAGATTACGGCCCCGCCAGACTTGGAACCGCCGGGGCTACCGTCATCGGCGCGCGCAATCCACTCATCGCCTTCAACGTTTACCTCACCACCGACGACGCCAGTATCGCCAAGAAGATCGCCAAAGCCATCCGGCATTCGTCAGGCGGTCTGCGCTATGTCAAAGGGCTGGGTCTGCTGGTTGAAGGTCGCGCACAGGTCTCGATGAACCTGACCAACTTCCGCGAAACGCCCATCGCACGCGTGGTGGAGTTCGTGCGGCGCGAAGCGCAGCGGTACGGCGTGGGCATTCATCACTGTGAACTTGTCGGTTTGATCCCTCAGGAAGCGCTGGTAGATGCGGCAGTCTGGTACACCCAATTGGACGCTTTCTCTCCTGAACAGATTCTCGAGTCCAGACTCTTCTCCTCTACCTCCGCCGCTGCGACTCCTCCTCAGCCGGAACCTGCTTCCTTTATCGAACAGCTTGCCGCCCCCACGCCGACTCCCGGCGGAGGCTCTGCCGCTGCGTATGCCGGCGCGATGGGAGCCGCGCTTGTTGCCATGGTGGCGGGAGTGACCATTGGCAAAAAGAAATATGCCGAGGTGGAAGCCGAGATGCAAGCCATTCGTGTTGTCGCCGAGAACCTCCGCAAAGAGTTGACCCAGGCTGTGGACGACGACGCCTCCTCTTTCGAGGTTTTGATGGCGACGTTTAAACTTCCCAAAGAGACCGACGAGCAGAAGTCTGCGCGCGAATCTGCTATCGTTAAAGCGACCATTAACGCTGCGCATGTTCCGTTACATGTTGCTGAAGATGCTCTCAAGGTAATGGAACTTGCTCTCAAGTGTGCCAAAAAAGGGCTCCAAAGCGCCATCAGCGATGCCATGTCCGGATTTGCCATGGCGCGTGCTTCCTTGACCGCCGCGGGCTATAACGTGCGCATCAACATCAACTCGCTGGAAGACAAGTCCGCTGGTGAGAAGATGCTCGAAGAACTCGCCGACCTTGAACTGAGAGCCGATAAACTCGAAACCGAGATCCGCCAGGTCATGAAAGACCGCGGAGGGATATAAACAATATGACACATTAGTTTTTAGGAGAGAAATGAATGGGACTCAAACCTGACCACTGGATTCGCAGAATGGCACATGAGCACAGAATGATCGAACCGTTCGAGGAGAAACAGGTTCGCAATGGCGTGGTCTCCTACGGCGTTTCGTCGTACGGATACGATGTCCGCGTGGCGGATGAATTCAAGATCTTCACTAATGTCTTCTCCGCCACTGTGGACCCAAAGAACTTCGACACCAAGTCCATGGTGGATTACATCGGGGATGTGTGCATCATCCCGCCGAACTCCTTCGCCCTTGCCCGCACCGTGGAATATTTTCGTATCCCGCGTAAAGTGCTCACGATTTGTCTGGGAAAGTCCACCTATGCGCGCTGTGGCATCATCGTCAATGTCACGCCGTTCGAGCCGGAGTGGGAAGGTTTCGTCACGCTCGAAATCTCCAATACCACACCGCTTCCCGCCAAGATCTATGCCAACGAAGGCCTGGCGCAGGTTCTTTTCTTTGAAGCGGATGAGGAATGTGAGATCTCCTACGCTGACAAAAAAGGTAAATACCAAAAGCAACAGTCGATTGTTTTGCCCAAATTGTAAAAGAGGATTAAGCAAACAAGACGAGGCATATCCTCGTCCTGTTTGCTGCCAGCCGCCGAACTATTTTTTGTTGTTTGCGTCGTAATCTTTTACATCTTGCATGGCTTTCTTGACATTCACAAAGGGCAGCACGATCAGTCCTGCGATGAAGTAGAAGATGAGTGCCAGGATGCCATAACGCAAGCTTCCGAACATCTGGTTTGCCAACCCGAAGATCAACGGACCCGTCCATGATGTGCCGCGTTCGCTGACTTCGTAAAAGGAATAAAATTCCGCCTCCTTCCCGGCAGGAATCATCTGGGCGAAGAGACTACGGCTGATGGCCTGCGATCCACCCATGACCAGCGCGATGAAGACGCCAAGAATGAAGAACTGACTGGTACGGGTGTCGCCATACAATCCACCATAAGCATAGATCACCACACCTGCCCAAATGATCAATGCAACGATGATTGATTGCTTGGCACCGATCCATTTTGCGAGCCTCCCCCAAAACAATGCGCCACCAAATGCCACAAATTGGATCATCAGAATGACCGCGATCAGTGTGTCTTGGTCCAGCTCGATCCCGCCGCGGGAAATGGGGGCTGCGGCGAACGTGGAGGAAACGGCAATGACTGTTTGAATCCCGTCGTTATACAAGAAATATGCCAAAAGATATTTGAGGGTCTCAGGAAAATGTTTGATCTCACGGAAGGTGTGCCCCAGTTGCTTGAAACCAACACTGACGTAGGTTTCACCTTCCGGCAGCTTTCGCGCTGCATGACGTGGTCGCAGGCGCGCCCAGGTTATGAATGCAAATCCCATCCACCAGATACCCGCAGAAGCCAGATTGATACGAACTGCCAGATCCCCCGGCACCCCAAGGTCCTCACTAAATATAAAGAAGGCAAGGTTCAAGGCAAGGAGAATTCCTCCGCCGAGGTATCCCATTGCCCAGCCATAGGAAGAAACCCGGTCACGTTCCTCTTCACTGGCGATATCGGGCAGGTACGCATTGTAAAAGACCATGGCTGCCCCAAACGCAAGATTAGCAATGATGAACAGGACACCGCCCAGCCACCACAAATTTCCGGTCACCGCAAACATGAAAATGGTCGAAATTGCGCCAGTCAGGGCGAATAATTGCATCATGCGTTTGCGTAGATGAGAATAATCTGCAATGGCGCCGAGGATGGGGAGGAATAAAACTTGAAGACCAACCGAGAAGGAGATGCAGTAGGGGAGGAAGGAGTCAGGGGCAATGGGGATTCCTAAAAAACGTGCCATTCCATCCGCTCCAGCCGCCGCGGCAGCGAGAGACGCGATATATGGCCCCAGAAAAACAGTTCCAACCGTTGTGCTGAAGGCCGAGTTTGCCCAATCATACATTGCCCAGCCGAAAATCTCTTTCCTGTCATTTATTATCGGTGTTGCAATTGTTGCCATCATGCCTCCGGGATTGTTTTGTTTTCGTGATTTTATCAGTCAAAACCCCGTTTGCCACGTTAACGTTGCGAAAACAAGGGAATATGATACAATTAACTACGTCGCAAATAGGAACTGGGCTGAAAAATAAATCAAAAAAAGTCCCTTGCGCATATATATTTCTTCATATATAATTACAGTTTGCTATCCCGCCAATAGTCGCGGGATGTCTTCGTGTGTATGTCGCATCCAGCACGACCCGATAAATTTGAATTGCAACTGTTACCTGGCAAGCACTAAATTTCCGGATGGGACGCGGCAGTTCGTAACGGCGCACATACCCAAGGTCAGGAGTGAACCGAATGTCTTCTTCTTTACCCCGCAAGAGTTATGCGCGTATCCCTGTCAACATTAAACTTCCCAACTTAATTGAAGTCCAGCTGGATTCTTTTGAACGCCTTAAACGTGAAGGACTGGGCGATCTCTTCCACGAAGTGTCGCCGATCGAATCGTATAACAAGGGGATGAAACTGTATTTCCCCAGTCGCAGCCCCGAGTCGAAACAGTGGGGGCTCAAGTATTGGTTTGGCGACCCCAAGCATAGTATCGAGGAATGTGTTGAGCGTGATCTCACGTATTCCAGCCCGTTATATGTTTCTGTTTTGCTGGCTGGGCCCGATGTTCCTGAGCCGATCAAGCAGGATATTTTCCTCGGCGACTTTCCAGAGATGACCGACAAAGGCACGTTCATTATTAATGGTACAGAACGTGTTGTCGTCTCCCAGTTGATCCGCTCCCCCGGCGTCTACTTCGAAGCGCCCACGGATCGTGCTACGGGACGTCCGCTCGCCATGTCGAAGCTGATTCCTGACCGCGGCGCGTGGATGGAATTTGAAACCCGCAAGTCTGATTACATTATTTTGAAGTTCAACCGCAAGCGTACTGTGCCGATTACGGTGTTTTTGCGTGCGTTGGCGGCTGTCAACGATGGTATCAAAGATTCGCCCTTGAAGACCGGTTCTGATGAGGAGTTGCTTGGGTTGTTCCAGGATGTGGACAACAACCCTGAACGTCTTTTCATTGCCTCCACATTAAAGCAGGAACCCGAATGGGACCTTTCCGGCGGGCAGACCATTGCTGAAGCCGCCCTGATTGAATTCTTCCGCAAGATGCGCCCGGGCGATCCGGCTACGCTCGAAAATGCCCGCCAATTTCTGGAGGAGCAATTGTTCGATCAACGCCATTATGATCTCGAGCGCGTCGGTCGTTACAAGCTCAATCAGAAGCTGGATCTGAATGTCCCGATTCCGCACCGTACCGTCACCAAACAAGACGTGATCCGACTCCTGCGCCGCATGATCCAGATTAATAACGGAGTCGAACCCCCTGATGATATCGACCATCTCGGCAACCGACGCGTCAAGACGGTGGGGGAGTTGATCCAGAACAAGTTGCGCATCGGACTCCGGCGCATGGAGCGCGTGATTAAAGAGCGCATGTCCATACGCGACCAGGAGCAGTTGTCACCGGTGACGTTGGTCAACATCCGCCCAGTGGTTGCGGCGCTCCGCGAGTTCTTCGGCTCTTCGCAGTTATCCCAGTTCATGGATCAGACCAATCCGCTTGCCGAGTTGCGCCATAAACGCACGTTATCTGCGTTGGGTCCGGGCGGTCTCCGCCGTGAACGCGCTGGCTTCGATGTCCGCGATGTGCATCATTCGCACTATGGACGTATTTGCCCGATTGAAACACCTGAAGGTCCGAACATCGGTTTGATCGGCCGCCTGGCTTCCTTTTCACGTGTCAATGAATACGGCTTTATTGAGACACCTTACCGCAAAGTTTTCCGCGTGATGGAAGCCGATGATGAACGTCTCGAAGGACGCACCCTGCGCGAGAACGTGATTGACCCGAAAACCGAGGAAGTGTTATTCAAAGCCGGTGAGGTAATCGACAGCAAGATGATGAAACGGCTGGCAAAGATCGGTACTCCGGTTGCCATCAATCCATTCGTTTCTGATCAGTTTGATTACCTCTCCGCTGATGCAGAGGATAAGTATGTCATCGCGCAGGCGAATGCTCCGCTCACGGAGAACAAGGAATTCGTGCGTGACCGCGTTTCCTGCCGTTATCACTCCGGCTTTATCTTCTCCCAGCCTGAGTCGGTGGATTATATGGATGTTGCTCCGCATCAAGTGGTGGGCATCAGCGCCGCGTTGATTCCGTTCCTTGAACACGATGATGCCAACCGCGCGTTGATGGGCTCGAACATGCAGGCGCAGGCGGTTCCGCTGATCCGTCCTGAGATCCCGCTGGTCTCCACCGGCATGGAATATCACGCCGCATTGGATTCGGGCCAAGTGGTGGTGGCAGAAGCCGACGGTGAGGTAACGTCTGTAACCGGAAACACGATCACGGTCAAGGAACGAGGCGGTGGGCGCACATATCAACTGCGGAAGTATCAGCGTTCCAATCAAAGCACTTGTATCGATCAGCGTCCTGCGGTCGTGAAGGGGCAGAAGATCAAGAAAGGTGACATCATCGCCGACTCATCCTCCACGGAAAGCGGACAGTTGGCTCTTGGTCAAAATGTGGTTGTGGCGTTCCTTTCGTGGGAAGGCGGCAACTTTGAAGATGCCATCCTGATTTCGGAGCGGCTTGTGCAGGAGGACCGCTTTACTTCCGTCCACATTGAGAAATATGAAGTGGAAGCGCGTGACACCAAATTGGGACCGGAAGAGATTACTCGCGACATCCCAAACGTTGGTGAAGACGCGATCAAAGACCTCGATGAGAACGGTATCATCCGCATCGGTGCCGAAGTCGGCCCGAATGATATTCTTGTTGGAAAGATCACACCCAAGGGTGAAAAGGAACTCACACCGGAGGAGCGACTCCTGCGCGCCATCTTCGGTGAGAAGTCGCGCGATGTGAAAGACACATCTCTGCGCATGCCGCATGGTGAACGCGGCAAGGTCGTGGATGTAAAAGTCTTTACCCGTGAAGAAAATTCCGATCTCTCTGCCGGCGTGGATATGATGGTCCGTGTCTCGGTTGCTCAGCGCCGCAAATTGACTGCGGGTGACAAGATGGCAGGACGTCATGGGAATAAAGGCGTTGTCTCGAAGGTTGTTCCTGTGGAGGATATGCCGTTCCTTGAGGATGGTACGCCTGTGGATATCATTTTGAACCCGCTTGGTGTTCCCGGCCGTATGAACATCGGACAGGTCTTGGAGGTCCATTTGGGCTGGGCGGCGAAACGTCTCGGTTATCGTGCAGTAACACCGGTGTTTGACGGCGCTACCGAAGAGGAGATCGAAGCCGAACTCGCCCGCGCCTGGATCGTTGACCAAGCTTGGAAAGAGGCAGCTGTTACCGCGTGGGAGTGGATCAAGCAACAAGACTATGAACCGGAATCCATCCAGGACGACGATGAAGTACGCCGCCTCTATTTGGAAGAGTGGCTGGGTAAACGCAAATATGACGCGTATGACCTGAACGACGTGGACTATGCCCGCTTTGCAACCGCATCGGAATGGCTGCGCGATCGCGGATACGATCCTGATACGATCTTCTACGCGGAGGATGTTGATCCGCGTTCCCGCGAGGAATACAACAAAGCAGCAATCAGTGCCTGTCTGCGATTGTGGGTTGAGAGTCATGGGCACACCGGCAGGATTGCCGAGGCTCGCGTGGAGGAAGTTGCCCGGGAGACTTCGATTGCCACTGGTCAACCTATCCCAACTCTGGGCAAACAAATCTTGCGCGACGGCAAAACCGGAATCCCGTATGACCAGCCGGTTACTGTTGGTGTCATGACTGTTCTGAAATTGCATCATCTGGTCGAAGACAAAGTTCATGCACGTTCCACAGGACCATACAGTTTGGTGACTCAGCAACCACTTGGCGGCAAGGCGCAATTTGGCGGTCAGCGTTTTGGTGAAATGGAAGTGTGGGCTCTGGAGGCATACGGTGCCGCATACACATTGCAGGAAATGTTGACGGTAAAATCTGACGATGTGCAGGGACGCGTTAACACATACGAAGCTATTGTCAAGGGTGAACCCATCGAGGAGCCCAGTATCCCGGCATCTTTCCGTGTGTTGGTCAAGGAATTGCAGTCGCTCGGTCTTGCAGTAGAGGCAATCAACGAAGGCGGAGATGTGGTCAAATTCGGCAAGGATGAAGAGAAACAACATCCGCCAAGGTTGAACACTGGTTTGCTTGGCATTGGTGATAACTTAATGACCAAGCAGTAATCTTGACGGTAACGGGAGCGCATGATAAAATCATCGTCCGTTGCCAAAAGAAAAGCGGCGATAACTCCCGCAAAAAGGCATGGCACTACTATGAGGCCATCAATGTAGTTATGATGGCCTCATTTCTTGCAAAAAATCATTGTGAAGAAAGTAATAATCGGAGGCGAATCGTGCCGACAATCAATCAAATGGTCCGCAAGGGACGCAAGAATAAGAAAGTCAAAAGCAAAGCGCCGGCATTGCAGTACACTTTGAATTCGTACAAGCAACGACGTGTACGCCAGGATAAGGGCGCTCCGCAGAAGCGCGGGGTTTGTACGGTGGTACGAACCATGACGCCCAAAAAGCCGAACTCGGCGTTGCGTAAAATCGCTCGTGTTCGTTTGACGAACGGCATTGAAGTGACCGCGTATATTCCGGGTGAAGGTCATCAACTTCAGGAGCACTCCGTAGTGTTGGTGCGCGGTGGCCGTGTGAAGGATCTTCCCGGTGTGCGCTATCACATCGTTCGGGGTTCTTTGGATACGACAGGTGTCGCCAATCGTAAGCAGGGTCGCTCCAAGTATGGTGCGAAGCGCCCCAAGTAATTTGATGGAGTAATCGAGAATGCGAAGAGCAAAACCAGAAAAGCGGGAAATCCTTCCCGACATTCGTTATAACAGCGTTCATGTCCAAACCATGGTTCAGCACGTATTGAAACGCGGCAAAAAGAGCGTTGCCACCGGCTTGATCTACGATGCCATGGATTTGATCAAGGAGCGCACTGAGAAGAATCCCATCGATGTCTTCGAAGGCGCTCTTAAAAACGTTTCCCCTGTGATGGAGGTCCGCCCTCGTCGTGTGGGTGGTGCCACTTATCAGGTGCCGATGGAGGTCTCTGCTGACCGCCGCGTGACTTTGGCGATCCGCTGGATTCTTTCTGCGGCGCGCGAGCGTTCTGGTAAGTCCTTCCCAGACAAGTTGGCGGGTGAATTGATTGATGCATTCAACGAAACTGGTTCTGCGATCCGCAAGCGTGACGAGACCCATAAAATGGCTGAAGCCAACCGCGCCTTCTCTCATTACCGTGTTTAGGATTAAGCATAACAAATAAGGTGTTTTTATCGAATGGCTCGTGAATATCCGCTTGAGAAGTATCGAAATATAGGGATCATTGCCCATATTGACGCCGGTAAGACGACAACTACCGAGCGTATTATGTTCTATACCGGCAAGACGCACCGCATCGGTTCCGTTGACGACGGCACCACCGTCACTGACTGGATGGTGCAGGAACGTGAACGCGGTATTACCATCGTCTCTGCAGCCGTTTCTGCTGAATGGAAGGGGTATCAATTTAATTTAATTGACACTCCGGGGCACATTGACTTCACCGCTGAAGTCCAGCGTTCCCTCCGCGTTTTGGATGGTGGCATTGTGGTGTTCGACGCAGTACAAGGCGTGGAACCTCAGAGCGAAACAGTCTGGCGACAGGCAGATCGCTACGGAGTTCCCCGCATTTGTTTTGTTAATAAGATGGATCGCGTGGGCGCCTCCTACGAGCGGACGATTGAATCTATTAAATCGAGATTGGGCGCCAACCCAATCCCAATGCAGATCCCAATCGGGTTTGAAGCAACTTTCCGTGGCGTGGTGGACCTTCTTACCATGACTGCTATTGTATGGGAAGACGATCTTGGTAAGGAACCAAAAGTTGTTGAAATTCCTGCTGATTTGAAGGAACAGGCAGTAGAAGCACGCAAATTCATGGTCGAGAAAATCGCTGAACTTGATGATGAATTGATCATGAAGTTTCTCGATGGAGAAGAAATCAGTATTGAAGAATTGAAAACGGCTCTTCGCAAGGGTGTGCTTGAAAATAAAGCGTATCCTGTTTTCGCGGGTTCCTCTTTGAAGAACAAAGGCGTTCAGGTTTTGTTGGATGCAGTGATTGATTATCTGCCATCGCCTGCCGATATCCCCGCGGTGAAAGCTACTGATCCCAAAAACGATAATGCAGTCATCGAACTTCCTGCAGAGGATAATGCTCCGTTGAGTGCATTGGTCTTCAAGATTGTTACTGACCCATATGTAGGACGATTGGCATATGTTCGCATTTACTCCGGCGTTCTAAGTCAGGGACAGACTGTGCAGAATTCCACAAAAGGGAAGAAAGAGCGTATCGGTCGACTCATCCGTATGCACGCTGATCACCGGGAAGATGTGACGGAAATTCGTGCGGGTGATATTGGCGCCGTGCTTGGTTTCAAAGAGAGTTTTACCGGCGATACTCTTTGCGATTCAAAGACTCTGGTTTTGGAAAGTATTTCCTTCCCCGAGCCTGTGATTTCCATCGCGATTGAACCGAAAAGTTCTGCTGATCAGGAAAAAATGGGCGAGGCGCTCCGCAAACTTGCGGAAGAAGATCCAACATTCCGGGTCAACTCCGATGAAAATACCGGGCAAACCGTTATTCGCGGCATGGGCGAACTTCACCTTGACATCATCGTTGATCGTTTGCTGCGTGAGTTCAAAGTGCAGGCGAATGTTGGTGCTCCGCGTGTTGCATACCGTGAGTCCATTACCAAGCCTGTGAAAGAAATCAATTATAAATACGCTAAACAATCCGGTGGTCGTGGACAGTATGGTCATGTTGTATTCTCTATGGAGCCTGGCGAACGCGGCAGCGGTATTGTGTTCGAGAACAAAATCGTAGGTGGCGCAGTTCCAAAGGAATATATCCCTGCGATTGAAAAGGGCGTGAGGGAAGCGGCGGAGAGTGGCGTTTTGGCCGGTTATCCAGTCGTTGACTTGAAGGTTATATTATTTGACGGCTCCTTCCACGAAGTCGACTCGAATGAAATGGCTTTCAAGCTGGCTGCATCCATGGGCTTCAAGGAAGGCGTTCAGAAGGGCGCTCCTATTTTGCTCGAACCAATGATGAAGGTAGAGGTGGTCGTCCCCGAAGAATATCTCGGCGATGTCATGGGACAGATCAACAGCCGTCGTGGCTTGATTCAAGGCATGGAGGTCCGCCCTGGGAATGCACAAGCCATTCGTGCGATGGTTCCGCTGGCTGAAATGTTTGGATACGCAACCCAGCTTCGTTCCGCTACACAGGGGCGTGGTGTTTTCAATATGGAATTTGATCACTATGCGCCGGTTTCACAATCTGTGGCGCAAGAGATTATGAAGTAATATACCTGTTTTCGTTATCATAAGGAGAAACGTCAATGGCGAAGGAAAAATATGATCGGAGCAAGCCGCATCTGAACGTGGGGACGATGGGACACATCGACCACGGGAAGACCACATTGACTGCGGCGATCACGAAAGTGGCGGCG